>Ga0181529_10003169_pt1 | contig 18975 bp, 15 predicted proteins | sample PEATcosm2014_Bin_36_FD_119763 | JGI IMG/M metagenome (GOLD analysis project Ga0181529, IMG submission 119763) | Peatland microbial communities from MTU Mesocosm Facility, Houghton, MI, USA - PEATcosm2014_Bin10_30_metaG | ecosystem: Environmental > Terrestrial > Soil > Wetlands > Peat | place... | reverse complement strand
CAAGGCGCTGAGCTTCGGCAAGAGCCGCGCGCGCCTGCACTCCACGCAACAGAAGAAGGTCACCTTCAAGGACGTGGCGGGCGTGGAGGAAGCCAAGGAGGAGTTGCAGGAAATCATCGAGTTTCTGCGCGAGCCGCAGAAGTTCCAAAAACTGGGCGGACGCATTCCCAAAGGCGTGCTGCTGATCGGACCTCCGGGCACGGGCAAGACCCTGCTGGCGCGGGCCATCGCCGGCGAGGCCAGCGTGCCGTTCTTCTCCATCTCCGGTTCGGACTTCGTGGAGATGTTCGTGGGCGTGGGCGCCAGCCGCGTGCGCGATCTGTTCGAGCAGGGCAAGAAGAACGCGCCCTGCATCGTCTTCATCGACGAGATCGACGCCGTCGGCCGCCATCGCGGCGCGGGCCTGGGCGGCGGACACGACGAGCGCGAGCAGACCCTCAACCAGTTGCTGGTCGAAATGGACGGTTTCGAATCCAACGAAGGCGTGATCCTGGTGGCCGCCACGAACCGGCCCGATGTGCTCGATCCGGCCCTGCTCCGTCCCGGCCGTTTCGATCGCCGCGTGGTGGTGGGCCTTCCGGACGTGGGGGGCCGCGAGGCGATCCTGCGCGTGCATACCAAGAAGATCCCGCTTGGCGATAACGTCGACCTTTCCGTGTTGGGCCGCGGCACGCCGGGCCTGGCGGGTGCGGACCTCGCCAACCTCGTAAACGAGGCCGCCCTGAACGCCGCCCGCCAGAATCGCAAGGTGGTCATGATGATCGACTTTGAGCTGGCCAAGGACAAAATCCTGATGGGCGCCGAGCGCAAGTCCATGATCCTGAGCGATGCCGAGAAGCGCAATACGGCCTACCACGAGGCAGGCCACGCGCTGGTGGCGGCCACCATTCCGGATGCCGACCCGCTGCATAAAGTCACCATCATTCCGCGCGGCATGGCGCTGGGCATAACCATGCAGTTGCCCATCGACGACAAGCATTCCTACAACCGCGATTATCTGCAGGCCGAAATCGCCATTCTGATGGCCGGCCGCATTGCCGAAGAGAAATACATGCACCAGATGACCACGGGCGCGGGCAACGACATCGAGCGCGCCACGGACATGGCTCGCAAGATGGTGTGCGAATGGGGCATGAGCGAACTGGGACCGCTGAGTTTCGGGAAGAAGGAAGAGCAGATCTTCCTGGGACGCGAAATCGCGCAGCATCGCGACTACAGCGAAGAGACCGCCATCCGCATCGATGAGCAAGTGCGGAAGATGGTGCAGGGCGGATACGACACGGCCACCAAGATCATCGACGAGCACTCCGATGCGCTGGTGCAGATTGCCGAGACGCTGCTGGTGCGGGAAATCCTGGACGGTAGCGAAGTGATGCAGATTGTCCGCGGCGAGCCGCTGGCTCCCTTCGTCAACGGATCGGGTCCCAAGGATTCCGGCGGCGACACGCAGCAGGTGCTGCGTCCCGAGAGTGGACGGCGTCTACCCGGCTTATCCGAAGGGGAGCGTCCGCAGCCGGCGTGATCCCGCGTTTTCCGGTTTACCTGTTCGATATCGACGGCACGCTGCTCGATTCAGCTCCGGACATCTGCGGCGCCATCCTGCAGGTGCTGGACGGCAAGCCATGCCGTCCGGTGACCTTCGACTACCTCAAGAGCTTCATCGGACAGCACCTGGTCGCGCCCTTCGGTGAGCTGTTTCCCGACTACACGCCGGAGCAAATCCAGGAGTTGATTCAGGAGTACCGCACCTTCTACCATGGTCGCCGCAACGCCAGTACGCGTTTATACCCGGGTGTGGCCGAGGGGCTGAGCGCATTGGGCGGACGGAAATCGACGGCCACCACGAAGGGAACTCCGTATAGCCGCGTGGTGCTGGAACAGTTTGGACTGCTGCCGTATTTCGACCATGTGCAGGGCACCGACGGTTTCCCGTGCAAGCCGGCGCCGGACGTGATCTTCGCATCGCTCCAGGTGCTGGGCGCGTCGCCGGGAGATTGCCTGTTTGTGGGCGATTCGCCCGCCGATATGGAAGCCGGCCGGCGGGCGGGTGTGCAGACCTGCGCCGTCCGCTACGGATACGGCGACGCCGAGGAACTGGCGCGGCACAAGCCCGATTTCTGGATCGACGATCTGCGCGAGTTGCAAGCATCGGCCATTGGCCATTAGCCGGAGCACCGCGTCGAGTCGCGGGCCATGGGAGTCTGAAACTGGTATGCCTCGGCGGTTTCCTGGAACCGCGAGCGTGAGCGAGCGGCCCGAGCGAGGCGACGCATTCCCCAAGACCCCCGATCCGCGCACGCTGGACAAATCATCTGCCGCTCGGGCCACTCGCTTCACGCTCACGGTTCCAGGGCTCGGCCCACTGCAGGCAAGTCGCCCGCCTCAACCCAACGCTTTCCGCACCGCTTCATCGGTAATATCCCGGTTGAACCAATTCGGATAGATCGCCGCCCGCTGCGTCAACCGATCCAACTCCTCGACCTCCGCCGCGCTCAACTCCAGCGAGGCCGCCTGCAAATTGTCCCGCAACTGCGACAGCTTACTGGCGCCCACCAGCACGCTCGCCACTACCTTCTTGCTGAGCAGCCACGCCAGCGCCACCGCCGCAACCGTCGTCCCGTGCGCCGCCGCCATCGGACGCATCGACTCCACCAGCCCGTACCCCGCCTCGCGGTCGAACGGAATCACATTGAATCCCGCCAGCCGTCCGCCGTCTCCACCGGGATTTTCCTTCGTATACCGTCCCGTCAGGAAACCGCCGGCCAGCGGGCTCCAGACCAGCATCCCGATGCCGGAATCGGTCAGCAGCGGCGCCAGTTCGTGCTCCACATCGCGCCCCACCAACGAGTAGTACAGTTCGGCCGCGCGGAATCGCGACCAGCCGCGGCCCATCTGCAGGCCCACCGATTTCGCCGCCAGCCAGGCTGGCCAGTTGGAGAATCCCACGTAGCGCGCCTTGCCCTGCCGCACCACGTCGTCCAGCGTTTCCAGCGTCTCTTCGAGCGGCGTGAACGGGTCCAGGCGATGCACCAGGTAGACGTCGATATAGTCCGTGCGCAGCCGCTGCAAGCTGCCTTCGAGCGACGCCAGAATGTGATGCCGCGAGAGCCCCTGGTGCACCAGCGCCTCGCCCGTGCGAAACCCGACCTTCGTCGCGATCGCCACGTCCCGCCGCCGCGCGCCCAGCGCCTCGGCGAGCATCCTCTCCGAGTCGCCGCCGGAATACGCGTCGGCCGTATTGAAGAAGTTGATCCCCGCGTCGAGCGCCTCGCCCACCAGTTGGTTGGCGAGAGGTTGGTCCACTTTGTACACCGCGCCCATCGCTCCCTCCGCCGAACCAAAAGTCATGGCGCCCAAAGCCATCCGCGAAACCACCAGTCCGCTATCGCCCAGCCGGCTGTACTGCATGTCCCATCGCTCCTCTTTACAATCTACCTGTCTTGCGCAGCAGATCGTGCAGTTCCAACACCTGCAATTGCACCTGCTTGGTTTCCTTCAGTACCTCCACGCGCGCCCGGTTGATGAAGTACTTCAACAACTCCACGGCGCCGGAAATTAGAAAGAAGCAGGCGAAACTTCCCATGTAAGCGGCCAGCCAGGCAGCCCTGGGTTTGTCGGGATGCTGCCCTACAAGCAGGAAGAATGCCGTTCCCAGTAATACCATCCAGACCCAGATGGCGCCCGAATACCACGCCTGGCGACGCAGCGTCTTCTCGTTCTTCTCCAGCAGAGTCGTCACCTCCTTGCGGTAGTCCGCCAGGTTTTCCGGACGCGGCAATCGCGACAACAATCCCTCTCGCATGCCTTCACTTTTCGGTTCCATAACCACCTCGTCGTAAGAGTTCTTTCATCGCCTTCTTGGCGTGGTAGATCCGGGACTTGACCGTCCCTTCCGGACAGCCGACCACCGCGGCGATCTCGGCCACCGGGAAATCCTCCAGGAAATGCAGCACCAGCACCTCGCGATGCCGCAGATCCAGCTCGTCGAGCGCGCGGTGTACGGCCGCCACGTCTTCGTCGTCGAACGTGACATCCGCGGTCTCCTGGAACTGCTCGAAATGGATCTCCTCGGCGCGCGCCCGCGAGCTGTCGTGGCGAATCCGGTCGATCGCGATGCCGTAGGTTATGCGGTACAACCACGGCCGTAGAGATCCCGGATCCTTCAGCTTGCGGATGCCGCGAAACGCCCGAATCCAGACGTCCTGCAGCGCGTCCGCGGCCCGCTGTTCATTGCCCAGCAGCTTGGCCGCATAGTACAGCAGCGGCCGTTCCATGGTGTCGACCAGATCCTCGAAGGCCTCCGGTTCGCCGGACTGGCAGCGAAGTGCCAACCACTCGTCCTGCTCTCGATTCGCCCGATCCATTCACTTCTACTGTCGTGGGAAACGCGCTGGCGGTTCAAGCAGAAGCCGGGTTTCAGCGGATTTTGTGCCGCGGCACAAGAAACAGCAGCTAACTCCTTTGTTTCGCCTCGGTTTTGTGCCGAGCGCACAAAATCGCCTGCTCCTCCGGCGGCTCCCGGCTCTGCCATGAACGCTGCCTTGCGCTAGACTCAGCCTGGGGAATCGTACATCGGTTCGGTGGTATGGGCTCGATCAACGTCACCAAGTGCGTGACCTACGGCATCGCGCTGATTGCCGTACTCGTGCCCATCGCCATAGCTCCCGGGTGGTCTTTGTATTTCGACGTGGTCCCCAAGACCGCACAACTTCTGCTCGGCGCCGCCATGCTGTTGCTGGGCTTCCGGCATGTGGAATCGTCCGTCGCCCGCACCCTCGACTCGCGCGCCGGCAGGAGTGGCTGAAGCGCCCGCAAGTGCGGTGCCGGGAATGCCTGTTTGCGGCGCGGTGAACGCGGTCACCACCAGGTCTGCCAGTGGCGGCCCAGCCGCATTGACCACCAGGGTCACCGGTATGTTCAGCGGCGAATTAGTAACCGTGTCGATGGCTCCGATTGTGGCCGCTCCCAGATAGGTATTTGCCGCTAACCCGGTTGGTACCACGCCGATACTGATCTGAGCCGGTGTTACCGCCGTCGTAGGAGTTACGCTGATCCAACTGTAGTTGAATCGCCCGCCCACAGATTGACCGGATCTCCGCTGCTCGTGACGGTAACAACCTGCGCAGCGGGCACGGGTCCGCCTATTTGATACACAAATGTGGATAAGGAACTAACTGACAGGGTTGGGGTAGTGGCCCGAGGCAGAGCCTGCAGACTCCTGCGATCCGGGCTGAACGGCAGGCCGGCTTGACCTGTCTCTCGAGGTGAGTTCAATGCCTTGCCGGCTTGCTGCGAACGCAGAAGAGACCAACCGGAAAAGATGAGCGAGTATGCCGCAATCCAAGCGGCACACCACGCCATTCTTGTGGTCATTCACGAAGTAAGCTAGCACCTTACCCATAGCCGGTCAATGGTGCGCGCCTTGTGGACAATTTGGGCGGCGGGCAGTTCTGCCATAATCTTCTCAATGCCGATTCGCACCACGCTCCCGGCCCGCTTTTATACCGACCCGGATCTCTTCCGCCGCGAAATGGACCGGTTCTATTTCGGAAGCTGGATCTGCGCCGGGCGCACCGAACAGATTGCCCATCCCGGCGACTACTTCCTGCGCGACGTGGCCGGCGAAAGCCTCATCGTCACGCGCGACCCCACCGGCCGCGTCCGCGCCTTCTTCAACGTCTGCCGCCATCGCGGCACCCGCCTCTGTTCGCAACCCGAGGGCGCCTTCGCCGGCCGCATTTCCTGTCCCTATCATGGCTGGACGTACGGCCTGGACGGCGCGCTACTCGGCGCACCGCACATGGAAGGAACCGGCTTCACGCGCGCCGAGTATCCGCTTCACCAGGCGCACGTCGAGGTCTGGGACGGCCACATCTTCCTCAATCTCTCGGCCAGTCCGCAGCCGATCGCCGATCAACTGGGACCGCTGCCCGAGAAGTTCGCCAACTGGCGCATGCGGGATCTGCGCCTCGGACGCCGCATCGTCTACGACGTGAAGGCCAACTGGAAATTGGTCGTCCTTAATTACAACGAGTGCCTGCATTGCCCCATCGTCCACCCCACGCTCAACCAGTTCACCGATTATCTGGGCGCCGATAACGAACCGCCCTGCCGCACCTACATCGGCGGGTCCATGGGCTTCCGCGGCGGCGCCGAGACCATGAGCATGGATGGCGTCCGCCGCCGCGATTATCTTCCCGGCCTTACGAAGGAGCAGCGCCGGCTCGTCGCTTACTACGCCATCTACCCCAACTTACTGTTGGCCCTCCATCCCGACTACATGCTCACCCACACTCTCTGGCCGCGCGCCGCGGACCGCACCGAGATCGTCTGCGAGTGGCACTTCGAGCCCGAAGAGATGGCCAAGCCCGACTTCCTGGCCGCCGATGCTATCGCGTTATGGGACCTGACCAATCGCGAAGACTGGGCGGTCGCCGAACTGTCGCAGGCGGGAATCGGCTCCCGCGCCTACACTCCCGGCCCCTACTCGGGCCGCGAAGCGTTACTCTGGGCATTTGACCAGATGATTCAGGAGGGGGAAGCATGATCGACCATCGCCTGTCCCGCCGCGCCCTGCTGGCCGGCGTCGGCGCCGCACTGGCGGCCACGGCCGCTCCGCCGCCGCGCAAATTGAAGGTCGCGATTTTCTCCAAGCACCTGCAATTCGTGCAGGGCGACGCGCTGGCCAAGGCCGCCGCCGATCTGGGCTTCGACGGCATCGACATCGCCGTGCGCAAGGGCGGCCACGTGGAGCCGGAGCGCGTGGCGCAGGATCTGCCGCCGCTGGTGGCCGCCATCCGCGCACGGTCGCTCGAAGTCCCCATGATCACCACCGACATTTCCGACGCCGAAACGCCGCACGCCGAAGAGATCCTGCAGGCGATGGCCAAACTCGGCATCCGCTACTACCGCTGGAACACCCTCCGCTATACTGCCGACCGGCCGCTCGCCGCGCAGCTCGAACAGATGAAGCCGCGCGTCGCCCAACTGGCCGCGCTGAATGCGCGCTACCGCGTGTGCGCCATGTACCACACCCACTCCGGCCGCGATATGGTGGGCGCGTCCATCTGGGATCTGCACATTCTGCTGAAGGATCTGGATCCGCAAGCCGTAGGCGTGAACTACGACGTGGGCCATGCCACCATCGAAGGCGGCGTGGGCGGCTGGATCAACAGCTTCCGCATCGTCGGCGCGCACCTGCGCGGCATCGCCGTGAAGGATTTTGCGTGGGGCAAGGACGCCAAGGGAAGCTGGACGCCGCAGTGGTGTCCGCTCGGCGAAGGGATGGTGCATCTGCAGGAATTCTTCACCATGGTGGCGGCCACTCCCTTCGACGGGCCGCTGCAACTTCACCTGGAATACAAAATCCCCAACCAGCCGGAAGCGGTCTATGCCGCCATGCGCCGCGACCTCGCCACACTGCGCGGCGATCTGGCGAAAGCCGGCGTATGAGCCTCCGCCGCCGCGAATTCCTGGCCATGCCCGCGTTCTTTGTGGCCGCGCCGCTGTGGACCGATGCCCGCGTGGACGAAGTCGAGACCGGCTACCAGGACTACCGCTATCGCGCGCCCTACAAATTCGGCGGCAAGGAAGTGGACCGCGTCACCCTGTTGAGCGTGCGGTGCCGCCTGCTGGGCCGGAACGGGAAATCGGCCACCGGGTATGCGGCCATGCCGCTGGGCAATGTCTGGTCGTTTCCCGCGCCGGACATTCCTTACGACACCACGCTCGACGCCATGCGGCGGCTGGCGGAGAAGATCGCCATGCTGACGCGAGCGTATCGCGAGTATGGCCACCCGCTCGACGCCAATCGCGCGCTGGAGCCGGAGTTTCTGAAGGCCGCCTCCGGCGTGTCCCGCGAAATGAAACTGCCGCGGCCCATTCCCAAGCTGTGTACGCTGGTCACCGCCAGCCCTTTCGACGCCGCCATCCACGACGCCTTCGGCCGGCTCCACAGCCGCAACAGCTTCACCGTCTGCGGCAAGGATTTCGTGCGCTACGATCTCAGCCATTACCTCAACGCGGAATTCCGCGGCGAATACCTGGATCCGTACGTTTTGCCGAAGGTTGTACCGCGCGTCCGCATGTACCATTCGGTGGGCGCGTCCGATGCGCTGACGCCCGCGGAGATCCGCCAACGCGTGGGCGACGAGTTGCCGGAGACGCTGGAAGACTGGATTCCCTACAGCGGCATCCGCGCCATCAAGATCAAGCTCAACGGCAACGACCTGGCGTGGGACGTGGATCGCGTGGCCGCGATCGACCGCGTGACCATCGCGGCGCAGCGCAAGCGCGGCGTGGTCGACTGGCTCTACTCGCTCGATTTCAACGAGCGCTGCCCCAACGTCGCCTACCTGCTGGCCTTCGAACGCGGCCTGAAAGAGAAAGCGGAGACGGCGTTCGACCGCGTGCAGTACATCGAGCAGCCCACCGCGCGCGACCTGGCGGCGGATCGTAAGAATGTGATGTTCGAAGCCGCGAAACTGAAACCGGTGGTGATCGACGAGTCGCTCACCGGACTGGATGCGCTGCTGCTGGCGCGCCAGATGGGCTACACCGGCGCCGCGCTGAAGGCGTGCAAGGGACAATCGCAGACGCTGCTGCTGGCGGCGGCGACCGAGAAGTACAACATGTTCCGCTGCGTGCAGGATTTGACGTGTCCGGGAGCGGCGCTGGTGCACTCGGTGGGAATCGCCGCGCACATTCCGGGAACGGCGCAACTGGAAGCCAATGCGCGCGAGTATGTCCCCGCGGCGAATCGCGGGTGGGAGAAGCGATTCCCCGGAATTTTCGACGTCAGGGACGGTTTTCTGGATACCCGCGGCCTGGATGGCCCGGGGCTGTGCACTCAGGAGGGAGCATGAACCGAAGAGACCTGTTGAAGACCACGTTCGCCATGGGCGCCGCCACGGCGCTAGGTGCGAAACGCGTCTGGGGAGCGAATGACCGCATCGCCATGGGCTGGATCGGCAGCGGCGGCCGCGGCCGCGCCGACCTGCAGACGTTCCTCAAGCAGCCCGACTGCGATGTGCTGGCGGTTTGCGACGTCTACCAACCGTTCCGCGAGAAAGGCATCGCGCTCACCGAGGGCCGCGCCAAGGGCTTCCAGGATTTTCGCCAGATTCTGGAGCAGAAAGACATTCAGGCGGTGCTGGTGGCCACGCCGGATCACTGGCATGCGCTCATCACCATCGCCGCCTGCGAGGCCGGCAAGGATGTCTACTGCGAAAAGCCGCTCACGCTCGCGGTAGTCGAAGGCCGCAAGATGGTGGCGGCGGCGCGCAAGCACAACCGCGTGGTGCAGGCAGGCAGCCAGCAACGATCGGGCGCGCATTACGCGCAGGCCGTGAAATTCATTCAGGATGGCGGGCTGGGCGAAGTACATCGCATCCAGGCGGGCATGCAGCGCAACATCTATCCCGGTTTGAAGCCCACGGAACTGGCTAGCGGACTGACTCCCGCGCTCGACTGGGAGATGTGGTTGGGCCCGGCGCCGAATCGCCCGTTCGACCCGTTCCGCTGCATCTACAATTTCCGCTGGTTCTGGGATTACTCGGGCGGTCAGATGACCAACTGGGGCGCGCATCATCTGGACATCGCGCGCTGGATTCTGGGCGCCGAAGCGCCGTCGGAGGTGGCCGGTTTCGGCGGACGGTATGCGCTGACCGATGGCGGCGAAACGCCCGACGTCCAGGAAGTGACTTACCAGTTCGGCAAGGCGCTGGTGAGTTGGACTTCGAGCGAGGTGGGACAGGGCAAAGGCAACACGCTCGACATCTACGGTACCAAGGGAATGATGACGCTGCTGCGCAGCGGCTTCACGGTGTTGCCCGAAACTACCGGCACGGGGAAGGACAGGAAGAACCTGATGGATCCGCTGGAAGTGAAGGGCGGCGACCTGGATGCGCAGCACGCCCGCAACTTCCTGGACTGCGTGAAGAGCCGCCAGAAACCGAATGCCGATGTGGAAGAGGGGCACCGGTCGGCGGTGATGTGCCACCTGGGAAACATCTCGACGCGGTTGGGCCGCAGTTTGAAATGGGACGCGGCGAAAGAGCAGGTGGTGGGCGATGCGGAAGCGAATAAGATGTTGTCGCGGCCGTATCGCGGGCCCTGGAAATTGGCGTAAGTCTGCAGGCACGATTGCCTGACCCGGAACCGGTCTACAGGACGGCCTGCACATGCGGGATGGCGGCGACGGGTTGGCCGCCGCCGACGCTGATCCGCGTTTTGGCTTTGGGGACGTCGGCGGGCGCCAGCTTGAATTCGACGTCGCGGGATTCGCCGGCACGGAGATGGATGCGCTGGAAGCCGCGGAGACTGCGCGTGGGATCGTCCGGGCCGCCGGCGCCATCGACATAGAGCTGCACTACTTCGTCGCCATCGAGCTTGGAATCGTTCTTGACACGCACGGTGATGTGGGCGCCATCGGCGGCGCGGGCGGCTTTCAAATTGGAATAGCGGAACGTCGAATAGCTTAAGCCGAAGCCGAAGCCGTAGAGCGGGTCGCCTTTGAAGTAGCGGTAGGTGCGGCCCTTCATGTCGTAGTCTTCGAACGGCGGCAACTGCTCCACGCCGCGATAGAAGGTGACGGGTAGACGGCCGGCGGGGTTGTTCGTGCCGTCGAGCGTTTCGGCGAGGGCGGTGCCGACTTCTTCGCCGCCGTACCAGGCTTCGAGGACCGCGGCGGCGGTTTCGTTGGCGTAGTTGAGCGCCACGGCGCTGCCGCTGGTGAGCACGACGACGACTGGCTTGCCAGCGGCGACGGCGGCCTGCAGCAGTTTCTCCTGGGTGTCGGGAAGTTTGAGATCGGTGCGGTCGCCGCCCGCGAAACCGGGGATATTGACCTGCATCTCTTCGCCTTCGAGATTGGGATTCAGGCCGACGCAAAGGACCACGGCGTCGGAGTTCTTCACGATGTCGATGGCTTCGGCTAGCAGCGCGTCGGCGGGCGGGAGCCACAGCAACTGCGCACCGGCGTTGGGACCTTGCGGCTTATACTCCACGCGGAGTTTGTAATTCTTGCCGGCTTCCAGTTGCACGTGCGCGGGGATGGGCGGCGCGCCGCGGCCGGCGCGTCCGGTAGTCGGAGTGGGCGGCGGCGGAGCGGGAGTGGGAATGAGTTCCTTGTCGTCGAGGAAGATGCGCATGGCGGAGGGACCGAAGCCGCCGCGTCCGGCGATGACGTATTCGCCAGCGCCGGGCGCCCGTAGCGTGCCGGTCCAGCGGATGGAAGCGCCGCGTCCGGGAATGGCGGCGGCGACGGCGGGATCGGGAACGGAGGCTTGCTGGTAGATGCGCGGCTCGACGCGGCGGAGCTTGGGCTCGCCCTGGAAATCGGCGTTGTCGAAGTATTCGGCCTGGAGACCGTGGCCGGTGCCGCTGGGCGGCGTGAGGGCGGTGGACGGCACCAGCGACTGGGTCTGCGAGGTGTACGTCGCGCCGGGGGCGAAGCGGACGTCGGCCTTGCCGGCGAAGCGGGTTTGGATGCCTTCGAGGGGCGTGACCTGTTTGGAGGAGAAGCCGTTGTAGTTGCCCATGAGGGCCACGGGATCGTCGGCGGACGGGCCGATGACGGCGATTTTCTTCACGCTGGGTTTAAAGGGCAGCGCCTGATTCTGATTCTTGAGAAGCACGATGGATTTGCGGGCGGCTTCGAGGGCTACCTGGCGGTGGGCGGGGGAATCGTTCTCGGTGTAGGGGATTTTGTTGAAGGGCACGCGATCGGGGGGATCGAACATGCCGAGCTTGAAGCGGGCCACGAAGAGGCGCACGACGGAGCGATCGATTTCGGCCTCTGTGATGAGGCCCTTTTTGACGGCTTCGGGAAGGCCGCCGGGAGTGGCGGGCGCGGCGCCGCGGGCGGGCGCGCCGGCGTACTCGGTGCCGCAGGTGAGATCGGTTCCGGTCTTGACGGCAAGGGCGGAGGCTTCGGCGGAGTTGGGCTTGTAGTGATGGGCGGTTTCGTTATAGATATCGCGGATGGCGCCGCAGTCGCTGACGACGTAGCCCTGGAAGCCCCACTCGTCCTTCAATTTCTTCTGCAGGAGGTCGGCGTTGACACAGGCGGGGAAGCCATCGATGGAGTTGTAGGCGCACATGATGGAATCGACCTTGCCTTCCATGACGGCGGCGCGGAAGGCGGGCAGGTAGGTCTCGTTGAGATCGCGCTCGCTGGGATGGACATCGAACTTGTGGCGGATGGGTTCGGGTCCGCTATGGACGGCGTAGTGTTTGGCGGTGGCGATGACCTTGAAGTAATGGGGATCGTCGCCCTGCATTCCCTGGATGAAGGCGACGCCCATGCGGCCGGTGAGGAAGGGATCTTCGCCGTAGGTTTCCTGGCCGCGGCCCCAGCGCGGATCGCGAAAGATATTGATATTGGGCGACCAGAAGGTGAGGCCGTAGTATTGGCCGTGGTTGTCGTGGCGGAGGGCCTCATTGTACTTGGCGCGGGCCTCGGTGGCGATGATGTCGGCGATGCGGTGGAGGAGCGGGGTGTCCCAGGTAGCGGCGAGTCCGATGGCCTGCGGAAAGACGGTGGCTTGGCCGGCGCGGGCGACCCCGTGGAGGGCTTCATTCCACCAGCCGTAGGCGGGGATGCCGAGGCGCGGCAGGGCGGGCGCCTGATTCTGCATCTGCAGCACCTTTTCGTCGAGGGTCATCTGGGAAACGATGGCTTTGGCCCGTTGTTCGGCGGGGAGATCGGGATTGAGCCAAGGCTGGCTGGGGTTGGATTGGCCGAAGGCGGAGAGGGCCAGGAAAGCGAGCATCAGAGGTCGCGTCACCAAGGGTTGTGGCATCGTAGCAGTCCGATTTTTGTTGTAGAGCCAAACTATATCATGCGGTGGGACGGAGGGGAAGGAAAGGCTTGGGGAGGCGATGGTGGGTTCGAGGTGGGTTCGTTTCGCGGAGGGTAAGGGGGTGTGATTTGTTGGGGTTGAGGGTGCAGGTGGGTTCGTTTGGTATTTTTGCCCGGGACGGGGGTTTGCGGGATGCGGGGTGAACGGCGACATCAAGTCCTTCCGTATTCAGCTATAGCACGGAGGCGTGGGGGAGTTTGGGAGGAATTGGGGGAAGTGGTTGAGGGGAAAGGGGAAGATTGGCGAAAAACGGCGGGGAACGGCAAAGGCAGGAATGGGCCGCTGATGAACGCGGATGTAAACCAGAGGCAGGAATTCGGCGGGCTTCGCCGGCGTTCTTTGGGGGGCTGGGGTTGTAGAATCGAACCAAATGTCCCTCCCACAGAGTCGACGCCAGTTTCTGGCGACCCTGCCGGCGATTGCGGCGCTTGCGCAATCGAAGCCGGTGAAGATTGAAGCGGTGGAAATCTGGGAGCTGCGCGGTCATCGGGATACGGTGCGTGGGATCGATCAGCAGTATCAGGTCAATCCGCTGTACATCTACGACGAGCTGCGGCCGAAGCCGTACGCGGATGCGGCGCGGGGGACGCCGGCGCGGGTCGCAGTGACGGCGCTGTATCTGAAGATCCAGGCGGAAGGCGGCGTGGAGGGGCTGTACGGGCCGATCGACCCGGAGGTCGCTATCGTGGTGGATCAGGAGCTGCGGGCGTTCCTCATGGGGAAAGACGCGCTGGCGCAGGAGAAATTGTGGGATCAGCTCTACCGGTCGAACCGGCACTCGCGGCGGGGATTTTTCCTGATGGCGATCAGCGCGGTGGATAACACGCTGTGGGATTTGCGCGGACGCTACTTCAAGACGCCGGTGTACCGGCTGCTGGGCGGGCCGACGCGGGCGACGGTGGAAGCGTACGCGAGCTGCCTGGGGTATTCGCTGGAGCCGGAAAAGGCGCAGGCGCGGGCGGCGCAGTTCCGCAAGGAGGGCTACCGGTATCAGAAATGGTTTCTGGGCTACGGGCCGGGCGATGGGCCGGAAGGGATGCGGAAGAACGTCGACCTGGTGCGGCTGCTGCGGGAAGCGGTGGGCGAGGATACGGAGTTGATGTTCGATGTCTACAGCGGGTGGGATCTGACGTACGCGCTGGCCTGGGCGAAGCAGGTGGAGCGGTACCGGCCGCGGTGGATCGAGGAGGCGACGCAGGCGGAGAAGATCGACAGCTTCGCGCAGTTGCGCAAAGGGACGTCGATTCCGGTGGCGTCGGGGGAGCACATTCAGGGGCGGTGGGAAGTGTACGACTACCTGAAAGAGGGCGCGCTGAGCGTGGTGCAGTGCGATCCGGAATGGTGCGGCGGGACCAGCGAACTGCAGAAGATTTGCACGCTGGCGTCGATCTTCGATGTGCCGGTGATTCCGCACGGGCATAGCCTGCATGCGGCGCTGCACGTGATCGCCAGCCAGTCGCCGGCGGTGTGTCCGCTGGCGGAGTACCTGGTGCTGAAGATGCAGTCGTATTATCACTTCGAGAAGACGCCGCCAGCGCCGAAGGGGGCGCGGTTTGCGCTGCCGGAGGGGATGGGGTACGGGATCGAATGGGATGAAGGGAAGATTGAGGGGCGGGAAATGAAGAAGTGGGGATAGCGAGGCGAGGGACTATGCCAGCGCTGGCGTTGCAATCAGCGGCGCGCCGCCCCTCGCGGGGCCGAAGGGTATTCCACCAACCTCCCGACCGCCAGCATTTCTCCGGATGGACGAAACCGGCAAAGTGGATGACGGATACCCGGACCCAGGCGCGGTTCATCGTTACTAAACCGGACAAGCTTACCAGGACCGGACTTCGGGACAATTCACATGTCTGACCTCAGTTGGAGACTCGACCTGTCGTCCTCTTCTGTAAAACGGCGAACAGTTTATCCGCATGCCCGGAAGCTGCCCGAACAAGAGTTGGATTGTTGGATCGATCAGTTCAAGCAGTTCGAATCGATGGTTGGTCTTGTGATAGGAGCCTTTTTGAGTACCATTGGATGCGTGACTCAGACTTTCGAAAACTCTCCTCTTATCAAGCCTTTCGATATCTTTTTGAGGGGATAATGAGTTCCTGAGGAAACCCTGCCTATAGAAATTCGCCAGCGTATCTGGGTCAGCCAGGAACCAAGCCTCCATTACCTGCACCATCAAGTGAGCCTGCTCATCAGTAGCGCCCTCGGGGCGCGGCCAACTATCACCCTCGCGCTCGCGTAGACGAGATGCCGGGATCGTAACGCCATCCTCCTCCTCAATCCGCAGGTCGACAAATCCCCCCTGAATAGGTGTCAAGATATCTTCCGTGCCAGCATAGAACATCTTGAGATGCCTCAGCAACTCTCCCTTGGCTGATGGGTCTGCCCTGAGCTTGTTGAACATTAATCCGAGATTGCTAATGTCCTCTTCAAGGAAATCATTTTCTTGTCCGGCCCCGTAAAGGTCTCTCATCCCGGAGTCGCGGCCGAACTCCCAATTCCCAATTCCGATAGAGACGAAAGCTGCTAAAAAATCGTCCTAGGTATGTTACCTCTGGATATTGATCGGGATCTTGACGTTGGGACAGGATCGAGCGTTGTGTATCTACTTCTTCTCGCTTGAGGGAGCGCGGATGGCCCGCAACGTTGAGTACCGGGCGCCCTCCGTTTAGATCGAAGTATAGGTAGGGTTTCTCGTGACCTTCGTCAGGCCGGTCGTTTTCGATTCGTTCGTCCGTGATCTTGAGCTGGGATCCAACGCGAGTGAACGATAACCGGTACGAAATTGTCTTCTTGATTCCAGTGGGGGAAGCTTTGCCATGGATCGTAGCTGTCGGAATCCTGCTTCTCGATTTGCCCTTCCATAGCCACTCGGCGACGCCGCCGCTGTCGCCGACTTCACCCGCAATGTCTTTTGGCGCACTCCGAAGCAATCCAATTATCTCGATCAGATTTGACTTTCCGGAACCATTCGGACCGATCAGCACATTGAGGTCCCCAAGCTCGATCTCCGGCGAATCGTCGCCAAACGAGAGCAGGTTTCGTACTTGCAAACTCTTCGGCGTATTCTTTTTCATTGCCCTAGTACGCATTGTGCGCCCGTGTGGCATCGCGTAAGCCCGCCAGTTTACAAGGCCTTCGATCACCAGCCAGTCGAACGGTCCGGATAGGCGTTCGAGGAAGTTCGCCTGATTAGGGCCCGCGATTCGGCCTGGCGACGGCGATGGGTCAAGTCGTGGCAGCTTGGCGAAGGACGGATACGGGTTGAGTGCGAGGCCGCGGTCCAGTCGGGCTTATGTTAACATCTGAACCGCGCCCAGGGGCAGGCGCAATCGGCGCCCCGGCGTCCGCTACGCCAGGCCCGACCGCACGAGGAGCGCGCGCGGATCCGGCTCGCGGCCCATGAAATCGCGGTACAGTGCGGCGGGATCCTCGCTGTCGCCTTTGGCCAGAATGCGGCTGCGGAATTGGCCGCCCACTTCATGGCTGAAGATGCCTTCGGCGCGAAAACGGGTGAAGGCATCGGCGTCCAGCACTTCGGCCCATTTGTAGGAATAGTATGCCGCGCCATATCCCACCGGACTGGCGAACAGGTGGGTGAAGGCGGCCGCCATGGCGTGCAGCGGCGGCAGGGGCGCGGGGCTGAATTCCTGTAGCAGACGACGGCTGAAGGCGATGGCGTCGCCGTCGCGCTCCGGCTGGTAGCGGGTGTGCAACAGCAGGTCGATGAACCCGAAGCCCAGTTGCCGCATCTGGCCGTTGGCGGCGCGGAAGGTGCGCGCGCGCCTCATTTTCTGGAAGAGATCCTCGGGCAGCCGGTCGCCCGATTCCCAGTGGGCGGCGAACAGATCGAGCGCATCGCGCTCCCAGCACCAGTTCTCCATGATCTGCGACGGCAGTTCCACGAAGTCCCAGGCGACGTTGGTGCCGGCGAGGGTGCGGGTCTCCACGCGGCTCAGCAAATGATGCAGCAGGTGTCCGAACTCGTGGAAAATGGTCTCCACTTCGCGATGCGTCAGGAGCGCCGGTTTGCCGCCGATGGGCGGGGTGAGGTTGCCGCAGATCAGGCCCAGGTGCGGACGGAATTCGCCGGGCGCGGGGCCGCCAGTAATGAAGGCGTCCATCCAGGCGCCGCCGCGCTTGTTTTCCCGCGGATACCAGTCGGCATAGAAACCGCCCAGAAACGCTCCGTCGGCGTCGTGGACGCGATAATAGCGCACCTGCGGATCCCACGCCGGAACGCCGGCCTCTTCGTTGACGTGGATGCCATACAGCCGATTCACCAGGTCGAACAGTCCGGAGACCACCCGCTCCACGGGAAAATAGGGACGCAGCGCCTCCTCATCGAAATCGTAGAGCGCGGCGCGCTGCTTTTCGGCGTAATACGCCACGTCCCACGGTTGCAGTTCGGGGGCATCGGGACCTTCCAGCGAGCGACGGAACTCCAGCAGTTCGCGATTCTCGGCGTGGAAGCGGGCTTCGGTCTTGGTTTTGAGATCTTCCAGGAACGCCAGGGCGCGCGCGCCGTCGTGGGCCATGCGATCTTCCAGCACCAGGCCGGCGAAATCGTCGAAGCCGAGAAGCCGCGCCTTGTCGCGCCGCAACTGCAGAATGCGCTCGACCAGCGGGCGGTTGTCGCGCGCTGGCTCGGTGGCGCGGACGGCGTAGGTTTCGTAGAACTCGCGCCGGATGGCGGCATTGTCCAAGTACGTCATGACGGCGAAATAATCCGGCGCCTGCAGCGTGAAACGCCAACCCTCCACGTTTTTGCGGGCGGCGCTCTCGCGCGCCGAGGTTACGGCGGTGGGCGGCAGGCCGGCCAGATCGGCCTCGTTGGTGAAGATGCGCTCGAAGGCGTTGGTGGAATCGAGCACGTTCTCGCCGAACTTGGTGGTTACGGTGGTCAGCTCGACGTCGATGGCCTCCAGTTGCTTCTTGCGCGCCGGATCGAGATCGGCGCCGGCGCGGCGGAACGCCTGCATGGTCTTCACCAGATAGCGGCGCCGTTCCCCGGCCAGGAGGGAACTTTCGGGAGTGGCGGCGTAGGCCTTGATCCCCTGCCACAGTTCGGCATCGAGCGCGATGCCGGAATAGAACGCGCTGACCTCCGGCTGGACGGCATTGAGAGCGGCGCGCAGCTCGGGATAGGTAGCCACGGACTCCAGATGGCGCACCAGGCCCATGGCATAATCGAGCGGCTCGGTGAGAACGTCGAGCGCGCGCATGGTGTTGTCCCAGGTGCGGTGGGTGTCGCCGGCGGCCAGCGAGCGGAGACGCGCGCGGGCGTCGCGCAGGAGGGCGGCCATGGCCGGCTCCACGTCGGCGGCACGGATGCGATCGAAGGGGATGCGGAAGTGGATTTCGAGGAGCGGATTGGTATCGACAGGGGCCATTCCTTTGAGGGTAACAGGCGGGGCGGCGTCGTCGCAGACGGCTTGGGGCAGTGAAAGGTGAGCGAGCGCACGGGAAACCGCTACCATATAGGTACATGGATTCCGATCAGGATGGGATGCGCGGCCGGATTCCGGCCGGCGACCGTCTCAACGTTTTCGCCCTGGTAATCTACATTCCCGATCCCCTGGGAAAGTTCCTGGACGATCTGCGCCGGGAATTGGTCCCGCATTACAATCCGCACGCCCACGTGAGCGTGCTGCCGCCGCGTCCGCTGGCGGTGCCGTGGCAGGTGGCGTCGGAGGAAGCCGCGGCGCTCACGGGGAACTGGACGCCTTTCGAGATCGAGTTGACGAATGTGGCGGTGTTTCCGTTGACCGGCGTGATCTACCTGGAAGTCGGCGAGGGCGGCAGCGAACTACGGCGGATGCATGCCGCCATGAACACTACGTCGCTGGCGTTCCAGGAGCCGTTTGCGTACCATCCGCACATCACCCTGGCGCAGGAGCAACCGCTCGACACGGTGGCCGGGATCATGGAATCGGCCGCGCGGCGGTGGCGGGAGCATACCGGCAAACGGAGTTTTTGCGCCGAGCGGGCGGTTTTTGTGCAAAACACCTTGAGCAATTGCTGGATCGACCTGGCGGAGTACACGATTGGTTCGCGGGTAAAACGGTAGTCCCGGCGATTCCACCGAATATTGAGATCTCTGGCCGCCATCCCCACT
>Ga0181529_10003167_pt1 | contig 18978 bp, 21 predicted proteins | sample PEATcosm2014_Bin_36_FD_119763 | JGI IMG/M metagenome (GOLD analysis project Ga0181529, IMG submission 119763) | Peatland microbial communities from MTU Mesocosm Facility, Houghton, MI, USA - PEATcosm2014_Bin10_30_metaG | ecosystem: Environmental > Terrestrial > Soil > Wetlands > Peat | place... | reverse complement strand
GGGGCCGGGAAGACGACGACGGTGAGGACGCTGGGGACCCTCATCGCTCCGACCTCCGGGTCTGCGGTGGTGGCGGGGATACCCCTCTCGGCGGCCACCGGTGGCGAGATCCGGCAGCTCATCTCGGTCATGCCGGAGAACCCGGGTCTGTACGTCCGGCTCACCGTCCAGGAGAACCTGGAGCTCTTCGCCGGCCTCTACGGGCTGCCTTCGCCCGCCGGGCGGATTGCCGCTGCCCTCGAAACCGTCAACATGGCGCCGCGAGCGCGTGACCTGTGCGGCCGCCTCTCGAAAGGCCTCCGGCAGCGGGTGGGTCTGGCGCGCGCCCTGTTGAGCGATCCGGTGGTGATGTTCCTGGACGAGCCCACGTCGGGCTTGGACCCTGTGGCGTCACGGGACGTGCATGAGCTGATCGCCAGCCTGCGGGAGCGGGGGGTCACGGTCTTCCTCACCACCCACCGTCTGGAGGAGGCGGAGAGGCTCTGCGATCGCGTCGCCATTCTCAACACCCGGCTGCTCGCCGTCGGGCCGCCGGAGCAGCTCAGGATGCAGCTGTTCCGCAGCTCACTGGTGGTGGAGACGGCCGTGCGTCTGCCCGCCCCGGAGACCGTCTTCACCCCGGAGACCGGAGTGGACAAGTGGACCACCGAGGGCGACGCCACCTACGTGCTCACCGTCGCTGACCCGAGGATGACCGCGCCCAGGGTGAATCGCGCGCTGGTGGCCGCCGGGGCCGACGTGGTGTCGATCGCAGTCGCGCACCACTCGCTGGAGGACGTCTACCTCGAGCTGGTCGACGAGGACCCGGAGGCAGGGCGATGATCGGGCTCGACCTGGGCCGGCTGGGCGCCGTGGCGCGAAAGGAGATGCGTGAGTACCGCCGCACCCCGTTCATCGTCGGCGCCATGTTGGTGCTTCCATTCATCTTCTTGATCAACCCGGCGATCGTCATCTTCGTGCTCAGTGCCGCTGTCAAGCCGGCGGCGGTCGCCAGGGACGTGGGCTCGACGTTCCTTGTCCTCCTGGTGGTGCCGGCGGTCATCCCCGCCAGCATCGCCGCCTACTCGGTGGTGGGGGAGCGGGACCAGGGGACCCTGGAGCCGCTCCTGACCACGCCGGTGCGACGAGGCGAGATCCTGATCGGAAAGGCGCTGGCCCCGGTCATCCCCTCGGTCGGGATCGCCTACCTCCTCTTCACCCTGGTCGTGATCCTTGCCCACTTCTTCGCCCAGAACCCCGCGGTGGCAGCAACTCTGAGCGACGGCTCGCACGTCCTCGCCCAGGCGCTGTTCGCGCCGCTGCTCGCGGTATGGTCGATCGGGGTCGGCACCGCGATCTCGACGCGCGCCAGTGACGTGCGGGTCGCCCAGCAGCTGGGGACACTGGCCAGCCTGCCGCCCCTGGCGGTGACTGCCCTGGTGTCGTTCCAGATCGTGCCCCTGGGTGCCTGGACGGCGGTGGGGTTCGGGCTCGGGTTGCTGGTCATCGACATCGCCATGTGGCGGGTCGTGGCGGCCATGTTCGACCGGGAGCGGCTGATCACCGGCTTCCGTGCCACGAAGCCGCCGGGCGCGGGCCGCGGCGGCAGCGCCGCGCCGGGTGAGGTCCGGCGGATACAGGCATAGGAGGCTCGAGAATGGGCGAAGCGACAATCCGTCTCTCACGGGCAGCAAGCCTCAGCCCCCTGCTGGGGATGGAGGCCTACAACATCTCCATCGATGGCAGAGTGGTGGGTGCCATCGCGGCGGGAGAAACCGTCGAGGTGTCGGTCACCCCGGGCCGGCACTCGTTGCTGCTGCGGGGCCGGGGCCGGAACCGAAGCCCGCTCCGTGCCCTCGAGGTCGCTGAGGACGCGGTCGAGAGCTACCGCTGCCACGGTCCCCGGTACGGCCCGCCGCATGTCGTCGCGGCACTCATCAAGCCAGACCTCTGGATCAGTCTCAAGCGCGAGTAGCGATCGGAGTTCAGCTTGGCAGCGCGTCCGTCAAAACGGATCAGGCCCATATCTGCCGAAGGAGCTGTAAGCTCGATTGATCAGTGGCTACGTTCATCAGGCTCACCTCCGACAACAACGGCAACCCACTCTGGCTGGATTGGCATCGGATCGTCTACTTGTACCAGGACGAGATCGAGGACCAACGGGAGAAACGGCACGTGACCGTGCTGGTGATCGAGGATCTCACGGACGACCTCTGGGTCCAGGAATCTCCCGAGCAGATCGTGGCAATGGTGGACGCCGGTATGCAGGGTCGCGACTGGCTGGACAGTACCCGGTAGCCAGCTGGCGCGCGTCGAAGCCGGCGACAAGTACCACCGGCGCGCCTCAGGCGACCCCGCCTTCAGCGACGGCAGCCAGTTGGCAGCCGATCGGTCTGCCCGCGGGGTTCCGCGCGACCGCGTTGAGCTGTCGTGCCGCCGGGGCGTGCCTCCTCCTCGGGGTGATCGACGGCACTCAGACGCTCGAGGAGTACGCGGCGGGCTCGTGGAGCGTGGTCAGCCTTTCCGCGGCGGGGCAGTTGACCGTCAACGGCCTCACCTGCGTCACGGAGGATGACTGCTGGGCGGTCGGAACCTTGGGCCAACAGGGAGGCTCAGACGCAAACGCGGCCTCGCCGGCGATCGCCCACGACTCGGGGGCGGGTTTCCAGCTGGTGGCCAGTCCCCCGATGAGCGGCGACGACAGCCTGACCGCGGTGGCGTGCGTCGATGCTGACGATTGCTGGGCGGTCGGAAGCACCGGCTCGCTGGGCGGGTTCGTCACCATGCCCGCCACGGGGCCCTCCTGCGACGACAACGGGGTCATCACCCCCTGTGCGACCTACGTGGATGTCGTCGTCGGGCAACCCCTGGTCGAGCACTATGACGGCACCGCCTGGACCGTGGCGACCGTCCCGTCTCCGCCGTCCGAGCGGTCCGGCTCAGAGCGGTGAGCCGAGCGGCCAGGGGTTGTTCCTGGCCCTGAGCGCGGCTTGACTGGCGCACCGGCTCTGCCGGACTCGAAACCCGCGACCTGCGCGTTTTGAAGCGCGAAGAAGTTTCCGGGGAGGCTACAGGGATTATCGGGCCATGGCTGACAGCATCTAAGCTGGCGGCATGGTCAGACGGAGCAGGGACGACCGTGCCTGGCGTATCGGGACGGCCGCCGAGGTCGCGTGGATCGCCAGCGAAACGTCCATAGGCCGCACCATCACCTCGGCCATACCACCCGTGTTCGAGGCCTACGCCACGGTGGTGCTCCCGGACACCGCCGACGCGTGGGACAGGCATGACCGGGCGATTCTGGCCCTGCTCGGCGAGCAGTCAGCAGACCAGTCGTGGTGGCTAGGCTATCTCGACACGGGCGCCAATGACATCGTTTTCCCCGACGCGCCGAAGGTGACCTTGTACGCGGGGTGGCACTACGTGCTCGTCGAGGCTGGGGCGGAGCAGGCTGCCACCTGGCGCCGAAGCGGCCCGGGGCCGTTCTGGAACGGTCCCTTGCCGGACCTGATGTTCCCTGCCGACCACTCCTGGCTCCTATCCACACTGTGGGACGACGACTGGACGTGCATCGGCGGGCCGGCCCAGCTCGTGAGCAAATTGGCGGGCCACCCCGAGCTTGAGGCGAGGCTGGTGGCTCTCGGCGATGACGCCACACCTCCAGGTCATCGGGCGCTGTGACCGGAGCCCAAGCGGCATTCCTCAACACTGGGACATGCGAGGGTGCCCTCACTCTCCCTTGAGCAGCATCCGGACGCGCCGGCCCTGCCAAGCCGACCCGCCGGGGAGGAGCGGACCGAGCCGTCACGGAAGACACCGATCGACGCCCGTCTCGCAAGCTAAGCTGAGGGCCGGCGGGTGTTCCAGGTCGCTGGATCTCCGGGCAGGGGCGCTGATGAAACTAGGCCAGCAACTCAGGGTCACACTGGTCGGGGCGGTGCTGATCGTCGCCGCCATCCCCGCGATGACCGCGCGGCGGCCCTCGCCGACACCAGCGGCCGGCGCCCCCCAGGGGTACGCGGCGACCGGCGGGCCCTCGACAGGGTCGACCGCCTCGACGGGTACCGTGCCAGCTACGGTTGAGTGCGCCCGGGTCGCGGCCCCACCGGCCGGACCGCCCTATCCCATTCCCAACCAGCCCTGGACGCCCGGGTTCGCGGACGAGGTCATCAACTCAGTGGGCGTGACGGACTTCCCGGCTTCTTACGGCGGCATGGAGGTGACCGACGGCCGCGACCTGGTCATCTATCTGGCCGGGCAGGACCCGGCCCTGGTAGCGGAGGTCGACAGCCTCGCCGGCCGCGCCGGCGTGCACGTCACCTACGTCGGCGTCCCGTACAGCGCCGGATACCTGGGTGCCCTCGAGGAATGCGTGGCCGACGACTCTCCGATCCTGAGGGGAGAGGGAGTGGCGATCGAGGCGCTGTCGGGAGACTTGGTGCACGGGGTCGTTGACATCACCCTGGAGACGCCCTTCAACGTGCCGTCGTCCGTCCGGACCGTTCTGTTGAGCCCCGCCCAGGTTGCCAGCGCACAGGCGGTCCTGGATGCGCGGTATGGCGCCGGCCGGCTGGTCGTGCAGTCGCAGACGATGCAGGCTCCTGTCGCCATCTCCTGACCAGCTCGTAACCATGAACGTCCGGCACTTCCCGATGTTCAACGCTCTGCAGCCACCCTATCGCTACAACACCGGACCTGCCTCGTAGGCCCGGTCGGGCCTGGCCGGCAAGACGGCCCACTGCAACTCCGGTCCTTGCTGACCGAAGGAGCGGGAAGGTGATCCTCTGCCCGGACAGCCGTCCGGGCATGACCAATCCGATCCTGCTACCCTCGCCGCCACCGGTATGAAATCATCCCCGTTCGCGACCCGGCTCAAGGCGACATTCGGGGGTGTCATCGCGCCGGTCGACTACTCGAGCCGGACCACATATCGACGCCCGCCCGCGCTGTATCGACATCTCCAATGGCTCGCCCCCACCCTAGAGAAGATCCGCCCGATCGCCGAGCACTACCCGGTTTTCGAGATCGTGAGCGCCGAGCCCGGCGCCGACGACGCTCCTTGAGCGCCGGTCAGGTGGCGCCGTCTCGGCCACGGTGACCGTGGGTCAGGCTGCCCCCGCATCGCTCAAGGGCGACCGGGCTCCAACGACATGCCTCAACACCGACCCACACCAGCGTTCCCCAACTATCATCATGTGAGCAATCCAGGCGGGGAGAGGCCGCCGTAGGGCGGCGGGCGGCGAGGATCCAGGCGACGTGCAGCACCGGGGAGTCCACTACGACACCGGGACCGTATTCCGCGGCCCCGGATATGCGATATCAACACGCCGGACCGCGCTCAACAGGTCGGTGGTGCGCCGCGAGCTCGAGATCATCCGAGATGACCTGCATGCCAATGCTGTGCGGATCGTCGGGAGCGACGTGGGGCGATTGACGGCCGTCGCCGAGATTGCGCTCGGGCTCGGACTCGAGGTGTGGTTCTCGCCGGCCTTCTTTGAGTACTCACTGGAAGAAACCGCCGACCGCCTGGTCGCCGCGGCCAAGTCAGTGGCGCCGCTGGAGACGGCGCATCAAGGGCGCGTGATCTTCGTGGCAGGCAGCGAGCTCACGCTCTTCATGCAGGGGATCGTCGCCGGCAAGAGCGTGACCGAGCGCCTGCAACGCCTCAAGGCAGACTGGGCGCTGCTCAGCAATGGGAAGCTCGATGCGTACCTGGCTGCGCTCGTGCCCAGGTTGCGCTCCGGGTTCCATGGCCCGCTCACCTACGCCTCACTCACCTTCGAGCAGGTGGACTGGGGACCCTTCGACTACGTGGGCGTCGACCACTACCGCGAGGCGCGGACCAAGGACCGCTACGTCGAGATGCTCGAACCGTTCCTGGCAGCAGGCAAGCCGGTGATCGTCACCGAGTTCGGGATGCGCACCTTCCATGGTGCCGAGAGCTCGGGCGCCCTGGGGTTCGGGGTCACCGACACCACCCGGCTGTGGCTCCACACGCGACCGGTGATCGGGCGTTTCGTCCGGCCGCGCCTGAAGGGAACGTTCCAGCGTGACGAGGCCATGCAGGCCCGCGAGCTCGCCGAGACCCTCGACGAGCTCGAACGCTCAGGGGTGGCCGGTGCCCTGCTGTCGACTTTCGTGACACCCGAGGCCTGCACCGACGACCAACCTCGCTATGACCTCGACATGGACTCCATGTCCCTCGTGAAGTCCTTCTCGGGCGGGCGTCACGGGACGGTCCACCCGGACATGCCTTGGGAGCCCAAGCAGTCGTTCTCGGCCGTCGCCGACTTCTACTCCCATCACCAAGAGCCGACGCGGCCGAGCCCGAACTGATCATTCATCCTCATTGCGGGCAGGGGAGGGGGGTAGTCCTCCGGCCGAACTCTCTCGGGCTTGTGTCCACGCCAGATTCGTCGCGGACCCCGGCGAGGTCAGTCAGCTGACGCCGGACCTCCGGACCCAGTGCGGCCTCCGGGAAGGCCATGACGCGATTGATCGCATCAGGGCCACGAAGCGCCTCACGCTCGCCGGAAACCGGACCTCGATGACGCCGCAGCCTTCGACCTCGTCATGGACGCTGCTCAGGGCACCGTAGCCGTCGAGGAGATAGCCTCCCGGCTCCGGGTGGTGCCGGCGACGGCGGACTGAACTCGGGTTGCCGTCGAGCGCGTGGACAGGTATCGCCAAAACCATTCACGCAGCTTCAACCTGCCTGCAGGAGGTGAAGTAACGCGCTCCGGTGGCGCTGCCGCCCCACTCTGAGCCCAGATCTGAGCTAACGAGCCCGCGCACAGGCGTGCAGCTGTTCGGCCAGCCGCTCAAGTTCGGCGGACTCGACGGGCGAGGCGTTGCCGAGGCCGCTGTGGGCAGCCGTGGGGCTGCGCAGGAACCGGCGGAACAGGGCCACGAGTACCCCTTCGGGCAGGGTGCGCAACGCGTTGAAGCCACGCGGAACCGGCCGGGTCGGCATGGCCTCGAGGCTCTGCCTCATGAGCCGGATCATGTCGCGGATCGCGGCCGGGTCCCCGGCCAGAGACTTGGGACCGCCCGCAGCGTACACCGCCTGCCCGAGCGGCACCGCGAACGCGGCGTGCGTCTTGAGCCACGCGTCCATCTGGGGTTCGGCCTTGGCGTTGATTCCTGCGGAGCGGAACGTCTGCACGATTCGTTGCAGTCGCGGAGTGGTACGGCCATCGGGTTCGCCGATCGGCATCCGGACCAGGCGGGTCATCAGCGTGGTCGGCCTGTAGCGGACCACCTCCCCGTCCATGGTGCCGGCCGCGGTGGGGAAGCCGAGCAGCACGCGGCCGCGGCCGATTGCCGCGCCCAGCGGTTCCGGTCCGGCCGCCCAGTTCAACAGGAACAGCACGTCGCCGTCGAGCCCGGCGATCGACTCGAGCACGGAGTCCACCTGATGGGTGCGGACGACGACGGCGGTCAGGTCGTACGGGCCGTCCGGGCGCTCGACCACGGGGACCGGGACCTGCCTGGTGGTCCGACTATCGCCTTCGGCGAGCAGCACGCCGTGTTGTCGCAGGGCGGTTAGGCGCTCGCCTCGGGCGAGGAGAGCGACGTCGTGCCCGGCCTCACACAGGCGGGCGGAGAACAGGCTCCCGGTAACCCCGGCACCGTACACGAGAAGCTTCATGGCAGCTCCCTCATACACCTGGGTTGGCAGGAGGCGGCTCCCTCACCGCGCCGCGCGACCGTGGCGTCGAAGCCGTAGAACGACCTGGTCCGGGCACACCTTGGATAGAAACTTGCCAACGCACTGAGCGAGTCGATCATCGACGAGTGAGAAGTAGATGCGGTTGGCGCTGCGACGCTCCGCTATGAGCCCTGCCGACTTCAGGACAGCGAGGTGACGCGAAATCGAGGGCCCGCTAAGAGCGAAGCGCCCTACGATCTCGCCGGCGTTCAACTCGCCGGAACGCAACTCTTCCAGGATCTGGCGACGTGTGGGGTCGGCCAGCGCGCGGAACACCCCCGCATCGCTGGCGCCATCGGTCCTGTCCACCCTGCCAATTTAGCATATTCGCGAAATTACGAACCAGCGATGATGTTGACTTGGGGCCAGAGGACTACGAGTGTGTCGAACGGATCAGCTCGCCCTCCGTGATCCACGTGCGCTCGCCACCCTGATCCCGACGTCACACTGAGGGTTGGCGAAACCTCGAGCTCGAGGCATTCTTGGAGCAGGGTCTTTGCTTCCAACATCGTCGACTTGAGCCCCTTGAGGCAAGGGCTGCCGGCGGGCCCGCTGCGACGGAACTGAGACCGGCCACTACCCCCTGCAGGACTCGAACCTGCGACCTGCGCGCTTAGAAGGCGGCCAGTCAATTGATTTGGGGGTCGCTTGGTAACTTGTGAATTCATTTGCACCCATCTGCCTCGTCAAACAAGCTGCAAAGTAGGAGCCGCCTCCGACGTTAGGAAGTGGTTGGGATAGACAGGTTCCCGGGCTCTGCTCAGGCGCTTTCGGGCTTGCTCCGCGCGTGGAGGCGCCTCCGGCGCACGGCCGAGGGAAGAAGCGGCCAAGTGCTAGGGGGTGGACCTCAGGACAACACGAAAGCCGAGGTGCTCGTTGCGATCGGACGGCGCGTATCCGTACCGCATAGAAGTGCGACAGGCGAGGCGCCCAGGATTGCCCCAGCTGCTGCCACGGTCGACCCGCCACGAGCCGGCCTGAGGAGGCGAGAAGTCGCCCTGGGTGGAACGCGGAAAGCCGGCCTCATCCCACCAGTCCCCGCACCAATTGAAGACGTTCCCCGCCATGTCGAGCGCGCCGCAGGGCGACGTCCCCATCGGGAAGCTCCCCACGGGTGAGGTGTAGGGGAACCCGGAGCTGTTCACCATGTCACGACCACCAAACTGCGCCATGTGCTCGTCCAGCGTCTCGTCGCCCATCATGATCGTGTCCCCGGGACACGACGCGTCCAGGTAGTTCGCCTTCCCAGGATCCCACGCGTCCCCCCACGGATACTTCCGGCCGTCGGAGCCTCGTGCCGCCTTCTCCCATTCGGCTTCGGTCGGCAACACGAGCCCGGCCCATGCGCAGTACGCCTGCGCGTCGTACCACGAGACCATGATCACCGGCTGACGATCCGTGTCCCCACTCAGCTTGTCGTCGAAGTAGGCCTTCTCTGGCTCGGCTCTACCTGTCGCGGTGCAAAACACCCCGTATTGCCCACGCGTAACGTCGTTGCGGCCAATCCAATAGGAGTGCTCCATAGGATGGGTGTGCGTCGGCTTCTCCCAGTCCGGCGCGTCCGAGCCGTCCGCCCCCATGACGAAGTCGCCCGCCGGCACCGCGACCATCTCCATGTCCGAGCCGTCCGGCAAGCGGAACAGGAAGAGTGGCACCTGCCTCCCGTCCGCCGCCGGCACATCTCGGCCCGCGAGCAGGAGCGCCTAGGGCAGCTTTCCCTCGATGGCAATCGGTGTGGTCATCGCGCCTCTCCGAACCCCTTGGATCAATACTCCAACGATTCTAGCACACTTTGGAGCGACGATCCATACGTGGATCGGAGTGGCGCTCCAATGCGTGACAGAATGGAGGTCATGGCGACCAAGTCTCAGCGGGCCCCTCGACGGACAGAGGCGCTGTCCAGGGACGTGATCGTCAAGGCCGCTACCGAGATCCTTGACGCCGAGGGCGAGGACGCTCTGACCTTGCGGGCGCTCACCGCGCGTCTGACCACTGGGTACGGGGCGATTTATCACCACCTCGCGGACAGGGATGACCTGCTCGCCGCAGCCACCGACCACGTGATCGCTCGCATCGTGACCGACCTCGCCGTCGACGCCGAGCCCCAAGAAACGCTGCGTGTCGTCGCACTGGGCCTGTTCGATGCGATCGTCGCCCACCCCTGGATCGGCTCCCAACTCACCCGGGAGCCTTGGCCGCCGACACTGTTGGACATCTACGAGAGCGTCAGCGAGCAACTGCAGGCACTCGACGTGCCCCAACGAGCGGTGTCCGCCTCCGCGGGCGTGCTCGTGGACTACATCCTCGGCGTCGCCGGGCAGAACGCCGCCAACGCCCGTGCGCTCGTCAACAGCAAGATGGACCGATCAACCTTCCTCGCCACCGTCGCCGCACAGTGGGCGCAGCTCGACCCCGTTAGGTATCCATCCATGCACAAAGCCGGGACGCAGCTGCGCGAACACGACGACCGCGAGCAGTTCCTGGCCGGCATTGATCTCATCCTCGCCGGCATCGAGACCGTGAACCGTGCGGGCAAGGACAGGTCTGTTCCGTAGGCGCCAAGGCCGGTGCGACCGGTCGGCCAGCTCGTCCAGCCCACCAGCTTCGTACCGGCTCAGCCAGGTGTGCACCGTCTGCCGGCTCCCGCCCCACTCGGAGCCACCTCGGTGACCGCCCTGCCATCCCTGATCACCGCCAGGATCGCCTATACCGCTGCTCGGTCACTCTCAGTTCCCTCATGTGAGGGAGTGTCAAGCGTCAGCCGAAGTCGCTGTCCGCCATCACCCGAAGCCCTGTCAAGGATCAGCCGGAGACCCTTCGTCAAGGGTCAACCGGATCCATACACCCGCCAGTACCCCTGCAGGACTCGAACCTGCGACCTGCGCGCTTAGAGAGGACCGCACATTTGCTATTTCGCCGATGTGATGGCCAAGTCTGAACTGTGAGAAGGCGGCCGGCCGCCCTTTCAATTGCCCGGTAACGCAGTCGATCGCTATCCCCGGTCCGAAACGGCTCCGAAGGGGTGATGGAGCGTCCGCCTACCGCACCCGGAGGAGGTGTCGATGACCGAAATCGACTGGCCGCCGACATAGAGGTCGTAGTTGGGGACGGCCAGAGACCCGAATGTCGTTCGAGCTGCGCGCCCGGAAGGCGCTGTCGCGTCCCGGGTGGATGCACCGCCTAATTCGACCGGATGGCGCCGGTCGGCGTCTGATCGGAACCCTGCTGGCGGAACTGGGGCCGGTAGAGCTCGGCATAAGGCGTCTCACCTCGCATCCAGTTTCGTGCGCCCGCAGGCGTGTACGGATTAGCTCGGGCTAGAGCTGCACGAGAGGGGCGCACGGTGAGCGCGGTCATGCGGGAACTCCTTGCCGACTACGCGCGTGGTGGCCCGCACAAGAGAGCGAGTTCAGACCGTCTCGCGGGCCCGCGGGCCCGTACTGGGTCGGGGTTGGGGGTCAGGCGACGCCGCCCGGACGGCTCATGACCTGAGCCTTTAGACCTGAGGGATACCTGAGATCGGGCTGATGTCTCCCCTAGGCCGGATTAGGCGCTTCTATCGGCTTCCGTTCTGGGAGCGGGCTCTACTCTATCTGGGGTGCCTCTTTGTCGGATTCCTCCTCGTCGGGCTTGTCTCCTTCCTGAACCCTCGGCTCGGGCCAGCCGCCGGCGGCGCCTTCGATATCGTCGTGGGGTTAGCCTTTCTCGTCGCTTTCTACCGCTGGAGCATCCGGCATTTCCTGGTTCAGGCGTCGGTGATCGCGTCGCCCGGAAGGAGCAGGAGCTTGCCACGCGCGTGCCCGCTGAGGCTGATCTGGAGGGCCGTGCGCCACTCGTCGAGCTGGAAGGTCCGCGCAATCGGGATGGTGAACCTCCCGGCGGCGGCGAGCTGGACGAACTCGGGGAGCACGTCAGCGCGTTGAGTTCGGTCTTCGTGAAAGGTGTCGCGAACCCCGAGCTCCTCCGCGGCGGCGAAGTCGGAGATCGTGAGCACCCGTCTCGGGTCACCGCTGGCGATCCGAACGAGATCGGGCAGAGCGCCACCGACCGGTGCGGTGTCGAGGACGAGGTCGACGGGACCGTTGCTGATGGCCCTCACCCGTTCGACCACGCCGTCCCCGTAGGACGTGACCGTGGCGCCCAAATCACGGAGCCGCTGAGCGTACGTCTCTCCAGCGGTGGCGATCACCCGCATGCCGCGGAGGAGCGCGATCTGCACGGCCGCGTATCCGATGGTGCTCCCGGCGCCGTGGATGAGGATCGTCCTCTCGGGATTGAGACCAAGCCACGCGAGATGCGCATAGGCGGTGTCGAGCGCCATCGGCAGCGCGGCCGCCTGCTTGAGGTCGAGGCCGGCGGGCACGGGGACCCAGCGGCTCATGATCGCGCGGTCTGACGCGCCCGCGGTCGGACCCCCGGCCCAGTCGGCGGTTCCGAGCACGAGGTCGCCGATTCTGACGTCGGTGACGCCGTCACCGATGGCGTCGATGGTGCCGGATACGTCGATTCCGATGCCGCGGGGCAGCGCACCGGCGAACAGGCCTCGGCAGAGCGCCCAGTCCGCGGGGGCAAGTCCGCAGGCGCGGACGGCGATGCAGATGCGGCCGCGTCCCGGCGTCGGCACCGGCACGGTCTCCAGATGGAGGACGGCAGCCGGTTCTCCGTACTCGTGGAAGCGCACGGTGCGCATCGTGCCGGTCGTGGGGTGTTGCTCAGTCATATGATCTCCTCAGTTGGCGTCAGGCTCTGGTGTGGCGGGTGAGGCAAGCCGCTGGTCAGGCGTCTCCACGAAACTGACCCTGGCCAGCGGGCTGCGCTCCACCCAGTCATCGAGGACGGCCTCCGGACACGGACTGTCCGGGTCGCGGCGGCGGTTGAACTCACCCACGAAGACCGCGAGGACGCGACGGCGCTCAGCCGGATCGGCGATGATCGTGGCCGTTGCCGGCAGGTCGGCCACGACGCCGTGCTTCAGATGGAAGGTGAACCTCGGCTGGGCAGCCAGATTGGCCGGCCAGCTGCGGGTTGTGGATCCAGGGATTCCGCTCAGGTAGATCGCATCGCCCAGTCGGTAGAAGGCGATCTCCATCCGCCGCGGCTCGCCGGAGTGCTGGCCCGTGGCGGTGGTGTCGATCGTGCGAGATTCGATCGTCGAGGACGCATCGATAGCCAGCGCCTGAGTGACGTCGTCTCTCATCGGGCCAACTCCTTGAGTGAGGAACCAGCTCCTTCTTTGTGAGTTGCGTGGTGTCGGGATGCGCTGCGCCGGCCAGCGGTCAGGCCTCGACGGCCTCCGGCACCGCCGCAGGAGGACCCAGCTCACGAACCCACTCCGGCTCGACAGCAGCAGCGGCGCGTGCCGTCGTGCGCCGCCCGCGAATCGCCACCGCGAGCACCAGCACCGTGGCACCGACGAACAGCGTGGCGGCGATGAAAGCGTGGTCCGCGCCGGTCACGAACGCGGCCCGCGCGTTCGCCATGGACTGTCCCGCGATCACGTGGCCGGCCGAGCCGAACACCGACACCAGCACCGCGAGACCCAGCGCACCGCCCATCTGCTGCATCACGTTGACCAGCCCCGACGCCGCCCCGGCGTCCCCCCGGCGCACCCCGGCCAGGGAGGCGCTCGTCAGAGGCACGAATGCGAGCCCGTTGCCGGTCCCGAACAGCAGCACAGGGATCAGCACGAAGAGATAGGTGCTGGATGCCGACAGCTGCGTCATGAGCAGCATCGCGAGGGTCGAGAGGCTGATGCCCGCCACCATCAGCGGTTTGCCGCCGAAGCGCTCGACCAACCGCCGCGCGCTGAGCTGGGACATCGCGAAGAGCGCCACACTGAAGGGCAGGAAGGCCAGGCCGGTCTGGAGTGGGTCGTACCCGAGCACGTCCTGGAGAAACTGCGTGAGAAAGAAGAACATCCCGAACATGCCCGCCACGAGGAAGAGCCGCGCCACGTACGAGGCGTTGCGGCTGCGGTCGGCGAACAGTCGGAGGGGTGTGATCGGTTCCGCGGCGCGCCTCTCGATGGTGATGAACAGGCCGAGCAGCACCACGCCGACCGCGAACGCGCCGATGGTCAGCACGTCGCCCCAGCCGTTGCTCGCCGCCCGCACAAAGCCGTAGGCAAGAGAGGTGACAGCGCCGGTCGAGGTCACGGCGCCCAACACGTCGAAGTGGCCGTTGCGGCTCGGGGTCTCGGTGAGGGACCGCCGCGCCAGGGCAACCACAACCAGGCCGATCGGCACGTTGACGAACAGCACCCAGCGCCACGAGGCCACCTGGGTCAGGAGCCCACCGAGGATCAGTCCGACCGCGCCGCCGCCTATCGAGACGGCGGTGTAGTAGCCGAGCGCACGCAGGCGCTCGCGGCCCTCGGGGAACATGATCATCAGGAAGGCCAGCGCCGACGGGGCGGCCAGCGCCCCACCCACGCCCTGCAGCGCGCGTGCCGCGAGCAGCATGCCGGCGCTCGGAGCCATCCCGCCGAGGAACGACGCGAGGGTGAAGAGGCCGATGCCCGCCATGAACACGCGCTTGCGGCCGAGCAGGTCGCCGGCGCGAGCGCCGAGGAGGAGGAAGCCCCCGAAGGCCAGGGTGTAGGCGGTGATCACCCAGGACAGGCTCGCCGCGGAGAAGTTCAGCGCCTTGGCGATGCCGGGGAGGGCGATGTTCACGATGGTGGCGTCGAGCACCACCATCAGCTGGACGGCGAGGATGATCCCGAGCACCAGCCCGGGGCGGGCACGGCGCTCGGCCGCCCGGCCGGCCGGGAGGAAGAGGGTTGTCGTGGGTGGCATGGGGGCTCTCCAGGTGGTAAGATGACGAAACGGAAGCTTCCTCCGTTATTATACGGAGGCTCCCTCCGTTTTGCAACCAAGCCCATAGGTGACCCTCGTGAGACGTGACGTGGCAGCGGCAGACCCCGGGGCGGTCGAGCCGGTTGAGCACCCATCCACGGCTCGTCCGCTCCGCAAGGACGCGGTGCGCAACCAGGAGCTCCTGATCACGGCCGCGGCTGCCGCCTTCTCCGTTGACGGCGCCAATGTGCCCCTCGACGAGATCGCCCGGCGAGCCGGAGTCGGCATCGGCACCCTCTACCGGCACTTCCCGACTCGCGACTCACTCATTGAGGCCGTCTATCGCCACGAGGTGGACGTCCTCGTCGAGCGCGCCGACCAGTTGCTCGGCACTCTCCCGCCCGACCAGGCGCTCGAAGAATGGATGCAGCTCTTCGTTCGCCACGTCGCCACCAAGCGCGGCATGCTCTCCGTGCTCAAGCCGATGCTGAGCAGCAACGCCAGCCTCTTCGCGGAGACCAAAGGACGCGCCAACGCGGCGGCCACCAAGCTTCTCGGGGCTGGGGTGGCCGCCGGCACGGTCCGTGCCGACGTCGATGGCGGCGACCTGCTCCGCGCCGTCGGCGGTATTTGCATGTCAACCGACCACGAGCGGCCCGACACCTCCGACCGTCTGGTGGGCTTGCTCTTCGACGGCCTCCGGCACGGTGCTACGGCGGGCTCCTCGTCAGGGGCGCCTTCCTAGCGTTCGTCGGCCAGGGTGCGGCTGAACCGCCCAGGCTTCCAAGCCCAGGACCTGCCGAAGTACCTCGAGCTCCTGGGCGCCGCTGAGCAGTCGCCCAAGAGATCCAGCGATCCCGGGTAAGGTGGCCGTTAGATCAGCCGGGGCGCAGCAACCTTTAGGCAACAAAACCCGTACAACTGCCGGAAGAGTATGAGCAGCCAGGAACCCAGCCTCTCCTCTAGGCGTCGCAGAGCTCTGGCGGTGATGGGCTCGGCGGCAGCCGTGGTCTTGGTCGTGGCTTGTCAATCAGGGGCAGGGCATGTAGGTGCGTCGACCCCTTCGCCCTCCACTACGTCCCGTGCTACCTTCTCCATCTCACCAGAATCGACGGAAAGCACCCCGACGTCGCCTCTCCCAGCCTTGAGCCCGCCCATCCGCGAGATCGGCATTGAACCTGCTCAAGCGGGACCGTTCTCCGCCTCCGACTTTGATTGCACTACGTTCTGGGAGGCTCCAATCGGGCAGACGTGGTACCTCGTCTACGCAGGCGGCATACCGGAGGACCCGGCGTCGCCCGGCCAATGGGTCGAGAAGGCGGCAGTGGCCCTCTTTACCCAGGGTGCGGATCCAAACGTCGCACCGGCCTTTCAGGGGTTCTATCCGGCGCCCTCAGCGACGGGCGAGCTAACCATCACCGCTGCAGCCGGGGAGAACCTGACCATCCAGGATGAAGGAGGGGACGTCTTCAGCTTTGACGTCGTGACGCACACATACGCGCGTAGCTAAAAGTACACATGGGAGGTATCCCTCAGGTTAGTGCCGCTCAGACGTATGGGGATCCGCTCACCTCAGGATCGCGCAACCACACCAGAGACCGGACCGTCAGGGGTGGGCCTGACCCGGTAAGACGGACCAGCATGCATAGGGACATCCCCGCGAAGGCCGTCCAGGCTCTCGACCGGCCAGTACCCCCTGCAGGACTCGCACCTGCGACCTGCGCGCTTAGAAGGCGGCTTCTCCATTGATTAGGCGAGCGGATAGTGCCTCACGAGTTCAGATGCACAATCTGCCTCGTCAAACATGCTGCAAGGCAGGGGCCGCGTCCCACGTTAGGAAGTAGTTGGGACGTCTCTCGGATAGAGCGCTCTTCTTTCAAGAAACGCGTCAAGCGAGTGCGAGCAGCTCAGCTGGTAGAGCACGAACCTACCAAGCTGGATGTCGCGGGTTCGAACTCCGTCTCCCGCTCGTTCGCCGCATCGTCAGCACGGCAGGTGACGAGTGGTTTGGGCGAATTCACCCGACGACTCGCGCCCTCAGAGACGTGCACCTCACGAGGTGGCAGGGGAGTAGGACAGGGTGGGTGAGGGGGAGGGGGAGGTGGAGGGCCCGGAGGGGCCGGCGGTGGGGTCCGTCACCTGGGCGGTGAATAGAATGGTGCCCGAGGTGACGTCGCGGATCAGAAGGAGGAATGGGTGATTGATCACCACGTTCACGCTCGCAAAGGGGAGGCTCGAAGCGATGGCAAACACCGTTGCGGCGGCCGCGGTGGTACCGACCTCGTCCACTTGGATTCGCGCGCTCTGCTGGGCAAGACTGACGTAGAGGCCACCGCGGTCCTCGATGCCGCTGAAGTCGGCTGCACTACCGAAGGCATCGGGCATGCCTAGTGCAGTCAGCATCGGAATGAGCGACAGCTGCGTGGCAATGTCGAACTTCGGCAGGGTGAGCGCCACGCTGTCCGTGGGTGCGAGGTGTTCCTCAATGCTGGTGAGGTCTTGGGGAGTCAGACCGGCGACGAAGCCAGCGAGGGGCTGAGCCGTTGGCATGATGACGTCGGCGACGTAATGATCTCCCACGTAGGGCAGCTCCACCGCGGTCACGCCGTCGCCGGTGTAGATCGGGAGCGTCGATGGCTCCCTGTGCATCATGGCCGTCGACACCTGGCTGTTGTCGGGACGGAGGAAGGTGCCCTGATAGGTGAGGGCGGCTTGGAATTGACTCTTCCACTTCGCGTCGAAGTAGGTGGCATCCGCCAGCACCAGCTCGGATCCCTGGATGGCCTGCGCGGTGACCACGCTGGGGATCATCCCCTTGGTTGCGGCGCCCACCCACTGATTGATCAGATCCGCGGCGCCCTGGGCGTTGTTCTGAAAGTCGACCTGGCTCGATGGGGCTGAGAAGTCCTTGACGAGGGTATCGAGGAAGGCCGCATTGACGGGCAGCCCGCTCTGCAGCCATACCGCGTTGGCGTCATCCAGGGAGACGCCGTCCGCGGTGGCGGTGTTGAGGAGCGTCCTATCGAGCTCTCTCCAGGCCGCCGCCTGTTGCCTCGACGTCACCCCGGCGCTGTGCAGGACCGCGGCGATCTGCGCCTGCGTGTCACCTCGGGCGCCCAGCTGGAGCATGGCCAGCACGGTCGCAAGGCTGTAGGCGGAGTCGACGAAGTTGGCGTCGGGGTTGGCGAGCTCCACCTGCTGGAGGAGGTCGACGGTGAGCGCGTTGTCGCTGTTCGCGGCCGCCTGGACGTCCGCCGGGGTGACCGTGATGCCGGCCAGGAGGTTGGTGGTCGAGGGCGCCGGCGACTCATCCGGTCGCTGGGTGGCGCTGCCGCAGCCGGCGGTCAGAACCGCCACGAAGACAGCCAGGATGGCGAGGCGCGGTCGCGCGGCCCATTTGGCGGGCACGGGGTGTTGCATGGCGCCCTCCTTGAGTACGTCATCGCTTCGAGTCATTCAACGGGCCCGGGCATCGAATAGTTCCCGTGACCCTCGCCCCCCGCCCAGCCGGCCTAAGCTGAGGTCGGAGGAACGGTGCTTGCATGACCCGCTCACCGTCGCGCTCTGCTCTCCTCGGCCACCCAAGCCACCTCCTCGACCCCGCCCTGATAGGCGCCAGAGTCGCCACTTCTGAGCCATTCAGATACCGTGATACCTTGACACGGACAGGCGGCACGCCATAGCATGGCGGTGATGGCTAGGACATTACGGCTCGAAGCGGACCAGGAGGATCTCCTGCGGGAGATGGCTCGCATCGACGGCATCCCTGTCAGCGACGAGATCCGGGAGGCCATCGGGGCCCACATTGAGCGTCGGCGCAAGGACGCCGCCTTTCAGGCGAGGCTCCGCGCCTCACTTGAGCGCCACCGCGAACTGCTCGACACCCTGGCAGATCGCTGACCGGCCCGCCGGAGTGTCAGCCCATTGGCAGTACCTCGAACTCGGCGACTTCCTGCTCATCGCCGAGGCCGTAACGGGGATCCCGGCCGAGGTGCTCGGGAGCTCCGAGCGGGTCGTCTCCCAGGCTGATTCCGCCTTGCACGTCCCCGGCTTCGGCTTCGGAGACTTCGAGGCCTACCCGGGGTTCGCCGAAAAGGCGGCCGTCCTGTGCGCCAGGATCATCCAGAACCACCCACTTCCGGATGGGAACAAGCGGACGGCGTTCCTGTGCATGGTCGAGTTCATTGAGCGCAACGGCGACCTGCTGAACCTCGGGCCGGCGGATACCGTCGAGACTGTGGCGGACGTCCTCGTCCACTTGGCAGCCCATCGCCTCAGCGAGCAGGGATTCGTCGACTGGGTGGTCCACCGACTGAGGCCATGAGGCCGGATCCATCCACGGACTACTACCCCCTGCAGGACTTGAACCTGCGACCTGCGCGCTTAGAAGGCGGCTAGTCTATTGATTAGGCGAGCGCTTAGTACCGTGCGAATGTGGATGCACCATCTGCCTCATCAGACACGCTGCAAAGGACGGGCCGCCCCCCACGT
>Ga0181529_10003166_pt1 | contig 18989 bp, 17 predicted proteins | sample PEATcosm2014_Bin_36_FD_119763 | JGI IMG/M metagenome (GOLD analysis project Ga0181529, IMG submission 119763) | Peatland microbial communities from MTU Mesocosm Facility, Houghton, MI, USA - PEATcosm2014_Bin10_30_metaG | ecosystem: Environmental > Terrestrial > Soil > Wetlands > Peat | place... | reverse complement strand
GGCGAAGAGCGCACAGTGGTGAGCGTGACGCGCCACTACATCGCCGCTTTCGGCTTTGTGGCCAGCCGCGAAGATGTTACCAACACTTACATCAGCGACGCCAGCTATAACGTTTTCCCCATCCGGAGGACCGACTTCGCGGGGTATCTCGAAAACCGCTTCGAATTCGGCGGCAAGCTGTTCCTCAACGCCGGGGTGCGCGCCGAATGGATCCTGACGCCTTCCATCCCCACCGACGGGTACAACCGGCCGTTCTTTCCAGCGAACACGGTTTCGCGCGCCAATCCTAAGCTTTCGGCGGCGTATGTGCCGGCGAAGAGCACGCGCATACACTCTTCCTTCGGCACCGGCATCCGTCCGCCCACCGGATTCGAGCTGGCGTACACCGACAATCCGCAGCTCAAACCCGAGCGCGTGCGCAGCGTGGACGCCGGCATTGAGCAGACGCTGTTCCACGACGTGCTGCGGCTCGACGCCACTTACTTCTATAATCGTTATTACGACTTGATTGTTACTCTCGGCGGGTCGCTTACTAATTTGAGCCTGTATGAGTCGGCCAATCTGGCTAATTCGCGCGCGCAGGGCGCCGAGTTTTCCGCCAAGCTGCGGCCGGCCCGGTCGGTGTTTGTTACCGGCTCTTATACCTTGCTGGGAAGCAGGATTCTCTCGCTCGACGGCGCTCCCAACCAGGCGCCGGTTCCCTTCCAGGTTGGGCAGGAGCTGGTGCGCCGGCCGGAAAACTCCGGCAACATCGTGGCCACTTACGCCCGCGGCCGCGTGACCGCGGGCGTGACGGGTTACTTCCGCGGCAGGACGCTCGACGAGGATCCCTCCTACGGCGCCACCGCCGGGTTGTTCCGGGACCCCGGATTCGCTAATGTGGGAGTCAATCTGAACTACGCGCTGGGACACGGCGTGACCGCCTACGGAAATCTGCGCAACGCGCTCAACCGGCAGTATGAGGAGATATTCGGCTATCCTTCGCCGCGGCTGAATTTCGTGGCCGGGATGAAGTGGTCGATATCGAAAGCCAAATGAGCGACCAACCGTTCGACCAACCGCGGATCGCCATCAACCGCGTCTACACGCGGAGGGGCGACCAGGGCGAAACCGCTCTGGCGGGCGGGCAGCGCGTGCCCAAGGACGGGCTGCGCATTGCCGCCTACGGCACGGTGGACGAGCTGAACTCTTTTCTGGGAGTGGCGCGCGCGACGGCCATGGAGATGGCGCCCGCCACGCCGCGGCTCGCGGCGCTGGCAGAGATTCTGCTGCGCGTCGAGCACGAACTTTTCAACCTGGGCTCGATCCTGGCGACCCTGCCCGAAGACGTGCATCCCAAGCAGGCGCGCGTCACCGGCGCGGAAGTGGCGCAACTGGAGCGGGAGATGGACCGGATGAACGAAGAGCTGCCGCCGTTGCGCTCGTTCGTTCTCCCCGGCGGCTGCCGGCTGAATGCCGAGTTGCACGTTTGCCGCACCGTCTGCCGCCGCGCGGAACGGGAGCTGGTGACTCTGGCTCGCGCGGAGAGCGTTCCGCCCGAGACCGTGCATTACCTGAACCGGCTGAGCGATGCCCTATTCGTCTGGAGCCGTTGGGCCAGCCATGTGGCGGGCGCGCCGGAAACTTTGTGGGAACCGAATCAAGCCGCCTCCGGGCGGTCTGGTACATTGTAGGAAGGAGAAATCGATGCAAGACAATTCGGCAAGGCCTCTGGCCCTGAGTCTGACGATCCTGGGAGGGATGGCGCGGTTTGCGCAAAACCTGAACTTCGCGCCCGTGGGAGCCCTCAGCCTCTTTGCCGGCGCGCGCCTGCGCGGATGGCAAGCGTACCTGCTGCCCATCGCGTTAATGGCGGTGACGGATCCGTTTCGCGGCGGCTACTCTTTCGCCACGCCGTTCGTCTATGCCAGCTTTCTGATCAACGTGTGGATCGGCAGCCGTCTCCGCAACACCGAGAATCCCGGCTGGATCGCCGGGGCAGCCCTGGTGGGCAGCGTGCAGTTCTTCCTGCTCTCCAACGTGGCGATGTGGCTGGCGCCCCATAGCCTCTACGCCCACACGCTGGGCGGGCTGGCGGCCTGCTATGTGGCGGCCATTCCGTTCTTCCGCAACACGCTGCTGGCGGACCTGTTGTTCACCGCGGTGTTCTTCGCGTTGCACGCTGTGCTGAGCCGTACGGTAGTTCGCTCGGAGCGCGTGGCAATCCAAGCGGCGTAAGTGCGGGGCGGGTGGGCCACGGGACCCCTGGCTCCGCTGCCCGGGCTGTTCTTGTGGAGCGGACCTCCGGGTCCGCCTTCCGGCGCCTTAAGGGAGGCCGATGCTTTGGTTCCGGCAGCCGGACCAGGAGGTCCGGCTTGCGGACCGAAGGTCCGCTCCACAGAGCAGCGCCGGCCGGGCCCAGCGGGCCGTCCCCACTTTATCGACGGGAGACTATCGTGAAAACTCTGCTGGCCTGGAGTTCCGGGAAGGACAGCGCCTGGGCGTTGCACGTGCTTCGCGCGCAGGGTATCGAACCCGCGGCCCTCCTCACCACTATCAACGAAGCCGCCGGCCGCGTGGCCATGCACGGCGTGCGCCGGGAGTTGCTCGAACTGCAGGCGGAGGCCGCCGGCATCCGCCTGTGGCCCGTCCCGCTGCCCTGGCCCTGCACTAACGACGATTATGAAGCGCGCATGGCGGAAGCCTGCCGGCAAGCCGTGGCCGAGGGCTTCGACACCATCGCCTTTGGCGACCTGTTTCTGCGCGATGTCCGCGAGTATCGTGAGCGCCAACTCGCCGGCTCTGGTCTAACACCGCTATTTCCCCTTTGGCAGCGGCCCACGCCGGCCCTGGCGCGGGAGATGATCGATGCCGGGGTGCGCGCGCGTCTCTCTTGCATCGACTCGAAAGCCCTCGCCGCCGGCTTCGCGGGCCGCGAGTTCGACCGCGCCCTTTTGGACGATCTGCCGCCGGCGGTCGACCCGTGCGGCGAAAACGGCGAGTTCCACACGTTTGCCTACGCCGGCCCGATGTTCCGCAGGCCCCTCCGCATCGCAAGCGGCGAAACCCGCGACATCGGCGGATTCGTCTACGCGGACCTGCTGCCGTGCGGCGAATCGGCTGGCTAATCGCCGGCGCCACGCTCTGCCCTTCGCGCACGGCGCGCAAGTGGCTCCAGCCGCGCGTGGGGGAGACGCAACGCGGGCCGGATTAACCGTTTCGGGGGCTCTCCGGGGGAAACCGCTCCGCCGGGAAGCGCGGCGAACCACTGGCGGGAATACCCGCCCCGGCTGGAGCGGTGGTGCGGCGCGCGCCCCGGTTGGACGGCCGGAACGTGCCGGGCCTTCGCGGCCGTGCGCCGCGCGTTATGATGGGCATGTGACATGGCGCTGATCGCCGTTTCGGGTCATCCCGGGTGCCGGTTCGAAGAAGTCGCGCGCATCGCCGCGCAGCGTCTGGGGTTTGAGCTGCTCACCCAATCCCGCCTGCGGGTTCTCATCGAACAGGAATTCGGTGCGAACGCCCAGATCCCCGACAAGGCCTACCCCAGCCTGGTGACCTCCATCCTGGGCCGCCTGGCCACCGAGGCTCACGTGGTCTATTGCGCTGTGGGCGGGGAACTCCAGGCGCGGCATTTCGCGGGCATGCTGCGCGTACACGTGGTGGCGCCGGAGAATATCCGCGTCGGCAACCTGATGCTCGACAACCGCGTGGAGCGCGCCGCCGCCCGCCAGCTTCTGCTCGAACTGGAGGCGCAGGCCCGCGCCGACCGCAAGGCCAAATTCGGCAAAACCAAAGCCACTGCGGACCTGTTCGACCTGGTGCTGAACGCCGAATCTCTCGGCAGTGAGCAGATGGCCGAGCTGATCGAAACCGCCGTCGCGACCGCCGGTCTGCGGGAGCGCGGCTTGCTTTCCGCGGCCGCCGAAGCGCAGCTCCAGTTTCAGATGCGCCTCAAGCTGGCGCGCTACGGCATCGTTCCGCCGGGCCACGTCACCTTGCGCAACAAAATGTTTGCGCACCAAAGCGAAGAAATGTTCGCCAACCTGCTGGACTTTTACCGTATCGCCTGGGAATACGAACCGCGCAGCTTTCCCGTGCAATACGCGCCCGACGGCACGGTGTTGGAATCGTTCACGCCCGATTTCTATCTGGCGGAGTTCGACCTTTACGTGGAATTGACCACCATGAAGCAATCTCTCGTCACCCGCAAGAATCGCAAGGTGCGGTTGTTGCGCCAGCTCTACCCCCACCTGAATATCCAGGTATTCTACCAGAAGGATTTCGAAAACCTGATCTTCAAATACGGCTTGGCCGAGCGGCCGGTAGAGGCATGAGCGCGATTGCGGTTCCCGGCCTGGAGCGGATCCTCTTCACGGAGGAGCAGATCGACCAGCGCATCCGCGAGCTGGCCGCCCGGATCTCGCGCGATTATCAGGGGAAAAGCCTGAAGCTGGTGGGGGTGCTGAAAGGCTCGGTCTTCTTTCTGACGGCGCTGGCGCGCTATATCGAGGTCCCCCTCAAAGTCGATTTCCTGGGCATTTCCAGCTTCTCGAACAAGAGCGGCTCGCCCGGAGTGGTGCGCATCGCCAAGGACCTGGACGAGGCCATCGAGGGCGAGGACGTGCTCCTGGTGGAGGATATCGTGGATACCGGGTTCACCCTGCGCTACCTGTTGCAAACACTGGCCGGACGGGCGCCCAACTCGCTCGCGGTGTGCACCTTTCTGGATCGCAATTCGCGCCGCATCGTGCAGGTTCCCGTGGACTACCGCGGCTTCGAGATCCCCGACCGGTTCGTGGTGGGATTCGGCCTGGACTACAATCAGCTCTACCGCAATCTGGGCTACCTGGCTGTCATGAAACTCGACAAGGGTGCGCCCCATCACTGAGTAAATTTCCTCAATTGTCATCCGGTTCTCCCAATTCAGCGGTAAAATTAAAAAAGCTTCACAAAGGAGCCGCAGAAATGAGATCCCGGATATTGTTCATTTCCGGGCATCCGGGTGATGCCCGCCACCTCTCCCGCATGCTGGATTCGCTGCCCCTCGCGGTAGATCATGTGGAAACCCTCGAGCAGGCGCGCGCCAAGCTTCAACAGGAAGACTACTGCGTCATTCTGACGGAAGCCGCTTTGCCCGACGGAAAATGGCTGGATGCGCTCGATCTGGCCCGCGACTGCTCTCAGAAGCTGGCAGTGGTTGTTACCGATCTCCATGCGGACGGCCGCTTTTGGGCCGAAGCCCTGAACCTGGGAGCCTACGATCTGCTGGCGCAGCCGTTTTACGAGCCTGAGGTCCGCCGCATTTTGCACAACGCCTGCACGCGCGCGAGCTATCGGGCCGTGGCGGCGGGATAGTCCGGGCAGCCCTTGCGCACCGCACCAAGGTTGGGGCATGGCGCCGCGGCGGCCGCGCCAACTCTGGAGGCCCACAACAAAAATGGACGATAAGGCACGAACAAACCTCAGCAAGTTCCTTTCTCTAGTGCTTCGGCACAGACCGAGTGCCATCGGCATCGCACTGGATCGCCAGGGATGGACGGTCATCGACACGCTGCTCGGCCAGTGCCAGGCACATGGGCGAAATATTTCGCGTGCCATGTTGGATGAGGTCGTGCAAACCAGTCCGAAACAGCGCTTCGCGGTGAGCGAGGACGGATTGCGCATTCGCGCCAGCCAGGGACACAGCGTCGCTGTGGACCTAGGGTATGAAGCCGCGAACCCACCCGAAGTGCTGTTTCATGGCACGGCTGCAGACCGGGTTCCCTCGATCCGCGCACGCGGACTCGAACGCATGAAACGTCATCACGTCCATCTGTCGCCCGACCCTGCGACGGCGCGGGTAGTAGGAGAGCGCCACGGCAAATCCGCCGTGCTGCAAGTCTTCGCAGGCAGGATGCACCGGGACGGCTACTCCTTCTATTTGTCGGCGAATGGGGTATGGCTCACGGAATCGGTGCCGCCGGGCTACCTCGACTTCCCGGAAGCGTGACGCGGCCCGGCTCATCCGGCGGACCGCAGAACCAATCGCCGGAACAGTTCTTCCAGGGCCGTCTCCGGCGAGTCGCACACTCCGCCGTGCACGGCAGACACCTGAATGACGGTGCTCCGCGGCGCCACCAGCCACTGGAACCGCTCCCGGCGCGACAATCCGGCGATGGGGCCCGCGGCCGGATCGCCCTCGCAGATTCGATGGAAGGCTTCGAGGTGCCGTTGGATGGTACCGGGATCGAGCGCGGGCCAAAGTGTCTGTAAACGCTGACGGTCGATATGGACGCGGCAGCCGAGAAACGGCCGTTCGGGGCATTGCAAGACCACGCCGGCGTTGAGGAACTCCTCGCGCTCCACCGATGGGACGATGCGCAGCACGGCGTAGTCATACGAGAGCATTGCGCGCACTGACAGCCTCCTCGACAAATGACGATGCGGAATTGAGGCGTGCGATCAGATACTCCACGTAGGCGGCTCGCTTGGCCGCGGGCGTCTCCGCGCCAGCTTCGGGCAACAGCCACGCGTCGGGAACGTCCTCGAGTACCTGTGAGAAGAGCGGCTCGCCGAGACGTGCGCGCAGAGACCGATCTACGGCTTCTATGCGGTCCGCGTGCGGTAACAGGACATGCTCGCGGATAGCCGGAAATCGGGATCGCGCGCTGGTCGGGGGATCCTTCCAGTCGTGATGGAAGTAGAGCGCCGCGCCGTGATCGATGAAATACAGCTCTTTGTGCCAGCACAGCAGATTGGGATTGCGGGCGGTGCGGTCCACATTGGTTACGAAGGCATCGAACCACACCGCGGCGGACGCCAATTCAGGCACTGCGGCATCGCCGGCCGCGGGGTCGAACATCACGGAGCCAGGCAGGAAGTCCATGCCCAGGTTCACACCCACGCTGGCGTGCAGCAGGTGACGGATCTCGGCGTCGCCCTCATTGCGGCCCAGGGCTTCCTCCAGTTCCACCAGCACCAGTTCCGGCACATTGAGACCCAGCGCACGCCCGATGCCGCCCGCGATGATCTCGGCTGCCAGCGCCAGCGGCCCCTGTCCGGCGCCGGTGAATTTCAGGACATACAGGCCAAGATCGTCAGCCTCTACCAACGCGGGAAGGGATCCGCCTTCGCGAAGCGGAGTTACGTAGCGCGTGGCTCGTACCGTGCGCAGCATCAATCCTAAGATAGCCTGTGCGGGCGTACGAATGTGCTGCCGGGAAGCGGCAAGCCGGTGTGGCCGCCGGCATGTTCGCGATAAAGGATGTCTCCGCCGGGCGGGCGGCTGGCCAACCGCTCCGCGCGACCCCCGCCGCCGGAAACGCCCGGCCAAGTCCGGCGCCGTCCCCGGCCAGGCAAACGCTCCGATGCTCCCGGTGAGTGCTGCGACAACTCGGGAGTGGCGCTTTGGTCCGGCAGTGGTTCAGGACGCCGTCGAGGCGATCCAGGAGCATCCCGGCCAGTTTGCGGACTGGTCCAGCCGCCGCCGGCGAAGCCGATCATAGTGTCGGATCCACAGCCGGTCCCGTTCCCGGGTGCTTGCCTTTGCGGAAAAACGCTAGTTAAGATAGACATGAGTGTGCCCCGCGGTTCCATAACGAAAGCCTGCGCGATGGCGTTGGTCCTGCTGCTCGGGAGTTGCCGCAGCAGCGCTCCGCGTGCTGCTGTAATCGGCGAGGCATATGTCGGGCCTGCCTCCCTGGGTCTGCGCAGCGATATTCCCACGCAATCCCCCACGGTGGCGACCGTGAAGCACGGCGACCGGTTGGAGATCCTGCAACAGCGCCGGTCGTTCTTCAGAGTGCGCGCGCCGAACGGCGCCGAGGGCTGGACCGAACAGCGGCAGTTGCTGGCGCGCGAGGACATGGTGGCCTTGCAAACCCTGGCCAAACGCGCCGCCGCCATGCCGTCGCAAGGGCGGGCGACTACCGACGCCGATCTGCGCGTGCACACCCTGCCCACCGCGAAATCGCCCAGCTTTCTCACGCTCAAAGAGAACGACAAGGTGGACGTACTAACCCACATCAGGCGCAACCGCGCCGACCCGCCGCGCAAGCCTCTGGTAGCCCCGCCGCCGAAGAAGATGAAGGCTACCCGCAGGAAAGCTTCCAAGGCGCCTCCCTATCCTCCTCCGCCGATGCCCGCGCCGCCCGCCCCACCCCCCAACTGGCTGGACCTGTCGAAGACCGGCCCGCCGGACGACGCGCCGGCGGAAGACCAGGCGCCAGCCCCGCCCGAGCCCACCGACGATTGGAGCCTGGTGCGGACCGCCGACGGGCAGGCCGGCTGGGTGCTGACACGCCGCCTCCGAATGGCCATCCCCGACGAAGTGGCGCAGTACGCCGAGGGCCATCGCATCGTGTCCTATTTTTCGCTGGGGAGCGTCCGCGACGGCGATGAGCAAAAGGACATCTGGCTGTGGACCACGATCGGCGGAGGCACGCCGGCATACGATTTTGACAGCTTCCGGGTGTTCGTCTGGAGCGTGCGGCACCACCGCTACGAAACCGAGTACATCGAGCGCAACCTGACCGGGTATGAACCGGTGGAAGTCCAGCCCGTAAGCTTCTCGGCCGGCAAGGGCAGGAACGCGCCCTCGGGAGATCAATACCCCGGATTCTCCGTGTGCATGGAGAAAAAGGACGGGCAGCGGTACCGGCGGCAGTACGCCGTCCTGAATACCGTGGTTCGCTTCGCCGGGGAGCAGCCCTGCGAAACGCCGCCGCCGGTGGATTTCGGCGCCGCTCCGGCCGCGCCACCCACCGCCACCGCGCTGCAGTCCCCGCCGGCGAGTTTCTCCGAGCGCGTCAAGAGGAAGCTCAAAGGCTGGTTCGGCCGATAGTTACTTGGTGCACCGTTTCATAGTGAGTGGGACGGGCCTCCCGGCCTGTCAAGCGCGCGGAGCGCGCCTTCGGCGCGACGACAGGCGGACCCAGAGGTACCCCGGCCCGTCCCACTCGACGCCACAGAATACGTGGCTGTACTTTGGAAATCGCTTGCTTAGCCGGAATCCGCAACCTGGCAGGCGGTTGCTGCGCGTGGGTGGTGCATGGCCGCAACTACGACCCGTGGTAGTAACAAGCCGCGTGTTGATAGTCTGGATCGAACCATGGGTCTTCGCGATTCTGTCTCGCAACTGGGTGTCATAGTTGTGGCGCTTTTTCTCGCCGCCTCCGTAATGGTGGCGCAGACGCCGGACACAGCCACCATCCACGGGCAAGTCACGGACCAGAGCCACGCCGCCGTAGCCGGCGTGCTGATCGCCGCCACCAACCCGCAGAGCGGCCTCAGGCGCACGGCCGAGAGCGACACCGCCGGCGATTTTTCGCTGGCCGGACTGCCCGTCTCGGGCAGCTATACCATCCGGGCGAGCAAGCAGGGCTTCGCCGATGCCACGCTGGACAATGTGACGCTTTCCGGCGGGACCGCTGCCAGCGTGCATCTCGAGCTCGACGTGGCTGCCGGCGAGAGTCGGATCACCGTTACCGGCGTGGCCGGCGAAGTGCGCGCCGACGCGCCGCAATTGGGCCAGGTTCTGGACTCCGCGCAGATGGACGCCACCCCGCTGCTCGGCAACAAGATCACCAACCTTCCCCTGTTGAACGCCGCCAACCGTCCGGCCATCAGCCAGGGCGACGTCTTCATGAACCAGACCCTGTTCACCACCAACGGCGCCGGCCGCCGCCAGGCCTGGTTTGAGGTGGACGGCGCCAACGGCGTCGACGCCTGGGGACGCCAGACCATCATTCCCACTTTGCCCCGCGCCGCGGTCGAGGAGATGTCGGTGCTGACTAACGCCTTTTCGGCCGAGTTCGGAGGCAGCACCGGCAGCGTCGTCAACATCGTCAGCAGGAGCGGCGGCAGCCAACTGCACGGCGAGGCGATGGAATTGTGGCGGCCGGCGGACACCGCGGCCGCGCTCTCCGGATTCACCGCGCAATCTTCCAACGCCGCCGGCAACACCCTGCTCAGCGATACCCTGGGCCAATCGGCGGCCGCGCTCGGCGGGCCGCTGGGAACTGGCGACACCACCCACTTCTTTGTGGCCGGCGAGTTCAGCCGCGAAGACAAGGCGTCGCCCGTGACTTCGCCCATCGATCCCGGCGTCTACGTGGGCCATTACCGCGGCTGGCTGGCGTTCGTGCGTGTGGATCACCGGATCGGCGACAGGAACAGCCTCTTCTTCCGAGGCGACCTGGATGGCTTCCACGACACCAATCCCAATGGTATTGTTGGCGGCAACAGTCTGCCCACCGTGGCGCGCGTCTTCCGCAAACGCACGTACGCGCCGGAGCTGGGCGAAACCGCGGTGCTGAGCCCGCGGATGGTCAACAATCTGCGGCTGCAGTTCCAGTTGGCGTCCCCCATCACCGAGTTCGACCCGGTAATTTACGGCACCCAGTATTCGGTGCCCATTTCGACGGGAGGCACGTTTACCTCGGGCACTTCGCAATCGGCCCTGCTGATGAACCGGCAATACGAGGCCAACGACACGCTGTCGGCCGTTTGGGGCCGCCATCAGGTGAAGTTCGGCGGGAATGTCATCGTAGCGCACAACGGCGGCGACAGCAAGGAATTCGGCGGCCCCAGTTACTTAGGCACATTCACTTACAATACCTGTACTCTGGCGCTGGCGGTTTGTGAGAGCCAAACCTATCTGGACAACATCGGTAACGTGAAAACATACTCCCAGAGTTACGGCAACGCCGCCTACACCGTCACCGACACCCTCGCATCCCTGTTCGCTCAGGATGACTTTCAGGTGCTGCGCGATCTTACGGTCAACCTGGGCGTCCGGTATGAGCTGCAGACCTTCACCGATTCCCGCAAGAGCTTCGCGCCGCGCGCGGGCTTTGCCTATAATGTGGGCGGCGATGGCAGGACGGCGGTTCGCGGCGGCTTCGGTATTTATTACTCGCAGATTGTGGACAACTCCGAAGCGAATTACGCACTTACCGGCCCAACCGGAGTCTTCACCTATGTGGCTTCGCCGGGGCAGGTGGGGTTTCCGGCGAGCGTTTCGGCGGTGCCCATCCCCGCTTTCCCGGCGGGAGCGCAGGCGCCCGTGCGCAGCCTCTACATCCGTCCCGGCGATAGCGCCTACCTCAACCAGTTCTTCCCCACCGGCACGCTGGCCGGCTATCAGAGTCAACTGCTCAATCCGTACTCGGAGCAGTGGACTATGGGGATGGAGCGCCGGCTGCGGGCCAACTGGGTGCTGGCGGCGGACTACGTGGGCTCGCACACCCTGCGCATCAACCGCCCGCTGGACGTGGACCCGCCCTCGCCGTTCGTCCGCACCTCACCGGGCCAGACGCGCACGCCGCAGGCGGCCAACTGCACGCGCCCCTACTGGATCTGGTGGTACGCCCAGAATGGCCTGGTGTGCAATCCGGCGGCGGCCACGAATCCCCAACCACCGTATTCGGCGATTCAGAGCGATGTCAACGATGGGTACTCTTACTACGGCGCCTTGGACGTCAACCTGAGTCACCGCTTCGGCAACCGCCTGTCCATGCTGGTAAGTTATACCTGGTCGCACGCCATCGACAATGTCGACCCCGACCTTCCCAGCCAGAATCCCAACGACCCCAACCTCACTGGCAGGATTGAGAACGCCAACGCTATTTACGACCAGCGCCAGCGTTTCGTGCTCAGCGGAGTATATATCCTGCCGCTGAAGATTCACTTTGGCGGCGTAGCTACGCTGGCCTCCGGCTTACCGTATAACTACACCACTGGAACCACGAACAGCGGAGACACCGGAGCGACCACAGACCGGCCGGTAATCGACGGCGAAGTAGTGGGGCGCAACGCCGGCCGGGGCAATCCGATTTACGACGTATCGCCCGCGCTGGAGCGCGCTTTTGGAGGGGAGCGCATGCGCGTAGTGCTGCGCGCCGAATCTTTCAACGTCTTCAACCACGCCAACTTCGTGGGGTACAGCGGCACTTACGGAAACGGCGCGACTCCCGGCGCCGGCTTTGGCGCGCCGCTGGTAGGGATTACCGCGCAGTTACCGGCGCGGTCGATTCAGTTTTCGGTGAAGGTGGCGTTCTAGCCTGGCCCTGTGGATTTCCGGCGCCGGCGCTCAACGGGCGACAGCATCCCGGGGGCCGTGCGGGTCCGGCTGCGCCAGCGTTCGCGCGCCCCGGTGGCCGCTGCGGGCGTTGCTGTTGGCGGCGTTCACCCGCGGCCCGCAATCGCGCCGCGTTCCAGCAACCACGCCCCTCAGGCAGGTATCATGGGTGCATGACATGTTTCCGCAGTTTGCTCTTATTTGCATCCGCCGCGTGTTTGCTGGGCCAGACACCCGCTCCCCAATCAACGGCGTCGCCGGCCACACAACCGGCAGCTACCCAGGCGCCGCCCCCGAGCCTTCGGCCTCCGATGCTGAGCCCGGCCGCACAGCCGCCCCAAGTACCGCCGGACCGCGTGATCGTCACGGTGGGGGACGTCAAAATTACCGCCGCCGATTTCGATCGGCTCACCGAGTCTCTGCAGCCGCAGGCTCGCGCGGCAGCGCGCGGTCCCCAGCGTAAACAGTTCGCCGATTGGGTCGCGCAGGTCCTCACGCTGTCCCAGGAAGCCCACCGGCGCAAGCTCGACGAGAGCGCCGACTTTAAGCTCAGGGCCATGTTTCAAGACGCCACTTTGCTGGCCAACGCGCTGGCAGCACAGTTGATCAAGGACGTCCAGGTACCCGAAGCCGACGAGCGCCAGTATTACGAGAGCCACAAATCCGAATTCTGGCAGGTGCACGCCCGCCACATCCTGATCCGCTTCCAGGGCGCCGGGGGCGCGGCCAAGCCGGGCCAAAAAGAGCTTACGGACGCCGAGGCGCTGGCCAAAGCGCAGGATCTGCGCCAGAAAATCCAGGGTGGAGCGGATTTCGCCGAACTCGCCAAAGCAGAATCCGACGACACTGGCTCGGGCGCAAATGGCGGCGATCTCGGGCAGTTCCACCACGGGCAGATGGTGGCCCCATTCGAGGAAGCCGCGTTGAAGCTCAAACCCGGCGAGATCAGCGAGCCGGTCAAGAGCCAGTTCGGCTACCACATCATTCGAGTCGAATCCCACGATACCAGGAGCTTCGAGGAAGTGCGGCCAGAACTGGAGGCCCGCCTGAAGCCGCAACAGAACCAGAAGGTCTATACCCAAGCCATCGACGATCTGCAGAAGGCGAACCCGCCGGTCTTCGACCCCGAGTATTTCAGCCTTGACAAGAAGTAGTGTGCGGACGCGAAAACTGGCCATCGTTTGCCCGGTGTGCGCTTCTGCGCAAGTGTTTTACAGTTGCACGCCTAACTGTTGTTTCAACCACGTGTGTGCCGACTGCGGGACCACGTTCGAGCCGGTCACCACGCCGGCGGGTGGAACGCTCCCCGGAACCGTGCCGCCCGAGCCGCTGCCCGAAGCCGCCGACCCCACCGTAGCCTGCGCCCGGTGCGACTCGACGGCGGTCTATATGACGGACAGCGGATCGCTGGTGTGTACCGGGTGCGGGACTCTGTTGAACCTGGAAATCACCGAAGTCGCCCCCGGATAGTCCGTGGCTGGGCGCATCCGAGGACGCCGCGATGTGGTACAAGGAGCCTATGGCTCTCTCTGCAAGAAACCAGCTCCCCGGGGTGGTCGAAGAGGTCAGCCTGGGGACCGTCATGGCATTGGTAGCGGTTCGTGTCGGCGACAACCTCGTGGAAAGTGTGATCACTCGCGCCAGCGCCGAGGGTCTGGGACTCAAGAAAGGGGACCCGGTCCGGGTGGTGATCAAATCCACGGAAGTCATGATCCAGAAGGACTGACGCCCCGGTTCGCCCCACACACTCTGGCTGCGGTTACCGCGGCATCGGCCGGTTTCGCTACCCGGCACTCCGCGTCCGTCACATGGCGCAGTGGGCGGAGGAAACCCTCGCCGCGCGTGGAGAGGGCCTCCGGCCCGCAACGCCGGCTTTCCAGACGGCGCCGGGTCGAAACCGGGATTGTCTCGGCGTGCCTTCGCGACGGTCACACGCCGTCACGCCCGCGGTCACGCGGCCGCGGGCGTAGGTGGCCACGATGTTGCCCGTTTTTCGGCAGGCGCACCAGCTCCTGCTCCGGCGGCCAACCCCGGCTGAAAGCCGGCGTTGCGGGCCGGCGGCCCGCTCCACAGCGCCTCAAGCATCGGGCGAGGGTACGCTCGCGCATCGATTGGGCTACGCGCGGTGCGCGGCGCCGGGTGGGCTGCGTGCCATGCTTCGAGGTGCGCCCGGCGCGTCGGCGCGCCTCCGCAGCATTGCCTTCGCGGGGCGGGTAATGCTAATCTGAAAGTACCGTGGATTGACCAGAGGGCACTCCCAGCCCGGTCCGTCGCGCGGTTCGGTCTGTTCAAAAACCTTGAGACCCTGGAGCCCCGCTTGGCGCCAGGGTTTTTTCTTTATCGGTGCGATCCATAACTTTTGGGATGTCCACCGGCATAAGTGTGCGATCGGCCCTTTGCAGAACGCCGGATTTGCGCCATAATAATTGCAAGCTGTGCCGCGCGGAGGGGCGCCGGACAGCAAGGTTGCGTGGCGGATGGTGCTGGTGCCCAAATCGTGGATCGGGAGCGGTCTGGCCTGGAAATCGGCGATACTGGTCTGTCTGGTGTTCGCGCCGTCCGGGCGCCTGCCGGCACAGGACATCATTGCATCTCTATCGCCCGGCGCTACGGTGCGGCTGATGCCCTCGGATTCCGTCATTCTGGAATCGCCGGAGAATCGCAAAGACCTGCCCTGCACGGTCACCCCGGACAAGCCTAATCTCGGTTTCGATCTCAAGTACCACGTGCACTACGAGGTCAGCGTTCCGCTGAAGGAATTGGCCGGCCCGGAAAATCAGCTCACCATGGTCTTCCGCGTCACCACGGAGAGCCATCCCAACGATCCGGTTTATTTTTCGCAGCATTGGGGAGTGCCGGCAATCGATAGCGACGAAGGCGGCTCGACGTATCTGAATGGCGTGTTCAACGTGGGAGAAGGCAAGTACCACATCGATTGGTTGATGCGCGACCGCGCCGAGCGCATGTGCTCCTTCCACTGGGATTCGGAAGCCGCCCTGCCGCCCAAAGACAAGCAGATGTCGCTCGAGATCGCGGCCGGCGCGGTCCAGGCCACCGATCCGGAGCTTTTCAAGGAGGAACCGCCCGTCCAAAGGGTGGAAAAACCTGCGCCTCTGGATGTCAAGGTGATGCTGAATTTCGCGCCGCAGGACGCCACCTCCGCCGCGCTGCAGCCGCTCGATACCAGCGCGCTGCTGTCGATGCTGCGCAGCATCTCGCGGGAACCGCGCATCTCGAAATTCTCGATTGTCGCTTACAACATGCAGCAGCAGAAGGTGATCTACCGGCAGGACGATGCGCCGCAGATCGACTTTCCGGCGCTGGGCAAGGCTATCAAGTCGCTGCACCTGGGCACCGTGGATCTCAAGCAACTGGCGCAGAAGCACAGCGATACGGACTTCCTGACCGGCCTGATGACCAAGGAGGTCAAGGACACCCCGGAAAAGCTGGATGCGCTGATTTTCGCCGGTCCGAAAGTGATGTTGGACGACGGTCTGGCGCCGGAAACGCTGAAACAGCTTTCCGACGTCAAATTCCCGATTTTTTACATGAATTACAATGCCAACCCGCAGGCGAATCCGTGGAGGGACGCCATCGGTAACGCCGTGAGGGTCCTCAAGGGCGCGGAATATACCATCACCCGGCCGCGCGATTTGTTTTTTGCCTGGACCGAGATCATGGGCCGTATTGTAAAATCGAAGTTGGGGCGGTCGGCTACAGCCGGTGTGCTCCTGCAATAAGCCAATGCGGCCACTCTCGCTTGCACTACTGGTAGTTTCGGCCGGCCTTCCGGGTTTCGCGCAGAAATTCTCGCCGGCCGAGAATCTGGCGCCTTCCATTCCCACCCCTGCGGCAGTGGTGGATCGCATGCTGGAAGCCGGGCACGTGACATCGAACGACGTGGTCTACGATCTGGGCAGCGGCGATGGCCGGATCGTGATCGCGGCCGCGCAAAAATACGGCGCCCGGGCGGTCGGCGTGGAAGTGATGCCGGACCTGTGCCGGACGGCGCAGGCGCGGATCAAGGAGCTGGGCCTTGCGGACCGCGCGTCCATCGTGGAAGGCAATGTGTTCCGCGTGGATTTCAGCCCCGCTACGGTAGTTATGCTGTACCTCATGACAGACTCCAACGAGCGGCTGCGGCCCAACCTGGAGAAATATCTCAAGCCGGGCACGCGCGTGGTTTCCAACCAGTTCCCCATTAAGAAGTGGAAGCCGGTTTCCGTGGAGCACGTCAGGGCCGGCATGGACTACACCATCTACGTGTACGAAGTCGGGCGCACGAAGTAAGGGCCGCGCCTCTACTTGGTTTTGCCGGCGTTATCCACCACTTGTTGCGCCAGATAGTTCACCACCTTGGCGTTGTTTCGGGTCACTTCATAATACGCGGCCGTGAGCACCTGGTCTTTGCGATTCATCAGGGTATCGCGGATCTTCTGCTGCACGCGCGGATCGGTCAGCTCGCGCTGCCCGGCGGGCTCTTTTTCGAACACTTTCAGGATGCGGTAGCTGTCCCCCATGGTGATAATCCCGGAAATGCTGCCCGGCTGGATGGCTTCCAGCATCTTGCGAAATTCCGGGCTCACCTTTTCCAGTTGCGAACCCGGGATGAATCCCATGTCGCCGCCGTTGGGAGCGCTGGGATCTTCCGAGTAGCTCTGCGCCAGCATATTGAAATCCTCGCCCTGCTGCAGACGGCGCATGATGTCCTGGATCTTGTTCTTGGCGTCGGCGGCGTTCTGGGCCTTGCTGTTTTTCAGGTTCCGCACGTTGGGATCGGGGTTGGGCGTGACCAGGATCTGCGCCATGTGGATGGTGGGCTCGGCCGAGTTGAAAACCGCCTTGTTGGCGTTGAAGAAGTTGGCCACATCGGCATCGGTGATAATGATGTGCGACGTGATTTCCTTGTTGATGAGCTTGTTGACGGTGAGGTCGCGCCGGAGTTGCGCGCGCAGGTCCTCGAGGGTCATGTGACGTTCGGCGAGCTTCTTGTCGAACTCGTCTTTGGTGTAGGGCGCCCGGCGATTGTTGACCTCGGTATCGATGTCGGCATCGGTGGCGGTGAGGCCCAGTTTCTCGGCGTGCTGCCACATGATTTCCGTGGTGATGAGCCGGCTGAGCAGGTCGAGCCTCTGCGCCATCACCTGATCCTCGTTGGATTCCTCGATGGGCTCGGGGTATTGCGTCTGGTAGATCTTATCCAACTCGGCGGTGGTGATGGCATGGCCGTTGACCTCGGCCGCTACTCCAGCGGGGGCTTTGTGCCCGCACGACAACTGGCACACCGCGGCAACGACCGCCGCCAAAACTAGAGCGTAACGATTCATGGGATTTCCTTATTGTAGCTGGAAGCCGGGGTGGCGGTTCACCGGCGGGAGGCGGGGAAGGCGTCCCGTCGCACGCGCCGGCCGCACGGCAGCCATTGGGGATCGATTTCGCCGGGCCGGTGCCGAGGCCGTGAGGGGAGCGCATTAAGCGCCCTCATTCCGGCAGCGCCCTTCCCTTGGTCTCCGGGGCGAAGGGCAGCGCCGCCAGGCCGATCAGGAAGACCAGGCACATGCTGACGCCGGCGTATCGCATGGGCTCGGGGTGTCCGGCGAAGATGTGGCCCGTGAGGTAGCCGAAGGTGAATGGGCCGAGGGCCGCTATGGCCCGGCCCACGTTGTAGCAGAAGCTGGTGCCGGTCGAGCGCAGACGGGTGGGGAAGAGTTCCGGAAGGTAGATGGCGTAGCCGCCGAACAGCGTCATCTGCGAGAAGCCCATCAGCGGGACCATCCAGAAGATGTCGCCGATGGCGTGCAGGTGCCAGAATGTGTAAGCGGTCATCCCCATTGCCGCCAGGAAACCGGCGGCGAACGCCATGCGGCGGCCGATGTAATGGGTGAGATAGGTGAAGGCGTAGACCCCGAAAAAGCCGCCCAGGTTTTGAAACATGGAGGTCACGCCGATCCAGGTGGTGGTTTTGCCGGCCAGCGCGGCGCCGCGCAAACCCTGCGCGCGAAAGGTTCCCTCCAGCACCGGTTGGAACAAATCGTAGCTGAAATAGCCTATGCCCCACAGCCCCACCACCCCCGCCACAGCCAGGGTCAGCCCAACCAGCGAATTGCGTCCCCAGCGCGGATCGGAAAGCAGTTCGCGATAGGAACCGAGGCGCTTCGCTTCCGCGCGCGCCTTGAGCCATTGCTCGGGCTCCTGCAGCTTGCGGAAGACCACCAGCGCCAGCGGCGCCGGCAGCGCGCCGGCCAGAAACTCGTAGCGCCACGCCCCCGCGATGGCGCCCGAGCGTTCGAGCAAGCCGAGCAGGATCCCGGCCGTCGCCGCCACCATGTTCCCCAGGGTCGAACAGGATTGCAGCGCGCCCAGGGCGTAAGGCCGGGCGCGCGACGGCACCACTTCCGACACCAGCGCGACGCCCACGGCGAACTGCCCGCCAACGCCCAGTCCGCACAGGAAGCGGTACGCATCGAAGTCCCAAATGCCCGTGGCAAACATGCTGAGGCCGGTGAAGATGGTGTAGCAGAGGATGGTCCAGACCATGGTTTTGACGCGGCCGATGCGGTCGCCCAGGACGCCGAAGAAGATTCCGCCGGCGGCCCAGCCGAGCATAAAGACGGAGGTGGCGTAGGCGCCCATGGCTTCGGTGGCGCGCGCGCCCATGAGGTCGTGGATAGCGGGCTTGCGCGCCAGGCTGAAAAGCTGTTGCGCCATGGTGTCGAACATCCAGCCCACCGAGCAAACGCCCAGCACGAACCACTGATAGCGGTCGAGATCCTTGTACCAGGCGTACTTCGGCGGGGCGTTCGGCATGAAGATGCTATTGTTTCGGAAACGCCGGCAGGAGGCAAGCTGGTTCCGTGACCGTGAGATTCGGTGCTGTCAGAAATCCGCTTGCTGACGCGCGCGGCTCGGAACAGAGCCACGACCGTGAGGGAGTGGAGTTCAATGGTAG
>Ga0181529_10003164_pt1 | contig 18995 bp, 17 predicted proteins | sample PEATcosm2014_Bin_36_FD_119763 | JGI IMG/M metagenome (GOLD analysis project Ga0181529, IMG submission 119763) | Peatland microbial communities from MTU Mesocosm Facility, Houghton, MI, USA - PEATcosm2014_Bin10_30_metaG | ecosystem: Environmental > Terrestrial > Soil > Wetlands > Peat | place... | reverse complement strand
CGTAGCATTTGGCCAGGACGTCCTTGCGCATCGCCGACACCGTCTCGCGGGCGATGATCTTACCGCCCACCGCCGCCTGGATCGGAACCTCGAAGAGCTGCCGGGGGATGAGCTTGCGGAGCCGCTCGGCGAGCTTGCGCCCGTGGAGGTTTGCCCGGTCGCGATGGACGATCATGGAGAGGGCGTCGACCCGCTGCCCTCCCACCATGATGTCGAGCTTGACCAGGCGCTCGGCCCGGAACCCGGTCAGCTCGTAGTTGAGCGACGCGTAGCCCCGGCTCCGCGACTTGAGCTGGTCGTAGAAGTCGTGGATGATCTCGCCGAGGGGGAGGTCGTAGGTCAGGGCCACCCGGTCGCCGGCCTGGTGCTCCAGGTTGCGGAACTCGCCGCGCCGCTCCTGGCAGAGCTCCATGACGGTGCCGACCTGGGCGCTCGGCACCAGGATGGTCGCGGTGCAGCGGGGTTCCTCGATCTCGTCGATGGCCGAGGGGTCGGGCAGCCGCTCGGGGTTGTCCACGGGGATGACCTCGCCGGTGCGCAGCCGGACCCGGTAAGCCACGGTCGGAGCGGTGGTGATCAGGGCGAGGTTGAACTCGCGCTCCAGCCGCTCCTGGACGATCTCCATGTGGAGGAGGCCGAGGAAGCCGCAGCGGAAGCCGAAGCCGAGGGCCGCCGAGGACTCCGGCTCCCAGACCAGCGAGGCGTCGTTGAGGTTGAGCCTCTCGAGCGCCTCCTTCAGCTCCTGGACGTCGTCCGAGTCGATTGGGAAGATGCCCGCGTAGACCATCGGGGTCACGCTCCGATAGCCGGGGAGCGCGGCCACGGCGGGGCGGTCGGCCAGGGTCACGGTGTCACCGACCTTGGAGTCCCGGACGTTCTTGATGGAGGCGATCAGGTAGCCGACCTCGCCGGTCGTCAACCCCTCGGTGGGGGTCATCATCGGACGGAAGACCCCCACCTCGTCGACGACGAACTCCTTCTCCGTCGCCATCATGCGGATCCGCTCACCGGGGCTGATGGAGCCGTCCATGACCCGGACGTAGACGACCACCCCCCGGTAGGCGTCGTACTTGGCGTCGAAGATCAGCGCCGTGAGGGGCGCCGCCGGGTCGCCGTGCGGAGGCGGGACCCGGGCGACCACCGCCTCCAGGACCTCCTCGATCCCGATCCCCTGGCGAGCCGATGCGAGGATGGCGCCGGCGCCGGGGAGGCCGATCACCTCCTCGATCTCGCGGCGCACCAGCTCGGGGTCGGCGGCGGGGAGGTCGATCTTGTTGATGACCGGGATGATCTCCAGGTCGTGCTCGAGGGCCAGGTCGACGTTGGCCAGGGTCTGGGCCTCGATCCCCTGGGTGGCATCGACGACCAGGACCGCTCCCTCGCAGGCGGCCAGGGCGCGCGACACCTCGTAGGTGAAGTCCACGTGACCGGGGGTGTCGATCAGGTTGAGCTCGTAGGCGCGCCCGTCCCGAGCCGTGTACTCCATCCGCACCGCCTGGGCCTTGATGGTGATGCCCCGCTCCCGCTCCAGGTCGAGGGTGTCGAGGAGCTGGTCCTGCATGTCCCGGAGGGCGACCGTCCCGGTCACCTCCAGCAGGCGATCGGCCAGGGTCGACTTCCCGTGGTCGATGTGGGCGATGATCGAGAAGTTGCGGATGTCGTCGCGAAGGACCGAGGGCACCGCGGCATCGTATTCCCGGTGTTGCATCGGCCGCAGCGGGCGAGCGGGAGCGGCACGCCTCCGCTGCCATGCGACGGACCACACGCGGGAACAGAACCGCCGGCCGACGATCCGGTGACGGTGCTACGGGCCCTCGGCCGGATCTGAGCCTGCGCAGCAGAATGAAACATCATGACGTGGGCTGCCCATGGCCGCGTGATCGGCCTCGATATCTCGGGGATGTTCGGGAGTGGCATGCGGGGGGCGCTGGTCGACAGCACGGCCTCGCTCATCGCGCGGAAGGAGGCGTTCACGCCGAGGACCAGCGCGGACGAGCTGATCTCTTCCCTGGTCGCCCTGGCCAGCCGGCTCGCCGATCAGGGGGAGCGGGAGGGCGCGCCGGCGTCGGCGGTCGGGGTGGCCGTCCCGGGCCTGATCGACGAGAGCTCGGGGGTGGTCCATCGCGTCCCGAACCTCCCCTTGCAGGACGTGCCGCTGGGTCAGATCCTCCAGGATCGGCTGCGGATACCGGTGTTCCTGACCCACGACGCCAGCGCCGGCGCCCTCGCCGAGTACGCGGTCGGGGCCGGCCGGCGGGTGTCCGACATGATGATGGTGGTGATCGGAGGCGGGATCGGCAGCGCCGTCATCAGCAACGGCAGGGTCCTCCGCGGGGCGCACGGTGCCGCGGGAGAGATCGGGCACATCGTGATCGACCCGGCGGGCATCGTCTGCGGGTGCGGTGGCCGTGGCTGCGTCGAGACCTTCGCCTCGGAGACGTCGATCGCCCGCCGCTACACCATGCTTGCCAAGGAGGCGATCCTCGCTGAAGAGGTGCTCGCCAAGGCGGCTGCCGGCAACCCCGCGGCGACCCGCGTCTGGAACGACGCCCTGGGGGCGCTCGCCACCGTGATCGCCACCGCCGTGGCCCTCATCGACTGTGAGCTCGTCGTCGTCTCAGGAACCATGAAGATCTCCTCGGAGGCCATGACCCCTCTGGGGACGCTGCTCGCCAGGCGGATCAACCTGGTCCAGCTGCCGCGCGTGGAGATGGGGGCGCTGGGCGACACCGCCGGAGTTCTGGGGGCGGCAGCCGTGGCCTTCGAGCGTGCCGGCATGGGCGACGCCGCCCGGGAGTGGAGGCAGTCGGGCCCGGTTCCCGTCGGACAGAGCACCTCCGGCCGGGCCTGAGGCCGCGCCTCCGCCGCCGGGTCGGGCCCGACATGCCGGCTCGCTGGCGGCGTGACGGTCAGTTGATGTCGACGTGGACCAGGTCGAAGGTGCTCTTGTAAGCGTTGCTGCCGGTGACGATGTAGCGCAGCTCCAGCCCGGACACGGCTGTCCCGCTGCCGGTCACCGAGATGATCGAGAGCGTCTGAGTGGCCAGAGTGGTGGTGGGATTGGCGATCGAAAGGGGGGTCCAGGTGGAGCCGCCGTTGGCGGACACGTCCACGTAGGTCTCGGTGCCCGCGGCCGGGGCCGCGCTGGCATCGTCCACCAGCGTGAGCACTGCGGAGGTGACCGGCGCCCCACTCGCCACGGTGGGGGTGAAGGCCCACTGAACGTACTGGTTGGAGACCGGCGAGAGCCAGGTGGTGCCCCCGTTGGTGGTCACCAGGACGACGCCGGCGGTGCCGCCGGTCGTCGAACCGTTGGCCCAGCACTGGGACGCGGAGATGCAGTCCAGCCCCCAGATGTAGTCGGTCGTACCCGAGGTCTGGGCCGTCCACGTGGTGCCGTTGGTGCTGGCGAGGATGATGCCGTTCGCGCCCCCCGCCCAGCAGGCGGTGGCCGAGAAGCAGTCCATCGCGTAAAAGGCGTTGGTGGTGCCCGACGTCTGAGCCGTCCAGCTCGTCCCGTTGGTACTTGCGACGATGACCCCGTTGCCGCCGTCCGCCCAGCACTGAGTGGTTGACACGCAACTCACCCCGTAGAGCTCCTGGGTGGTGCCGGAGGTCTGTGCCGCCCAGGTGGTGCCCCCGTTGGTGGTCGCGAGTATGGCGCCGGCGGCCCCCACCAGCCAGCAGGTGGTGGCCGAGACGCAGCTCGAGGCTTCGATGTCCTGGGTGGTGCCGGAGGTCTGTGCTGTCCAGGTGGTGCCCCCGTTGGTGGTCGCCGCGACGTACCCGGCGTTGCCCGACGCCCAGCACTGGGTCGCCGAGACGCAGCTGATCGCGTTGATGGTCTGGGTGGTGCCCGAGGTCTGCGCCGTCCAGGTGGTGCCGCCATTGGTGGTCGCCACGATGGTGCCATTGGCTCCCACCGCCCAGCCGTCACTGGCGTTGGCGAACTCACCTCCATACAAGACCGGGTTGCTCGGCGTGGTCTCCTGCGTCCAGCTCTCGCCGCCGTTGGTCGTGACCCAGATGTCCCCCTGGTTGGTGTAGAGCCAGCACTGGCTGGTGCTGACGCAGCCCATCCAGTCGGGCTCCTGGCCGCCCGCGAGGGTCGCGGCGGCCCCCCAGTTGGTGGTGGTGGTGTAGGAGGTGCCCCCCGCCGTCTGCATCGCGGTCAGGTTGGCGCCGGTGAAGGATGTGCCGCCCGTGCCGATGGTGTCGTCGATGCCACCGGTGGGCGGCAGAGAGAGCGCCATGTCCACGTCGGTCGCGGGCATCCACGTCGGGGTCCCCGAGTAGACCTCGTAGTAGTACTGGGTGTTGTAGGTGGCGGTGGTGTCGGTGTAGGTGATCGCCGTCCCAGCCAGGGTCGCGATGGTCGAGTACGTGCCATTCGGCGTGGTGGCCCGCTCAACGGTGATCCCGGTGCTGCCGGGCACCGCCGTCCAGGAGATGGTCACCGTCCCCTGGGCGTCGGTGCAGGTGGTGGGGTAGGCGGGCGTCAGACCGCTGCAGTGCACGGAGTGGACGGCGACGGCGCTGGCGGCGGCCGCGGTCACCATGTTGGTCGCGTTCTCGCTCAGGCCCTGCCAGACGCCGAGCACCCCGCCACCGGCCAGACCGAGGGCGAGCACGACGGCGAGCAGGCAGGCGGTCAGCACCTGCCAGGGCTGAAGCCGCCGGTGGCGCGCGGATACGGACATGGCACGCTGACACTAGGGCGGCCATACGACATGGCTGCTGCCCCTCCGTGACGGTCTGGCAAACATCCGGCGCGCTCCGGTCGCGGCTCGGCGGAGCAGCCCTGGGGTCCTCGGCGCGCCCCGGCGCGATCAGCCGGTCATCAGGGCCCGGATGGCGAGCAGCAGCGCCACCAGGAAGCCGGCCGCGAAGGTCCACGCCTCCCGCCTCGGAGCCCATCCCCGGGCGAAGAGGACGGTGAGCGGGAGGGTGACCAGGGCGAGCGGGCCGTACATGAGATGAAGCCCCGCGGCGGGGCGCTGGCCGGCCAGGAGCAGGCTGATCCCGGCGATTCCCTGCAGCACGAGGGCCGCAACCGCGAGCCAGAGATAGGCGCGGACGGTGGGCAGGCGCCGCACATCCCGGACGGCCAGGAGGGCCAGGACGAGCCCGGCGGCGAGGACGATCAGGAGCGCGTAGCCGAGCCGCTGATGGACGGTCACCAGCACGCCGGCCGCCCCCGACGGACCGGCGGCTCCGAGCGCCAACCCGGCACTCACCGGAGGATCACCGCAAGCCCGCTCGAGGGGAGGGTCGTGTAGAGCATGCCGATGCCGCCCCATGCCACCTCCGTCTCCGCGGGGAGAAGTAGCCCGAGGTGGTCACCGATGCGGCGGCGCCATCCGACCTCGGCGCCAGGCGGCGTCAGATCAACCGGCTCCCCGTCGACCAGGGCCCCGTGGGCGGCGTCGACCGCGGCCGCGAAGGCGTCGACCAGCTCCCACCAGGAGTCCTCGTCCACCCAGGGCACGACCTCGTCCATCCCGGGGAGGGCCAGCGCGGCCTCGACCACCTCGCCGACGGAGGTGACCAACGACTCGAGGTGGACCGCGAGCCCGTGCCACTCGGCCTCCTGCGAGTGGATGAGAGGCCTCCCCCGTCCGGTCCCCAGGCTGCGGAAGCGCTCGGTGGGCCGCACCCCGAGCCGGGCCAGCTCGACCAGCGCGGTGGTGAGCGGCCACGGACCGCTGCCCGCGGCTTGACGGCAGCGGACCCGGACACAGCTCTCCTCGACGGTCGGGATGTGAACCCGCCAGATCGGGGCGGCGGCAAGCGTCGTCTCGTCCTCGCCGGCCGGTCCGTCAGGCCCGGTGCGCGCGCCATCCCCGCGGTCCGAGAGCTGCTCGCGGGCCGGGGGCCGTGCGGAGGAGGGGAGCCGGATCATGAGCCCTGCGTGGTGTCCGGAGGCACGCAGATGTTTGCACGCAGCGCGCCCGCGTCGGCCGGCAGCCCGCCGCCCTGGGGCAGGGCGACGGCGAAGGTCCCGTATTCCCCCCAGGTCACGTAGCTGGCCGCCCGGATCGGTGGGTAGACGAGGATCACGGTGATGGTCTGGCCCGGGTCGACGTTGACCGAGCAGCTGCCGTCGATGGCCACCGAGCTGAGGCCGGCGAGCGGGTAGGCGGGGTAGTAGAACTTGTTGAAGGTGGCCTTGCTGAGTCCTGAGGGGCAGAGCGCCCCGGTGGAGCCGGCCTCGCAGGTGGCCCACGAGGATGAGGCGATCTGGAGGGAGTCGAGCTCCGGGTTGCTGCCCGCCAGACCGGAGTTGGTGAGCTGGAAGCCCACGGCGGTGAGGTCGCCCAGGCCTCGGAGCGCGGCCCACTGGTTGCCGGCTCCGACCGTCTGGGCCAGCGGCTCCATGGGGATGCGCCCGACCAGGGTGACGTGGATCGGATCGGGATTGACGTAGATGCCGCCGTCGGGGCTGGTGCTGTAGGTGGCGGAGGCGAGGGTGTGCGGATGCCCGGCCTGGGGCAGGCCGAGCTGGGAGGCGGAGAGGCTCGGCTGGCCGCCGCAGCCCGAGACCACGGCCACGACGCCCACCAGCCCCAGGGTCAGGAGTGGGAAGGGCCGGCGCCGGGCGCGCCGAGCCGGGGATGCGGGAGACCGGGAGTGCGGGGGCATGGCGCCGGTCTCCTCAGCGCCGCTCGAGCAGCGGCCGGCTGAGCAGCCCGATCGCGGCCAGGACGACGACGATGGCGACGGCGCTGACCAGCAGGACGGTCGCCGGGGAGAAGGCCGGGCTGCCGCCCAGGGCGCCGATGAAGGCGCTCCCGAGCTGGCCGAAGGGGTCGATGGTGGCGACGGTCCAGCCCCACCCCAGACGCGGGACACCGGTGAAGAGGCCGCCCAAGAAGAGCAGCGGCGCAAGCAGGACGCAGACGTCGAGGAGCACCTCGCCCACCCCACCGGCGAGGCAGGCCACCAGGCATCCGAGCAGGCTGCCGGTGAGCAGGCCGGCCATGACCGCGAGCAGCAGGCCCGCCCACTGGTCGGGACCGGCACCCCCGGCGACGGCGACCACCACGATCACGGGGAGCAGTTGGAGCAGGTCGACGAGGGCTCCGGCTCCGACCACGCCCCCGACCACCCTCCACCCCGGACGGGGCACGAGGGCGAGCCGGACCAGGAGGCCGGATTGCCGGGCCCGGGCCAGGTTGACCGCGGTGCCGACGGCACCCATCATCGCGACCAGCACGGTGAGGAGCATCCCCGCCCAGAAGGTCGGGGCGCCGCCGATGATGAGCGGCAGCGCCAGGATCAGTGGGATGCCCACCTTGAGGGCGAGGGCGCGACGCCGGGCGGCGACCACCAGCAGCTCGCGGCCGAGGGTTCCGCGGGGCATGAGCCGGGCCAGCACGGCCCGGCGAGGGTTCGCGCCCGGAAGCGCGCCACGCGCGACCCGGCGCCGCATCGGCAGCGTGGCGTTCATCGGGGACCTCGGGCCGGGAGCGGGGCCGGTGGATCCTCACCACTCCCGCCGGCATCCCTCCCCACCAGGGCGTGGAAGCACTCGCGGAGATCGGGACGGCGCACCTCGAGGCTGCGCACCCCCGAGCCGACGGAGTCGGCAGCCGCCACCAGCGGGGCGAGGGCGGCGTCCTCCTCCAGCTCGGCGACCACCAGGCCGTCGTCGGCCGAGAGCACCACGACGCCGGAGAGGCTGGCCAGCCGCTCCGTCACGGCCAGGGTCAGCGCCCCCTGCGCCCACCCGGCTTGAGGGTCATCGGATGCCCCTCGCGCCGGGGTCCACCCGGTGCCCGGCGTGACCGGGCCACCGCGCCCGCCGGGGGCGGTGTGTCCGACCCGCAGCTCCACGATCCGCCGCCGGGGCACCTCGGCGAGCAGCTCCGGGAGCGGGGCCACCCGGAGGCAGCGACCGTGGTGGAGCATGGCCACCCGGTCCGCCACGCCTGCCACGAACTCGGGGTCGTTGCTCGCCACCACGGTGGTGAGCCCCGCCACAGCGCGCGCCCGCAGCGCCGAGGTGACCACCGCCGCTCCGTCCGGGTCCAGCCCGGCGCTCGGCTCGTCGAAGAGGGCCAATGCCGGCCGGTGGGCCAGGGCCTGGGCCAGCGCCAGCCGGCGCCGCAGGCCATAGGAGAGCGTGCCCACCGGTTCGTCAGCCCGGTCACCGAGACCGAGGCTGTCCAGCGTCTCCGAGGTCAGCCGCCGGGCCAGGACGGCATCGGCAACCCATTGGCGGCACCAGAAGTAGGTGGCCTGCCGGGGGGAGAGCGTCGTCTCCTCGATCGGCTCGTCGGCCGCGTATCCCATCTGGCGGCGGGCGCGTCGCGGCGAGGGATCACCCCACCAGCTGACCCGACCGCCGTCGGTCCGGTCGGCGGTGGCGAGGAGGCGGAGGAGCGTGCTCTTGCCGGCACCATTGGACCCCATGAGGGCGAGCACCTCGCCCGCGCGGACGTCGATGTCGATGGGCCCGACGCTCCGCCCGCCCGGGTAGCGCCGGATGGCGCCGCTGACCACGACGCTCGGAGGCTGGCCGGCCGATCCCACCGCCGGCACGCGCTCGGCGGCGACCAGCGCGGTCACCTGCCCACCTCGAGCAGGGTCCGCACCTGGGCCGCCACCACAGTGGGTTTGAAGGGCTTGCGGATGACCCCGGCGGCCCCGGCCCGGACGGCGCGCTGCGCCCCCGCCTCGTCGTCGTGCTCGCAGATGGCGAACCAGCCCACCCGGGGGCCGGCGCCGTCCGCCATCCAGGCCCGGGAATCCCCGCCGAGGTCGACCTCCACCAGGGCGACATCGGTCTCCGGCGTGGCCGCCCCGGTGGTCCTCAGCCAGGTCACGGCATACCCCTCGCGGCGGAGCTTCTGCTCGAGGATGCGGCCGACCATCGGCTCGCCCTCGAGGATCAGCAACTCGCTCATCCCCTCTTCTCCCCTCTGCTGCCGGCTGCCTCGGCCTCTCCCGTGGCGACGCCGATCTCCCCGGGCTCGTACAGCCGAACCCGACCCTGCTCGTCCACGTCGCCCACGGCCAGCAGGGCGCTCTCCAGGTGACGGCCGGCCAGCGCCTCCCGGGCCATCCCCGAGGCGGTCACCCGGTGGGCGATCAGGTCGGGACCGCTGAGCGAGATCTCCCAGCCCATCTCCTCGAGGTGGGAGCAGACGAAGCCGATCGTCCCCAGCCGGTGGGCGAGATGGGCCTGCAGGGCCGCGAGCGCTGCCGAGACGGGCACCTCCCCGGTGACCACGTCGACGTGCGAGCTCTGCAGCGCGTGCAGCTCGTAGAGATGGCGCATCCAGACCGGCCACGGCGGCGCGATGGTCTCGGCCAGCTCCTGGTCGGCGGGGCCGAAGAGGCGCATCCGGAGGGCGACGCTGCCCGTGGGCAGCTGCGACGGGAGGCTGGTCATGGCCCGATCGGGCGCTGGCCGAGCGGAATGTTGGGCGCCGGCTGCTGGAGGATCACCTGGTGGTTGATGGTGATGTTCTGGTTGACCAGGTAGGGACTGCGCGAGCTCTCGCGGATGATCCCCATGATCAGCATCATCAGCCCGACCACGATCGCCATCCCGATCAGCAGTCGCTGGCTGGAGCGGGGCGCCTGGCCCATGGTCATCGGGGTGCGCACCCGGGTCCGGACGAACGACCACAGAGCGTAGAGGGCGATCAGCATGTCCGCGATCAGGACCATCACCTTCCAGGGGAAGAAGAAGCCGAACGGATCCTCGAGCCCGCCGTCCCAGAACGGCTTGGCGAGATGCGCGGCCACGATGTCCGGATAGGAGCCGGCGAACCACGCCGGCTGGATGCCGAAGAGGAAGAGCAGGATCAGCAGGATCAGGGCGAGCTGTTGACGTCGCGCCGCCGCGTGCTGCCCCGCCGCCTTGAGGCGGCGCCAGAAGTAGGCGACACCCAGGATGAAGATCAGCCCCAGGCCGGCGAACTGACCCAGGAAGATGTTGGAGATCCAGCCGTACATCATCTGGTACCAGCTGTCCAGGGAGTGGAGCTGGATCTCCTTGGCGTAGCTGTAGCCGACCCAGATCTGGACGATGGTCAGACCAAAGGCGAAGAGCATCCCCCACTGCCCAGCCCAGTCCCAGTAGGCGGCCTCGCGGTTGCGCTCCCGGACCAGCTCTCCCTCGGGCATGGCCCCGAGGGCGCGCACCGCGGTGCGCCGGCGCGGCACCAGCGCCGGTGCCTCCTCGCGGCGGGTCACACGGAGGTACTGGAAGGCGGAGACGAGGGCGACCAGCGCCCCTGCCCAGGCGATGTTGCCGATGGTCCGGTGGATGGTGAGCGGCAGGTTGGTGGGGTTGAGGAACTGGAGCAGGTAGCTGATGTTGTCGGTGGCCCCCTGGACGGTCGGGGTCAGCATCTGGGAGGCGATGACGTCGATGAGGAACATCTGGAACCACTGGTCGATGTTGAGCAGGAGGACCATGCCCAGGCGGGCCAGCCGGTAGTCGCGCAGCCGCTCCCAGTTGGCGTAGAGCGTGTAGAGGAGGACGATCTCGCCCACGAAGGTGAGCGCCTCGAAGAACCATACCCAGAAGGTGAACTGCTGGAAGGTGACGAAGAAGCGGCCCCACATCCCCACCAGGACAAAGACCACGAAGAAGATGGCGATCGCCGCCCCGGTGCTGAAGACGTAACCCCAGGCGTGGACCAGGCTCCGGGCGAGCCGCTCGTGGCGCTCGTCCTTGGTCACCATCGAGATCCCCTCGCTGAGCGCCACCAGGGTGCAGGAACCGATCAGGAAGGTGGCGAAGAGCACATGGAGGAGCGCGACGCAGCCGACCAGCACGGTGTTGGTCACCAGCGTGCCGGGGACCGAGGTCGGGCTCAGCGAGAGGATCAGTTGCTGCATCGCTCCGGGCTCACAGGTTGTAGAGGCGGTTCACGCCCAGCAACGCCAGGTAGATGACGGTGCCGATGAAGAAGAAGGCCGGGACCAGCACGTCCGGCCGGCGGATGGGATGGCGGTCCGGGTTGCGGTCTATGAAGGGCAGCGCCAGCATGAGGGTGGCGCCGATGCCGACGATGACGAACACGCCGAGGCCGACCAGCTGAGTGGGGAAGAACACCAGAAGCTGATCGAGCGGGAGGTAGAACCATTCCGGCGTGGGCACGTAGGTGAGCGTGGCCGGGTTGGCGGGGCCGTCCAGCGGCGCGCCCGAGATCAGTCCCATGACGAAGATGAAGACGACCAGCACCAGCGACACGACGGTGTCCTTGAAGAGCTGATCGGGGAAGAAGTCCACGGTCTCGCTGGGCACCGAGTAGAGGGGCTCCGACCCCCGGGTGGGATAGGGCGGCTCGGCGTGGCGGATCCGCTCCGCGATCTCCCCGGAGGGGTTGTCGGTGGTGGTCCGGTAATTGACCCAGGAGCCGAACTCACCGTGCCGCCGGAGCAGGTAGAGGTGGCCGCCGATCAGCCCGAGCAGCAGGGCCGGGAGCACCCAGATGTGGAGGGCGAAGGTCCGGGTCAGGGTGACCGGCCCCACGAAGTCGCCGCCCCGCCAGAGCGTCCTCACCCCGTTGCCGATCACGGGCAGGTAGTGGGGAATGTTGGTCACCACCGTGGCGGTCCAGTACGCGGCCTGATCCCAGGGCAGCATCGCCCCGGTGATGGCCATCGCCAGCACCAGGAAGAAGAGCATCACGCCGCTGATCCAGTTGAGCTCGCGCGGCTTCTTGTAGCTGGCGGAGATGAAGGTGCGCAGCGCGTGCACGCCGATCAGCAGCATCAGGACGTAGGCGCCCCAGAGATGGATGCCACGGATCCAGTCGCCGAAGAGATCGTCGGTGCGCAGGTACAGCAGGCTGCTGTAGGCGTTGGTGACCGAGGGGACGTAGTCGAGGAGCAGGAAGATGCCGGTGAAGAACTGGACGATGATCACGACCAGGGTCGCGCTGCCCAGGGTGTAGGCCCACCCGCCTCGCTTGGGGACCGCCTCGTACAGCCCCTTGTAGAGCAGCCCGGTGATGCCGGTACGATCGTCGAACCAGGCCCAGCTGCGGCGGAAGGGACCGACGATCGGCGCCGGCACCAGCCCGATGAAGTCGCCCTGCTCCGCGGGAACGGGCACCTCGGGGCCCGCGGTGTGATCGCTCATCGGGAGCGCTCCCGCAACCGCCGCCTGGTGCTCCTCACCGCGCGGCCCGCGGCCGTGGAGGTCGCGACCCTCCGCCCCCCGACCATCAGATCTGCTCCTCGAGCCGGTTGGCGATCTGGAGGTGGTGCCTGCCCTGGGCGTCGACCTGGACCCGGTGCACCCACTGAGGAAGCGGCTGCGGCGGGGGCCCACCGACGTTGCGCCCGGTGATCGCATACAGCCCGCCGTGACAGGGGCATTCGAAGAGGGAGAGCGAGGGCTCCCAGTGCACGTCGCACTGCATGTGGGAGCAGATGTTGGAGAAGGCGTAGAGCTTGCCCTGGTACTTGGTCACGTAGACGATCCGGTTGACAGCCGGCGCCGGCGGGCCGCTGCCGATCGGCACCGACGCGATCCGCGCGGTGGGGAGGCCCTCCGGGATGTCGTCGATGGGTCCACCCTGGACAGTGACCCAGATCTCCTTGGTGGACGCCCAGAGCGGGCTGAGCAGGAAGCCCACCGCCGGGACGGAGAGCATGGCGGTGATGAGGCCGGCCATGGCACCGGTGCCCCTGACCATGAACTGGCGGCGGCTGATCCGGCCCGTGCTCACGGCAAGGGCACCCCCGCAGCCTCGAGAGGCATGGCGGCGACCGGAGTGGACGTGGATCGACGCAGGGTCATCCCGACGGGCCCAACTGGAAGGACGGTGGAGTGAGGGGGTTGTTGGTGGCCCCCACCAGCGCGGTCACCGCCATGGCAAGGAAGAGAAGGCAGAAGAATCCGGCCGCACCACTCACCAGGAACGCGGCGAGGTAGTTGCCGTCGCGCCACATCGGGCGGATGCCACGGAACACCCACCAGGCGCCCAGGACCACGAGGATGGTCATGCCCGCGCCCAGGATCGTGTAGTACCAGAAGGCCTCGAAGTCGGCCTCGCGGCCGGGGGTCAGCGGGGCCTCTGCGAGCAGGCGGATCGTGCTCAGGAGGTTCACGGGTAGTTGCTCTCCGGAGGCAGGAAGCGGCCGTGGGCGCTCGCCTGGGTGAGCACCCCGTAGACGACGTAGTCGCCGCGCGCCTGCTCCTTGATGAAGCCCATGAAGAGCGCGGTCGCCATGGAGGCCACGCCGACCAGGACCAGGCTTCGCCGCAGCGTCACTCCGCGCACCGCCTGGATGACCAGGCCACGCGGATTCCAGCGCAGCACGAGGTGGGTGGCGGTGACCACCACGGCGAGGGTCAGGCCGACGTAGCGCAGAGCCAGGATGTTGGGCGTGATCACCGATGCGGGCAGGCAGGCGACCAGCATCCCGGCCGCGGTGAGAGCGGTGGCGACCTGGGCGGAGCGTGAGCTGCGAAAGCCGCCCCGCTCCCCCGCCAGGGCGATGTTGCCCCCCACCAGGATGGCTCCCACCAGCGCCTCCTGGGCGATCATGTAGTTGCCGAACGCGCCCACCAGGCTGTCGAAGTAGCCGAGCTGCACGTTGTGCAGGACGAGCACCAGGATGAATCCGTCGATGGGCATGAGCAGGGTGGCGACCAGACCGATGCGAAGATTGACCCGCGCCGCCCAGAACTGGAACCGGTGCTCGGCGTCGTCGTGGCTGCGCCATGCCAGCAGGGTCGCGAGCCCGGCCAGGAGCAGTGCGGTCCAGCCGACGTTGCCGATCAACCGGTGCACGAGCAGGGGCACGTAAACGGGGTTGAGCACCGATGCGAAGCTGTCGCTGCCGGGGGTGATGAGGAAGCCGTCCAGCCCCACGATCAGCACCACGAAGAGGGTCTGCAACGCGGCGACGCAGCAGCCGAGCAGGAAATGGTTGCGATCCCGCATCCGGCCGAAGCTGTTGCGGTACCAGACGAGCAGCGGGGCCAGCACGATGAAGATGCCCATGGCAAGCGCGACCAGGGGCAGGAAGAGGTTGATGAGGGTGCCGATACCGTTGCCGAAGAACCCGACCATGGCCACCACCGCGAAGATCGCGAAGGTCGCCCCCAGGCTGAAGACGAGGTAGTAGCTGTTGGCCGCCGCCCGGGAGTAGCGGCGGGCGTAGGCGCTCCCGCTACGCAGCCCGTACCCCTCCATCGCCGCCGCCAGGGTGATGGCCCCGACGGAGAACTCGGCGAGGGCGATGTGGGCGAGGAACAGCCCTCCGACGATCCAGGCGTCGCTGATACCGGGGAAGTTGGGGATGGTGACGGTGAAGCCGAGCAGGTGCCCGGCCGCGGCCGCCACCAGGGCATGGGCGGACGGCGACGCTGCGCCGATCACCCCAAACACCCCCCCTCAGTCATTCGGAGAGGTCAGCGCCTCCGAGGCTGGCGGCCTCGGCGGTGGTCATCCGGCGCCCCAGCATCTCCACCATCGGGGCGCTCAGCTCGTTGAGCCCGTGGTCGTAGTCGGTCCGGGCGCCGCCCGTCGGCGCCGCTCCGGCGGTGGGCTCGCCGTGCCCGTGGTGATGGGTCGCCCCGGCGGGCGCGGCCCCGGTATGGACCGGGCAGCCCGGGGCCTCCTGGGTGGCGGCCGTGGCGGCGGCGCCGGCACCGACGGGGCAGCCTGGCGCGGCCGTGGCCTCCCCCTCGAGGCGGTCCCGCATCAGAGACCGGGCCTCGGCGATGCCCGCCTCGGCGTGGAGGATCTCGACCTCGGGGGCCTGCAGCGCGATGGCCAGCCGCTCGATCTGCTCGGAGGCGAGATTGCGGAGGAAGCCGGCGGAGATTCGGGCGAGCCGCTCCTCGGCCTCCGCGCTCCAGGGGAGCCGCCGGGGCGAGACGTGGGGGCCGGTGTGAGCCTCCAGTCCGAGCGGGGCCCGATGCGGTCCCGCCCCCTGGTCGAGCGACTCCAGCTCGGGACGGACGAATGGCTCGACCACCTCGGCGGTGATCGCCGGCAGCCTCCGGGTCCTCGCCTGCTTCTCCACCATGGCCTTGACCCGGCGCCGCAGATAGCCGGCGGGAAGCTGTTGGAGCACGCGCCGCGCCTCCAGGGTCCAGCCCAGCTTGTGCCCGTCGAAACCGGTCTCGGCCGCGTCGCCCTCCTGGTCGGCGGCAGCGCGCAGCGCCGACAGGTCGAGGGGCTCGAACTCCGCCGCTCCGGCTCCGCACACGGGGCACTGCGCGGGATGCTCCACCCGGGCCGCGTAGCCGCACACCCGGCAGAGGGCCCGGGTCTCCTCGGCGGCCGGCTCCTCGAGCATCGCCTGCTCCGCACCCTCGATGGAGCTCCGAGCCTCGGCGATGACCCGCATCTTCTTCTGGAAAGGCATCAGCTCGTCGAGGGCCTCGTCGACGTCGCCGCTCGCCACCACGCTGTGGCCGCGCTCGGTCGCCCAGCGCAGCACGGCGGTGCGTGCCAGGCCGCGAACACCCGCCGGCACCCGCTCCATCCTCTCCTCCGCCTCGGGGGTCCACACCACCGAGGCGTCCGCCCGGAGATCCAGGGGTGGCAGGTAGGTGCCGCTCATCACCAGCAGGTTGCAGGGGGCGAAGCGGATCAATTGCTCGGTGGCGCTGCCCAGGTCCATGCCGGCGTCGGAGTGGATGCCGATCCGCCCCATCACCAGCAGCCAGGGCTTCCGCTCGCGGCAATGGCGGAGCAGCCGATCGAAGGCCTTGCCGTCGAGCAGGGTGATGGGCAACTCCATCCCGGCCTCCCTGGCCGTCGCCTCGGCCACCCGCAGGTGCGACTCGTAGATCTTGGCCAGGCCGGTGTCGATGATCTCCTCGTGGAGCGCCTCCTGCTCCTTGAAGCGGAAGACCTTGCTCGCCTTCTCGCTCAGCACGTCGACGATCCCGTTGAAGACGGCGTAGTGGAGATAGGGGTCGTAGACCGCGACCGCCTCCACCCGGCGCTGGAAGCGCTTGCCCAGCTCGAGGGCGGCACGCAGGCCCGCGAAACTCTGCGGTGAGCCGTCGACGGCGACCACGATGTCCCCCTCCCGCTGCCAGTCGAGGTCCCGGACCAGGAGGACATCGGTCCGGATGCGGCGGAGCACCCGCTCGGCCACCGACCCCAGGGTGGACTCGCGCACCGCGCCGGTGCCGAGAGCGCCCATCACCACCAGGTCCGGCTTGACCTCGGCCACGTCGGTGACGATCTCCTCCCAGTTGCGGCCGTCCCGCCGCCGCGCCTCGAACTCGACCCCGCGCTCCAGGCACCGGTAACGCATGACGTCGGTGTAGCTGTCGCTGATCAACTCGAGACCGGTCGTGATCAGGGAGTCGTGGATGCGGCGCTGCCGGAGCAGCTCGGCCTCGTCCTGGTACTCCTCGGGAAGGGTGTATTCCATCTGCTTGAAGCGGAAGTCGTGCATCCGTGCCGCGTAGGCGTGCATCCCGACACAGCGCGCCCCCCAGGCCGACGCCAGATCGATCGCCAGCCCCGCCGCGGCATCCGAGTGCTCTGAATTGTCCAGCGGGACGTATACGTTGGAGTAGCCGCCGCTCGTGCTCATCGTGTCCTCGATGTCCGGTCCCCGGCGCCGCTCGCGCCTCCCTCTGCGCCCCGATACGGTGCGTGAGGCAATTGTAGGAACATAAGCCACATGGGTGCATTGTTGGTAGGCCGGAGGACCTAAACGTGTCGAACCACGCAACCGTATCCGCCCATGGTCCCACTCCCCCTGCGAAGCCTCAGTTCGACGTCCCTCCCGCGGAGGGCGAGGCGGCGGCGTGCCCCTTCCCCCATGGCGAGGGCGCCGCTCACCACCCCTCCGGCGCGCATCCGGCGCTGACGGAGCAGGGCGCGGGGGCCTGCCCGGTCGCCGGCGTGGCCACCTCGCTCCCGGTATCCGCACCAGGGGAGCCCCCGCGCCCGGAGCCGGCCGCGACCATCCCGAAGTGGACCCCGGACGCCGAGGCGGTGGTGAGGGAGCGGGCGGAGATCTGGTCGCACGGGGACCCAGCCCGGGGCGAGGAGCTGGCGCGCGGCGTCGCCGAGGAGCGTGCGGCGGGGCGCCAGGCGGAGATCACCGCCCTCTTCCTCCGCACCCTGGGCAAGAAGCTCGGCTACGGCCATCCCCTCAGCGAGAAGGGAGAGGAGCTCCGCTTCACCTGGACCCCGGAGGCGGAGGCCCGTCTCGCCGACGTGCCCGAGTTCTGCCGGGAGCTCACCCGCTGGCGGGTGGAGTGGACGGCCCACAAGCTCGATCTCGGCACCACCATCACCCCCCACGAGATGGAGGTCAAGTACGAGCTCTGGGGCCGCGTCTCCCACGCCATCCAGGAGCGGGAGCGAGAGGGGCTGCCCTGGACCGACCAGGCGGTGGACCGCTTCTCACGGATCCCCGAGTTCGTCCGGGGTCAGGTGCTGGAGGCGATCGAGGGCAACGCCCGCACCCTGGGCGCGACCGAGGTCGACGACGCCATGGTCGACCTGGTGATCGAGCGCTGGATCACCACCGGCGACTTCCACGAGGGGCTCTACGGCTTCAAGTAGAGGGTTCTCCCCGGCGGCGACCGGTCAGCCGCGGAAGCCGGTGACGTCGATCCCCCAGCACGCGGTGGCGGTCTCACCCGGCTGCAGCGCGATCACGTCCTCGCCACTCCGGAAGGCGTCGGGTGGGCAGGTCATCGGCTCCACGGCGAGCCCGCGCCGCCGCTCGCTGGACCGCATGGGATCCCCACTGAAGAGCACCAGCCAGGGGCACGCACGGTCCGACCAGAGGACGAGTCGCCGGCCGTCCGGGGCCTCCAACGAGACCCGGGCGAGACCGTCGGGGTCGCGGACCAGGTCGGTGAAGGCGGTGTCGAGCTGGGTGTGCCCGATCACGCGGGGTTCCCGAAAGTCGAACTCCGTGCCCGCCACCGGTTCTCTGCCCGTCGGCAGCATCCGCGAATCGGTGCGCAGCCGGGTCGCCGCCGGGACCCTGAGCCGCCAGCCGTCGACCAGATCGCGATCCACCGCCAGATAGGGGTGGGAGCCGGCGCCGTAAGGGGCGGGCACCCCGGAGAGGTTGGTCGCTGCGAGGGTCACGCGGAGGCCGCCGTCGTCGAGCAGGTAGGTCGCCATCAGGTCAAGGCAGAAGGGGTAGCCGTCACGGGGATGGAGCCGGTGCCGCATCACCACGCGGTCGGTGGCGGGGGCATCGTTGGTCCAGTTCGCCCAGCGGACCAGCCCGTGAATGGCGTTGGTCAAACCGGGCTCGTCGAGGGGGAGCTGGTGGTCGACGCCCTGCCACCGATACCGACCGTTGCCGACTCGCCCGGGCCATGGCAGGAGCGTCTGGCCATGGGCGTGGGTCGCCGGTTCGGTGACGTCGAAGCCGAGGATCGCCGGCCGCCCGCTCACCGTGTAGGCACGGAGCGTCGCGCCGACCTCGGCGACCACGGCCTCCTGGTCGCCGTGGGCGAGACGGTGCTGGAACCCGGACGGAGGCTCGAGGCCCGCCGATGGGAGCTGGGCGGAGCGGGTGGCGGCGTCCACGCTACCGACCTCGCCCGTTGGAGCCGTCGCCGGCGCTGCGCAGGATCTCGCCGATGTCGGCGAGGCCGCGCCGGGAGCCGGCGGTCGGCTTGATCCGGTGGGCCAGGACCATGGGTGCCACCCCCTCGACATCTTCGAGGGTGACCCGGTCCCGCCCCTCGTGGGCGGCGACCGCCTGGGCCGCCTTGCGGGTCACCAGGTCCGCGCGGTGGCCGTCCACCTCCAGCTCGATCCCGAGATGGGCGATGGCGACCAGGATCGCCCGATCCACGGCCACGTCGCCGAGGGAGAGGATGGCCTTCCGGATCCGCTCTGCCTCGGCGTGCTCCTCGGGCTCCCAGGTGGAGGCGAACGCCTCGGCATCGTCCTCGAACGCCTCGCGACGCTCGACGATCTCGACCCTCTGACGGACATCCCGGATGCCCTCCACGTCCACGCAGAGCCCGAAGCGATCAAGGAGCTGGGGGCGCAGCTCGCCCTCCTCCG
>Ga0181529_10003163_pt1 | contig 18998 bp, 17 predicted proteins | sample PEATcosm2014_Bin_36_FD_119763 | JGI IMG/M metagenome (GOLD analysis project Ga0181529, IMG submission 119763) | Peatland microbial communities from MTU Mesocosm Facility, Houghton, MI, USA - PEATcosm2014_Bin10_30_metaG | ecosystem: Environmental > Terrestrial > Soil > Wetlands > Peat | place... | reverse complement strand
CACCCTTTCGCAATACGGGCCAGCGACATTGCCACCCATAGGTTTGGCTGATGGTTTCATAGGCAGGAAGTATTGGACAGGGCTTCCTGCTGGCCCGAGGGTATGAGTATGCAGGGATACACCACGAAACTCTGCAAGCGTCATCCGTTAAGGCGAGGACCGACCCTAAATGACAACTGCAGAGAGAATGGCGACAGAAGATATGAAGAGCCAATCAATGTCCGTACTGGTCAGAGCCGTAGCAGGGGAAGTAGCATCGCTGCTCAGACTGGAGTTTGCTCGTCTTGCACCATCCGATGTTCAGCCGGTCTTGTTGAATGTGAAGCAAGCCTCCGTCTATCTGGGACGTACCGAGCAATCCGTCCAACATCTGATCTTTCAGCGCGATCTCCCCGTGGTGAGGATGGGACGCAGGGTGCATCTGCATCGCCGGGACCTGGATGACTGGATCGAAAAAAATAAATACTAGACCGGCGACGCACTAGCATATCTGGTACAGTTCTAGTATGGCTAAGAGTTCATACGGCAGTGGCACAATCTTCCAACGCGGAGCTATCTGGTGGGTTCAGGTCTGCGTCGATAACAAAAAAATACGTCGTTCGAGCAAATCAACGAAGAAGTCGGAAGCGCTCAAGCTGCGCGACAAGCTCCTGGGCAAGAAGCACCGCAGGGAGATCACTGGTGGGCCAGCAGAGAGTGTTCTAATCGGTGAACTGCTGGATGACACGCTCAAGAGCGACATAGAAGAGTCAACTCGGTACATTTGGAAACTCGTTGTCGAGAAGAACCTCCGACCGTTCTTCGGTAAGATAAGGGCAGCTCGGCTCTCTACCGATCTTTTGGACGATTACCGTGAGAAGCGCATTGCAGAAGGGCGTAGTCATTCCACTGCAAATCGTGAATTATCCATCCTGCGCACGGCTTTCCACAACGGGCGAAAGCGTAGCCCTCCGAAGGTTCATATTGTTCCTTACTTCCCAATGGTGAAGGAGACAACAGTTCGTAAAGGGTTTCTCTCCGATGAGATTTACACAAAGCTGCGAGACTCACTGGAGCATGAGTTGAAGCCTCTATTTGTCAGCGCCTATGTTACGGGTATTCGCAAAGGAGAATTCCTGCCGATTCAGTGGTCACAGGTAGACTTTGATGGTGGGGTGATTGCCCTGGAACGCGATGAGACGAAGGGTCGTGAGGCGCGTACAGTTCCGATCCTCGATGGCGATATGCGTGATTTACTTCTTGCCTCCAAGAAGGAACGCGACGAATCATGGCCGGATTCGCCATGGGTATTCAATCGTGGCGGGGAGCGGATCAAGGACTTCCGGGGTGGCTGGGAGAAGGCTTGTAAGGAGGCGGGCGTCCCTGATCTAAACTTCCATGACCTTCGCAGGACCGCCGTTCGCAATATGCGGCGCGATGGCGTACCGCAAGTGATACGGATGAAGATCAGCGGCCACAAGACAGACTCAATGGAGCGTCGGTATAATATTGTCGATGACGATGATCTTGCGGTCGCAAAGGAGTTCATGGAGCGCGGCATGAAACTACGAAAGAGCGCAGCTGCACTGTGACAGTTTTGTGGCAGTTGTATGAAATACCACGATACCGAGCGATACACTGCATCCAATTGTATCAACAACATAACACTACGCGATACCCCGTGATACACCCATTTTTAGCTTGAGGTGCTAGCGCCGCAAGGCATAGGGGTTCAAGTCCCCTCCTCCGCACCAAGATTTTGCAATATGTACTTCCCAGAGCCAACCCAACCCGGTTGGCTCTTCGCTTGGCTCCTGCAATGATGTGTGCAGGCGAACACGAACATCGTCCGGCGGATTGGACACGGTACAATTCAGTTGTCCAAAGTGGACACGAACGACGAAGGAAGTTGCTTCCTTCGACACCACGCGAGAGTGGCGGAATTGGCAGACGCACCAGACTTAGGATCTGGCGGAGCAATCCGTGGGGGTTCGAGTCCCCCCTTTCGCACCAACCCACCAACCACGGCCCACCGCCGCGGTTGCAGCATCGCATCGAAAACCCTATGAGCCAGCCCAAGCAGTCCGCAGAACCGCAATCCGTCACGGTCACGAAATCCGAGAGCTACCGCAACAGCTACGCCAATAGCGTGCAGGTGCGCATGAGCGTCTGGGACTTCTTCCTGGTCTTCGGCACTATGCACCGGGACACGCAGGAAGAGGTGCAGATCGAGAACTTCCAGGGCATCTACCTCAGTCCGCAGCAGGCCAAGGCGCTGCTGAACGTGCTTGGCCACAATCTGGCCCAGTACGAGCAGACCTTCGGCGAGCTGGCGCTGGAGCCGCAGTTTGTGCCGCCCAGCGGCCCCACCCACTACGCGTGATTGCCCGCTCGCCAAGTCGAAATCTTCTGCGCGACGCGCGTGCCCAGACACCTCTGTGGCAGCTCTATCCGGTCTTTTTTGCCGCCGTCTACCTGTCGCATCTGACACTGCTCCGCCTGCCCTACTTCTGGGACGAGGGCGGCTACTACATCCCTGCTGCGTGGGACTTCTTCCGCACCGGTACGCTGATTCCCGTCACCACTGTGACCAACGCGCACCCGCCGCTGCCGTCGATCCTGTTGGCGGGCTGGTGGCACCTCTCGGGCTTTGTCCCCAGCGGAACGCGCACCTTCATCTGCATGGTCGCGGCCGCCGCTCTGCTCGCCGTCTTCCGCATTGCGCGCAACCTGCTGGGCACACGCGCCGCGGTTACCGCCACTCTGCTTACCACCGTTTATCCGGTCTGGTATGCACAGAGCACGCTGGCCCACGCAGACATCTTCTCGGCTGCGTTCACGCTCTGGGGGCTGTCGTTCTATCTCGAGTCCGTTAACTTTCCGGCAGCGGGCGAACAGCATCTGGATTCCGGGGGACGGTTTTTTCAACCACCTAAACTCTACGCAGCCGTTTTCTTCTCTCTCGCCGCGCTGTCGAAGGAGACGGCAATCGTCACTCCGGTGGCTCTGGCAATCTGGGAGGCGTATCTGCTGCTGCGCGGCCGCAGCGCTCCGGGCCTGCGGCGTGCGCACTTCGGCTGGCTTGCAGCGCTGCTCTCTCCCGTTTTCCCGCTCGCTGTCTGGTACGCGTACCACTTCCATCGCACCGGCTTTGTCTTCGGCAATCCGGAGTTTCTGCGCTACAACGCTACGGCAAACCTGGACGCGCACCGCATCGGACTCTGCCTCTACCACAGGCTGCTGCACATGACGATGCACATGAACATGTTTGTTCCAGTGCTGTGTGCCCTGGCCGCGTTTCTGTTGCTCCCAGCCATCGCTGAGCGCGAGCGTCTGGCGCGGCCTGTGCTTAGCGCCATTGCCGTAATTCTCATTGCCAACTGGATTGCCTTCTCAGTACTCGGCGGAGCGCTGCTGACCCGCTACCTGCTGCCCATGTACCCGCTCGTTTTGCTGATCGCGGTGGCCGAGTGGCAGCTCCGCGTGCGCGACTGGGGATGGATCGCCGCGCTCAGCACGGCGGCGTTTCTGGCCGGCATCTGGATCAACCCGCCCTACGCCTTCGCGCCCGAGGACAACCTCACCTACCGCGACATGATCGTGCTGCACCAGAGGGCGATCGCGCTGATCTCCCAGCAATGGCCGCAGGCGACGGTGCTGACCGCGTGGCCCGCCTACTCCGAGCTGGAGCGGCCCGAAATCGGCTATACCAAAGTCCCCATCAAGGCGGTTGCGATCCAGAACTTCTCGCGGCAACAGATCGAAGATGCGGCCCGGATGCAGCAGGGCGCGGACGGAGCCGGCGACTACGACACTGCCCTGCTCTTCTCCACCAAGTGGGCACCGCCCTCTGGTCGTGTCAACCTCGCAGTCCGCAACACACCAGCAGATGCGCGCTACTTCGACTTCCATGAGGACTTGCTGCCCGCCGAGGCCGCCGCCATCCTGCACGGCGAGGTGGTGTGGCAGGCCACGATCCGCGGCGAGTGGGTGGCCGTCCTGCGCTTCCCCCTTCATCAAGGAATAATCGGCCAGCCAGTAATCGATGGACCTGGATCAAACGGACCGAATGCCAGATGAATGCTGAGACCTGCGATGCATCCACCCGCGCGTCCTCTATAATCGAGGCATCGTGGTGAGAATTTTTTTTGGCGCTATTCGTCGGCTCAGTTTCTTTGCGATTCTGTTTGCCGCGCTGACTTCGTGCTGCATCGCGCGCGCCCAAAGTCAGGCGAGTGCGGACGCAAGTTCGGCGGCGGACATCCGCCAGCCCGGCGGGCGGCTGGTGCTGGTGCTGCCGTTCGACAACCGCTCCGGCCAGGCCAACCTCGGCTGGATCGGCGATTCTTTTCCCTACACGCTGGACCAGCGGCTCACCTCGGCGGGCTTTTTAACCATCGGCCGCGACGACCGCCAGTACGCGATGGAGCATCTGGGACTGCCGGCAGACTTTCGTCCCAGTCGCGCCACCACCATCCGCATAGCGCAGACGCTGGATGCGGACTTCGTCGTACTGGGCAGCTTTAGCGTTATCAACCCCGGAAGTCCGGACAGCCACATCGAGGTGCAGGCGCAGGTGCTGGAGGTAAATCAGCTCCGCATGTCCGCGCCGCTAAAGGACTCAAGCGAACTCTCCCGTCTTTTCGACGTGGAGAACGCCATCGCGTGGAAGGTGGCCGGACGCATGGATCCGCACTTTGCAGTGGCCGAGCAGACGTTTCTGGCGGCCTCCGGCGGAGTGCCACTCAGCTCGTTCGAGAACTACATTCGCGGCACCTCCGCGCCCACCTCCGACGAGCGGCTGAAGCGCCTCGAGGCCGCTGTCTCTGAGACGCCCAGCTACACTGCGGCGCTGCTGGCGTTGGGCAAGGAGCAGTACGCGGCGAGCAGGTTTGAAGCTGCCGCCGCCACTCTGGCCAAGGTGCCGCCCACTGACCGCATGGCGCTGGAGGCCAACTTCTATCGCGGACTGGCGCGTTTCAACATCGCCAGGTACGCCGAGGCAGCGTCAGCCTTCGCCTTCGTGGCCGCAAGTCTACCGCTGCCCGAGGTGGTCAACGACGAGGGCGTCGCCGCCAGCCGCCAAGGCAAGGACGCCGCGGCCCTCTTCGTACAGGTGATCGCAGCCGACCCCAACGACGCAGACTACCACTTCAACCTGGCCGTCGCGCTGCTTGGCCGCAGCGACATCGCCGGAGCAACGCGCGAGGTGGAACAGGCGCTGAAGCTGCACGCCGACGACCCCGAAGCCACCGAACTGCTCACCCGTCTGCAGGCGACGCACGGTGCAGCCGCCAATCTGAAATCGATCCTGAGCGCGGGCGGATTCGATCCCACCACGCGCATCCGCCGGACCTGGTCGGAGGCGTCGTTCCGTCAGGCGGCGTTCCAGCTCGACCAGATGCGCGCCCTGCAGATGGCCACGCTGCCGCCCGTCCAGCAGGCGGTGCAGTACACGCAGTTGGGCGATGAATATATGGCGCAGGGGCTACTTCCAGAGGCAGAGCAGGAGTTCCACACCGCGCTGGCCGCCGACCCGAAGAACGCCGCGGCGCACGCCGGAATCGCGCAGGTGCGCGAACGTAGCGGATCGGCCGGCGACGCCCGCGCGGAGGCGCAGAGTTCACTCCAGCTTGCGCCCAACGTGGCTGCATATCTGGTGCTGGCGCGGCTCGATATGCAGGCCAACCAGCTCTCCGAATCCGCCTTCAACGTGGCGAATGCGCTGCGTCTGGAGCCGGACAACTCCGCCGCGCTGGGCATGAAGGCCACGCTCGCGGCGCGCGGCCAGAACCTTCCATAGAGCCATGCAGCGGAAAGTTGCTGGGCGGGATGCCTGCCTGTTGCCGTATGGTTAATGCGAGGCTTGAGACAGATAGGAAAGCACCCTGTCTTGCTTAAGGGCACGGCTTTAGCCGTGCCATTGACCCTCGGCTGGCGATGGGGCTTCAGCCCCTGAGGTACTGCGTCTTGCGCCGCGCCCAGCGTCTCCGTCTAGCAACAACCCTGGAGGTGCGTTTCATGCTCCGTCTTTCCATGATTCGTCGCATGAGAAATTTGCTCGTGGCGTTGGCCGCGCTTGCCACGCTGCTGCCGTCGTTCGCACTGGCGCAGGCCGCGGCCTCGGCGCCTCTAGTGGTCAAGCTCAGCATCCACGACACCATCCAGCCGATCACCGCCGAGTATCTCAAGCGCGGCCTGGACGACGCGGCCAGCCGCCACGCCGCAGCCATCCTCATCTCCATGGGCACGCCGGGAGGGCTGCTCGATTCCACCCGCGAGATGGTGGCAGACATCGAAGCCTCGCCGGTTCCCGTCATTATTTTTATCGAGCCGTCGGGCAGCCGCGCCGGTTCTGCGGGCTTCTTTCTGCTGGAGGCAGCCGACATCGCCGCGATGGCGCCGGGGACCAACGCCGGTGCGGCGCACCCGATCCTCGAAGGCACCACGATGGACCCGGTGCTGAAGGAGAAGATCGAGAACGACGCGGCGGCCTTCCTGCGCTCCTACGTCACGGTGCGCGGCCGCGATGCAAAGGATGCCGAGGACGCTGTGCGCAACTCGAAGTCGTTCAGCGAGTCCGAGGCGCTCAAGCTGCACCTCATCGACGTGGTCGCGGCGGACGACAACGCTCTGCTGGCGGAGCTGAATGGTCGCACCATTAAGCGCTTCCACGGCGAGAGCGAGAAGCTCGACTTCACCCACGCCACCATCGTCGAACTTCCGCCGTCTACGAGAGAACGCTTGCTAACGCGCCTCACCAGCCCCGACCTCGACGTGCTTCTTCTGCTCTGCGGCGGGCTGCTCATCTACCTCGAATTCAACGTGCCCGGCACCATCGTCCCCGGCGCGCTGGGCACCCTGATGATGCTTCTGGCCATCTTCGGCCTGAACCTGCTGCCCGTCCAGCACACCGCGATCCTGCTGCTCTTCGCCGCGCTGGCGCTCATGGTGCTGGAGGCGAAGTTCGCCAGCCACGGAGTGCTCGGCACGGTCGGCATTCTGTGCCTTGTCTTCGGCCTGGCCACGCTGGTCAACGGGCCAACGCCGGAGATGCGCGTCCACTTCGGCGTCGCCGCGGGCGCGGGCGTCGGCTTCGGCGCCATCACCTTCGGCCTCGCGTGGATCGCCGTCAAGGCGCGTCAAGCCAAACGCCTCACCGGGCCGCAGGCAATGCTCGGCCAACCCGCCATTGCAATGACGCCGCTCGCCCCGCAAGGCCACGCCCTGCCCGGCTATCCCGCCATCGGCCAGGTCGAGGTCCGCGGTGAGATATGGAAGGCCACGCTCCCGCCCAACACCCCACCCGTCCCCGCCGGAACCCAACTCACCGTCCGCGCCGTCGACAACCTAACCCTCACCGTCGCCCCTTAGCGTGCAGGGGGCACGAATGCGTTCTCCCCGAATTTTGTCGTGTTGATCTCTTTGTCTACAAGTCGCTGCACGTCTTCAGACTCGGCATTTGCATAGACATTCCGGTGAGCAAACTGCACAATCATGCGGTTTACATTCTGCATGCCAGAAGCAGAGAAAACCGTAGGCCATTCGACATGGCGAGGAGAAGCTACAAACAAGTGATTCGGACTCACAGGCAGCAATACAATCGTCTTCCCATCGCCAAACCCTGCTCCTGTGAATATCCTCCCATCCTGCACCTTATAGGTGGCAACGGGACAATCTGAGATCAAGAAAGTGTGCCCTTCTGGAGCAGCGATCGTATGCCAGTCGCGGGCAAGAATATCCGGTGCGATGATGCGCACCCGGTTGGGTAGCGCGGAAACAAAGAAATATGAGGGATCTGCATTCATCGCGGCATGGATCTCCGTAACAGCGCGCTGAATGTCTTCAGCGTAATGTAGTTCTCCATGGTTTAAGAGCGCGAGTTGTAAATCGCGGACATAATCTGGATTATTCTGCTGTCGTCCCATCTGGGACATCGCATTTGAAATTTGCGTTTTTACTTTTCTACTCCGCCCAAAAAGGGCAGCAACGAACGTCGCCCATATTTCTGCTTCTTGGCGAGTGAGGATTTGCCGCTGTTTGATGCCTTCGAGTATAGCCACGGCATTTCCCTCGACCTGTGACAGCCAATTCTCATATCTGTTATTGGTCTTTTTGCCACGAAACTCAAACTCGAAATATTTGCTCTCCACACATTCGTTTTCTGGTTTGCTCGCCCGTAGCGGCTTGCCCTTCTCGTAAACTCGCAGCTTCCCGTCATCCGCAACAAACTGCGACAGAAGCATTCTTGGGACAATGTGTTCCTTTTTAGTAAGTTTCATGACTCACCACCGGGCTCACAGTCGGAGCATCAACAGGCTTCAGCCGGGTGTCCCATCCATCGCAGTTTTATCGCGATGGGTGGGATGTACGACATCGAGGGCTGAAGGCTTGACCTATAGGCCTATTCGATAATCCTCGCCACCACATCATAATCGTGCGACTCGGTGATCTCCGCGCGGTAGAAGGTGCCGGGGACGAGCGTCTCGTGCGGGCCGAAGTCGTTGATGAGGACCTTGCCGTCGATCTCCGGCGCGTGCAGCGCGGTGCGGCCCTGCCACAGCAGTTCCGTCTCATCGCTCTCGCCCTCCACCAGCAGATCCACTTCCCTGCCCACCCACGCGGCCTTAGCCTTCGCGCTGATCTTCTGTTGCAGCTTCATCAGTCGCCGCCGTCGCGCCTCGATCGTCCGCTTCGGAACCTTCAGCGCCGCATCCATTCCAAACGCCGCCGCACCCTCTTCATCCGAGTAGCAGAAGACGCCGAGCCAGTCGATCTTTGCCGCCACAACAAACTCACATAGTTCCTTGAAGTCCTCCGCCGTCTCGCCGGGAAATCCAACGATAAACGTGCTGCGCAGTACAATCCCCGGCACCAACGCGCGCGCCTTCTCGATGAGCCGCAGAAAGACCTCCGGCGTTCCGCCGCGCTTCATCCGCTTCAACACGCTCGGCGACGAGTGCTGCAACGGCACATCGAGATACTTCGCAATCGTCTCGTGCCGCGCAATCGTCTCCAGCAGCCGCGTCGTCACCTTGTTGGGATACGCGTAGAGGAAGCGCAGCCACTTCAGCCCCGGCAGCACGGCCAGCGCATCGAGCAGCATCGCCAGCCCGGCTGGCTCACCGTTAATGCGCAGTCCCAAATCTTCTCCGTAACAAGTCGTGTCCTGCCCGATCAGCGTGATCTCTCGCACGCCCTGCGCGATCAGCCGCTCCGCCTCGGCGACGATGGACTCTATGCGCCGCGAGCGGAACTTGCCGCGCAGTTGCGGGATGATGCAGAAGCTGCATGGGTGGTCGCATCCCTCGGCGATCTTGATGTACGCCGACGAGCGCGGTGTAGTCAGGATGCGCGGCGTCTCGTCGCTATAGAGATACTCCGGCAGCGCAGCCGTCGCACCCTGCCACTGCGCGCGCGAGAAGCGCCCCTGCCGCTCGCGCAGATCGCCCTCGGCGCGAGACTTCACACTCTCCAACTGCTCTCCCACTTCCGTCGGATGCGAGTGCTGATGCACAGCGCTTGCAGCGCGGCTGACGAGGATGTTGAACGGCGAAGCCGTCTCCGCAGGCTCGGCGGGAACACTCAGTCCGGCGGCCTCCAGGATCGCCTCCAGCTCGCCCGTGCCGACCACTGCATCGACCTCGGGAATATTCCTCTGAATCTCGTCGCGGTAGCGCTCCACCAGGCACCCGGCAACAATCAGCCGTCGGGCCTTGCCGCCGTTCTCGCGCTTGTACTGCGCCATCTCCAGGATCGCATTGACCGACTCCTGCTTGGCCGAGTCGATGAAGCTGCATGTGTTGACGACCAGAATCTCCGCGTCCTCGGCGCGCGCGGTCAACTGGCCGCCCGCGCGGTCGAGCAGCCCCATCATCACCTCGGAGTCCACCAGATTTTTCGGACAGCCCAGCGAGACGAAGCCGATGGTTGGGCGTGCGGAACCATGCGTCCGCGGCGACACGGAATGCGGCTGAGAGGAAGCTATCGAGGATTCAATTCGTGGATTGGAGACAGAGCGAGGCACACTCTCATGGTAGCAGTGCCACACAGTTCTATCGGTTGGCGAAGGACCTGATCCGGACCAGCAGGCCCTCGGCGAACAGCTTTGCCTGGCCCGCCAGCGAGGCGATCTTCTGCGCGGGCACGCGGATGCCGTTGCCGATGGTCTCAACCACCTCGACGGTCGCCGTCAGTGCAGCCGTCACCATTCCGTCGACCCGTGCCACCTGGCGCTGGGTGCGCTGGTTGGCGTCGGCCAGCGTCGCTTCAAAGTGCTGCGCGGTGCCTCGCACCAGATCGCTGGTCTCCAGCAGATTGTCGGCGATGGCACGCACCTTGGGTGCATTCTCGCTGAGCAGCGACTCCGTGGCACGGCTGATCTGGGTTGCCGAATCGATCAGCGGAAGCGCCTTCTGCTTCAGCTCGTCGACCGTCTCCGCCAGGTCCTTGATCGACTTCGCCGACCTCGCCGCGAGAACGATCAGCGTAATGGCCTGCACCAGCATGGCCAGCGCAACCAGTCCGATAAAGACCGTCAGAAGATTGGTATTGACCTCGGAGATTGCATCCGTTCCCTGGAACCACATCGCGAGCATCGCCATTCGTCCCCTTCCGTACGCTAGGCCGCAGCCTGTCCGGCGTCCAACAAAGCGACGCCGGAGCTCAACCGAAGGAACTAAGCCTGCGGCTCGGTGGTTGTGTTGATATAGGCATCCTTGCCCGCCTCGACGGCGGCCTCGACCTTGGCCTGCTGCTCGTTGATCAGGCTCTTGCCCTTCTCGACGTACTGGGTCCACTGGGTGCGGCCCTTGTCGTAGTACTCGCGGCCCTTGTCGAACGATTCCTGGGCCTTCTGCTTGCCCTCCTCGACCAGCTCAGCAGCCTTCTGCTTTCCCTGCTCGACTAGTTCCGCGGCCTTGTCGCGGGCCTCGCGCGCGCCATTCAACAGGTCCTCGCGGGTCTCTTTGCCAGCCTTCGGCGCGTACAGCACGCCGATTACAGCGCCGATACCCAGCCCGGCCAGAAACCATCCAATCCCACATGATCCTGATCTGCATTCGCATTCGTTGTCTGCCATCGTCTTCTCCTGTTCAACCTTGAGATAAATCGTTTGTCCGTCTCCGTTGTACGATGCACGTTGTGCCACTGGCGAAACGCGCGAACGGAAGATACGCATCGTCTGCACACCTGCCTTGGATGCTAACTATAGCATCTCCAGGGGCGTCTTTCCGACTGTGGATGGGTCAAAATGCCGATCGGGAGCGAAGCCACCGAAGAACTGAGCCGGTCCCGCGCCTGTGGTTGCATCGCAGGCGGGAATCGCAGCGGACTGGAGAGGTTTACGCGAGTAGAATGTACACATTGGAAGCAGACATCAATGCCTTGGACGCACTTGCAGGAGAGAAAGATCATGGACGCACGCAGGATGTATTTCGCTGCATGTAGCGCAGTCATCGCAGGCTCTCTGGCCATGCTGCTCGCTGGTTGCAAGAGCAAGCCCGCGGCCACCGGCGACGCCAGCCTCAACGCGCAGGTGCAAAGCCAGCTCTCGGCTGACCAGAATCTGAGCGGGCAGACGATCCAGGCCTCGGTGAGCGCAGGCGTCGTCACCCTGAACGGCAGCGTCACCAGCGACACGGTGCGCAGCATCGCCACGGGAGATGTGGCGCAGATTGCTGGGGTCAAGACAGTGGTCGATAACCTTGTGGTTCAGGCTGCGCCCACGACTGCCGCAGTTGCTCCTCCTCCCGCTACAGTTGCTCCACCGGCTCCCGTCACCTCTGCGAAGGGCAAAAAGCCCACGCCGATGGCAGTTGTTCCGCCTCCTCCAACGCCTGCACCCATCGTGCGCAACACGCCCACCCCCGCGCCGCAGTCAGCGCCTCTCGTGGCCAGGACGCCGCCGCTGCCGTCCGCGCCCGTTCCGGTGGAGCACAACATGACCCTGACCGCCGGCACGACGATCCCGGTGCGCATCACCGAGACGCTGGACAGCGCCACCACCAAGGCCGGCGCCACATTCACCGGCACAATTGCCACGGACCTCATCGTGGACGGCATGGTTGTTCTGCCGCAGGGCACGCCGGTCACCGGCCACGTGGACGCGGTGCAGGACGCGGCGCACTTTAAGGGCGCCTCCCTGCTCACCATCTCGCTCAGTTCGATCAACCGCAAGGGCGGGCGCATCGACGTCTCCAGCGAGGCCGTCACGAGGCAGGGCGAGGCCCGCGGCAAGAACACTGCCGAGAAGATTGGTGGCGGCGCGGCCGTGGGCGCGATTCTGGGCGGCATCTTCGGCGGCGGCAAGGGAGCGGCCATCGGAGCGGCGGCGGGTGGCGGCGTTGGTGCGGGCACAAACAGCGTCACGCGCGGCCAGCAGGTGCAGATTCAGTCGGAGACGGTCGTCCGCTTCCGCCTGCTCGACCCCATCGTGGTGCGCGTAACCATGGGCGGGGGCTCGTCCGGAGGCTCAAGCTCATCGCTGGAGCATCGTTCGGACCAGTAGCAGCGGCAAACACAAACATGCAGTCATGCCGCGCTCACAAAGAAAATGGCGGAGCGTGCGGACGTGGAGGAGGGTTAGTTGGGCGACGGCTTCTCGACGTGGTCGATGACGATCACATCGACCGCCGTCTTCTCTGCCGTCAGCTTCAGCCCAAGCTGCTGCTGGATGGCGGTGAACAGGTCCGGCGGGGCGTCGTCTTTCGGCGGTGGCAGCATGGAACCGGGTGGGCGCAGTCCAATAAACTGCGACTCGTCCGGCGTCCACTTCAAGGTGAAGTCCCACCCGCCCTTTATCCCGGTCTGGTCCACAACCGGCCGGTCCAGAACGGCTTGCTGCATCACGCCGGCAAACTCCTCCATCGTCGAGTTCCTCGCAGGCAGCGTACCCAATCCACTGAAAAAGAGTGAGGGATGGCCAGAGTCACCCGCTTCGCTCTTGGTGAGTTTGGGCCCGCCTGTTCCGAGAACGAGCACGTACGCGGAAAGTTCCTTCTTTTCGTGGTGAAATTTCAACTGAAAGCGGTCCGCGAGCAGTTTCTGAATCATCACCTTGGACTGTGCAAAGCTGGGTACGCCCGGCACGTCGGGCTCGATGGTGAGGTCGTACTTATCGTTATCCATCCAGGTCTGACTACCGATGATCTGGCGCGAATGAAGCCCATAGGCCTCGGTGATCAGGTCGTTCAAGGTCGTGTTGATGGTGATGACGTCGCTCCCATTCATGGTAAAAGCCTTGCCGGGCGAATCCGGTTTCCCGGGCTTGATGGTGGCAACTTCAACGCCGGGGTTTGCATCGGCGGCCATGGGTGTGGGCGGCTTGGGCGCCTCTGGAATCTCCCACGCGGTCTCCGGCGTGGCGCGCAGAAGGGCTAGCGGGAGCGGTTGCCCGCCCTGCGTCCACGATCCGTTGATGGACTTGCCGTCCGCGCTCAGAGTTCCTTCGTAGCTGCCGTCGATCCCTGCAACCGAAATCTTGATAACAGAGCCCTGGCGAATCACCGAGGAAACGGGTATCGGCTGCGAAGTCTGATCGATGCTGTACATCTTCGCGCTCCAGCCGTCCTTGTCGCCTTTGTAGATATTGAAAATAATGCGGAGGTCCTTGCCCACCTTCAGCGTTCCCTGCCAGTTGCCCGAGATGTCTTGCGCGCGCACGGCAGGGGATGCGAACAGCGCGGCCAGTGCAACAAGACACAGCATCAGCTTCTTCATGGAAGGATCTCCTCATGAACTGCATGGCCCACAGCCCGCCCGTGACCGGCAAGGAGGAGCAGTTCTCCATGATACGCAATCCCGCCTCGTCAAGTTCAGGCGAATTGCCGGGCGCGCGGTCAATTTTTTAGAGTTTGCAGCGTTCTTTGCGCCAACCGGGGAGGTTGGACCTTATTTCTTTGCCTTAGCAGCGGTTTTTTTGACAACAGGCTTCGCTGGAGGCTTGGCGGCAGCCTTTGGCTTAGCCTCAGATTTTAATTTGGCGGATGGCTTTGTCTCTGCTTTCGTTTTAGATGCCGGTTTCGCAACGGGCTTTGCAGACGACTTCGACTTTGCCTCCGGCTTTGATTCTTCGGCTTCGGCGGCAGCGGCTTCAGCCTGCTGGCGCAGCGCGTGCAGAACTACGCGGAACATCTCTTCCTCGGGAGCGGGCTTGCCCGTCCAGATTTCGAACTGGCGCGCGCCCTGGTGGACGAACATCTCAATGCCCGTGATGAAGGGGATCGACAACTGCCGCGCGAGGTGGATCAGCGGCGTCTCCAGCGGGTTGTAGACCAGGTCGAAGACCAGTTTGGTGTTGAGGTCACGAGCCTCCAGCAGGGGCGCGGACTTGTTGCCCGCCATGCCGACCGGCGTGGCATTGATGATGGCGTCGAAGGAAGTCTTGGCCAAGGCATCGAGGCGTATCGTCTTGGAGCCGGACTGGCGCGCCAACTTATGCGCGGTCTCGGCTGTGCGGTTGAGGATGAAGACGTTGGCGTCCTTCTCGCGCAGTCCGAAGACGGCAGCGCGCGCCGCGCCTCCCGCGCCCAGCACCAGGACCTTGGCTCCGGCCAGCGGCATCCGCTTCTCCAGCGGGCCGGTGATGCCTGCCACGTCCGTGTTGAAGCCGTAGAGCTTGCCATCCTGCGCTCGCAGCACCGTGTTGCACGCGCCGATCCTGGCCGAGAGCGGGTCGGTGCGCTCCAGATGCGCCATGATCTCCTGCTTCAGCGGCATCGTGACGCTGATGCCCTGGATGGGTATGTCATGCACCAGCTTCAGCAGGTCGGAGAGGCGGGTGGTCTGCAGCGCAAGATAAACGGCGTTGACCGTCTCGCGACGGAAGGCCGTGTTCATCATGATGGGCGAGAGCGAGCTGCGGATCGGGTTTCCCGCCACACCATAGACCTTGGTGGCGGCATCGACCTGGTCGATGCGGTAGGTCTCCAGCAGGGTGCGCGCGGCGATCTGGCCGGGGCCGGTCTCCTCGCCCACTGTGGCGGCGGCGAAGGTGAAGGCCGATCCGGCGCGCACGCCCAGCACGCGCGAGATGATCCCCGCATCGCCCATGCAGATGCCGATGAGGTTCGAGTTGTCGTTCATGCGCTCGAGAAAGTGGATCAGGGTGAGGTTATCGATCAGCGACTTGGCGGTTGTAACGACTTTGATAAAGTCGGGGTGGAAGGCTTCGATGCGGGTGAAAAATCCGTCCAGATCGTGCGTTCCGGTGAAGTCGTGGTGGCTGATGAGGAGGCCGATACCGGTATCGCGCAGCTTCTGCAGGTCGGCTTTCTTGAGGGCCTCGGCGGATTCCAGTTCGAGGTCCACCATGTGGAAGCCCACAGCCGCGCACTTGGTGAGGATTTCGAGTTCGGCGGCCAGGGAGCCGGCGAACTTGCCGCCATTCGCTGAGCGTCGACAGGTAGCGATGGCGGTCGCAGCCGTATTGTCTGCGAAGAACTGCTTGAACTTGGGCAGCGCAAGCAGCGGCTTCTCTAGATAATCCAGGCGAATCTCGAGAAACGGCGTCTCCTTGACCGCAACGGTCGCCTTTTCAAGTATCTCTGCAGACGTGGCGCCGGCGATGGCCACACACACGTTGGCAATGCGTGAGCGGAGGAACTGGGAAGCGTGACTAGGAATGTTCAAACTCATAGGTGCAATCGCGTATCTTACAGAGCAATCGGTCAGGATGCAACCCTTCCAGTAAATATCTGCGATTGCTGAGGTTATCCGCCAAGCTGCATTGTCTGGCAAATGGTTAATATTAACCACTAAAATAGACGGATAGATCAGCGAAAAGTTGCGCCCGGCGAGGAAAGTCTCGATGGATGAGAAACTTGCCTGTTCTGCCAAGGCGCGACACGCCGGGAAGACCATAAAATGGGTGCGGAATGAAAAAACAGGACGATGCGGAGACAACCGGCGAGGTGGACGATCTGCTGGCCTCCGTTGGCCTGGGCCATGGAAGGCGCAAGACGCTCGCCGGATCCTGGCAGAATGGCGAACGGTTGGCGAAGACTACGCGCGCCCGCCAAAAGTCGCTGCATGGGTCTTCTGCGGCGCACAGAGACAAGAAAACTCAGACCGACAAGGCGGCAAAGCGCGTCGAACCGGTTCGCGCGCCGGGCTGGCTGCGCTACGCATGGCTGCGCCACGGTTTCAGCACGCGTGCCGGAGGCGTCTCCTCCATCTACGATTCGGGCAGGTGCAATAGCTCCCTGAACCTCGGCTGGACCCAGCAGGACGACCCGGCCAATGTGGCTGAGAACCGCCGCCGGTTTATGGCGGAGGTTGCAGGAGGGCCGGCGCAGGCCGTGACGCTGCGCCAGCTCCACTCAGGAATGGTTCGCATCGTGGAGGCCGGTGATCTCGCGCTGGAGGGCCGTCTGCAGACCGCCGACGGCCGCGCCGTGCTGCGTGGCAACGGGATGATGACAGACCTCCCTGGCGTCTTTCTCGGCATTCAGACCGCCGACTGCGTCCCGGTGCTGGTGGCCGACGTGCGCCGTCGCGCGGTGGCGGCCTTCCATGCAGGCTGGCGCGGCACGCTGGCCCGCATCGTCGAGCGCGGCATCGGCACCATGCGCCTGCGCTACGGCTCGCGTCCCGGGGACCTGGTGGCCGCCATCGGCCCGTCCATCGGCCCCTGCTGCTACTCGGTCGGCGAGGAGGTGCGCTTCGAGTTCGAGTCTCAATTTGCCTACGCGCCCGAACTCTTCAGCGAGATCTTCGACTCCGACCCGGTGCGCGACAAGTACCCGCTGCTGTTTCTCACCGCGCGCGCTCCGGGCCACAGCAACATCGGCCCGCAGATCCATCTCGATCTGTGGGAGGCCAACCGCCGCCAACTGCTCGACGCAGGCATTCCGGCCAGACGCATCACGGTCGTCGGCGAGTGTACGGCCTGCGCGGGATTGGGAACCGCCAACGGAAGAAAGTACTTCTCCCATCGCGCCGAGAGCGGGTTCACGGGCAGGATGATGGCCGTCATCGGCGTGGCAGGGGCAGCAAGCAAAAAATAAGTTTGCGGAACGCTTCAGTGGGAAGCGGTTGCCGCAGGCGTAGTAACAGGTGGTGCAGGTGCAGCCGCAGGACTGGCCTTCGGATGTCTGTGGAAGACGATCCGGATCAGGTCGGGCGCGAACTCGTAAAACTGCCCGCCAAGCGCGCCGAACAGCGTGACTTCACTGCCGTTCTCCAGCGTCAGAGCAACGCCGCGCTGGTTGGCCGGGTAGTACGCGTTCGAGATCGCGCCGGAGATGTAGTTGCCCAGCACATTCGAGACGTTGAACTGGTTCTTGCCGTTGTCGCCGCGGCATTCAACCGTGGAGAGAGCGGCAACCCAGATGCGGCTCTTGATGGAGCCGGTCCCCTTGCGGAAGTAGCGCGGGTCCTGATGCAGCAGTTGGGGCAGAAGGGCGTTGCCGATCAGCGCCCCGTTGACGTTGTCGGCGTAGTTGGCACCGACGCGCTTGAAATAGCCGGGAGGCCCCCAGCCGTAGCCGCTGTTGCTGTCAACCAGCTCGCTGTATCCTCCGCCAATGACAAAGGCCCAGCCAAAGTAGAAGGGGTTGACAGCTTCATGCAGCGCGAGGTCCCACTTCTGGCGGCCGTTGATCGGCAAGGCCTGCCCGTTCAACACCACATTGAAGTTTGGCACCACGCCCAGCAGATGCTGCTGCTCCTCCTGCTTCAACTCACGTTCGGACTCGCTGTGCTGTTGCTGCTTCGCATCGGTGGAGGCTGACGCTGCAGCCGGAGGCGTCGCGGCCGAAGTAGGCACGCTCTGCGGCGACGAAGAAAACGCGGATGCAGCCGAATCGCTGTTCTGTGGCCCGGGGGCATCCGGCAGCGCCAGTGCCGCCGACTCCACCGCCTGCGCGACGATAGGCAGAGTGGATTGCACCTGGCTTGGCTGCATAGGATGCGTCTGCGCTGGCGCTGGAAGAGATGCGGAAAACAACGCTGTAACCAGCGCGACTGTGACTCCAACGAGCCATGCAGAGGAGATTTTCTTCACCTCGTTAGTCTATCGCACAGAGCACATTACAAAGCCGTCGGAAGCAGGCTGCGCAGCGCCTGCACCTTACTTGCAAATGGGGACGGAACCTGTGCCTTCGTGCGCGGTGCGGTAGGCTTGTTCGATGAGGACAATGCGATGAAGTTCGAGATGGAAAAGACGCCCGCGCGCCAGATCTACAACCTGCTGATCGGCCTGGTGGCTCCGCGGCCCATCGCCTGGGTCACAAGCATGGATGAAAATGGCCTCCTGAACGCCGCGCCCTTCAGCGCCTACAACTACCTCTGCACCGATCCGCCCATCGTCGGCATGGGCGTGATGAACCGCCCCGGTCGCGGCTCCATCCCCAAGGACACGGCGCGCAACATCCGCCGCACCGGAGAGTTTGTCATCAACGTGGTGACGGAAGACCTGCTGGACAAGATGAACATCTGCGCCACCGACTTCCCCGCCGAGGTCAGCGAGCTGGAGATGGCGGGCCTGACCACCGCGCCCTCCTCCGTCGTCAAAGTCCCGCGCATCGCCGAGGCCCACGCCGCGCTCGAATGCACCGAGTTCACATCCATGGAGATTGGCCGCTCGCGCATCGTTCTGGGCCGCGTGGTGGCCATGTATGTGGAGGACCACTTCATCGACCCGCCCGTCGACGGCCACGGCCCCTATATCCACGCCGAAGAGCTCCACGCCATCGGTCGCATGAACGGTCTCGGCAACTACGTCCGTACGCGCGACGCCTTCGTCACCGTCCCGCGCATCTCCTTCGAGGACTGGCAGAAGGGCAAGCGGTAGAGCAGTTTCACTATTGCTATAGAGGGAAATGAATTGTCATTCTGAGCGCAGCGAAGAATCCCCGCATTTCGCTTTTGTTTGTTCTTGTACTTTGTTGTTGTCTGTTCTTGCAGTCATCCTTGTATCTCTAAGAAAGCGGCATTTGGTGGTGTAAAGATGTCGTAGTGGGGGAACCGATCTCTCGGTTCCCCCGCGGGCGGACGGCTCCCGTTCATCCTGTGGTGAT
>Ga0181529_10003162_pt1 | contig 19004 bp, 16 predicted proteins | sample PEATcosm2014_Bin_36_FD_119763 | JGI IMG/M metagenome (GOLD analysis project Ga0181529, IMG submission 119763) | Peatland microbial communities from MTU Mesocosm Facility, Houghton, MI, USA - PEATcosm2014_Bin10_30_metaG | ecosystem: Environmental > Terrestrial > Soil > Wetlands > Peat | place... | reverse complement strand
TGGTGTAGACCGAAAGCACGTACTCAAGTGGCTTTTTTCCAAAGAAAAAGCCACCTTGCACGCCCTTCAAAAAGTCTACGTGTATTCCGAAAATGCTCTAAAGAGCAAAGACCGCTCTTTGGGGGCCCCGGAACTCCACCCCAAAGAGCAAAGACCGCTCTTTGGGGGCCCCGGAACTGAAATATGTTCGGGGCGCCGTTCTCTCAGAGTTTGTGACTTTTTTGAATTTGGGTGGCTTTTCTGCGTGTAAGCCGTTTGTTTTCAGCGTATGTTTTTGCAGGGAATCAAAAAAGTCACAAGCTCTCAGCATGACAGCCGCAGTTTTGCTATGGATTTCGGAAACAGGGCGCTCGCCCATGACCGGCTCTGAAAGGCGCGAACTGATGCAACCGGAGAAGCTGCAAATCGAACGCATCTTCCACGCTCTTGGCGATCGCACGCGCCGGGCCATGGTGGAGAAGCTCAGCGAAGGCCCCATCTCGGTGTCGCGGCTGGGCGAGCCATTTGGCATGACTCTGGCGGCGGTGGTGCAGCATGTGCAGGTGCTGGAGGAATGCGGCCTGGTCAAAACCGAGAAACTGGGCCGCGTCCGCACCTGCCGCATCGAACCCGGTGGCCTGGAAGCCGCGGCGCAATGGATCGCGGATCGCCGCTCGCTGTGGGAACGCCGCCTCGACAAGCTGGCCGAGGTTCTGGCAGAAGCGGACGAGGAATCTGAGGAAAGCCCGCAACGAGAGTGGCTGGGCTGATCTCTCGTGCCTGCCCTACAACAAAGGCGCGCCCAACAAAAGCCCCGTGCCCTCATCCTTCGAGCGTTTTTTGCTTGAAGGGTGAGAAGACGACAACTTCAATCAGCCTTATTCATCGGGAGCGGCGGCGCGCCCCTGCGCGCCACGCGCAGAGCCTCTTCCACGAGTTTGGCGGCGCGCCGCTCCCTGGCCTCGGCGCTCTGGTTGTAGAACAGGGCCAACAGTTGCCTGCGACGCTGTAGCACCGTCATGGCCTCCCAGCCCTTGCGGGCCAGCGGCTGGCGCAGGAAGGCGGCATGGAGAATGGGCGGTAAGTCAACTTCACCCTCCAATGTAAGCAGCAGGCGCTCGGCCATGGCTTCGCAGCGGCTCTTGCGCCCCTCGGCGGTCTTGGGCTCGGTAACCCAGTCGCCGATCTCTTTGCGCATGGAGTAGCTGAGCGCGTCGAACCACTTGCGCAGCCGACGGTCGCCCTTCAGCGCCGAGGCCAGTTCCGGCGGCATCATGGCCGCGCGCTCCTCCATATCCGGCTCCAGGCGAATCCGTACCTTGGAGCCGATCTGGGCCTTGGCCGCCGCCAGCATCTTCCTGTTCACCAGCAGAAGGTGGCCTTGGCCGCGGGCTGCGGGAAACAGCGAGGTGCGGAAAGCGAATCCCTCGATGTCGCCGCGCACCCGCAGGCCGCGCCGCACTGGCCACGCCTTGGCCGGATCGAAGGGCACGCGGGCCACCACCCAGTGCAAGCGCGTCTGGTCCGGTTCAAGCTCGGCAGTGAAGAGTTTTGTGGTGGAGGGGCTCATGTGTTTCCCGGTTGCCTCAGTATGCAACCGGTGCGGCTGGCCAGCAAGCGAGAAGATGGGAAATGCCGTCTTTGGTTCGCAAGGGCGGGACCTGGCGATGCAGAACGCCCATCATGGCAGGGATTTGAGCTTTTCGCGAACGTCGGGAGCGCTCTTGGAATTCGGAGACAAGGCGAGAAACTTTTCATAGGCGTTTCTGGCTTCAGCCTTCCTCTGCAAGTTGAGGTAGGCATCTCCGAGATTCAAATAGGCAACAGATCGCTTCGGATCGAGAGCAATCGTCTTCAGGAACCAGGTGGCGGCCTGCTCGTACTGGCCCATGCGATAGAAAGCGAAGCCCGCGTTGTTGGCGAACAGCGCGCTGACCGGCTGCAGGTTGGCCGCCGCGACGAATTTTGCGGCGGCATCCGCGTAACGCTTTTCCTTGTAAAGGCGCATGCCCTCGTCGTTGGCTGCGGCGGCGGTGTCGGAGGACGGCTTGGGCGGCGCCCCCTGGCCAGCGCCTGCGCCCGCCGTTGCTGGAGGACCGCTCGCGACCGAACCGGGCGCGGAAACTCCATTGGGTTGTGCGCCTTGTTTCAACTGCGCCTGCGCCGTGGCAAGCTGCTTGCGGAGATCTTCGTTCTTTTGCTCCTCCTCACGCATCTGGCTGCGAAGCTGCTCCAACTCGGCGTTCATTTTGATTCCCGCATCGTCCAGTTGCGCCGAATCTCCGTTCAGGAACTCCGTCTCATGCTTCAGATTGAAGATGAAGTCTCCGCCTTCCGAACCGGGCAGGCTGCCAAAGACAGGGGTTTGCTGCGAGAGGGCAGAGACAGCGGGCGCGACGTAGGCCGCCAGTTCGGATGCGGTGATCACGCCGTCGCCATTCAGATCGGCACGGCCGTCAAGCCCCTGCAGCAGCGTCCAGGTAAAGACGGAGTGCCCGTTGGGGCCGTTGTCGGCCACTTGCTGATCGGCGCCGCCGGCGGTAAACATCTGGCGGGCTTCGCGGCGGGAGATTTCGTTGAGGTAATTCTGCGAAGGCAGGGAGACGCCGCCGCGGGTCAGCGCCAGCCCGCTGTAGCAGGAGTCCATGACGAAAAGAACATGTTTTGCGGGCATCGCCTCTGAGATGTCCTGGAAGTTGCTCATGGAGATGGCGGTGCCTTCGAAATCCGTCAGGTCGGCGTCAACCGGAACGATGTAGCCAAGTTCCCTCCCGGAGGCCAGCTTGCGCGTAGCGCCGTGGCCCGCGAAAAACACAAAGATGCGATCCTCGTGCTGCACCAGGGTGGGATCGCCCAGCTTATCGCCCAGCAGAGAAAGAATGTTCTGCCGCGTGGCTTGGCCATCCAGCAGGGTAAACACGTGGTCCGGCTTGAAGCCGTACTTCTGAATGAGCAGATCCTTCACGCCCAGAGCGTCGTGAGCCGCATACTGCAGCTTCTGCCAATTGACGTAGTCGTCGATGCCGATAATCGCCGCCCAGCTCTCCCGGTAAGGCTGAACCGCGGGCGGAGGCACAGCCGCTTCAGGCTGATCGCCGCGCGTTTCCGCGGCGCCGAAGGCCGTGCCATTCCAGGTGACGAAGTTGTATCCCTCGGCCTTCAGCGTATCGATCACCACCGGAAGAGCCTCCAGGCCAACCTTGTGAATGTCGTGAAACAGGATGATGCCGCGCTGCTCCTTCTCGACCTCGGTAATCACCCGCTGGGCAACGGAATTCGGCACCGGATCGGCCCAATCCTCGGAATCCACGTTCCAGATCACGGTCTTCATCTTGTCGGCCTGAATCTCGGTCAGGATGTTCTCGTTGGCTGCGCCGTAAGGAGGGCGAAAGAGAACCGGCGGCGTCTTCAGAACCTGGGTGAGAATCGCGCTGGTGTAGTCGATCTCCTTGGTCAGATCGGCCTGATCGAGCTTGGGGAGAACGGGATGGGTGTAGGTATGATTGCCGAGGAACGAGCCCGATTCCAGAATCCGGTTGCTGATGACCGCCCCAGGTCCCAGCTTGACTTCGTTCTTGTCGTTGTCTGTTCCCACATTCTTGCCGATCTCGAAGAAGACGGCATGGAGTCCGTACTTCTTCAGGATGGCGAGCACCTGGTCGGTATAGCGCGGATGCGGGCCGTCGTCGAAGGTGAGGGCGACCGTCTTGGGCGGAAGTTCCGTTCCGAAGATCTCCAGCTTGCTCTTGGCCGCCGCGCCGCCACGCGATTCGGCGGGAGGAAGCTGCGCATCGAATTCCCTGAGGATCGCCTCGCGGTCGTACTTGGTCTTCAGAAAAGCGATGTAGCGTTCCCAGGCCTCGCGGTGAACGGCCATGCCGCGCCCCTGAAGCGCGGAGAGTATCTGGGAAACCTCTGCCTGGTAGAGCGTGTGGATTCGTTCCAGGGAGGCGGCATCGCTGGCGATGCGTTTGCGCAGCGGCGCGCTGGGCGCTTGCTCGGCGGGAACACTGACCAGGCCGTCCAAAACATCGCGGAAGACCAGCTTGTCTGCATCGCGGTAAACGGCATTGCCTTCCAGGCGGGTCAGAAACGCCGCCGCGAGCGGTGAACCCTACCGGCCAAGATCGGCGCGGAGGTCCTCTTCCAAATTGGCGAGACGGTCTCCGTTCCCCTCGAAGAGAATCCAGGCAGCAGTACGAACCCGCTCGCGGTTCCCCTCGTCGAGAGCGGCAGCGCCATCCATGAGCACAATCACTTTGCGGTAGGCGGCCACGGCATCGTCCATGGTAGCGGTGACTTGGCCAGGCTGGCTGGCGGTCGAGACGGGGTCCTGAGCTGAGGTTCTGGGCAATTCGGAAGAAAACCCGCCGAGCGCCAAAGAGGCCAGGGCGGCGGAGATCAGCAGACATTGCGTGCGCATGCGAGCACCATGGAAAGGAAGTTAAGTATGAGGGTACTCCAAGAGGATGCCCAAGCGCGGGCTGGAGCGAGGTCAGACAGACAGAACGATGCGCAGAAGAGCGGATCGGCAAGGGAAGATGCGGCTGCATCCGCTCCGTCGAGTCTGAGGATCTTTGCCCCAAGCAGAAGTTCGCACAGAATGACAGCATCTTCTGGGGTGAATTGGAGACTGGCCGCACCTGGCCGGGTCTTCGGTTCAAGCGCCGACGCCGGTTGAAGCGCCGCATGGCAAATCTTCCTGAGGGGGGCGTGGCGGGGAGGGCGTGTCTCGGGCGAGAATGAAGACCGGGAATGTTGGTGAGCGCCGTGACCGGGAAACTTGAACTGATTGTGGGGCCGATGCGGAGCAACAAGACCGCCGAATTGCTGCGGCGGATCGAGACGCGCCGGCAGTATGCCAAGCAGTACGTGCTGCTGCTGAAGCCGAGCGCCGACACCAAGGCGGCCGTGGGACTGGTGGAGAGCCGCAACCGCAACGGCTGCGACAAGATGACGGCGGTGGAGTTCCCGTCCGGCGACCCGTGGGCGGTGCTGCCGGTTCTGGCGGCGACGGAAAAGCAGATTGGCAAGCGCGTGGAGTGCGTGGCGCTGGACGAGGGCCAGTTTGTGCGAGACCTCTTCCCCTTTGCCAAGTACCTGCTGGAGGCGGGCTACGACATGATGGTCTCGGGCCTGGAACTGGATTTTCGAGGGCTTCCGTTCGGGGAGATGCTCGATCTCTCCTGGCTGGTGCGCACCTACTCGGGAAATATCACCGAACTGGTGGCGTATTGCGCTTGCGGCGCCAAGGCGCTGTATCCGCAGCGGCTGGTAGACGGGAAACCGGCGCCCTACGCAAGTCCCATCATCGTCGCCGGGGACTGCTACGAGCCGCGCTGCGCGGAGCATTTTGTGCTGCCGGGAAAGCCGCACTGACAGGGGACAGGGTTCAGGGATCAGGGGTCAGGGGCGGAGCCGGAAGCAGCGGAAGATGCCATTCACCCGATCGCGTTGGCCGATCTTCTACACTAAACCCTATGGAAGTTTTGTACGGGGTACACCCGGTAGAAGAGGCGATTAAAGCCGGAAGGCGGCGCTTTGACCACGTTCTAGTGGCGCGGGAGCGGCAGGACGACCGTCTGGAACAGTTGGTAGCGCTTTGCCGCCAGGCAGGCGTGCGCGTCCGCCAGGAGTCGCGGGAACAGTTGACGCTGCTGGCGATGACGCCAGCCCATCAAGGCGTGGTGGCCCTGGTGCGCGGCCAGGAGTTCTACACCATCGAGGACCTCTACAAGCCGGAGAGCGAAGGCAAGGCGCGGCTGGTGCTGGCTCTGGACGGCGTCGAAGACCCGCAGAACCTGGGCGCCCTGCTGCGCGTGGCCGACGGCGCGGGAGTGGACGGCGTGGTGCTGACCGAGCGGCGAGCGGCGCCCCTGAGCCCGGTAGCCGTAAAGGCCAGCGCCGGAGCCTCCGAGCACCTGCGCATCGCCCGCGTGGTGAATCTGGTGCGCGCGCTCGAAGGGCTCAAGAAGCAGAATTTGTGGATTATCGGCCTGGACGAGCGGGGCACGGCGGACTACGACCAGTTCGACCTGACTGGCGATTGCGTGCTGGTGTTGGGACGCGAAGGCGCGGGCCTGCACGACCTGGTGCGCAAGACCTGCGACCATCTGTTGCGCATCCCCATGGCCGGTGGGGTCAGCTCGTTGAATGTTTCGGCGGCCGGGGCGGTGGTGCTGTACGAGGCCTTCCGCCAGCGCAGAAATGCCGCCAGCAAGGCAGCAGGCGCTCTCCCCAAGGCACAAGCGGAGTCCAAACCGAAGAAACAGAAAGGCCTGGGTTCATGATTTCTTCTTTTTGCCGCATCGCACAATGCGAAGCTGTCATCCTGAGCGAAGCGCAGCGGAGCCGAAGGATCTGCGGTTGCATTTCATCTCCCGCAGCCAAGACGGGCATCGGCCTGTATATGGGCCTCATTGCCGCCGCCCTAGTGTCCATCGCAGCTCTGTCCGGCACGGCGCAGAAACTGACCTTGACCCCGCCCGCCGAGCCGCAGGCCGGCCAGCCTGGCGGCCAGGTGATCTATTCGCGCTCGACCGACGAGGAGGGCCAGACCACAACTCACGTCGGCAAGCCGGGGTCACTGCCGCCGGTTCAGATGGTCTCTCAGCCCTCCGCCGAAGACGCCGAGCGGCAAGCCGTTACCTTTACGGAATTCGACATGGACGTGCGCCTGAGGACAACGGCGCAACATGTCGCCGTGCGGGCGCTGGTGACGGTGCGCAACGACGGCAAGACGCCGCTGGCACACATTCCGCTGCAGATTTCGTCCTCTCTCAACTGGGAGCGGATTCGCGCCAATGGCAGGGACGTTTCCTTTGCCGTGGCTACGCTTAATTCGGATGCCGATCACACCGGACAGTTGCATGAGGCTGCCGTTCCGCTGGCCATGCCGCTGGGGCCAGGACAGAACATTCAGCTCGATGTAACCTACTCCGGCTCGATCATCCCCTCTGCCCAGCGGTTGCTGGCCATTGGAACCCCCGAGGACGTGGCGCTGCACTCGGATTGGGACGGCATCGGCGTGCCCTTCACCGGGCTGCGCGGCTTTGGGAACGTGGTCTGGTACCCGGTTTCCGCGGTTCCGGTAATTCTGGGCGACGGAGCGCGGCTGTTCGACGAGATCGGCGAGCACAAACTGCGGATGGCAGGGGCGAGTTTTCGGCTGCGGCTGACCACGGAGTTTCCGCACGGCCATGCGCCCACGGTGGCGCTGATCAATGGGCGCCCGGCACAACTGCACGTAACCGAATCCGGCAGCCTGGACCAGAACCAGGAAGTCTCGGGTGTGGCGACCGCCGACTCGGGCCTGGCGACCCTCGGTTTCGAGGCGCCCAGCCTGTTTGTAGCGATTCGCACTCCCCACGCCGCCACCAACACCCTTGTTTGGACGCTCCCGGAGAACGAAGCGAATGTGCCGGCCTGGGCAGCGGCTACTGCGACTGTAACGCCTTTCTTGCAGGGCTGGCTCGGTCAGCGGCCCCGCGCCCAACTGACCCTGCTCGACCTGCCCGACGGCCAAGATTCGCCCTTCGAGACGGGCGCGATGCTGGCCACCACCATCCGGCCCACTGGCCCAGGATTCGGGCCGGAGCAGTTGAACGGCATTCTGGCCCACGCGCTGACTCACTCGTGGATGCTGTCTCCGCGCGCCTGGCTGAGCGAGGGCGTAGCGCACTTCATGGGCACGCTGTGGGTGGAAAAGCAGAGCGGGCGCGACCAGGCTCTGGGCGCTCTGGAGGCCGCACGCCCAGCCCTGGCCCTGGTTGAGCCGGCCAGCCCTGGGCTGAGCCCTGGGCAGCCCCTGGCCGCAGCCATCTCCCCGGTCTACTTCCGCACCAAGGCCACATACGTCCTGTGGATGCTGCGCGACGTGGTGGGCGACGCCACGCTTTCGGCAGCACTGCGCGCCTACGATCCCGCCGCCGACGTGAGCAAGGGATATGGGCGCGACACCGCCGGCCGCAGTTCCTTCGAACATCTGCTGGAACAGGCCGGCACGCGCAGCGACCTCTCCCGCTTCTTCGCCGATTGGGTGGATGCGGACAAGGGCCTGCCCGATCTGAGCATCGAGAGCGCTTTCCCCAGCAGCCCCGCGCCCGGCTCCTGGCTGGTAGCCGTCAACGTGGTCAACAACGGCTATGTTTCGGTCGAGGTCCCGATCACGGTGCGCTCCGACACCACCACGGCCACGCAGCGGATCCTGGTTCCCGCGCGCGGCAAGGCGGTGCAGCGCATTCTGCTCCAGGGCAAGCCGACCGAAGTGCAGGTCAACGACGGCACCATCCCGGAAACCCAGGCCAGCGTGCATGTGACCCGGCTGGGCGATTGAGGCAAATTCTCACGCAGTTCGGGCTGAAGCCGTGCCTCACCGGGTCAAGTGGTATGATTCCGCAAGTTCGAGGCTGACGCAGCTTCTGGCATCGAGAAGGAGATGGCAACCATGGAGGATCGCCGTACGGTCTTGAAGTACATTGCAGGTGCATTGGGAGCTTCTACATTAAGCGCCAATTCCCTGCAAGCGATGGCGGAGCAGTTGGCCCAAGGCAAGGATCGTCCCAATATCGTCTGCCTTCTCGGAGAGGGACTGCGCACGGATGAGTTTTCCTCTGCGGGAAACAAGATCCTGAAGACTCCCAACATGGATCGTATTGGCCGGGAGGGCTGCGTCTTCAAGAACTCCTTTGTGGTGAACGCGCTCTGTTTGCCGTCGCGCGCCACTGCGCTCACCGGGCTGTATTCGCATACCACGGGAGCGGTTTCGAATATCGAGGGCAGGCTGCCAAAGAACGTCGAGCTGGTCTCCGACCTGCTGCACAAGGCGGGATACGAGACCGCGTTTCTGGGCAAGTCGCATATCCAGGGCGCGCTGATGGACCACTATTGGGACTACTATTTCGGTTTTGTCGGACAAGCCGACTACTACCAGCCGGTCATCACCGAGGGGATTCGCGGCGAGTACAAGACGGCAAAGAAGTACGACGGCGAGTATGTCGACACCCTGCTCACGCGCAAGGCGGTGGAGTGGCTACAGCAGAAGCGCGATGTGCCGTTCTGCCTCTTCCTGTGGTTCTACGCGCCCCATTCGCCGTTCTACCGGCCGAAGGACATGGTCAACAGCTTCAACGGAGTTCCCATTCCGGTTCCTTCCACCTTCGATGAAGACTTGAACGACTATCCGGGCAAGCCGCGCGCCGTTGCGCATGCCGACAACCAGATAGGAAGCGCCGAGGTGTTCGGAGACGATCCGCGGTCGCTGGAGGAGTTGGTCAAAGATCACTACGCCGGCGTGGAAGACAACGACCGCAACGTGGGCGCGGTGCTCAAGGAACTGGAGCGCCAGCATTCCCTGGACCGGACCGCCGTGCTGCTCAGCTCCGACCACGGGTTCTTCCTCGGAGAGCACCACTTCTACGACAAGCGGCTTATGTACGAACCCTCGATTCGCGTGCCCCTGATGATCCGCTACCCCAAGCGGGTTCCTTCCGGAGAAACCTCGGAGAAAATGGTGCTGAACCTGGATCTAGCGCCCACCATGCTCGATCTGGCCGGTGTTCCCGTGCCCGAGGTCATGCAGGGAAAGTCGGTGTTGCCGCTGGCCGAGGGGAAACGCATCGCGCAGTGGCGCAAAGACTGGCTCTACGAGTACTACGAATACCCCGGCTTCGAGAATGTGCGCCCCTGCCGCGGCGTACGCACGGAGCGGTACAAGTACATCCATTTCTTCCTCGATCCCGAAGAGTTCGAACTCTACGATCTTCAGACCGACCCGGACGAAAAGAACAACCTCTATGGCAAGCCGGGATTCGAGCAGCTCACGGCCCAGTTGAAGGCGCGGCTCGCCGAACTTCGGCAGGAGACGGGCGACCACTACGAGTACAAGCCGACCGGGATGCGCGGCCATTCTTGATGGCGGAAGCTGAGCGCTTTCAATCTGCGGCGCTGGGCCGAGGTATCGCATGAATACGGAGTTCTTCCACGTTCTGGCCAAGCCGGTTGGACCGATCTGCAATCTCGACTGCAAATACTGTTTCTATCTCGAGAAGGAAGCGCTTTACCCAGGCAAGACGCAGTGGGCGATGGCCGGAGAGGTGCTCGATAGCTTCGTTCGCCAATACATCGAAGCGCAGCAGTCTCCGGTGATTCACTTCGCCTGGCAGGGAGGCGAGCCAACCCTGCTGGGGGTCGAATACTTCCAAAAGGCAGTTGCGCTGCAGCAGCGATATGCGAACGGCAAGCGGATCGAGAACTCCTTTCAGACAAACGGGGTCCTGCTCAACGAAGGATGGGCGCGTTTTTTTGCGGAAAATGGCTTTCTGGTTGGCGTTTCCATCGACGGCCCGCGGGAGCTGCACGATGCCTATCGCGTCGATAAAGGCGGGCAGCCGACCTTCGACCGCGTCCTGCGCGGCATCGAAGTTCTAAAGACGCATGGCGTGGAATTCAACACGCTCACCACCGTGCATGGCGCAAATGCCACTCATCCGCGGGAGGTTTACCGCTTCCTCAAGGACAACGGCAGCGGCTACATGCAATTCATCCCCATCGTCGAGCGCGTCGCGCCGGAAACGACTGCGAACGGGCTTCAATTAGCCACGCCGGATTGCGCGACCCCGGCGCAGGTGACTCCGTGGTCTGTCGAGCCGCTGCAATTCGGCGGGTTTCTCACCGCGATCTTCGATGAGTGGGTGCGCAACGACGTGGGCCGGGTCTTCGTGCAGCTATTCGATGTGAGCCTGGAAAGCTGGGTCGGCATGGAGCCGAGCCTGTGCATCTTCCGCAAACAATGCGGCTCCGCGCTGGCCATCGAGCACAACGGCGATCTTTACTCCTGCGACCACTTTGTCTACCCCAAGAATCGCCTCGGCAACATCTTGAGCACTTCGCTGGCCCAGTTGGCACAGTCAGAGGAACAGCAGCGGTTTGGCGAGGCGAAGGAAACCTCGCTCCCTGCCTATTGCCTTTCGTGCGAAGTGCGGTTTGCCTGCAACGGCGAATGCCCCAAGCATCGCTTCGCCCTGACGCCGGACGGCGAACCGGGTCTGAACTACCTCTGCGCCGGGTACAAGATGTTCTTCCAGCACCTGGACCCCTACATGCGCTTCATGGCTAACCAACTGCGGATGCGGCAGGCGCCTGCGCATGTGATGGATTGGGCGGCAGCACGCGATGCAGCTGCCGCGCCGGAAAGCGGCGTGGGTCCAGTCTCTGCTCCGGTTGTGTAGATGAGCAGAAGAGCGCGGGCGCTCTCATTCATCGCGTAAGCGGGCGAAAAGCGAACGCTCCAGAACTGCCTTCTATTCGCCCTTTTTCTCCGCGTTGCGGGCGCGGACCTTGAACCAGATGGGGGTGCCTTTGAAGCCGAAGGCCTCGCGGATCTGGTTTTCCAGGAAGCGCTCGAAGCTGAAGTGCATCTTGATGTCCCGGTCGGTGAACAGGATGAACGTAGGCGGAGCCACGGCGGCCTGGGTCATGTAGAAAATGCGCATGCGCTTGGCCATGGGCACCGGGGCGCGCTGGAAGTCGATCTTGTCGAGGAAGCGGTTCATCTGCCCGGTGGTGACGCGCTTGCGGCGCTCGGCGGCCACGGCCTTCACTTCGTGCATGACGCGGCCCAGGCCAGTGCCTTCGAGCGCCGAGAGGAAGATCACCGGAGCGTAGTTCAGATACTTGAGCTGGCGGCGGAGCTGCTCCTCGTAGATTTCGCGGTCGGCGGGCGGCTTGCCGTCGGTGCGGCCAGTGGTGACCGCGTCCCACTTGTTCACCAGGACGATGACGCTGCGCCCGCTCTCGTGGGCATAGCCGCCGATGGTGGCGTCGGCGCCGGTGACGCCGTCGACCGCGTCGATGACCAGCAGGGCCACATCCGCGGCCTCCAGGTGACGGCGCGCCATGACCACGCTCAGCTTTTCGGCCATCAGGTGGGTCTTGCTCTTGCGCCGGATGCCTGCCGTGTCGACGAAGCGCAGTTGCTGGCCCTCGAACTCGACGACCTCATCGACCGCGTCGCGTGTCGTGCCGGCAATGGGCGAAACGATGGCGCGCGAGGTCCCGGTGAGCGCGTTCAATATGGTGGACTTGCCCACGTTGGGCCGGCCGATGATGGCCACCGAGGTCTCGAACTGCTCGAACTCGCCGTGGGTGCGGTGAATCGAGAGATGCTCTTCGTCGCCCTCCTCCGCCAGTTCCGCATCTTCTGCGGGAACCTCCGCTTCCAGGGCTGCTTCGGCCTCGCGAACGGCCTGTAGTTCGTCCTCGGTCAGTACGGCTTCAGGCGGCGCGGGCAGCGCTTCGGCAATCGCCTCGAGCAGGTCGCCAATGCCTAGCCCGTGCTCGGAGCTGACGGGAAAGACGTTGCGGATGCCCAACTGGCGGAAGTTCTCCGCCTCCAGGGCCATGGCCTCGCCCTCGACCTTGTTGACGCACAAGAACAGCGGCTTGCCGCCGCGCATCAACATGCGCACCAGGTCGTAGTCGGGACTGGCCAACTCAGTGCGGGCGTCAACCACCAGAACCAATGCATCGGCTTCTTCCAGGGCTACCTTGGCCTGGGCGTAGATCTCGGTGGGAATCAGTTCGGGATCGTCGGGCACAATGCCGCCCGTGTCCACCACGCGATAGCGCCGGCCCTGCCACTCGTACTCGCCATAGATGCGGTCGCGGGTGATGCCGGGCTCGTCGCCCACAATCGAGCGGCGGCTGCGGGTGAGGCGGTTGAAGAGCGTGGATTTGCCCACGTTGGGGCGGCCCACAATGGCCACCACCGGCAGCGCTGCCGCGCCCGGCTCCTGGGGTACTACCGATCTACGATACTTCGCCAAAACAGTCTCCATTCGCCGTTCGCCAAGGGGGGTGCAACAGCATCAATCATCTCAAAAACGTTTCAATCCCAAATGCGTTTGACGCCGTAAAGGTCGAAGACACGGTCACGGCTGAGGATCGGAACCCGCAGGTCCAGCGCCTGCGCCGCGAGCAGCCGGTCGAAAGGATCGCGGTGATGCGAGGGCAATCGCCCGGCGCGAATCACATGCTGAATTGTGGTCTCCAGCATGTTGTATCCTCCCTGCGCAATCAATGCTTCAAAATTGTCCAAAACGTAGGCAGCTTCCAGCTTTCCGATGCCGCTCTTGATCGCCATCTCCCATGGCGTGACGATCGAAATCAGCAATACCGTGGAGGGATTCTCGCAAATCCCTTGCACTGAAGCGGGAAGCGCCCTGGGCGAATTCAGAATCCAAAGAAATGTGTGCGTGTCGAGAAGATAGTTCATTTCTCTGTCGGCTCAGAGGCGGACGAAACCAGAGGCGCATCCAGCATCCATCCCCAACCGCACTCCACCAACTCTTCGTCCGTCATCGGATCGAATGCATCCTCGTCCCAGCGCATCTTTCCCTCAAAGCCACCCATGAGGCGAAAGGGCATCTGGGGTATAGCCGGCTTGTCTATAGGCACAATCTTGGCTACTGGCTTTGAGCCGCGCATGACGATTACTTCCTGGCCCGCTTCTGCCTCTTTGAGCAGCCGCGAGAGGTGGGTTTTCGCCTGATGGACGGTGTAGGCCATGGACTAAGTATGCTTAGTCCACTCGGCGAAGTCAATGAAGGCGCCCCGCGCCGTATCCGGCCGCGATGAGTTTTCTCTCATACAGATGGCAGGCTTCTGGCCATTCAATTGTCCTCCCGCGAGCGGGGAGAGCGCGATGCGCATTCATGGAGAGCTGATGAACGTTCAGGCGGCGAACTTCTACTCCGCCGCGCAGGGCGAACGGGCGGCTGCCGCACGACGGGCCGCCGAGGGGCGCAAGAAACTCCTCAAGAGCGCGTCGGAGATCGAGGCCTCGGCAACCCCCGAGGAGACGCTGCTGATTGGCCAGTGGCTGGACGGGCGGCACAGCCAGGTGCTGAGCGGAGATGAGTACCACGCCGCGGCCTCTGGCAAGGACCCGGACTTCGGCTAATGACCTGAGCATCTTGCAGGCCAAGGTTGGCGGCCTGCCCGAGGACCGCTGGCGCAACCAGCCCTGCTAAATTCTCTTTGCTTTGGGTGGCTTCTCTTCAGAACTTCAGCAACTCGCCGCCGGCCCTGGCCAACGGCTCTTCCTGGTCACAGACACCGACATGCTCAATCGTGGACAACGAGGCTTGCAGTGGTTCCAGAATTGCGGCATGCCGAAAGCACTGCTCTCAAAAGGCGATTGATCTGGCCGTTCTTGATTGCTATGCCGCCGCGATCTTTACTCAAAGCGCCATCGCATTCGGATGACGAAAGATGAGAAGCCTATCTTCCTCAATCAGCCGCGGCGCTTGCAGACGCACCGGATCCCCGCCCACCGACAGCAGCAGGTCCCCTTTGCCGAGAAGGTTCTGCGCCCCGCTTTGATCAAGCAGCACGCCGGAATCGATGCGGTTAGCCACCTTTAGCGCGATGATTCCCGGCAGGCTTGCCTTGAGAATTCCGCTGACCACCTGGCGGCTCGGTCGCTGTGTAGCCAAAATGAGATGGATGCCCGCGGCGCGTCCGGTTTGTGCAATGCGCACGAAGCCCCGCTCAAGGTCGTCCCGCTGCCGCCTGCCCCCGGCCAACAGCAGATCGGCGAATTCATCCACCACGCAGACCACGCGTGGAAGAACTTCCCCGGTCTTTTGACGGTACCGCGCCAGATCGTCCGCGCCAGCCTGTTTGAAAAGCTCATAGCGCCGCGACATCTCTTCTGCCATCTGCTCGACCAGAGAAAGACAAGACTCACCTACAGAATCCACGAGCGAGTCCGGCCGCCAGAGAAAGGGCGAGCCGGCTAACTCCGAAAACGCATTCTTCTTGGGATCGACCAGCACCAGGCGCAATGAGTCCGGCGTGTTGGTGATGAGAAGGCTGGCGACAGCCGACCGCAGCCACTCCGATTTTCCGCTGCCCGGAGTTCCGCCCACAAGCAGATGAGGACAGCCGCCGGCAAGATCGATGAAGTGGACTCGCCCGTTAATGTCCACGCCGGCCACTGCGCTTGAATTTCCGCAGTCTGTTTTCCTGGCATCGATCTCGGAACGCAGGCTGCTGAAGGAAACAGCCTCGCGATCCGGCCGCCGGACATCCACAGCGATCCGGCCTCCACTTCGCTGGATAATTGGCTCTTCGTGGAGCCTCAGGCGCATTTGCAGGTTCGGCCCTTGTCTCTCGATCTTGCCTGCGGTCACGCCGCGCCCCGGTTCCAGTTGATAGCGTACAAAGGCCGGCCCCACAAGAGGCTCATCGACCGACCGCGCCTCCGCGCCAAACTCAGCCAGCGCCCTGAGCAATTGCCTTTCAATTTCCAACTCGGCAGGTGAGGCCTTCTTCGGCCACTCAGAATGCGTAGTGGTTTCTCTCGTCCCCGGCGCAGTCGCATGTCCCTGTCCAGTGAACGGCGTCACCCCTGCCAGCGCTCCAATCAACGCCAGAAGCACCGGCAGTTCTTGCTCAATCAATGCGCCTGCCAGCAGGGTTTCCTGAGGCTTGGGTTCGCCGCCAAAGCAGACGATCGCCGCAGAACCGCCGCCTCTGCCAAGCATCTCCCGGTAGAGACAGGCCTGGGCCGCATCGGACTCGCAATGTCCGCCGCCAAGTTTGAACTCGATGACACAAAACCGATCCGGCGCAACTCGAATTACCTGATCCAGGCGGCCTGAAACTACCACCGGGTGAGTCCAATGCGGCTGGGAGAATATGGTTTCAAGTTCCCACTCCGATTGAAAGAGCGATTGGCCTCCGGTCCATTGTCCCGCTTGCCCGTCATAGCCAAGTAATCCGCTCCGCACCGCCTCCGCGAGGATGCCGCAGAACCACCGGGCAAAGGACTGCACTCCGCGCCACAGCGTAAGCACCTCTTCCCCGTTTTCGCGCAGAAAGGCGTGTTGCCGAGTCAGTTCCGGCCCGAGGGCGTGTTCGTACAAAGCCTCAATCCATGCATCCGCATTCAACTCGCCATCGAGAACCGATTTCCAGCAGGCCGGATGGCCTTCGGTCAGCGCATTCTCTGCCACGCGATGAAACAGCCGCCCTGCTGCGCTCCCCGCGCCCTGGGAGGACACACCGGAGACCTTGAAGATCTCTTGCCGAATCGCGCTGACGGTCAGCCGGACCTGCCTAGCGCGCGTCATTTGCGTCTCCTGCCGGCGCTTGAACCACCGCCTGACAGAGTACAGGGCAAGGACCCCCAAACCAACGTAGATAAAGCGGGTACGCGCGCGCATAGTCTTCCAGTTGCTCCAGGGTACACCCGGTTTCCCGAGCCGCTTCGCCGGCCGGGAATACTTTCATTTTTGCGATCAGATCGAACAGCGCTTCCTTGCGCGGATCGGCGGCAACCGCTGGCGCTTGGCAAAGAACTTCCTCGGCCAGCTTGGCCAGTTGCCCCGGGAGATTGCGCGCCAGCCACTCGCGCACCGTCTTCGGCTCTACGGTGTCTCCGTTGCGGCTGAGGTCGCCACTGGTGGCAGCCGAAACCAGCCGGCGCATGGCGTCCAGCGCCGCCAGGGCCTCTGCCTCCACCCGAATCACGCGCCCGCCGTCGCGCACAATCTGTTCCAGCCGCTCCCGCGTCCTGATCGCCTTTGACGGGATTGTAAGCCGCGCATCGCGGAGCACGCAGAGCTTCGTTCCGGGATGCGGATTGGCGAGCAGCTTCTTCAGCCATGGGGCGAGGCTCCGCATATCGCGCTGGTTGGCCAGTGCGACCTGGACGCGCGCATTCCCAGAACCTGCGATCAAGCCGGAAGCTGTCTCCTCGGTCATGTGACCCAGCACATGCAGCGCCACGGGCAAGCCGTGCGCCAGCACCTTGTCTGCATCCGCTCCGGTGTCTACCTGCGCCCCGGCCCAAAGCCGATCAAGCTCGTCACGGAGAAAGTCGTCCATGGTGGCCGACGGTCTTTCTTCCGCTTCAGAGGGTGCCGTCTCCCCGCGCTGCTGCTGCCATTCGGCGAAAAGCTGCCGCGCATGGTGGATCAACCGCCTTGGGTTGCAGCTTCCATGCTGGCTATCGAAGAACGTGCGCAGGCTGCTTTCGGGAATGGGCGTTTTTCCGGCCAGTTCCGGCACAAGCGACAGCCGCGCACTGACCAGGGCCTTGCTCTGCTCCCAGTCCAGCGAGTGCAGGTGAGCCTGTTCTTTGGCAATGCGCACAAAGTCAGTCGGAGAATCGCCCTCCAGCTTCCCGAGAAACGCCGCAAGCACCGTTGAGACCAACAGCGCGTTCCCGGTTTCGTCCACCAGGCTGGCGCCCATGCGATCAAACAGCGCGAAGCTCTTGGCCTGTTGCACGATGTCCAGCGCCTCCAGTTGATCGAAGCAAAGCACCACCGGCCGCGGCGAGCACAGCCGGATCAGCGCCAGCACCACGCGGCGCGCGCTGGTCTCCGCGTAGTCCTCCTCGACATCCTCAGGGCCGATCGGGGACAGCCTTAGCGTTCGCAGATCCTCGTCCAACAAGCCGTCGCCCACGAGCCAAGCGCGACACAATCGGCGATGCTCCCCCAAGGCAAAGTGCTCCAGAACACGCATCAGGTTCAGGTCCAGGTCCTTCACCGGGCGTTCATCGAGCGCCTCGGCGAGGTTCCCTCCGTTTAGCCCAGCAAAGCGCAGCAGCGCGCGGTCGAGAGGAAAGTCTCCGTCCGCCTTTCTCGTGGTCATCTCCTCGGCCAACCGTCGCCTGAGATGCCGCCAAACCTGGCTGGGCGCGGTCTCAACGCGCACGGCAACGAACAGCGCCGGCGAAATCGAAGGCGCAGTCTCCTGCTCTCCCGCCAGCCACTTGCGGAAGCGCCCAAGCAGGTGCGTCTTCCCGCAGCCAGCCTCGCCGAAAAGCAAAACGGAGTGCGACTGGCCCTGCTTGGCCACGCGCTCGTAGGCGCTCCGGCATGCATCGAAAGCCGCGCGGTGAATCTGCGCTACGTCTGCCCCAACTGCTTGTTCGGGACTGGCAACCACATCGCTGCTGAATGGATTTGGAATCCCGCCTGTCATTCGTCCACTCTTTCAATGCGCGGCAGTGCGACACCAATGAACAGCTCGCCGCGATCGTCCTCCACATACTCCCACTTTTCCTCGTCCGGCACCGGCCGCGGGCCATCGTATCGAGCCAGGACCAACTCACGCTTGTCAGCCAGTTGGATCGCCGCCCGGTCAAGCGCCGCCCTCACCTCCGGCGCGTTTCTCAGGCGATCAACCCGAACGTAATTTCCCGCTCCCGGCTGGAGCCTCCGCACAACGCCAAGTAGGGTTGTCTCAAGAGAATGGGATGGGAGTTGCGAAGGAGCTTGCGCCTTGAGCCACGCCCAGGAAACGAAGATCGGGGACTGGCGCGTTGCGGCAAACACCAGCAGTTGCTTTGAGGCAGCCAGATCCCTGCCAGCAGCGCGCACTTCCGCCGAACAACGCTTCTCACCGACAAGCCGCAGCGCCTTGCGCACCGCCTTGGCCCCTTTCGGGATGGTGAGCGGCTCCCGTTCGAGGGCGCGAAGCAGCGCCTCTTCCACGCAGGCGCGCAGCGGCCGGCTGCAATAGACCTGGGAGGCCCCATACTTCGGCCATGCGCGAATTCCCGGGATTGCCGGCTCTGCCACCGCCAGCTTCTTCAGTTCGGAGGCAAAGCGCTTCGCCCTCGCGGTATTCGCGCGCCCGTCAACCGCTGCTTGAAGCTGACTGGCCGTCATGGGCTTCTGGGCTCGAAGAAGCGCTACGCCGATCGTCTGTATCTCTTCTAGAGTCATCTTCTACCTGCACCCCAAAGGATCGGCTCCAGTTTACGCTTCCCAACCCAAGCGCAACTCCCATAATTTGGCGCAAACTCGAGCATGATCCCTCGGCAATTGACAGCATCGTGCTGCCGCCAGGAGTTCACTCCGCTCTTGAAACGGGACTCTAGCGTCCTGAGTCGGAAGTTCGTTGAAGAATTCGGAAGTGCAACCGCAGGTCCTTCGACTCCATTTGGCGCAAAGGACGCGCCAAACTCCGCTCAGGATGACAGTCTTTTGTTAAGCGAATTAACG
>Ga0181529_10003158_pt1 | contig 19035 bp, 14 predicted proteins | sample PEATcosm2014_Bin_36_FD_119763 | JGI IMG/M metagenome (GOLD analysis project Ga0181529, IMG submission 119763) | Peatland microbial communities from MTU Mesocosm Facility, Houghton, MI, USA - PEATcosm2014_Bin10_30_metaG | ecosystem: Environmental > Terrestrial > Soil > Wetlands > Peat | place... | reverse complement strand
TGCCATCGCCCTCCAGGATGGCGCGGCCCAGGGCCACGGCCTCGGCGCAGATTGCCAGCCGCCCCACCGTCGCGCCGAGGTGCACGCCGGTCCAGATCCGTCCGTCGCGGCCGCGCAACGCCGCTGCCACGGTATGCCAGAACGGCCGGTAGTGCCGCAGCATGACGGCCCGCGCCGCCGCGATCAGCTCCTGGTCCGCCGCCGCCAGCGGCAGGCCCGGCAATGCGGGATGATCGGACACGACATCTCCATGAGCAAAAGGGCGCGGACCCTAGCATGACCCGCGCCATAAGAAAGCGTGCGGCGATCTTTCCCCTTCCTCTTGTGGGCTGGGGTCGCGAAGCGGGCCAAGGTTGGCGCGTGACCGACCCTGCCGGAATCGGCCGAGGGTGTGAATCACGCGATCAAACATAGGGTTAAAGCTGGATCAGCGCGCCCTTCAGCGCTCATCCAGCTCTAGTCAGGGCACTGTCCAAACTTGCAGGTCAGGCTGCTTTCGGTCGTATTGGTGTCGCGCAACAGACCACCAGAGTCGAATACGAACATCACGTTCTTTGTTGTGATCGTAGTCTCGGAACCAGCAGCCCATCGAGCGAATGCCACATGGCTCTGTGCGTTCCCGACGGCGTCTTTGGAGGTGTAGGTCAAGGTGAGACCACCGTCCGGGTTTTGGGTCGTTTGCTGCGGTTGGCCGAGTGTCGCCTGGACCTCGGACGCGGTCGTGGCGCCCTTCTGGAACTTGTCGATCTGAGCCTGATCGACCTTGGTGCCGCTGGTCTTGGCCGCGTCCGAAGCCGCTGTTGTGCCTGCGACGATTGCACTGGTGATACAGCCTGACAGGAGCAGACCGCAGCCAACAAGGACGACGGGTAGGACGACTGATTGCCGACGCATTCCCCTATCCTTTCCTGAGGCTTGAACCGGCATTTCCCAGATGGCCGGCCGGGCCGGCTCAGCCGGCAGCGAGCATAGCCGCAGCCGGCCATGATCGCAACGAATTTGGTGTCGATTACAACGATCCTGGCGGTCGATCAAGGCGGCAGCGGCAGCACCTTGAGGGGCGACGTGTACGGCTCGATGCGCAGCGTGTCCTGGCGGAGGATCGCGATGCGGCGCAGCGGGGCCTGTTCGAGATCGCCATTGGCCGCCTTGTGGACGCTGTACTGCCAAACGGTGATCTGCCCGTCCGCAACGAGGCGTTTGGCGAGCGTATCGAGGTCAAGCCCGACGGCCGCAATGACCACATCGTCCTTCGGCGACACGATCTTGAACAGCGTCGGGGCGCCCTGCGCCAGGACCGCGCTCGTTGCCAATGCCAGGCCCAGCGCCAGCGCCGAAACTCGTTTCAGCATGTACACCCCCATCGAGAAACCCGCGTGGATACGGCGGCGGCAAGCATAGTCCGGAATGCCGACGCGTTGTAGCCTTGGTCGCCCAAGTAACGGGGTCCAGGGGCCTCACGGCCCCTGGCGGGGGGCGGGGCAGAGCCCCGCGCTTCCTTCTTTACTTCATCGGACTGCACGCGGCCGTCGCCGCCCGGGCCAGCACCACCATCCGCCGCGCCGCCACCCCCGCCCCGGCGACGTCCCCGGCCAGATGTTGCAGCAGCGGGTTGGACAGCACCGCGCGGGTCGCCGAGTTGATCGCCACGTCCGCCGCCGCCACCCCCGCCGCCGACAGCGCGGTGCGCCGCAGCAGCGCCAGCGTGCCGAACAGTCCGGGCCGCAGCCCGTGCAGTTCGGCGACCTGGCGCACCAGCCGCACGCCGCGCCAGCCCACCACCAGCGCGTCCAGGGCCGGCGAGGGCATTGCCGCCGTCACCGCGAACACCTGCATCGCGGCACCGCGGCCGAGCGCGTCGGCGCGCTGCTGCAACTCCGCCGCCACCCGCGTGCGCAGCAGCGCCAGCACGGCGTCCGGGTCGTTCAGCGCGCGTACCGCGGGCAGCAACGCGGCGCCGTCCGGCAGTTCGGCGAGCCACGCCCGCGCCGCTGCCGCGATGCGCCGGGGTTCGCCGGATTCCAGCCCGTCGCGAATGCGGTCCACCCCGCGCAGGGCCAGCAGCCCGGCAATCTCCCGCCACACGCCCGCGCCGACCAGGCCGAAGCCGGCGCCCGCCACGGCCAGCGACGCCCAGCCCAGCACCGGCGTCCGGGCGAACTCGTCGGCGACGAAATTGCCGGCCGACAGCAGCGCCAGCCCGAGCACCAGCACCGTCGCCCCGGCCAGCGCCAGCACCACGCTGCCGACCCCGCCGCGCGGCTCGTCGGCGACCGGCGGCGGCGCCGGCTCCAGGCGCGGCACCGGGCCGTCTTCCAGCTCGAATCGCGGCGGGATGCTCACAGCACATCCTCCAGCAGGAAGCCCAGCAACGCGTCGAGATTGACGTGCGGCACGCCGCCCCGTCCGTCCAGCGGCAGGCGCATCGGCTCGAAATTGGGCAGCGCCAGGAACGGATGGGCCCAGAATTCGGGTCCCGGCGGCTTGTCCGGCACCTCGCCGGGGTAGGAGCGTCCGGCCCGTTCCGCCCCCGCCACCCGGCCGCGCACCGCCGATACGGGGTGGCCGTCCAGCGTCCACACCACGTCCTCGGTGCAGCGCACCGCGGCGACGGCGAAGCTGGCGGTGCGCATGAAGCGGCCGACCGGCAGGCGGGTGACGGCGGCGGCCAGGGCGGCGAGGTTGCTGCGCTGGCGTTCCGCCACATGGTCGGATTTGCTGGCAACGAAGGCGACGCGCGAAATTCCCAGGCCGAGCAGGGCGGAAAGCCAGTCCGGCAGCAACGCCGGGCCGCGCCAGCGCAGCGCCTCGGCGACCTCGGCCAGGGCGGCGGTGGCGTCGGCGAAGGCGGCCGCGCCGCCGTGCAGGGCGGACAGCAGGTCGGCCAGCACCACCAGCCCCGCCAACCCACCGAACGCGGGCGAGAACAACTGGGCGCGCACCGCCGCGACATAGGCCTCGTAGCGCGAGCGCAGCAGGCCGGCGAGCGGCCCCTCGCCGGAGTGCGGGAAAAACTCCAGCCAGGGCGGCGCGCCCCCCGGCGCGGGCACCAGGAAGCGGCCGGGCTGCAGCAGGGAAAGCCCGGCTTCCTCGCGCAGCCGCGACAGCAGCGCGCGGTAGAGCCGGTGGCCGCTCAGCGCGAGCGCCTCGTCGGCCGGCGCCGCGGCCGGCAGGGCGCGGACAAAAGCCAGGAAATCGGCCGCCTCGCGCCGCTTTTCCAGCCGCCGCAGGGTGGCCGCCGACCATGCCCCGAAGCCCAGGCCGAGCAGCGGCAGGTCGAGCAGCCACTCGCCCGGATAGTCCAGCAGTTCCAGCCGGACCCGCCGCGCGGGCAAGGCGGCAAACAGGCCGGGCTGGTCGATCTCCAGATCCAGCGCCAACAGGCTGATGGCCTGGGTGCGGGCCGGCCACGCCGGCGGGTCGCGCGCCAGGGCGGCGAGGTGGAAAGCGGTGTCGAAGCGGGGCAGATCGGTCGCCCCGCCGGGCGCCACGCTGACCCGCAGGCGCCGCCCCGCCAGCCGCGCGCCCAGCGCGGGCAGCGCCGGCAGCCCGGCGCCGGCGGCCAGCAGATTGGCCGCGATCGAGGTCAACAGCGCCGTCTTGCCGGCCTGCGCCAGCCCGGTGACGCCGATCCGGACAACCCGGCGCACGGGTACCAGCCCGCGCGCCGTGGTCACCCAGCCCATCAGGTCAGGCGCGCTGAATCAGCTCGATCTTGTAGCCGTCCGGGTCCTCGACGAAGGCGATGATGGTGGTGCCGAACTTCACCGGCCCCGGCTCGCGGGTGATCTTGGCACCGGCGGCGCGCAGCTTCTCGCAGGCCGCGTAGATGTCCGGCATGCCGACGGCGACGTGGCCGAAACCGGTGCCGATCTCGTATTTTTCCACCCCGTAATTATAGGTCAGCTCGATGGCGGCGGCGCCGCTCTCTTCCGACGCATAGCCGACGAAGACGAGGGTGTACTTGCCCTCCGGGATGTCGCGCCGGCGCAGCTCCTTCATGCCGAGCAGCTCGGTGTAGAACTTCACGCTGCGTTCCAGGTTGCCGACCCGGATCATCGTGTGCAGAAAGGAATGATTACCAGCCATCATTGTTCTCCTTCATTCGGATCAACCCCGAGCAGAAACAGCCCGGCCTTCTCCGCGGTTGCCACCATGGCCTCGCGTTCGGCGAGCAGGGTGCCGCCCGCCTCGAAGGCCACCCCCCGCAACCCCGCCTCGGCGGCGGCGCGGATGGTTCCGATGCCGATGGTGGGCAGGTCGGCGCGCCGATCCTGCCCCGGCTTGACCAGTTTCACCAGCACACCACCGGGGCCGGGACGGCGCAAGGTGGCGGCGCGGGCCAGCATGGCGTCGGTGCCCTCGATGGCCTCCACCGCCAGCACGATGCCCTGCTGGATGACGCAGCACTGGCCGACATCGACGCGCCCGATCGCGCGCGCCACCGCGACTCCGCGGGTGATGTCGGCCAAAGCCGTGGCGTCGGGGCCGGTGCGCGTCAGCAGCCCCTTGGGGCCGACCGCCTCGGTGAGAATCTCGTGCGCGCCGACGACGGCAAACCCTTCCTCGCCGAGCACGCGCACCACCGCGGCGAGCAGCCCGTCGTCGCCGGCGAAGGCGGCGCGGCCGACCCGGGCGAGCAGGCGGGCGCCCTCGGTATCCGGGCGCAGGTCGAGCAGCGAGGGGCGGCGCACCGGGCCGACCAGCACCAGGTCGCGGCAGGCGTTGTCGCGCAGCAGCTTGAGGATGCGCCCGGCCGCGCCGATGCGGCAGGTGGCGTGCGGGAAGGGCGCCAGCACGGCGGGCTCGGCGAAACCTTCCAGGCCGACCAGGAAAACGCGCCGTCCGGCGGCCTGCGCGGCGGCGGCAACCCGCCCGGGCAGGCTGCCGCCGCCCGCGAGAATCCCAAGGCAGGCCGGTTCGCGGGCGCCCATGGCGTCAGGCCCGGTCAGGCCGCGTCATCCTCTTCCTCGATCGCGGCGCGGATCAGGCCGCGGCGGCTCGGAGTGTCGATGAAGGCCAGTATCTCGGCCACCAGCGCGTCGTCGCCCCATGTCTGGCGGGTCTGTTCCACCCGGTCGGCGAATACGCCCGCGCCGCGGAACAGCAGCCGGAAGGCGGCGCGCACCGTATGGATCTGGGTCCGGTCATAGCCGCGACGGCGCAGGCCGATGATGTTCAGCCCGGCCAGCCAGGCGCGGTTGCCCATCACGCTGCCGAACGGAATCACGTCCGCCTCGACGCCGGAAACGCCGCCGATCATGGCGGCGCGGCCGATCCGGACGAACTGGTGGATCGCCGCCGCCCCGCCGATCACGGCGTTGTCGCCGATGCTGACATGGCCGCCCATGACCACGTTGTTGGCGATCACCACGCCGTTGCCGATGGCGCAGTCGTGGGCCACGTGCACCACCGCCATCAGCAGGCAGTCCGCCCCTACCCGGGTGACGCCGGTGCCGGTGGCGGTGCCGCGGTGGACGGTGACGTGCTCGCGCAGCACGCTGCGGGCGCCGACTTCGGTCTCGGTCGGCTCGCCGGCGTATTTCAGGTCCTGCGGTCCGAGGCCGACGGTGCAGAACGGGTAGAGTTTCGCGCCCTCGCCGATGCGGGTGCGGCCGTCCACCACGACGTGGCTGATCAGTTCGGCGCCGGCGCCGATGACCACCTCGGGGCCGATCGTGCAGAACGGCCCGATGCGGACGCCGGACCCGACCGCGGCCCCCGGGGCCACGATCGAGGACGGATGAACTGAAATTTCCACGCTAGCTGCCCGCCATCTTGTCCATGATCATGGCGGCGTAGGTGGCCTCTGCCACCGAGATGCCGTCCACCCGGGCCACCGCGTTGAACTTCCACACATTGCCGCGGCTGCGTTCCTTGGTGACGTGGATACGCAACTGATCGCCTGGCACCACGGGGCGGCGGAATTTCGCGCCCTCGACCGACATGAAATAGACCACCCGGCCGACCGCCGCGTCGCCGAGCGTTTCCACCACCAGCACGGCCGCGGTCTGCGCCATGCTCTCGATGATCAGCACACCGGGCATCACCGGATGGCCGGGGAAATGGCCCTGGAAGAAATTCTCGTTCACCGAGACGTTCTTGATGCCGATCGCCGATTGGTTGAGCACCAGCTCGACGACCCGGTCGATCATCAGGAACGGAAAGCGGTGCGGGATCGCGTGCATGATGCGCGCGATGTCGACGACCTCACCGATGACGGCCGGGGTCGCGTTCTTCTTGGTAACTGCGCTGGTGTCCATGGCTGTTCAGTCCGAAGTCTTGTGTGCCGTCGGCGGCCCGCCGCCGCGATTGTCGCCGGCGCCGCCGGGGGATCGCCCGGCCAGCCGCCTCAAGGTCGCCACCTGGCGGAAGAACTCGCGCACCGGCATGGCGGGGCTGCCCACCACATCCGCGCCGGCCGGGACATCGGCCATGATTCCCCCCTGCGCGCCGATCCGCGCCTTCCGCCCGATATGCAGATGCCCGGTCAGGCCGGCCTGGCCGCCCACCTGCACGAAGTCCTCAAGCACCGTCGAGCCGGAAATACCGGCCTGCGCGACGATAACACAACACCGGCCGAGGCGGACGTTGTGCCCGAGTTGCACCAGATTGTCGATCCGCGTGCCGGCGCCGATGACGGTGTCCTGGATCGAACCGCGATCGATCGTGCAGTTGGCGCCGATCTCCACGTCCTCGCCGATCACCACCCGGCCGAGTTGCGGCACGGTGACGAAGCCGGTGGCCGTGGTCGCGAAGCCGAACCCCTCCTGGCCGATGCGCACGCCCGGGTAGATGTAGGTGCGCGCCCCGATCAGCGCGTGGCTGACGGAGGCGTTCGCGCCGATGCGGCAGTCCGCGCCCACGACCACGCCCTCGCCGATCACGGCGCCAGGGCCGATCCGGCAGCCCGCGCCGATGCTGGCGCGCGCCCCGATCACGGCGAGCGGGCCGATCTCGGCGGTGGGGTCCACGTCGGCGTCGGCATCGACCACCGCGCTCGGGTGGCGGCCGGGCCGCGGCGGCGGGGTGGGATGGAACAGCGCCGCCACCCGCGCCCAGCCCAGATAGGGTTCGGCGGTGACGATCGCGGCACAGCCCTCCGGCACGCGCGCCGCCAGGTCGGGATGCACGACCACCGCGCCGGCGCGGGTCGTCTCCAGCAACGGCGCGTATTTGCGGTTGTCGAGGAAGCTGACGTGCTGCGGTCCGGCCGTTTGCAGCGGGGCCACGCCCGACAGCATCAGCGCGCGCGCCTGTGCCGTGCCGCCGGCCGCCGCGGCCACGTCGGCGAGGGCGTACGGGCCGGCGCGGCCGAAGAAGCGCGCATCGCCGGCCGTAGGCGGAGGCGACCCGACGCCAGATTCCGGCGCGGTGGACACGGCTTACTTCTTGGGCGGAGCCGCTGCCGGCGCTGCGGCGGGTTTCGCCGGCGCCGCGGCCGGTTGCGCCTGGGCAGGCCCACTGGGCGCTGCCGCCATCTCCGGCGGCAATGCCCCGTCCGGCGGGATGACGACCGAGGGCAGCACCTTATTGAGCTCGTCGATCGTCTCGGCGGTGATGTCGAACTCGTTGACGTTCAGCGCGACCTGCTGGCGATGCAGCACGATGTTCATGCCGCGGCTCTCCGCCACCCTCTGAATGAGGCCGACCAGCGTGCGCTCGATCTGCGCCAGGCCGTACTGGGCGGCCTGCTGGATGATGGCGCCGCGCTCGCGGAAGTCCCGCTGCGCCTTGGTGATGCGGTCCTGCAACTCGCGCTCGCGCGCCCGGATCTGGTCGGGCGAGAGCTTGCTGCGGTCGTTCGCCAGGGCCTGTTGCATGTCGCGCCAGGCGGCCTGTTCCTTCTGGGCGTCCTCGTTCAGCTTCTCGCGGCGCTCGCCGATGGTCTTCTCGATCTGCTGGGCGGCGGTGGAAGCGCGCATGATATCCGGCACGCCGATCACGCCGAGCACGGAGGCCGGCGGGCTGGGGCCGCGCTGCAGGTCGGGGAGGGTGGGCGGCGGCGGCAGTTGGACCCGCGGCGACAGTTGTACCGGAGCCTGTTGTTCCTCCTGGTCAGGCGCCATCTGCTGCTGCGGCACCTGCTGCGGTGCGGGCTGCGGCCGGGTGGCCTGGGCAGGGCGGGGGGCGGTGGCGGCCGGGGGGCGTTGCTGCTGCTGCTGGCCGGGGACGAAGAAATCCTGGTTCGGGTTCTGCGCCGAAGCCGGCACGGCGAAACCGAACAGAGCCGCGACCAGCGCGGCGGGAAGGCAACTACGCATCATGTGTACTAGAACCTTGTTCCGAACCCGAGACGGAAAAACTGCGTCTCGTCGTAATGTTGTTTCAGCACGGCCTGGGCGAAGTCGAGGTTGATGAGCCCGAACGGCGTTTTCCAGGAAATGCCAACGCCGGTGCCGATTCGTGGGCTGGCGCTGTCAACCAGGGGCTGCCGCACGCCGCCCACGTAGAGCGCGCTGACCTGGCTCAGCCCGCCCATATCGACGAACACCCGCCCGGACAGGCCGAGGTCGGGCGAGACCGGCAGCGGGAAGCGCAACTCGGTCGACTGCGTCCAGATGAACCGCCCGCCCAGGCTGTTGCTGTCCGGATAGGCGGTGGTGGGTATGGAGTGCGGACCGGCACCGCCGATTTCGAAGCCGCGCAGATTGTCACCGCCGAGGAAGAAGCGGTCGATGATCTGTTCGTGCCCGTCGAAAGTGAACAGGTAGCCGGTGCCGGCCGTGATGGCGATGTCCCAGTCGTTGCTGCCGAACCACCGTTCCAGCGGGATGAAGTATTCGCCGTCCACCTTGGTGCGAACGTAATGGACATCGCCGCCAACGCCGGCGAAGTCGGTCCCGCCGCGCACCAACCAACCCTGGCGCGGGTCGAGGCGGCTGTCGGTATAGTCCAGCGTCAAGGTCTGGCCGACCTGCGACATCAGCGTCACGCCTGACGCGTTCTGCACGTATAGGCTAGCGCTTGGCTGGACATTGTAAATATCTCGCTGGACCAGCGAATACGTCCAGGTCTGCCGCAAATGCTCATTGAACTCGTAGCCGGCACTCAACGAGAAGCCGATACGCCGCTCTTCGTAATCGGAGATCGAAATGTTGTTGTTTTGTACCAGGAAGACGTTGGCACTGGTAACGATGTTGCGATCGAGGAAGTAGGGGTCGGTGAGCCCCAGGTTGATCTGGCTCTCCTTCTGCGCCAGCGTGGTGTCCAGCCCGGCGTCCAGCCCGGTGCCGACCAAGTTGCGCTCGTGGACGCCGAAGCTCACCAGCGCGCCGATATCGGTGGAGTAGCCGCCGCCGACGGTCAGTTCACCGGTCGATTTCTCGTCGATCTGGGCGTTGACGATCGCCTTGTCGGGTGCCGAGCCAGGCTGAGTGGTCAGGGTGACGGCATTGAAATAGTCCAAATCCTTCAGCCGCTGCTGGGTGCGGCGCATCAGCGCGGCATTGAAGGCGTCGCCCTCGGCAAGGCGGAACTCGCGCCGGATGACCTTGTCCTTGGTGCGCGCGTTGCCGACGATGTCGATGCGCTCGACATAGACGCGCGGCCCCTCGTTCACGTTGAAGGTGAGGTCGATGGTGTGCTTGTCGCGGTTGCGCTCCACGTGGGGGTCGACGTTGACGAAGGGCTGGCCGTGACCCTGCGCGTAGTCGGTCAGTGCCTGGACGGTGCGCTCCACGGCGTCGCCGTCGAACCAGTCGCCAGACGACATTTCCAGCACCGGCTCCAGCACCGCGTTGGGCAGGTCGCGCAGGGTGGAATTCACCGCGACCTTGCTGAGCCGGTAGCGTTCGCCCTCGTTCAGCGTGTAGGTCAGGAAGAAGGCCGTCTTGTCCGGGGTCAGCTCGGCCGTCGCCCCGGTCACCTGGAAATCGGCGTAGCCGTTCTTGAGATAGTAGCGGCGCAGCAACTCGCGGTCATAGGCGATGCGTTCGGGGTCGTAGATGTCCGAGGTGGACAGGAAACGCCACCAGGCCGTCTCCCGGCTGCCCACCACGTCCCTCAGCGTGCCCTCGCCGAACGCCTTGTTGCCGACGAAAACGATGGTCGCGATCAGGGTGGCGGAGCCGTCGTTGATCTCGAACACCACGTCGACGCGGTTCTGTGGCAATTCGATGATTTTCGGGGTGACCGTGGCCGCGAAGCGGGCGCGCTTGGCATAGGCGTCGAGGATGCGCTGGCGGTCCGCCTCGGCCAGCGTCGGAGTGAACACGGCGCGCGGCTTCAACTGGACGGCATCGCGCAGGGCGTCGTCGTTGAGCTTGTGGTTGCCCTCGAAGGCGACCCGGTTGACGATCGGGTTCTCCTTCACGGCCACCACCAGGGCGGTGCCGTCGCGGCGGATCGCCACGTCGCTGAACAGGCCGGTCGCGTACAGCGTCTTCAGGCTGAGGTCGACCCGGTCGGCGTTGTACGGATCGCCCGGCACCACCAGCATGTAGGAGCGGATGGTGCCCGATTCGATGCGCAGATTGCCCTCGACCCGGATCGCCGTGATGGTGGCGCCGGCCGGCTGTGAGGCGGCTGCCGGACGCACGGGCGCGCGCGAGGGCTGCTGGGCCGTCGCGAGCAAGGGGAACAGAAGCCAGAACGCCGACAGCACCGCCAGCAGCGCCGCGCGAGTACGAATCAAAAACTGATCTCCCATCGCAAAGCAACGCAACCCGGACCCGCCGGCCCACCGATGGCGCGGACTCTACAGGCCAACCCGATACCGTGCTAGCCCGGGGGGGGCAGGAAGTCCAGGGGCTCTACTCCATCGGCCAACAAGTTGGCGCCGGACGGCCGGCGGACCGGGACCGCCGGACCCGGTGCCTAGGGCCGCCAGCCCTGCAGGATGCGGATGTAGTTGGCGCGTTCGTAGGCCAGGGGGTCGCGCAGCCGGGCCCGGCTCATGCGGCCCTTGATGTCGGCGAGGTCCGCCCCGCGCGCGTCGAGCCACTCCGCCAGCCCGCCGACCAGGCTCGCCATATGGCCCACGCCGTGGCGCAACAGGGCGGACGTGGTCATCACCGCATCGGCCCCGGCCAGCAGGTATTTCACCACCTCGTCGGCGGTCTCCACCCCGGTGCTGGCGGCCAGCGAGCCCCGCAGCGTGCCGGCCAGCACGCCGATCCACAGCAGCGGCAGGCGCAGCTCGACCGGCCCGGAGAGCACCAGATCGCGCTGCACCCGCATCGTCACGAGGTCGATGTCGGGCTGGTAGAAGCGGTTGAAGAGAACGAAGCCGTCGGCGCCGGCGCCGTCCAGCGCACGCACCACGGCGCCTGGCGCGCTGAAGAACGGACCCAGCTTCATCGCCACGGGAATCCTCACGGTCGCCTTCACCGCGCGCAGCACGTCCAGGTAATGCGCCTCCACGTCGCTGCCGGTCAGCGTGGGGTCGGTCGGCACGAAGTAGACGTTGAGCTCGATCGCGCTGGCGCCGGCCTGCTCCAACTCCCTGGCATAGGCGGTCCAACCCGCCGCGGTGACGCCGTTCAGGCTGGCGATCACCGGAATGCCGACCGCGGCGCGGGCGCGGCGGACGGTTTCCAGCATCTCATACGGGCCGCCGTGCCAGACGCTCGGCGGCATGAAGCTGGACGCCTCGGCGACGCTTTCGGCGCCCATCTCCATCGCCCCCTCCAGTTCGTCCGCCTCTTGCTCGATCTGCTCCTGGAACACCGACGGCAGCACCAGCGCGGCGGCGCCGGCGTCCTCCAGCGCCCGGATGTTGCCCAACTCGCGGGTGAGCGGCGAGGCCGAGGCGATCAGCGGGTTGGCCAGCTTGAGGCCGAGATAGGACGTGCTGAGATCGGGCATGCTGATACCTCACACAGGCTTGGCCGGGTGGAAGCGGGTATGCTCCCAGCCCGCCATGTCTTCATACAGGCGGTATTTCTCGTCGATCGCTTGCTGGGCGCTGCGCAGCAACACCTCGGCCTCTTCGGCGCGGGTCTGCGCCAGCACCTTGTAGCGCACCTCGTTGTAGGCGTAGTCGCGGAACCGCATGGTCGGGCGCGGGCTGTCCAGGCGGAACGGGTTGGCGCCGGCGTGGCGCATCGCCGGATTGTAGCGGAACAGCGGCCAGTAGCCGGTGGCCACCGCCAGGTCCTGCTGGCGCAGCCCCTGCTGCATGTCGATGCCATGCGCGATGCAGTGGCAGTATGCCACGATGAGCGACGGTCCCGGCCAGGCCTCGGCCTCGCGGAAGGCCAGCAGGGTCTGCTGCGGGTTGCCGCCCATGGCCACCTGGGCGACGTAGACGTTGCCGTAGGCGATCGCCTGCAACGCCAGGTCCTTGCGCGCGGTCCGCTTGCCCGCGGCGGCGAACTTCGCCACCGCGCCGATCGGCGTCGCCTTGGAAGCCTGGCCGCCGGTGTTGGAATAGACCTCGGTGTCGAGCACCAGGACGTTGACGTCGCGCGCGGTGGACAGCACGTGGTCCAGGCCGCCGTAGCCGATATCGTACGCCCAGCCGTCGCCGCCGACGATCCAGACGCTGCGGCGGACGAAATGACCGGCGAGCGACAGCAACTGGCGCGCGTCGGGATCGTCCAGCGCGCGCAGCCGGGTCGCCAGCTCGGCCACCCGGCCGCGTTGGGCGCGGATCTCGGATTCGCGGATCTGCGGCGCGGCCAGGATGGCCTGCACCAGCTCCTCGCCGAGCCGGGGGGCGAGGCGGTGCGCCAGCGCGGTGGCATTCTCCAGATGCTTGTCGGCGGCGAGCCGCATGCCCAGGCCGAATTCGGCGTTGTCCTCGAACAGCGAATTCGACCACGCGGGGCCGCGCCCCTCGGCGTTCACCATCCACGGCGTCACCGGCAGGTTGCCGCCATAGATGGAGCTGCAGCCCGTGGCGTTGGCCACCACCATGCGGTCGCCGAACAACTGGCTCAGCAGCTTCACGTACGGCGTCTCGCCGCAGCCCGCGCAGGCCCCGGAGAAGGCGAACAGCGGCTCCAGGAACTGCACCCCGCGCACTTCGGCGAAATTCACCCGGGCGCGGTCGTTCATCGGCAGCGCCTCGAAGAATTCCATGCTGGCGCGCTCGGGCTCGACCAGCGGCAGCTTGTCTCGCAGGTTGATCGCCTTGGTGTTGGGCTCCAGCGCGCTGAACGCCGGGCAGGCCTCGGTGCACAGGCCGCAGCCCGTGCAGTCCTCGACATGGATCTGCAGAGTGAAGCGCACGTCGGGGAAGCCGCGCACGTTGATCGGCGCCGAGCGGAAGTTGGCCGGCGCGCCCTCCAGCCGGCTCTCGTCGTAGTATTTGGCGCGGATCACGCCGTGCGGGCAGACGAAGCTGCACTGGCCGCACTGGATGCAGATGGTCGGCTCCCAGACCGGCACGAAGTCGGCGACGTTGCGCTTCTCCCAGGCCGCCGTGCCGCTGGGGAAGGTGCCGTCGATGGGCATCAGGCTGACCGGGATGTCGTCGCCCAGGCCTTCCATCATGCGGGCGGTGACCTCGCGCACGAAGGCGGGCGCGCTCGCCGGCACCAGCGGCGGACGTTCCCAGGCGCTGCTGGCGCTGGCGGGCACGGCGACCTCGTGCAGGCGCTCCAGCGTCGCGTCGACCGCTTTGAAGTTCCGCGCCACCACGTCGGCGCCCTTGCGCAGGTAGGTCTTCTCGATCGACTTCTTGATCTCGCGGATCGCCTCGTCCTTCGGCAGCACACCGGAGATGGCGAAGAAGCAGGTCTGCAGGATGGTGTTGGTACGGCCGCGCAGCCCGACGTCCTGCGCCGCCCGCGAGGCGTCGATGACGAAGAAGCGCAGCTTGAGGTCGATGATGCGCTGCTGCATGGAGCGCGGCAGGTGGTCCCACACCGCCTCCGCGCCGTACGGGCTGTTCAGCAGGAAGGTGGCGCCGGGTGCGGCCAGGCGCAGCACGTCGACGCGCTCGACGAAGCTGAACTGATGGCAGGCGACGAAGCTGGCCTGCGCGATCAGGTAGGGCATGTGGATCGCATCCGGCCCGAAGCGCAGATGCGAGACGGTCTGCGCGCCCGATTTGTGGCTGTCGTAGACGAAATAGCCCTGGGCATGCAGCCCGGCGTCCTCGGCGATGATTTTCACGCTGTTCTTGTTCGCGCCCACCGTGCCGTCGGCGCCGAGGCCATAGAACACCGCTTCCACCAACCCCGGGTGGCGCAGCCGGAAGGCCGGGTCGGGATCGAGGTGGCTGTGGGTGACGTCGTCGACGATGCCCAGCGTGAAGCCGTTGCGCGGCTGCGGCTTCGCCAGTTCGTCGAACACCGCCTTGACCAGGGTCGGCGGGAAATCCTTCGACGACAGGCCGTAGCGCCCGCCCACCACGCGCGGCATGGTGGCGCGCGCCCCGTTCGCCACGGCCTGCGCCAGGGTGGCGATGACGTCCTGGTAGAGCGGCTCGCCGGCCGCGCCCGGCTCCTTGGTCTGCTCCAGCACGGCCAGCGCGCGCACCGTCGCGGGCAGGGCGTTGACGAAGGTGTCCGCCGCGAAGGGACGGTAGAGCCGCACCTGCACCACGCCGACGCGCTCGCCGCGCTGGCGCAGCTCGGCGACGGTTTCGCGCGCGGTCTCGCTGCCCGAGCCCATCAGCACGATCACCCGGTCCGCATCCGGGGCGCCGTCGTAGTCGAACAGGTGGTACTGTCGGCCGGTCATCGCGGCGAGGCGGTCCATCGCCGCCTGCACGTGGCCGGGCACGGCGGCGTAGAACGAATTGACGGTCTCGCGGGCCTGGAAGTACGTGTCCGGGTTATGCGCGGTGCCGCGCACGAACGGCCGCTCGGGGTCGAGCGCGCGGGCGCGGTGGGCGCGCACCAGGTCGTCGTCGATCATGGCGCGGATCTGCTCGTCGCTCAGCAGCTCCAGCGCGTTCACCTCGTGGCTGGTGCGGAAGCCGTCGAAGAAGGCCAGGAACGGAACCCGCGAGGCCAGCGTGGCGACCTGCGCCACCAGCGCGGTGTCATGCGCCTCCTGCACCGAGCCGGACGACAGCAGCGCGAAGCCGGTGCCGCGCGCGGCCATGACGTCGCTGTGGTCGCCGAAGATCGACAAGGCCTGGGTGGCGAGCGCGCGGGCGGCGACGTGGAATACCGTCGCGGTCAGCTCGCCGGCGATCTTGTACATGTTCGGCAGCATCAGCAGGAGGCCCTGCGACGCGGTGAAGGTCGTGGTCATGGCGCCGCTCTGCAGCGCGCCGTGCACGGCGCCGGCGGCGCCGCCCTCGCTCTGCATCTCCTGCACCACGGGCACGCTGCCCCAGATGTTGGTCAGCCCCTCGGCCGCCCACTGGTCGGCCAGTTCCGCCATGGTGGAACTGGGGGTGATCGGGAAGATCGCCGCCACCTCGGTGGTGCGATAGGCGACATGGGCGACCGCGGTGTTGCCGTCCATGGTCGCGCGCCGTCCGGTCGCGCTCATTGTCCCGCCTCCGCCTGCATTTCGATGGCATGGCACGGACACTGCTCGTAACAGGTCGCGCACCCCGTGCAGAGCGCCGGGACCAGCTGGTAGCCGCGGCCCGGGCCGAGCTTTTCGATGGCGTTCTCGGGGCAGGCGGCGAAGCAGTTGTCGCATTCGAAGCAGCGGCCGCAGGACAGGCAGCGCTGCGCCTCGCGCCGCGCCTCCGGCTCGGTCAGCCCGGCCATGACCTCGGTGAAGCTGGACTCGCGGACGCTGCCCAGCAGGCGCTTCTGCGGCGTCGGCTCGGCGTCGCTGAACACCGGCAGGTTCATCATCGGCCAGGTCGCCACGGCCGGCTTGTCCGCCGGCACATGCACGGTGCCGCGCAGCCAGGCGTCGATGTGCCGCGCGGCCAGCTTGCCGTGGCCGACCGCGACGGTGACGGTGCGCTCGCTCGCCACCATGTCGCCGCCGGCGAAGATGCCGGCCGCCCCGGTCATCATGTCGGGCCCGACGATCACGGTGCCGTCGGCCTTCATCTCGACGCCGGGAACGCGGCTCATGAAGCCGCTCTCGGTGTCCTGGCCGAGCGCGAGCACGACCGAGTCGGCCTCCAGCGTCTCGAACTGCCCGGTCGGCACGGGGCGGCCGTCGGGCGCGATGTCCATGCGCTCGACGGTCAGCGTGTGGCCGGCGAATTCCTTGATGGTGGTGAGCCACTTGATGCGGATGCCTTCCTCCATCGCCTCGTCGGCCTCGAAGGCATGCGCCGGCATGTGCGCGCGGTCGCGGCGATAGACGATCATCGCTTCGTCGGCGCCGAGGCGGCGCGCGGTGCGGGCGGCGTCCATGGCGGTGTTGCCGCCGCCGTAGACTATGACGCGGCGGCCGAGCAGCGACGGCGTGCCAGCGGCCACGCTGTGCAGATAGCCCACCGCGTCGAGTGTGCGGCCGGCGTCGCGGGCGGGGATCTCGACATGCTTGGACACTTCCGCGCCAACCGCCACGAACACCGCGTCGAACCGGCCCTCCTGTTTCTCGACGGCGAGGTCCTCGACGCGCCGGTTCAGCACGAAGGTGACGCCCATGCTCTCGATGCGGGCGATTTCCTTCATCAGGTCGCCGCGCGGCAGCCGGTAGGCGGGGATGCCGAACTGCATCATGCCGCCCGGCACCGCGCCGGCCTCGTGGATCTCCACGACATGGCCCAGGCGGGTGAGATGGTAGGCCGCCGACAGGCCGGCGGGACCGGCCCCGACCACCAGCACGCGCTTGCCCGAGGGGGCGGCGTCGATGGCGGGCTGCCAGCCCAGCACGGCGGCCATGTCGCCGAGGAAGCGCTCGACCGCGTGGATGCTGACCGGCGCGCCGAGTTCGTTGCGGTTGCACGCGCCTTCGCAGGGGTGGTAGCAGACCCGTCCGTGCACCGACGGCATCGGGTTGTCGCGCATCAGCACGTCCCAGGCCTGGCGGTATTTGCCGGCCTGCGCCAGCGCCAGCCAGGCCTGGATGTCCTCGCCGGCCGGACAGACGTGGTTGCACGGGGGCAACAGGTCCTGCCAGATCGGGTGGCTGGTGCGGACCGGACCGGCGCCGCGTTCCGAGGTCAGATCGACCGCGCGCGTCATGTCCGCCGCGCGCCGCTTGCTGTCGGTCGGCGATGGGGGGCTGGCAGGCATTGTTGTTATCCTCCGCAAAGGGTCGCGGACGGACAGGCCGCGCGGACAATCGCCGGAACGCTACCCCGATGCCGTGGAACGCGTCGGAATGTCAGTCCTCGCCTCGGCTTTCAGAGTCCGCCTCGAAATGGTCCGTGTCATATCAATTGGCTGCGATACGTTGCGATCCCGCGCGAGAGACGGGGCGCAAAAAGAACGGGCCTGGGGCGATCGCCCCAGGCCCGTTCCATGCGTTCAGGCGCCGTCGTGGGGTCAGGCGAAGCCGTGCCGGACCTTGCTCTCCTGTTCCTGCGCCTTGAACTGGTTGAACCGGGGCAGGAACTTGTCCCAATCGATGATGTGGGCGTCGAGTTCCGGCCCGTCGATGCAGGCGTGCTTGCGCACCATCTTGCCGTCGATCGTCACCGGCACCATGCACGCGCCGCACATGCCAGTGGCGTCCACCATGATCGAATTCAGGCTGGCCACCGTCTTGACGCCGAAGGGACGCGTCAGGTCGGCGACGGCCCGCATCATCAGCGGCGGCCCGATCGCCACGACCTCGGCGATCTTGCGGCCCTTGCCCTCGGCGTTCTCGCGCAGCAGCCGCTCCAGCGGGACGGTGACGAAGCCCTTCTCGCCGAAGCTGCCGTCGTTGCTGGCGTAGATCACCTCGAGCTGGTCGCCGAACTCGGCCTTCAGGTCGGCGACGCGTTCGTCGTCCCCGGTCCAGAACAGCAGGTCGGCGTTGCGGAAGCCGGCGATCAGGGTGACGTGGTTACCCATCCGCAGGTGCTCGCGCATGATCGGATAGACCGGCGGCAGGCCGAGGCCGCCGGCGGCGAAGGCCACGGTCTGATTGCCCTCGTAGCGGTGCAGCTTGCTGGGCTGGCCGAGCGGGCCGCCGATGCCGGTGAAGGCCTCGCCGACCTTCATCTTGTTCATGGCGATGCTGCTGGTGCCCATGGCCTGCACCACCAGCGTGATGGTGCCGGCCTTGGCGTCCCAGTCGGCCAGCGTCAGCGGGATCAACTCGCCCTTGCCCCAGGGCAGCACGCGCACGAACTGCCCGGCCTTCGCCGCCTTGGCGACCAGCGGCGAATGCACCAGGAACTCGACGATGCCTTCCGACAGGTCGATCTTCTTGAGGATCGTCTGCGGCGAGGCGCCGGTCGAGGTGTACTGCGCGGCGCGGGTCACCAGGTCCTTGATGTCGGTCGCGCACAGGTCGATGTCGCCGACGATCTCGCGGGCCGCCGCCTGGCCGTCGCCGGCCGCGAGGATGGCGGTCGAGCCGCCGCGGGTCGCGTCGCCGCCGGAATAGACCCCCTTCAGCGAGGTCTCCTGCGAGCCCTTGCCGACGCCGATGCTGCCCCACTTGGTGGTCTTCAGGTCGGGTTCGGAGTCCTTGATGATCGGGTTCGGCGAATTGCCGAGGGCCATGATCACCAGGTCCACCTTCATCAGTTCGGTCTTGCCGGTCGGGACCGGGCTGCGCCGGCCCGAGGCGTCGGGCTCGCCCAGCTCCATCACGTCCAGCGTTGCCGCGGTGACGAAATGCGTCTTCTCGTCGCCCAGGAATTCGGTCGGCGCGCGCAACACCTTCAGCTCGATGCCTTCCTCCAGTGCGTGCGCCAACTCCTCCTTGCGGACCGGCATCTCGGCGCGGGTGCGGCGATAGACGATGGTGACGTGCCCGCCCAGACGATAGGACGTGCGCGCCGCATCCATCGCGGTATTGCCGGCGCCGATCACGATCACTTCCTTGCCCTTCACCATTGGCAAGGGGGTCTCGTATTCCTCCTTCAGCGCCTGCATGAGGTTGACGCGGGTGAGGAACTCGTTGGCCGACATGACGCCGAGCAGGTGCTCGCCCGGCACGTTCATGAAGCGCGGCAGGCCGGCGCCGGTGCCGACGAAGATCTTCCAGAACCCGGCCGCCTTCAGCTCCTCGATCGTCGCCGTCTTGCCGACGATGAAGTTGGTGACGAACTTGCCG
>Ga0181529_10003157_pt1 | contig 19046 bp, 17 predicted proteins | sample PEATcosm2014_Bin_36_FD_119763 | JGI IMG/M metagenome (GOLD analysis project Ga0181529, IMG submission 119763) | Peatland microbial communities from MTU Mesocosm Facility, Houghton, MI, USA - PEATcosm2014_Bin10_30_metaG | ecosystem: Environmental > Terrestrial > Soil > Wetlands > Peat | place... | reverse complement strand
GTCGTCGACCAAATCGGCGACCGGTCACCTGCTGGGGGCGGCCGGGGCGATCGAGGCGATCTTCTCGGTGCTCGCGGTGCGCGACAACGTGGCGCCGCCGACGCTGAACCTGGATAACCCGAGTCGCGAGAGCCGGATCGACCGGGTGGCGCACACCGCGCAGGAGCGGCGCATCGACGTGGCGCTGTCGAACAGCTTCGGGTTCGGCGGCACCAACGCTTCCATCCTCTTCCGCAAGGCGGCCTGATCCGCCGACCTGGGCCGATGAGACGGCGCGCGACCGCTGTCCTGGCCGGGGTGCTGCTGGCACTCGCGGTGGCTGGCGCCGTCGGCTGGCGCCTCGTGCAGGCGCGCTATCAGCGGTCGGGGCCGCTGGCGGCCGAGCTGGTGGTCGTGGTGCCGCACGGTACCCCGGCACAAGTCGCCGAGGCGTTGCTGAAATCCGGAGTGATCGACGATGCCTTCGCGTTCAGGCTCGCCACGCTGGCGACCCGCGGCGCGGGCACGCTGCACGCGACCGAACTGGCTTTTCCCGCCCACGCCTCGCTGCGTAGCGTGCTCGCCGTGCTGCGGACCGGACGCCCCGTGCAGCACCGGATCACCATCCCCGAGGGATTGACGGCGGCGCAGATCGCTCTGCTGCTGGACCGCGCGCCGGCGCTGGACGGCGACACGCCCGTACCCGGGGAGGGGGCGGTGCTGCCGGAGACCTATGCCTTCGAACACGGCACCACGCGGGCGGCGCTGGTGGAGCGCGCCTCGGCGGCGATGGCGCACGCCCTGGCGCAGGTGTGGGAGCAACGCGAGGACGGCCTGCCGCTGGCCAGCCCGCAGGAAATGCTCACGCTGGCCAGCATGGTCGAACGCGAGACCGCGCGGCCGGAGGAGCGACCGCTGGTGGCGGCGGTGTTCCTCAACCGGCTGCGGCGGGGGATGAAACTGCAATCCGACCCGACCGTTGCCTATGGCGTTTCAGGCGGGGCGGGGACGCTGGAGCGTCCGCTGACACGGGCGGATCTGGATTGGCCCACGCCGTATAACACCTATCGCGTGACCGGGCTGCCGCCCGGGCCGATCGCCAGCCCGGGGTTGGCTTCGCTGCGGGCGGTGGCACACCCGGCCCATACCGAGGATCTGTATTTCGTCGCCGATGGCGGCGGTGGGCACAGCTTCGCGCGCACGCTGGACGAGCAAAACCGCAACGTGGCGCACTGGCGGGCGCAACTCGAACCGACGATTCGCTGAATCGGGGCGTGAAGCCCCCGGCCTTTCACATCCCGGCGAAGAGCGGCGTGCTGAGGTAGCGTTCGGCGAAGCTGGGCGCGATCGAGACGATCAGCTTGCCGGCATTCGCCTCCTCGCGCGCCAGGGCAAGCGTCGCATGCAGGGCGGCGCCGGACGAAATGCCGATCGGCAGCCCTTCCGTGCGCGCCGAGCGACGGGCGGCGGCGATGGCTTCGCGCTCGGAGACCCGCACGACCGCGTCCACCAGGCCAAGATCGAGCACCGCCGGCTGGAAACCAGGCCCAAGCCCTTGCACGCCGTGCGGGCCGGCCTCGTCGCCCGACAGCACCGCGCTCTCGGCCGGCTCGACCAGAACGATGCGCAGCCCCGGCCGGCGCGGCTTCAGCGCCCGGGCAATCCCGGTCAGCGTGCCGCCGGAGCCGGCGCCGGCCACCACGATGTCCACCCGGCCGCCGGTATCGATCCAGATCTCCTCGGCGGTGGTGGCGGCGTGGATGTCGGGGTTCGCCGGGTTGTCGAACTGCTGCGGCATCCAGGCTCCCGGCGTGGCGGCGACGATCGCCTCCGCGCGGGTGATGGCGCCGGCCATGCCCTGACGGGCAGGCGTGAGCTGCACCTCGGCGCCCATCAGGTGCAGCATCTTGCGCCGCTCGACGGAGGCGCCTTCCGGCATGGTGACGATCAGCCGGTAGCCCTTGGCCGCGGCGACGAAAGCCAGCGCGATGCCAGTATTGCCCGAGGTCGGCTCGACCAGCACCGAGCGGCCGGGGGCGATCAGCCCCTCGGCCTCGGCGCGCTCGACCATGGCCAGGCCGATGCGGTCCTTGACCGAGCCAAGCGGGTTGAAGAATTCGAGCTTCAACGCGACATCAGCGACCAGCCTGTCCTCGGCGGCGATGCGCGGGATGCCGACCAGCGGCGTGGCGCCGATGGTGTCCAGGATGCTGCGGTACATACGCCCGCGCGCGGGGGTATGGGCGGGGGTTGCGGGCGCCGGCGGGGCGGCGGCACGGGGAACTCTGGCGGACATGGGGGATTACTTTAGCACGCCCCCCCTGTATCACGAAGGCCAGACGTGATTTTATGTCGGCGCGGGAGAGGAGCGGGAATATGCTGATCCGGCGGGACCGGGGCATGTTGGGCGTGGCGGTGATGCTGGACGTCGCCTTCCATGGCGGGCGGACGGCCACGGTGAGTGCCGCCGAGATCGCCGACCGACTGGGGCTTGCCCGTCGCGGCATGGAGCCGTTGCTGCAGGCGCTGTCGCGGGGAGGGCTGCTGGAGAGCGTGCGCGGGCCGCGCGGCGGCTACCGGCTCGGCCGGCCGCGGCGCGACATCAAGCTGTCCGACGTGGTCGCGGTGGCGGTGAGCGACGGCGAGGCCGAACCCTCCGAGGGGCCATCCGGACGGCTGCAGGAGCGGGTGGTGGACGTGCTTTGGGCGGAACTGGAGACCACGGCGCGCGACCGGCTGGACGCGCTCACGCTCGACGATCTGCTGCGCCGCGCCGCCGCCTCCGGCCTGCGCCGGCCGACCACCGAGCCGATCACCTTCGCGATCTGAACCGCCGGCGCAGCGGAGATCGCGGCGGCCAAGAACCGCCGCAACGCCGTTCGTCCGATCAGTCGCGCGGTTGGGCAACCACGCGCAGATAGGGCTTCAGCGTCTTCCACCCGTTCGGGAACTTCGCCTTAGCAGCCTCGTCGGAGACTGCCGGCGGGATGATCACATCCTGGCCCGGCCGCCAGTTCACCGGGGTCGCCACCGTGTGCTTCGCCGTCAACTGGCAAGAATCGAGCAGCCGCAGCACCTCGTCGAAATTCCGCCCGGTGCTCATCGGATAGATGAGCATCGCCTTCACCTTCTTGTCCGGCCCGATGACGAACACGGAGCGCACGGTCGCGTTGTCGGCGGCCGTCCGCCCGCCGGCATCCCCCGCCGCCTCGGCCGGCAGCATGTCATACAGCTTCGCCACCTTCAGGTCGGTATCCCCGATCATCGGATAGGTCACGGCGTGACCCTGCGTCTCCTGGATATCGGCCGCCCAGCGCGCATGGTTGCTGACGGGATCGACACTGAGCCCGATGATCTTGGTGTTGCGCTTGTTGAACTCCGGCACCAGCCCAGCCATGTAGCCGAGCTCAGTGGTGCAGACCGGCGTGAAATCCTTCGGATGGCTGAACAGAATTGCCCAGCTGCTGCCGATCCAGTCATGGAAGTTGATGGTCCCCTGCGTCGTTTCCGCCGTGAAGTTCGGGGCCTCGGAATTGATCCTCAGCGACATGTTATTCCCCCTGATTTGACATTCCCCGGATGAACGGCCGCCCGCCCATCCCGACGGCATCCTACCGGCCGATTTGGGTGCCTCGCAACGCCGGAAGCGCACCGATGCCCGTCGGAGCCTCTTGGGCTGGTCAATGATCAGGGAGGATGGACGCGCCGACTGTCATCGAAGCTTCACAAATCTGCAATCTATCGGAAGTGGTCCCTGCGTAGGGTCCGGCTGCGAACGCGGGCGGCCATTTGGGCTGGCCCGTCCGGTTTGTGCTCGGTGTTCCCGGGCGCCACCGAGATCCAAGGAGGGATCATGAAGCTCGTTACCACGGCGCTGGCCATCACCCTGGCCGGCTTATCCTATGCCGCACAGGCGCAAGAGATCACCGGCGCGGGGTCCAGCTTCGCCGCGCCTATCTATGGCAAGTGGGCGGAGGCTTCACAGGGCGCGACCGGCGTGAAGCTCAACTATCAGGCGATCGGCTCGGGCGGCGGCATCAACCAGATCAACAACCGAACCGTTGACTTCGGTGCGTCCGACATGCCGGTGGCCCCCGATCAGCTCGCCGAGCACAAGCTGGTGCAGTTCCCAACCGTGATCGGTGGCGTCGTGATCGCCGTGAACGTACCGGGCATCGAGACCAATCAGCTGAAGCTGTCCGGCGAATTGCTGGCCGATATCTATCTCGGCACCATCACCAGGTGGAATGATCCGAAGATTGTCGCGCTGAACAGTGGGCTGAAGCTGCCGAACCTGGCGATTGCGCCGGTGCACCGGGCCGACGGCTCGGGCACGACGTTCGTCTTCACCGACTACCTTTCGATGGTCAATCCTGAGTGGAAGGCCAAGATCGGCTCCTCGACCAGCGTCAACTGGCCGGTGGGTTCCGGGGCGAAGGGCAGTGACGGGGTCGCGGGCACGGTGAAGCAGGTGCGCGGCGGCATCGGTTATGTCGAGAGCGCCTATGCCACGCAGAACAACCTCACGATGACGCTGTTGCAAAACAAGGCAGGCGGCTTCGTGGTGGCGTCGATGAAGTCCTACGCCGCGGCGGCGGCCAGTGCGGATTGGTCGAAGGTGCAGAACTTCGCCATCGACCTGAACGACCAGCCGGGTGCCGAGAGCTGGCCGATCGAGTCGGCGACCTTCGTGCTGCTGCCGACCGATCCGAAGGAGGCGGCGCAGAGCGCTCGGGTGACGACGTTCTTCGACTGGGGCTTCAGCCACGGCAACGACATCGCCACGCAGTTGCTCTATGTGCCGCTGCCCGCGACCGTGCAGGACGCGATCCGCGCGGCGTGGAAGGCGCAGCTTCCTGGCGCGAAGATGTGACGGGCGGTCTTTGGGCCATGGCGTAAGCTTAGGACGCGCCGGATCGAGTCCGGCGCGTCCGCTCATTTGCCGTGTTGATATCCTGCTCTAAGGAAGTGCCGTGGAGACGACCGCAACGTTCACGCCAGCCGCTATCGGGTTGGGCCGCAGCCGCAGAAGCGCGGGCGACGTCATCTTCGCGGCGGCGGCGCGTAGCCTGGGTTGCTTTGTGCTGCTGCTGCTCGGCGCCATCATCATCTCGCTGTTCGTCGGCGGCCTGCCGAGTTTCCGCGCCTTCGGGATCGGTTTCCTCTGGGATATCAGCTGGGATCCGGTCAAGCAGCACTTCGGCGCGGGGGTGCCGGTCTTCGGCACCCTGGTCACCTCGTTGCTGGCACTGGTGATGGCCGTGCCGCTCGCCTTCGGCATTGCATTCTACCTGACCGAGATCGCACCGGACTGGTTCCGTCGGCCCGTCGGCATCGCCGTTGAATTGTTGGCCGCCGTGCCCTCCATCATCTACGGCATGTGGGGCTTCTTCGTCATCGTGCCGTTCATGGGGCAGTATGTGATGCCCGTGCTCGGCGATACCTTCGCCGACGTGCCGGTGCTCGGCACCCTGTTCGGCGGGGCTCCCTTCGGCACCGGCATTCTGACCGCCGCGATGGTGCTCGCGGTGATGGTCATCCCGTTCATCGCCGCGACCATGCGCGACGTGTTCATGACGGTGCCGCCGGTGTTCAAGGAATCGGCCTACGGGGTGGGCTGCACGACCTGGGAAGTGATGCGCAGTATCGTCATCCCCTACACCCGGGTGTCGGTGGTCGGGGGCATCATGCTCGGTCTGGGGCGGGCGTTGGGCGAGACGATGGCGGTCACCTTCGTGATCGGCAACGCCAACCGCATCGCCACGTCGCTGTTCGATCCCGGCAACACCATCGCCTCGATCGTCGCCCTCGAGTTTCCCGAAAGCCCGGCCGGCAGCCTGAAGCTTTCCTCGTTGTTGGCGCTGGGCTTCATCCTGTTCGTGATCTCGTTCATCGTGTTGGCAATTTCGCGCTTGCTGCTGCGCCCGAGGTCGGCATGAGCGCGACCACGATGCCGGGGACCGCTCCGGTGCGCGACACGCACCTGGCGGACCGGCTGTCACGCCGGCGCAAATTCTTCGACCGCATCGTGAAGATGCTGTGCATCCTCGCCACGCTCATCGGCCTGGCCTTGCTGGCCTCCATTCTGTTCACTTTGCTCTGGCGTGGCGCGACCTCGCTGGGCCTGCACGTGTTCACCAACATCACCCGCCCGCCCGGCTCGCATGGCGGGTTGCTGAACGCCATCGTCGGCAGTCTGATCCAAACGGTGGTCGGAACCATGATCGGCACGCCGATCGGGCTCATGGTCGGCACCTATCTGGCCGAGTACGCCCGCGAGTCGACCCTGGGCAACGTGGTTCGGTTCGTCTCCGATGTGCTGCTGTCGGCACCGTCGATCCTGATCGGTCTGTTCGTTTACACGATCCTGGTCGAACCGTTCGGCGGGTTCTCCGGCATCGCCGGCTGCGTGGCGTTGGCGGTGATCGTCATTCCGATCGTGGTGCGCACCACCGAGGACATGCTGCAGTTGATCCCAACCTCGTTGCGCGAAGCCGCGGTGGCGCTGGGCGCGCCGAAATGGCGCATGATCGTGTTCGTCTGCTATCGCGCGGCGCGGGATGGCATCGCCACCGGCGTACTGCTGGCGATCGCACGGGTGGCCGGTGAAACGGCGCCGTTGCTGTTCACCTCGCTCGGCAACCTGAACTGGTCGGTGAGCCTGACCGAGCCGATGGCGAGTCTGCCGGTGACGATCTCCCAGTATGCCGGGTCGGCTTTTGACGACTGGGTGGACCTGGCCTGGGCCGGCGCGTTGCTGATCACTTTCGGCGTGCTGGCGCTGAATATTGTCGCCCGCGTGGTCCTGCGGCCGCGTAGTTGAGAGGTGAAACTCGGGATGCTGAAGCGATGAGCCAAATCACGAACGAGATGGAACAGCCTCCGGCGATCGCTGCGATGCACGCACGTTCCAGCGAGGCCCTGCACGAGACGCGTATCTCCATGCGCGGCGTCGACTTCTTTTACGGCAGCAACAGGGCGCTGAAGGGCATCAATCTCGATCTGCCCAGCCGCCAGGTGACCGGCATGATCGGCCCTTCGGGCTGTGGCAAGTCGACGCTGCTGCGCGTGCTGAACCGGATGTACGATCTCTACCCGGGCCAGCGCGCCGAGGGACAGGTGATGATGGACGGGATCAACATTCTCGACCCCGGCATTGACCTGAATCAGTTGCGCAGCCGGGTGGGCATGGTGTTTCAGAAGCCGACCCCCTTTCCCATGACCGTTTACGAGAACATCGCTTTCGGCGTTAAGCTGCACGAGCGGATGTCGAAGTCGGCGATGGACGAGCGCGTCGAGTGGTCGCTGACCCGCGCCGCGCTGTGGGACGAGGTGAAGGACCGGCTCAGTACGTCCGCCATGGGGCTGTCGGGCGGGCAGCAACAGCGGCTGTGCATCGCCCGCACCATCGCCGTGCGGCCGGAGGTAATCCTGCTCGACGAGCCGACCAGCGCGCTCGACCCGATCAGCACGCTGAAGATCGAGGAGTTGATCGACGAGCTGAAGCGGGACTTCACCATCGCCATTGTCACCCACAATATGCAGCAAGCCGCGCGCTGTGCCGACCAGGTGGCGTTCTTCTACCTCGGCGAGATGGTGGAGGTGGGATCGGCGACGCAGATGTTCACCGCACCACGGCAGAAGCGCACGCAGGAATATATCACCGGCCGGTTCGGCTGAACGAGGCGAGGGCAACAGCATGGCCGACATCGCAGGGCATATCGTGAAGAGTTTCGAGCAGGAACTGAGCCGCTTGCGGAGCCTGATCACGGACATGGGCGGCATGGTCGAACGCCAGGTCGCGCTGGCCTGCGTTGCGGTGCTGGAGCGCGACGCCGAGGCGGCCAACCAGGCGGTCGAGTCCGATCCGCAGGTGGACGCGCTGGAGCGCGATGTCGAGCAGTTCGTCATCCGCCTGCTGGCGCTGCGCCAACCGATGGCTCAGGACCTGCGCCATATCGTGGCGGCGCTGAAAATCACCGGCGAACTGGAGCGTATTGGCGACTACGCCAAGAACGTGGCCAAGCGCAGCATCGTGCTGGACCAGTTCAACATGTCGCCCACGCTGAGCGGGCTCGCGCACATGTCGCTCCTGGTGCAGGAAAACCTCAAAGCCGTCATCGACGCGTTCGGCGAGAACGACATCGGGAAAGCCGAGGAGGTGTGGCGCTCGGACGAGGCGATCGACGACATCTACAACGCGCTGTTCCGCGAGCTCATCACCTACATGATGGAAGATCCGCGCAACATCACGCCTTGCACGCACTTGCTGTTCATCGCCAAGAACCTGGAGCGGATCGGCGACCATGCCACCAACATCGCGGAGATGGTCTATTACGCGGTGAACGGCGAGCCGATGCCGGAGGGCCGGCCGAAGGGGGATAGTTCGGCCTATGCCGTCGTGCGGCCACGCGAATAGGAGCCATGTCCATGTCCGACGCAATGTCACGCCAACTGGTACTGGTGGTCGAAGACGAGGCGGCGCTGGCGACCATGCTGCGCTACAACCTCGAGAAGCAGGGCTTTCGGGTTGACGAAGCGGCGGATGGGCAGGAAGCCCTGACCCGTATCGCCGAGGCGGTGCCCGACCTGGTGCTGCTGGACTGGATGTTGCCGGTCATGTCGGGCATCGAAGTGTGCCGGCAGATCCGCCGGCGGCCCGACACACGCGATCTGCCGGTCATCATGGTGACCGCCCGCACCGACGATCAGGACGCGGTACGCGGGCTGAATACCGGCGCGGACGACTACATCACCAAGCCGTTCAACATGGAAGCGCTGCTGGCGCGCATGCGCGCCCTGCTGCGCCGCGCCGGCGGGGTGCCGGCGAAGGGCACGCTGAACTTCCACGACATCTCGCTCGATCAGGGCGCCCACCGCGTTCATCGCAACGGCCGCGCCATTCACGTCGGGCCCACCGAATACCGGTTGCTGGAATTCTTCCTGCAACATCCACGCCGCGTGTTTTCGCGCGAGGAAGTGCTCGACGCGGTCTGGGGCCCCGACATCCATGTCGAGCCGCGCACGGTGGATGTGCATATCCGGCGCCTGCGCAAGGCGATCAACAGCGAGAACGAACTCGACGTGGTCCGCACCGTCCGCGCCGCGGGCTACGCGCTGGACACCGAGGCGGTGTGACGTCGGGGCGGGCCGGGCGCCGAGGTCAGGATTCCAGCCAGCGGGTTCGGTTCGCCGCCACGAATTCATCGTCGGACAGGTCGGCGTGTTCCCGGCAGACCCGGTCGATTTCCTCGCGCTGGCCCGGGCTTAATCCCTCGGCCGGATCGAGGCACCAGATGCCGTCCAGCAGGCCCTGACGGCGCAGCACTTCGTGGCAGCCGGCGATGCAGCCATGGAACGCGTGCGCCACGTCGAAAAAAGCGGCGTTGCAGTCGGTGACCCGGCCATCCAACGCCAGCAGCGCGTCCGTCACCGCGCCATAGGCGGCGTGGCAGCGCGCCAGCAACTGCACGGCGCTGCGTGTCCACACCGACCAGTGGCCAAGCAGTCCGCCGCGGAAGCGCAGCGTGACCGGTTTGCCTTCCCGCATCACCGTGAACGGGGTGACCAGGTCCAGCACGATGTGATCGTCATTGCCGGTATACAGCGTGACGCGGTCCTCGGCGCCGGCCTCCACGACGCCGCGCAGGACGTCGAGCGTGCGATAGCGGTTGAACGGGGCCACCTTGATGGCGACCACGTTGGGAATGGCGGCGAAGCGGGTCCAGAAAGCGGCGTCCAGGGGAATGCCGCCGACCGCCGGTTGCAGGTAGAAACCGACCAGCGGCATCGCGTCGGCGACCGCTTCGCAATGCGCGATGACGGCGTCCGGCCCCTCGCCCTGCATGGCGGCCAGGCTCAGCAGACCGGCGTGGTAGCCGAGCCGCTTCGCCGTCGCCGCCTCGGCAAGCGCCTGCCTGGTGCGGCCGCACAGCCCGGCGATCATCGCCAGCGGGCGGGTGGCCCAGGCACGGGCCGATTCCATGGCGGTGGCCAGCACGGGCTCATAAAGCCCGCAGTCGCGGATGGCGAACTGGGTCGTGTGCACGCCGACCGCCAGGCCGCCGGCGCCGGCATCGATGTAGTAGCGCGCGAGAGCGCGCTGCCGGCGCGCATCCAGGCGCCGCCTGGCGTCGAGTGCCAGCGGATGGGCAGGGATTACGGCGCCCTGGCGCAGCACGGCGGCGATATCCGGGGGTAGGGGCATCAGCCAAACTCCGGGCGGGTGGTGGCGAACCGGCGGGCAGACCCGCCGAACGGCTCAAAAACGGCCACTGCGAACCTCGAACTTGGTCGGCTTGCCCAGGCCAGGCATGTCACGCGCCACCCAATCCGCCACCCAATCCAGCATGCGGCCGACCGGCACCACCGGGTAGCCAAACAGGCCCGCGGCTTGCGTGCTGTTGTTCAGCAGCGCATCGGGTGCTTCCTGGCCGACGATTTCGGACTTACGGCCGAGGCGCCGGCCGAATTCCCCGGCCAACACACGTACCGACAGCGTCTCGGGTCCGCTGACGTTCAGCGGGGTCGTCGGCGTGGTGCAATGGCGCAGACAGCGCAGCGCCTGGGCATTGGCGTCGCCCTGCCAGATCACGTTGACATGGCCCATGGTGACATCGACCGGCGTGCCGGCTGCGACTTTTGAGGCGATATCGAACAACACCCCATACCGGCAGTCGATCGCATAGTTGAGCCGTACAATCCGTCCCGCCGTGCCGTGCCGGACGGAAAAATATTCGAACAGGCGTTCGCGCGCGAGGCAGGACATCGCGTACTCGCCAACCGGCTCCGGTTGAGTACCTTCTGTCGGACCCTGCAGCAGCACCGGGGCGAACGGATAGACGTTGCCGGTGGAGAAAACGACGATGCGCGCGGCGGCGAAGCGCTCGGCCACGATCGCCGGAACGAGGGCGTTCATTGCCCAGGTGAGCGCCGTGTCGCCCGAGGAGCCGAATTTGCGTCCGGCCATGAAGACGATATTGGGCACTTCCGGCAGAGCCCGCACGGCATCGCGGTCCAGCAGGTCGCAGGCGATGGTCTCGATGCCCCATGCTTCCAGCCGTTCGCGCAACCCCGGCTCGGTGAAACGGGCCACCCCGATGACGCGGCGCGACGGCGCGGCGGCGCGTGCCAGGCGGCCCAGGGTGGGGCCCATCTTGCCGGCGATGCCGAGGATGAGAATATCCCCCGGCACCGCTTCGAGATCGTCCACCACGGCCTGCGTCGGCAGGGACAAAAACACGTCCAGCGCCTCGGCGTCGTCGAAACGTGCGGGCATGGCGGCGGGATCGAGCAGGTGCATGCGGCTTCCCTCGGGGGAATGTCGCGCGTAGCCTATCGCCTGACCGGAAACGGGGAAAGACAATGGGCTTCCGTATCGCATTGTGCAACGAAGTGGTACGCACGTTGCCCTTCGCCGCGCAGTGCGAATTTGCCCGTTCCTGCGGCTATGACGGCATCGAGCTGGCGCCGTTCACCGTGTCCGACGCGCCGCATGAGATCACCGCATCGCGGGCGGCGGCGCTGTGGCGCGACGCGACGGCGGCGGGGGTCGCGATCAGCGGGTTGCATTGGCTGCTGGTAGCGCCGGCGGGACTGTCGCTGGCGAGCGAGGATGCGACAGTGCGGATGCGGACCCGCGCGGTGATGTTGCGTCTGATCGATCTGTGCGCGGCACTCGGGGGTACCTATCTGGTGCACGGCAGCCCGGCGCAGCGCCTGCTGCCGCCGGGCGTGCCGGCGGCGCGGGGCTGGGTGGAAGAGGCGTTCCTGCAAGCCGGCGCGGCCGCCGCCGCCGCGGGCGTGACCTATATCGTCGAGCCGTTGGCGCCGGCGCTGACCAACTGCTTCAACACGGTGGCGGAAACCGCGACATTCGTGCAGCGGGCCGGCCTGCCGGCGCTGCGCACGATGTTCGACAATTGCGCCGCCACGCAGGCCGAGGACGAGGCGCCGGAAGCTCTGCTGGCCCGTTGGCTGCCGACCGGGCTGATCGCCCATGTGCACCTGAACGACGCCAACCAGCGCGGCCCCGGCCAGGGTACCCAGCGCTTCGCGCCGGTACTGCGGACGCTGCGCGACGGCGGCTACGCTGGTTGGATTGGCGTGGAGCCGTTCGCCTACGTGCCGGACGGACCGGCCTCAGCCGCGCGTGCCATCGGCTATCTGCGCGGCATCGAGGAAAGCCTGACGTGACGCAGACGACCAGACGAAAGGACCAGCCGGCATGACCACCGACATCCGTGCGCAGCTCGGCCTGCGCCCGATCATCAACGTCTCCGGCACGATGACGGCGCTGGGCGCCTCCATCGTCGTGCCGGAGGCGGTCGCGGCGATGACGGCGGTGCTGCCCGAGTTCGTCGAGATCAACGACCTGCACCGCCGTGCCAGCGCCACCATTGCCCGGCTTTGCGCCAGCGAGGCCGGGTTCGTCACCGCCTCCTGTGCCGCCGGCATGACGCTGGCGGTAGCCGGGGCGATGACTGGCGCCGATCTCGCCGCCATCGAGCGCCTGCCCGATACCGAGGGCCTGGCGCGCGACGCGGCGGCGATCCAAGCCGGCCACATGGTCGGCTACGGCGCGCCGGTGGAACAGGCGATCCGGCTGGCCGGCGCGCGCGTGCTGCGGGTGGGTCAGGCGACCGATGTGCGCGCCTATCAGCTGGAGGCAGCGCTCAGCCCTCGCTGCGCCGCGGTAATGCACGTGGTGTCGCACCACACCGTGCAGTACGGCCAGTTGTCGCTGGAGGACGTGGCGGAGATCGCGCATGCGCGCGGTGTGCCGGTGATCGTCGACGCCGCCTCGGAGTACGATCTGCGGGGGTTCCTGGCGCGTGGCGCCGACATCGCGATCTACAGCGCCCACAAATTCCTGGGCGGCCCCACCGCCGGCATCGTCGCCGGGCGCAAGGACCTGGTGCGCGCGGCTTTCCTGCAGAACATCGGCATCGGCCGCGGCATGAAGGTCGGCAAGGAAAGCATAGCCGGCACCATCGCCGCCCTGGAGGCGTGGGAGCGGCGCGACCACGCCGCGGTGCGCGCCAGTGAACTGACGGCGCTGCGCCTGTGGCAGGCGCGGCTGTCGCGCCACGCCGGCATCGGTGCCGCCATCGTGCCCGATCCGACCGACAACCCGCTGGATCGCCTGCAGGTGCATGTCGACCCGGCCGACGCGCGCATCACCGCCTGGGACCTCGCCGACGCGCTCGCCGCGGGCGACCCGCCCGTCATCGTGCGCGATCACGAAATCGAACAGGGCTGGTTCCAGCTCGATCCCTGTAACCTGCACCCGGGCGAGGCCGAGACCGTGGCCGATCGCTTCGACGCCGAACTGGAACGCGCCCGTGGCACCAACGCGCCAGCCCCAACGCGCCTGGCCGAGCGACGCCGGCGCCGCTTCGCCTCCCTGTTGCGCTGGCCGGATTAGACAGGGCTACATAGGCGCCATGGCCGCATCGCTGCGCATCATCGTCGTGCTGTTCCTGGTGGGCTTCGCGCTGCCGGCCCGGGCTGCCGAAAGCGCGGCGGTAACCACCGCCCGCGCGACCGCTACCCTGGTCTCCGACACCGATCGCATCGCCGCCGGCACGCCGTTCAAGGTCGGCTTGCGGCTGCGCCTGCAACCGGGCTGGCACACCTACTGGCGCAACCCTGGCGACGCCGGGATTGCGCCCGAGCTGACGTTCGCCCTGCCGGACGGTGCCAGCGCGGGTCAGCTCGCCTGGCCGGCGCCGCAGCGCCAGCCCGAGGGACCGTTGATGACCTATGGCTACAACGGCGAGGTCCTGCTTGCCGTGCCGGTCAGCGGCCCCGCCCACACCGTCCGGCTGCATGCAAGCTGGCTGGTGTGCAAGGAGATCTGCGTGCCCGAGGAGGGCGACTTCCGGCTCGACCTGCCGGCCGGGCCGCCCGCCGCCTCGTCCGAGGCGCCGTTGTTTGCCGCCGCCGAGGCTGCCCTGCCGCGCCCCTCGCCGTGGTCGGCGCAGGTGGCCCCCGATGGCACGCTGACCGTCTCCGGCGCGGGCATCTCCCCCGCCGCGGTGCGCGATGCCTGGTTCATTCCCGCGGTGGCCGACACGGTGGACGGACCGGCCCCGCAGCGGCTGCGGGTGCACAACGAAACCTTTTCGCTCGCGCTCAAGCCAGGCCAGGCCTTCAAGGCCGATGCGCCGCTCGCCGGTGTGCTCACGGTGCTCGATGCCAGCGGTCAGCGGACCGCGCTGGCGGTGTCGGCGGTGCCGGGTCGACCGCCTGCCGAGTCCGACCTGCCGTGGTGGCGCGTCATCGGCTTCGCGCTGCTGGGCGGGCTCATCCTCAATCTGATGCCCTGCGTGTTCCCGGTGCTGGCGGTGAAGGCGGTCGGGCTCGCCGGGCTTTCCGGCGCGGCGCGGCGCCACGCGGTGGCCCATGCGCTGTCCTACACGGCCGGCGTGGTGGTGACCTTCACGTTGGTGGGGGTGGCGCTGCTCGGCTTGCGGGCGGTTGGCGACGCGGCGGGATGGGGGTTCCAGTTCCAATCCCCGGCCTTCGTCGCCGGCATGGCCTGGGTTCTGTTCGCGGTCGGCCTGAACCTGTCGGGCGTCTATCAGGTGCAGGTCGGTGCCGCCGGGGCAGGGCAGTCGATGGCAACGCGCGGCGGCCACGCCGGCAGTTTCTTCACCGGCCTGCTCGCCGTTCTGGTCGCCACCCCCTGCACGGCCCCGTTCATGGGGGTCGCGATCGGGAGCGCGCTGGCGGCCGGGTCGGTGGGGCTGACCATGGCCGTCTTCGTGGCGATGGGGTTCGGGCTGGCGGCGCCATACCTGGTGCTGGCGGCACTGCCGGCCTTCGCGCGGATACTGCCGCGGCCCGGCCGGTGGATGGAGTTGGTGCGACAGGTGCTGGCCTTCCCGATGTACGCCGCCTGTGCCTGGCTGCTCTGGGTGATGAGCCAGGAGGCAGGATCGGCCGGCGTGGTGGCTATTGCGGCCGGGCTGGTGCTGGTGGGTTTCGCCGGCTGGGCGCTCGGACTCGGTCAGCGCGAGTTGAGCGGAAGGGTGCGCCGGATCGCTCATTCGGCCGCGCTGGCGGCGACCCTGGCGGCGCTGGCGGTGTTGTCAGGCATCGCCGTCAGCCCCGCGGCGCCCGCCGGATTGGCCGCGGAAGCCGGCGTGGAGCGCTTCTCCGCCGAGCGGCTGGAGGCGCTGCGCGATGCGGGGCGGCCGGTCTTCGTCAACATGACCGCCGCCTGGTGCGTGACCTGCCTGGTGAACGAACGGATGGCGCTGGCCCAGCCGACGGTCCGCCAAGCCTTCGCCGCGAGCGGCGTGGCCTATCTGAAGGGCGACTGGACGCTGCAGGATGCCGCCATCACGCGCTTCCTGCACAGCCTCGGACGCGACGGGGTGCCGCTGTATGTGCTCTATCCGCCCGCGCACGGTGCCCCGGTGGTGTTGCCGCAGATCCTGACCGAAGCCTCCGTGCTGGCGGCGCTGGAGCGGATGGACAAGTAGCCGAACCCGACGGAGCGGATCGACCGCTGCGCCCGCACGCCCGGTCGGCAACGCGACTGGCGCGACGGCCCGATTCCACCTATCTGGCAATGGCGTCCGTTCCACGCCAAGAACCGGAAACTGTCCCATGCCCTCGTCCATCTACGACCAGGACCTCGACAAGAACCCCGCCAATTACGTGCCGCTGACCCCGATCTCCTTCCTGGTCCGCGCCGCCCGGATCTTCCCCAACGGCCTGGCCGTGGTGCACGGCGAGCGCCGCATCACCTACGCGCAGTTGCTGGAACGCTGCCGCCGCCTGGCCTCGGCGCTGGCCGCGCGCGGCGTCGGCCGCGGCGATACCGTGGCCGTCCTCGCGCCCAACATCCCGGCGATGCTGGAGGCGCATTACGGTGTGCCGATGACCGGCGGCGTACTCTGCGCCGTCAACACCCGCCTCGACGCGCCGATCGTTGCCTTCATCCTCCGGCACTCGGAGTGCAAGGTGTTCCTGGTCGACCGCGAGTTGGCGGCGGTCGCAAAGGCCGCGCTGGACCTGCTGGACGGCGGCAAGCCGGTGGTGATCGGCATCGACGACGCGCTGACCTCCGCCGGCCAGGTGATCGGCGATATGGAATACGAAAGCTTCCTCGCCGGCGGCGATCCCGACTATCCGGTGGGCTATCCCGACGACGAGTGGGACGCCATTTCGCTCGGCTACACCTCCGGCACCACCGGCGATCCGAAGGGCGTGGTGTGCCACCACCGCGGCGCCTACCTGAACGCACTCGGCAGCGCGCTCGCCTTCGGCATCACCCCGCGCAGCGTCTATCTGTGGACGCTGCCGATGTTCCACTGCAACGGCTGGACCTTCACCTGGGCGATCACCGCCCAGGGCGGCACCCATGTCTGCCTGCGCCGCGTCGACCCGGCGCTGATCTTCCCGCTCATTGTCGAACACGGGGTGACCCATCTGTGCGGCGCGCCGGTGGTGCTGACCATGCTGATCCACGCACCCGCCAGCGTGCGCCGCGACTTCGGCGGCCGCGAGGTGAACATCGCCACCGGCGGCGCCGCGCCGCCCTCGGCGGTGATCGTGGCGATGGAGAAGCTCGGCTTCACCGTGCACCACGTCTACGGGCTGACCGAAACGTATGGCCCGCTGACCTTCTGCATCCGCCAACCCGGCCATGAGGATCTGGAGCCTGCCCGACGCACCGCTTTCCTGGGCCGTCCGGGGGTGCCGCACCCGACCGCCGAGGATGCCACCGTCCTCGACGTGAACCTCGCGCCGATCCCGCCGGACGGGCAGACCATCGGCGAGATCATGCTGCGCGGCAATACGGTGATGAAGGGCTATCTGAAGAACCCGAAAGCCACGCGGGCCGCTTTCGCCGGCGGGTGGTTCCACTCCGGCGATCTCGGTGTCCGCCACCCCGATTCCTACCTCGAGGTGAAGGACCGCCTGAAGGACATCATCATCTCCGGCGGCGAGAACATTTCTTCGCTCGAAGTCGAGGAGGTGCTGTATCGCCATCCCGATATCATGGAGGCGGCCGTGGTGGCGCACCCGGACGAGAAATGGGGCGAGGTGCCGCACGCCTTCGTCACCCCCAAAGCGGGAGCCGACGACCGGCTGACCGAGGACGCGGTGATCGCCTGGTGCCGGGCCAACATGGCGCACTTCAAGGCGCCGCGGCACGTCAGCTTCGTGCAGCTTCCCAAGACCAGTACGGGCAAGATCCAGAAATACGCCCTCCGCCAGCGGATCGCCGAAAGCCTGCGCAAGTAGCGGCGGACGGTTCGGGCGGCCAGCCGGACTTGCTGGGGCGGCGGTGCGCTTCTACCGTCCCGGACTCGGAGGGATTCGAGGGATCGACCCATGCGTTCGGCAAAATGGCTCGGCACGATCGTTCTGGGGGTGGGCATTCTGGGAGCGGCGGCGCTGACCGCATCGCCGCCGGCCCAGGCGCAGAAGGCGCAGGACACACTGCGCATCGTCTGGTGGGACCAGTTGCTTAACGTCAACCCATACTACAACCAGCTCCGCAGCGGGCTGGTGGTGGCGCACCAGGCGTTCGACGGCCTGGTGGCGCGCGACCCGGAAACCTTCGCCATCAAGCCGCTGTTGGCCACCTCATGGAAGTACGTCGACGACACCACGCTCGAACTGGAGCTCCGCAAAGGGGTGAAATTCCAGGACGGCAGCGCCTTCAGCGCCGACGATGTGGTCTACACCATCAACAGCGTCCTGGCCGACAATCACCTGGCAGTGCCGGACAACTACGCCTGGATGAACGGCGCCGAGAAGATCGACGACTACAAGGTGCGCATCAAGCTCAAGCATGTGTTTCCGGCGGCGACCGAATACCTGGCCATGGTGCTGCCCATCCTGCCCAAGGCGTACCGCGAGCGGGTCGGCGCGGACGCCTACGACAAGCAGCCACTGGGGGCGGGACCTTACAAGATCACCCACATCGAGGGGGTGACCCGGATCGATCTGGAGCGTTTCGAGGACTACTACGCCGACAGCCCGAAGGCGAAGCCGGCGATCCGGTGGCTGCAGATCCACGAAGTGCCGGACGTCGCCATGGCGCAAAACGAGATGATCGGCAACCAGGCCGACTGGACCTGGAACGTGCCGCCCGACGTCGCCGACAAGCTGGGTGCGATGCCCGGCATGCAGAGCGCGCACGCCGAGACGATGCGGGTGAACTATTTGATGTTCGACGCTGCCGGGCGTACCGGGGCGGACAACCCGATGACTAGGCAGAAGGTGCGCCAGGCCATTGCCTACGCGATCGATCGCAACGCGATGGCCAAGAACCTCATGCAGGGCGGTTCTCGCGTTCCCGACGCGCCGTGCTTTCCTACCCAGTTCGGTTGCGACGGCGCCGCCGCGGTGCGCTATCCTTACGACCCGGCCCGCGCGAAGGCGCTGCTTGCCGAGGCAGGCTATCCGAATGGCTTCTCGACCGAGCTGGTATCGTTCCTGTTGCCGCCGTTCGAAGGCGCGGTGCAGGGATATCTCGGGTCGGTCGGCATCGACGCCAAAATGACCCATCTGCAGGCCGAGGCGGCGGTCAGGCGCAACCTCGACGGCACCGTCCCGCTGTATCTCGCCAACTGGGGCAGCTATTCCGTCAACGACGTTTCGGCGTTCCTGCCGGAGTTGTTCAGCGGCCAGCCCGAGGGCTTCAGCGCCGCTGACGATACGCATGACGCCGCGCTGAAGAAACTGGTGGATGCCGGCGGCACCAGCACCAACCCCGATGAGCGGCGCAAGTACTACAGCGCGGCGATCAAGCTGGCGACCGAGCAGATGTATGTGCTGCCGATCATGACCAGCGTGCAGACTTACGTCGCCCGGAAGGAAGTGAACTTCCGGGCCTACCCGGACGAGCTGCCCCGTTTCTACCTGGCCACCTGGAGGTAACGGGGCGTCAGTAGCCCCGTCGCGGATCGACCCGGTTCGGCATGCTCCGCCCCTCCCGCCACGCCTGCAGGTTGGCAAAGAAAACGTCCAAACTCGCCGGGTTGTAGCTGATCGGGTCGTCGGTCGAGACGTGCGGCGTGATCAGCAGGTTCGGCGTGGTC
>Ga0181529_10003155_pt1 | contig 19056 bp, 11 predicted proteins | sample PEATcosm2014_Bin_36_FD_119763 | JGI IMG/M metagenome (GOLD analysis project Ga0181529, IMG submission 119763) | Peatland microbial communities from MTU Mesocosm Facility, Houghton, MI, USA - PEATcosm2014_Bin10_30_metaG | ecosystem: Environmental > Terrestrial > Soil > Wetlands > Peat | place... | reverse complement strand
GCGGCGGGCTTCAACAAGGCGGCGGCGCAATACAAGGTGACGGCAAGAGTGGTGGGGCCTGATGGCTACGATCCGCAAGCCGAACTCGTTGCGTTGCAGAAAGCGGTCGCGGCCAAGCCCGCGGGCATCCTGATCTCTGTGGCCGACGCCGCAGTGCTGGAATCCGGGATTGACGCGGCGGTGAACGCCGGAATTCCCGTGATCACCGTGGACTCGGACGACCCCGGCAGCCACAGGCTCTACTTCATCGGGACCAACAACCTTGAAGCGGGGCGGATGGGCGGCCACCGCGCGATCGAGAAACTGGGCGGCAGGGGCAATGTGGCCTTCTTCACCATCTCCGGCCAGCCCAACACCGAGGAGCGGCTGAAGGGTTTCAAGGATGTCTTGTCCACCCGGCCGGATATCAAGATCGTGGACGTAATCGACATCAAGGGCGATGTGCGCATGGCATTCGACAAGACCCAGGAGCTGATGGCCCTGACCGGTCCCCAGAGAATCGATGCCTTTATCTGCCTGGAGTCGCAGTCGGGCAAGGTCGTCGCCGATGCGGTCAGCCGGTCCGGCGGCACCGATCGGGAGGTATTGGCCTTCGATGTGGGCCAGGATACGCTGGACTCGATCAAGGCCGGCACCATCGACGCCACCATCGCGCAGAAGCCCTTCACGATGGGCTATGTCGGCTTGAAAGGGTTGGACGAGGTCTTCCACGCGCCGCCTCGGCTGCTCAGCAAGGACTACGCGGCCGACTCCTTCGCAATCTATCCGGTGTTTGTGGATACCGGCACTTCGCTGGTGGACAAGAAAAACGTGGATCTCTATATTGCTTCGGCTGCGGAGGGAACCAAGTAGGTCCGTCGCCGCAAATTGCAGTGATCCCGCCACGGTCGCGACAAGGCGATAGCCGCCCTCAAGAAAGCCCGCGCTCCAATTCGAGGCGCGGGCTTTCTTATCCATGTATTCTGTCAATTCGGCAACAATCGGGAACAAGGCCACATGAAGGAAACCGAAACCAGAAAAGTCGAGCTGTTTGAAACTAGTCTTCGCGACGGGATGCAGCAGCCGAACCTCGAAATCTCAGTCCCCAATGCTGTCAGCCTGCTCCAGCGCATGGCCGCATTTGGCTTCCAGTATGCCGAAATCGGCTTTGCCGGCGCCAACCAGTTCATCGGAGATTTGACAGCCGCTCTTTATCCGGCCGATACAGGCGCCATGAAGCTGGCGATCTTCGGCAGAACGCGCGGCCGTGGCGCCAAGGTCCAGGAATGGCCCGACGTGCAATTCATGATCAGCCACCGCAAGCGCGTTCCCGTAGCCTCCGTCGTCGTCAAATCCCGTCTGCTCGATGTGACCCGGTCGCTGGAAACCACACCGGAAGAAAACCTGCTGATGGCCTGGGAAACCATCGAGTGCCTGCATGACCACGGCCTTGAAGTCTTTGTGGACTTCGAGCACGCCATGGATGCCTTTTGCGGCCGCCGCGAAAACGGCGAAGAATGCGATGCCGATTTCAGCCGCCGCAGCCTCGACTATCTGCGCCAGATGACGGAACAATGCATCCGTCAGAAAGTGAGCCGGATTGTCATTTGCGACACCACCGGCGGCGCCAGCCCTGAAGAAGTCGCCCAGGTATTCGGCGGCCTTACGCGGGATTATCCCGATTTCAAATTCGGATTTCACGGCCACACCGATCGCGGCCTCGGCGTCGCCAATTCACGGGCTGCCATTCTGGCCGGTGCCGCGCAGATTCAGGGCACCCTTCTGGGAACCGGCGAACGCTGCGGCAACGTGAACCTGACCACCGTCATCGGCAGCATGCAGCTCAGGGACGAAGCCGAGTTTGTTCCTCCCGAATCGCTCACGGGACTGACCGGCCTCGCTTATTCGGCCTATGCGGCCTTTTCGCTCGAAGTGCCGCACGGCGCTCCCATCGTCGGCACCGGCGCATTCGGCACCTGGGCCGGCATGCACGGCAGCAGCGAACGCAAGAACCCAGGAGCTTACCTCTGGTGCGATCCCGCCAAGGTCGGTGCCAACCCGCTCATAGGGGTTAACGGCCAATCGGGCCGGGCCAACATCATTCTGCTCTCGCAATCGCTTGGCGTTCCTCTTGATTCCGCGCAGGCCCAGGCTCTCATCGACGCCAACCAGGCAATGATCGAAGGCGACGGTTTCACGGCCAGCGAAGTCTCTTTCCGCCTGGCCTGCATGAAGGTGCTCAAGACCCTCCAGGAGCGCTTCAGCGTCAAAAGCTGGCGAGTGATCGACGAATCCGACGAGACCGGAAACCGGTACGTGCAAGCCTCTATGCTGCTTTCCATCGGCGATTCTGTCGTCAAGACCACCCGCGCAGAGGGCGCGGGTCCGGTCGATGCGCTGACCAAGGCAATGCGCCGCGAGCTGGAGAAATGGTACCCGGCGATCGCCGAGATGCATCTGGGCAGGTTCAGCGTCACGGCCATCGACGTATCGGTCCAGGACACGGCGGCCCACGTCCGCGTCACGGTCAGCTTCCACGCCGACGGTCTCGAGCCGTGGACCACCGCAGGCGTCAGCAGCGATTTGAACCAGGCCGCGCTGATGGCTATAGTGGACGGCTTTCACTACTGGCTGCTGCAAAACCCCGAATAGTCGGAGCGGGCTTGCGCGGCCTGGAAGCCTGAACCTTGACCTTCAGCGATGAAGGCTGCGCTCCTCAAAGCAGAAAAACCGTTCGAAATCTATTCCGGCTTCGGTTGCCCGGTGGCGTTCTCCTGCTTGGCCAGTTTCACGCGGGCGCTCTCGAGCTTGTGCTGCACCTTGGCCACATCGCCCGGCTCTACGTCGGCCGGCGCCGACTTGGAGTACTCCGCCAGCGACAATTCCCACTGCGCCGCGGCCAGGCGGATGCGGCCTGTCTTCTCGTAGAGTTCGCCCAGGTGGTCGTGGACCGTGGGGTCGGTCCGGTCGCGCTCCACGGCCTGGTGCAGATTCTCCTCGGCCAGCTCATATTGCCCCAGCTTGAAGTAGGCCCAGCCCAGCGAATCCAGATAGGCGCCGTTCATCGGCTCCAGATCCACGGCCTTTTTGATCAGCTTGATGGCTTCGGGCAACCGTGTTCCCTTGTCCGCCAGCATATAGCCCAGGTAGTTCAGAGTCATCGCGTTTGCTGGGTCCAGATCCAGAACCTGGCGGAAGAACTGCTCGGCCGGCTCATAGTGCTTCTGCCGCTCGGCCAGTTCGCCCCGGAGGAAGAGCAGGTAGGCTCGGTCTTCCTTCTTGGTGGTGAGAGCGCCGGCCTTGTTGAAGGCGTCCTCGGCATCTTTCCAGCGGCGCAGGCGGATGTCCATCTGGCCCAGAGCCACCCAGACAGTTCGGTCTTCATCGGTGTTGTTCAGCAGCCCCTTGGCCAGCTCCAGGCCCTCGTCGGCCTTGTCCTGATCCGCCAGTTCGCCGGCCAGCATCAGCTTCAGGTCGCGATTCTTGGGGTCGGCCTGGACGGCTTTGCGTGAGACCTCGATGGCTTTGTCGAACATCCGGGCGTCGCGGTAGGTGTCCACCTGGCCCTGGAAGCCGCGCAGGGCCGTCTCCCCGCCCATATCGATCATCTTCTGGTAAGCACCGATCGCCTGCTCGGTCTTGTCCTGTTCGTGATACACGGCTCCCAGCCGCTCCAGGAAGATGCCGCGGTTGTTCTTCTCCTCGCCGGTATAGGCGCCGTTGGCGTGGGAGGTCAGGTCCACCATCTTTTCGTAGACCTGGGCGGACTCGTCGTAGCGGCCCAGAACGTCCAGCAGCAGCCCTTCGTTATAACCGGCTTCAAGTGAAGTGGAGTCCAGCTTGCGAGCCTTGCGGATGCTCGCCAGCGCATCTTCGTACTTTCCCTGGCGGCGCAGGATCTCGCCGATGTGGATCAGCGCTCCGATGTCGTCCGGATCGGCGTCGGCCACTTGCTTGAACTGTTTGAGCGCCTCGTCGAACTGATCGTCGCTGAGCAGGGCCTGGGCCAGCGCATCCAGCGTATGCACGTCTCCCGGCTCCATGTCGGCGGCGCGCTGATAGGCGGCGATGGCGTCCTTGTACTGCTTCAACTGGTCGTAAGCCGCGCCCAGGGCAAACTCCATCTTGGGGGTGCGGTCGGCCACCGGAACGGCCTCGATCACCTTGGCGGTATGCGCAATGTCGCCGCTTTCGGCATAGAGGCGCGCCAGGTTCAGCACCACTTCTTCCGATTCGGGCTCGATGGCCTGCGCGGTCTTGAACTGCTCTTCCGCCTTCTTTGCATCGTGCCGGACACTATAAAGCTGGCCCAGGACCATGCGATCCTCGACGCTCTTGGGCTGCAAGGCCACAATCTTCTCGAACTCGCCGATCGCCTGATCCAGAACGTTGCCCGAGGGCGAGGCGGAGGAAGGGGCATTCGATCCGTCGCCGAGTTGGCGCAGGTAGATGCGTCCCAGCAGCTTGTGCGCCTCGATGTCGTTCGGCGAGCTCTTGAGCAGCTCGCGAGCCGTACTTTCGGCCTCGCGCGAGCGGCCAGAGCGAAAGTAGAGCTCGGCCAGCCCATCGTTCAACTGCGCCGAGCCGGGATCGGCATTCAGCGCCAGCTTGTACTCCTCGATGGCGCGCGTGATCAACTCCGGGCGGCCCGATTCGACGGCGTCTTCTTCGTCGATGTTGGCCAGGGACAGGTGATAGTACGCGACGGCGCGATCGGGAGCCGCTGCGGCAGGCTCGGCCGATTCGGCTTTCGCCGGCGCGGCCGGGGCCGGCTTAGCGGGAGCCTGTGCGGCAGCGCCCGGTGCGGCGTCAGGAGCCGCCTTGATTGGAGCGGCTTGGGCGCGGGCGGGCAGAGCCGGCAGCAGAACGAGCAGTGCGACGGCAAACGTGAGCCAGGAAGGCAGCGAATAGGGTTTTAGTTTCATCATCCAGGGGATTCCGTGCCTCCTGAGCCATGCGGACGGGGAAAAAGTTCCGCGCCGAAGGGCGAAAAAGGCAGCGCAGGCAGCCGGTGGGGGCAACTCTGCCTACTATAGAGACGATTTTACCCGCCATTAGTCGCAGCGTCTTTGCGAATTGCAAGGTTTTGCGGTTTGCAGACCCGAACAGATGCTGGGTTACGGCGAAGGAGCCGGCAAGCCGGCGCGGCGCGCGCGCGAATGGCCCAGTGCTTTACGCCTGCTTCACGCCGGGCAGCCAGCCGTGTTCGCGCAGGGATTTCAGTTGGCGATGAAGGACTTCGGCCTGCCGCTCCAGGCGTTCGAGTTGGCGCTCGCCGGGGTGGTCCTGGGGCGGAATCGCCGGCTGCAGTTCGCGGATGCCGGGCTCCGGCCAGGGAGAATACGTCGGATGGGAGCCGGCCGCGGTCTGTTCCTCCAGCCAGCGCAGACGCCGGTCCAGCAGTTCCAGCCGGCTCTGCACCGGGCCGGACTGTTTCCACGTCCATTCGCCGTCGAGGGCGGTCAGGGTGGTCACGCTCTGGGCAAAGCGGCGCAGATAGGTGACAAAGGCGGCCACAAACTGGGCGAAGGGCCGGCGGCGGGGCCAGCTTTCGGCCAAAAGACGCTCCAGAGATTCCTCGGTGTCGTTGTGGGCTAATCCGGCCGCGCGGCGGGCGTTGGCCAGCAGGTGCGAGGCGTGGGAGCGACTTCGCCACGCTTCAGCCAACTGCGCCAGATAGCGGCGGTCGGCCGTCAGGCTGGCGCGCAGAAACTCGGGTGCACGGTCCCGCTCGTAGGCGGGAAAGAGAAACGTCATGGCCAGCAGCGAAATGACCGCGCCGGCAATGGTGTGGGCAATGCGCACCAGCGCCAGTTGCCAGTCGCCGGAGTAAGGCAGCCAGGCGAGCACGAAGGTGGGCGTCAGGAAGAAGGCGAAGGCCGCGTAGTTGACCGGCAAAATGGCCAGGGCCAGCAGTCCCAGCGGAAACAGCGTTGCGGCGATGGCCAGCTGGGAGTGGAGCGCGGCGGCCAGCAGCGCGGCCAGAATGCCGCCGGCGACCGTTCCGCCGATGCGTTCCAGGCCGCGGCGCATGGTTCCTGAGACGTGGGGCTGGAGCACGATGAGCGAGGTCAGCAGCAGCCAGTAGCCGTGGTCGATGTGCAGCAGCAGGATCAGCGCGACATCCAGGCCGCAGACCAGCGCGACCCGGACCGCGTGGCGCAGCAGCAGCGACTTGCGTGTAAAGTTGGCCGCCAGTTGGTCGATTACCCGGCCCGGATGCCAGCTTTGGCGCAGCTCGCCCAGGCGCGCATAGACGTAGCCGAAGTGGCCGACGGAACCGGCGAACGGGCGGTCGATGGCTTTGCCCAGGCGCAGCAGCGCCGCACTCTCGATTGCGGTCTCCAGTTGCGCGGCAGCTTCGGTCACCTGCGCCAGCAGGAAGCGGCCGGTCGCGTCCGCCTGCCCGAGGCAGCCTTCGAGGGCTCCAGGCAGCCGCGCCATCTCCAGCCGCTTGGCCTGGGCCGTGTCCACGTTCTGGCCGCGGCGGCGCACCAGCAGCGAGGCCACCCACAGCTCGGCGGCTCGCAGTTCGTCCAGGCCGGAGAGGCTACGGTCGAAGCACGGCGAGGCGTCGCGCGCGGCCTGGGTCTCCAGGTGCTCGGCCAGCGCGATGGTGCGGGCGATGAGCAGGTCGGCGTTCTCCAGCAATACCACCAGTTGGTGGCCCTGCGCGGTTTCGGCCTGATGCTCCGCCCGGATTGCGGCCACGGCCTGCCAACCCTGTTCAACGGCGCGGCGGACGCGGTACTGGTGGTGCTGCGCCAGGCGATGCCACAGCGCCGCGCGCTGCTGTTCGCGGCCGGCGAGTTCGGCCACCGAGCCCAGGAACGAGGCCAGCTCTTCGTAGCAGGCGCTCACCGCGGTGCGGGCCGGGCGATAGGCGTCCAACGGCCACAGGAAGAGCGAGAGCAGGGCCGCCCAGGCGCCGCCTGCCACCAGCAGAAGGCTGTTGCCGAGGGCCTCGTGCCAGGACGAGGCGGGCGCGCCGATGCCGCAGATGAAGATGACCTGGACCAGAATGCCGGCCGAGGAAAACGGCTGGCCAAGCACGGCAAGATAGCTCCACGCGAAGCACCACAGCACCGTGACCGGCAGCGCCCAGTGCAGGCTGGCTCCGGTGAGCGAACCCAGAAACAGGCCGGCCGCGCCGCCCAGCGAAAGAGTGGCCAGGCTGCTCATGCGGATGCGGTAAGGCCCACCGGTGTCGGCGATAATGGCTTCGAATCCGCCCAGCGCAGCCCAGCCCAGATTGGGAATCCCGGTCAGATCGCCCAGAACCAGGGGCGCGCAAAGGGCGACTGCCGCGCGGAGTCCGCGGAACCAGTCCATCTGCCGCACAAGAGCAAGCGCCTGGAAACGCAGGCCCTTCAAAGATCCAACCGGAGGCTGGGCTGCGGGTTTCACACGTTCAATCCTCAAGCCTCAATGCCGGAAATGCCGTATCCCGGTAAACACCATGGCCATGCCCAGCTTGTCGGCGGCGGCAATCACTTCGTCGTCGCGGACCGAGCCGCCGGGCTGGATCACAGCGGTCGCGCCGGCCTGCGCCACGGCTTCAAGGCCGTCCGGGAATGGGAAAAAGGCGTCCGAGGCGGCGACGCAGCCCTTGAGAGGCAGCACAGCTTTCATGGCGCCAAAGCGCGCGGCGTCCACGCGGCTCATCTGGCCCGCGCCCACCCCGAGCGTCTGGCCGTCTCTGGCATAGACAATGGCGTTCGATTTGACGTGCTTGCAGACCCTCCAGGCAAAAAGCAAGCTGCGCAGCTCTTCGGCGGTGGGTGGGCGCCAGGTGGCCACCTTCAGCTCGCCCTCGGTCACGTGGCCGGTATCGGCGTCCTGCAGCAGCAACCCGCCTGAAACGTGCTTCACCACGGGCCGAGGCAGCGCGGGGTGGACCTCCACCAGGCGCAGGTTCTTCTTGGCCGCGAAACGCTCGCGCGCCTCGGGCGTGAAGGCCGGCGCGGCGATGGCTTCCACAAAGAGCTTGGCGATCTCCGCCGCGGCGTCCCCACCCACGGGGCGATTGATGCCGATGACGCCGCCGTAAGCCGAGACCGGGTCGCAGGCCAGCGCCTTCTGGTAGGCCTCCAGCAGATTGGCTCCGGTGGCCGCGCCGCAGGGATTGGTGTGCTTCACGATGATGACCGCCGGCTCGTCGAACTCCTGCGCGAGCTCCCAGCAGGCGTCCAGATCCACCAGATTGTTGAAGCTGAGTTCCTTGCCCTGGAACTGACGGGCGCCGGCGATGCCCAGACCCGAGCCGTCGGCATAAAGGGCGGCGCGCTGGTGGGGATTTTCGCCATAGCGCAGTGACTGGGCCAGCGGGAAGTTGATGCGCAGGGTGGCCGGCAAGGCAGCCTCATCCGGCTCGGCCGGGCTCGCGGCCGCTGGAGCCTCGGCGATTCTGTCCAGCGTGCTGGCGATCGCGCTATCGTATGCGGCCGTGGTCGCAAAGGCCTGTTTCGCCAGCCGCCAGCGGGTTTCGCGGCTCAAAGCTCCGCCGTTGGTCTTCAGCTCATCGGTGAGAGCGGCATAATCCGCTACGCGCGTGATGATCGCTATATCCTCAAAATTCTTGGCCGCCGAGCGCACCATCGACGGCCCGCCGATGTCGATGTTTTCGATCAGATGGCCGAAAGCGACCCCAGGCTGTGCAGCCGTCTTTTCGAAGGCATAGAGATTCACCACCACCATGTCGATGGGCACAATCCCGTGTGCGGCGACGGCGGCCTCGTGCTCCCGGTTGCCGCGGATATAGAGCAGCCCGCCGTGAACCTTGGGATGCAGCGTCTTCACCCGGCCGTCCAGCATCTCGGGAAAGCCGGTCAGGTCGCTGATGTCCTTCACTGCGAGGCCTGCCTCGCGCAGCGCCCGCGCCGTTCCGCCGGTGGAGACCAGCTCCACGCCAAAGCCGGCCAGCACCTGGGCAAACCCCACCAGGCCCGTCTTGTCGGTTACGCTCAGCAAAGCCCGCCGAATCCGCTTTTCCGCACTCATGCTCAAACTCCTTCTTGAGATTCGCGCAGCCCTGTGCAGCCTCTTGCCGCGTCGGGCTGGCGAAGACCAAACTCCAGACTACATCGAATTCCGGGCCCCTATCTCAGATCACATTCCGGTACGGCGGCTTTCGCGCACCTCAACAGCAAGCCCCTCTGACTACGGGCTAGCCGAAAATGCTTTAGAGTTATCTTATGGGAAGTTATCCCCCAACTCCCGAACCCGAGGTTCTTCCTCCGGATACCGGTTCTATCCCCACGCCGCAACCGGTTCGCCGGCCGCGGCCCTCGTGGGCCGTCGCTCCAGCAACCTATTTGCTGGTGGGTATCAACTGCGCGGTTTTTCTCTTCATGGTGGCCAACCGTGTCAGCTTTCTCAACCCCTCCCCCGAGGATTTGCTGCGCTTCGGCGCCGACAACGCCGGTACGGTGCTGCTGGGCGGCGATTGGTGGCGCATCGTCAGCGCCATGTTTGTCCATGTTGGCATCATCCATCTCGCCACCAACATGTGGTGCCTGTGGAATCTCGGTCTGCTGGCCGAGCCGCTGATGGGGTCGGCGGGCGTGCTGGCGGTTTACATTCTCACCGGCGCGGCGGGCAACCTGCTTTCCACGCTGTATAACTGGCTCAAGTACCACGATCTGGGCGCGTTCTCGGTGGGCGCGGGCGCTTCCGGGGCGGTCTTCGGAATTGCCGGAGCGCTGATCGTGCTGCTCAAATCCGAGCGGCTGCCGGTGCCTCCGCGGGAACTCTACAAACTGCGCAGGTCGGTCATCTACTTTGCCGCCATCAACCTGATGATTGGCTTCGCCACCATGATCCCGGGCTCCATCGTCCGCATCGACAACATGGCCCACCTAGGCGGATTTTCCTGCGGACTGCTCTTCGCGGCGCCGATGGTGCCCAGGCTCGGTTCGCCCCGTCCGCTCTTCCTGAGGCGTCTGCGCATTACCGTTGTGATGGTGGTGGCGCTGCTGGTGCTCTTCGGCTTCTACCTGGCGCAGTTGCCGGGATAAAAACACAGTTCTCTTCTGCTTCGCTCAGGCAGGCTCCAGTGCGCCCGGGTTTTGCGGCTACCGGGTCGCCGTCGCGGCGAATTTTTTCACCATGGCCAGCAGCAGCTTGCGGTCGCTCTCGTTCAGATTCGAGGAGTAGCGGCGAATCTGGGTGAGAAAGCGCAGTTCTTCGTCGGAGAGCTTCTGGGTGTTGAACTGGTGGCCGAGCGAGTCGTCGGCGAAGAACTGGGAGATGGGCAGGTCCAGCGCCAGGGCAATCTTCGACAGCGTGTCCAGCGAGGGGACGGTATGGCCGTTCTCCACACGCGAGAGGTAGCAGCGCAGCAAGCCGGTTTTCTTTTCGATATCCCCTTGAGAGAGCCCCTTCTGCAGCCGGTGAGCGCGGATCGTGGTGCCAATCTTCATTGCGGGATACGTCCTGTTCCATCTCTGCCCGAGTTTACTTTCGTGGCAGCAATCAAATGAGTATTGGCTTAATAGTTAACATGGGCCGGGCGGGAATGCAAGCATTTTGTCGGGGCTTTGCCGGTACCAAAGGAATGCAGGGCGCGGGCGGCGGGCGGGGACCGGGTTTGCCCGGAAATCGGGAGTGGAGTTTTACGGCTCCAACTGGCTGGCGAGGAAGCGGTCCACGCGGGCCAGCGCATCGGCGGCGTCCTGCGCGCGGTAGCCGCCCGCGTTGTTGGGATTCTCGAAAGCGTGGCCGGCCAGGGGATAGATTTTGGCGTCCACGGGCTTGCCCAGCGACTGCATGGCGGCTTCAAAGGCGTGGACCGCGGCGGGCGGAATGCCTTGGTCCTGTCCGCCGAAGTTGCCCAGCACGGCGGCGCGAATCTGCGCCAAGGCCGACTTGTCGGTGGCCAGCGAGCCGTAGTTGATGGCGACCGCCCTGAGCGCCGGCGCGGCGATGGCCAGTTGCAGCGCATAGCCGCCGCCCATGCACCAGCCCACGGCGCCGATGCGGTTGCGCTTCACGTCCTTGCGGCCTTGCAGGTAGGCGAGGGCCGCGGTCAGGTCGCGCACGCCCTGGTCCTGGGGCAGGCCGCGGGAGAGTTCGTGAGCCAGGTCGGGCGTGGCTGCCACCTTGCCGCGATAGAGATCGACGGCCAGCGTCACGTAGCCCTTGGCCGCGTAGCCCGCGGCCTGCTGCTTGATCCAGTCGTTCAGCCCCCACCACTCGTGAATCACGATCAGGGCGGGATGGGGTCCGGCGCCGTGGGGCAGGTAGAGAATGCCCTGGGCGGTGGTGTCGCCGCTGGGAAAGGCGACCGCCTGCTGGGAGCGCGCGCTTGAGGCACTGAAGAAGAGCAGCAAGGGCGCGGCGCAGAGGAGAATGCGAAGAGTCTTCATGAGGGGACCTCGGTTGCAAGGCAATTTTCGCGCCGGGCAGGCCGCGACGGTCGGATATCTTGGAGATGCGCCAGCCTTTCCCCGGGATGGCCATAGCAAGGGGCTCGGGGCGTGCACGGCGAAGGGCCGTAAACCCTGGGGGCGCGGGAAGCGTCTGACTGAGTACGAGCGGGAAATGGCAAGGAGCGCAGATGCGGCGAGCGGCCGGGTGGACAGTTACAGTGGGGATTTTTGTGGCTGGCGGCTGGGCGTCCTGGGCGCAGGCTCCAGTTCAGGTTCCGCCGCCCGCTGCCGCCGCTGACTCGGCGCCGGTTCCGGCCGCTCCCGGGAGCGGCGGAAGGCTGCACGGCCAAGTGAAGAGCGGCAGCATCCCCCTGCCCGGCGTCACCGTGACCGCCCAGAATACGCTTACAGGCAAACGCTACCAAACCACCACCGACATCGCCGGGGCCTGGTCGCTGAGCATTCCCCAGAATGGCCGCTACGTGGTCAAGACGCAGTTCGCGGCCTTTGCCGCCGGATCGCAGGAGGCGGTGCTCAACGCCACGAGCCACGACCAGGCGGTCGCATTTTCACTGATCCTGGCCTCGCGGGCGGAACAGCAGCAGCAACAGGACCGGCAGGGGACCCAAAGCTCCGTCGCGGCCGAAGCCATCCGGCAACTGACTGGGACGGGCGCGCAAAATTTGAGCCTGGTGAGCGCGCTGGCCGCCGACACCGAAACCCAGGCCGGCCCATCGGCTTCTTCCGGTTCCGCAGGCGCGGCGCTGCCCTCCATTGCCGGCAACTCCGATTTCGGCGGCGACTCGGTGGCCATCAGCGGGCAATCGGGCCAGGTGAGCCCGATGGCCGGCATGGATATGGATCGGCTTCGGGACGCGATGGAGACGATGCGCGCCCAGGGCGGAGGGAACTTCGGCGGTGCGGGCGGAGGTCTCTTCGGGGGCGGCGGCTTTGGCGGTGGAGGGTTCGGCGGCGGCGGATTCGGGGGCGGTTTTGGCGGGGGGGCCGGCGGCGGACGGGGCAACTTCCGAGGCTTCAATCCCGGCCAACCGCACGGCGCCATCTTCTGGATCGGCAGCAATTCGGCGCTCAATGCGGAGCCCTTCGCGCTGCGCGGCCAGTCGCAGGAGCAGCCGGCCTCGGGAACGAACCGTTTCGGACTCACCTTCATGAGCGCGCCGTACCTGCCGGGGTTGACCAAGCCGAGCGGCAAGGATACGGTCTTCCTCACGCTCTCGGGCCAGCGCAGCTCGAATCCCTCCGACCAGTACGCCACCGTGCCCACGGATGCCGAGCGGGCGGGCAACATTCCCGGCCTCGCCGCGCCGATCACGCCCACCAGCCAGGCCGCGGCGCTGCTCAAGTACTTTCCCGAGCCGAACCTGCCGGGCGACGAGCAGAACTATCATCTGCTGACGACGGCGCAATCGAACTCGACGCAGGCCGGCGTGCGCTACATGCGCAGCCTGGGCGCCAATGCCACCCAGCCCGGCGGGCGCGGAGGATTCAGCGGCGGGCGCAGAACGCAGAACCAGGGTCTTCGCCAGAGCATCAACTTCAACTACAACTGGAGCCACTCGGCCTCGGACCATGTCAACCTTTTTCCAGAGCTGGGCGGCAAAGGCTTTTCCAACGGCGACTCCGTGCAAGCCGGCTACACGGTCGGCTACCACAAGCTGACCAACGTCTTCAACGCCAACTGGAATCGCAGCGACAGCCAGACGACGAACTTTTTCACCAGCGGGACCGATATTGCGACGCAGGTCGGCATCCTGGGGCCGAATAACGCGCCGCTCAACGCGAGCCCGCTCAACTATGGCCTGCCCAACGTGCAACTGGGCAATCTCTCCGGGCTCAGCCAATTGCAGCCCAGCTTCTTCGTGGCGCAGACCATCTCGTTCACCGAGGTGCTCAGTTGGATTCACCAGAAGCACAACCTGCGTTTCGGTGGCGACTATCGCCGCGTGCACCGCGACTTCCTGGGCGGGTCGAATGCCACCGGGACGTTCTACTTCACAGGTCTCTATACCGGCTCCTCGCTGGGAGATTTTCTTCTCGGCGAGCCGCAGGAAACCTCCATTGACTCGGCTGTGGCCAAGAGCTATCTGCGCGACAACGTGATGGACGTGTATGCCCAGGACGACTGGCGCGCGCGGCCCAGCCTCACGCTCAACTTTGGAGTTCGCTACGAGTTCTTCGCGCCGTACACCGAGAAGTACGGCCACCTGGCGATGGTCGACACCAATCCCGGCGCGGGCTTTACCGGCGCTGCCGAGGTCCAGTCCGGCGGTTCGGCTTCTTTCAGCGGCGCGCTGCCCGATTCGCTGGTCTTTCCCTTCCGCACGGCTTTTGCGCCGCGGTTGGGCATGGCTCTGCGCTTGCCCAAGCAGACCGTGGTGCGCGCCGGCTATGGCATGAATTACACCGTCGGCCAGTACGCCACCTTTGCCACGACCATGGCGCATCAGCCGCCCTTTGCCAACGAGCAGACCAACGAGTCGCCCTCTGCCGGCGCTCTCTCGCTGGCCAACGGTTTTCCCGCGCCGGACACGACGGGCAACTACGCGCTCGACCCGCACTATCGCCTGCCCTATGTGCAGGTGTGGAACGTCGATGTGCAGAAGACGCTGCCCTGGGGCGTGGTGCTCAACGCCGGCTATAACGGATCGCGGGGAAGCCGCCTGGACGACACCATCGCGCCGCGCGCGAGTGCAAGCAGCCCCAACACAGACCCCACAAACCTGATCTTTAACTATGAGCAGGCCGCGGCGTTCTCGCGCTTCAATGCCGGCACGCTGCGCGTGAACAAGCGGCTCTCCAGCGGTATTGCCCTGGGCGCCAACTACCAGTATTCCCATTCCATCGACGATGCCGGCTCGGTGGGCGGAACCTCGACCGTGGTGGCGCAAAACTGGCAGGACCTTCAGGCCGAGGAAGGGAACTCGAGCTTCGATCAGCGGCACAAAGTCAGCGGGACATATCTCTACGAGTTACCTTTTGGCAAGGATAAGTTCTGGGTTACCGGCGGCGTTGGCTCGCATATCCTGGAGGGATTCTCGGTTTCCGGCAGCTTTACCTTAGCTACCGGAACGCCGCTGACGCCGAGTTATCAGGAGGCGGTGGAAGATGTGGCGCGGGGCACGGCCGGAACCCTGCGCCCGGATCGCGTGCCGGGCGTTTCGCTCACGGCTGGCGGCGGCTCGTTGCTGCAGTGGTTTAACACCGCGGCCTTTGCGCTTCCCGCGGGTCCCTTTGGGACGGCCTCGCGCAACTCGATTCCAGGGCCCGGGACGATCTCAAACAGCATGGCGCTTGCCAAGACGATGCAGTTGGGCGACACGCGCAGCATGGAGTTTCGCGTTACGGCCAACAATGTTTTCAATACTGTGCAGTATTCGGGCGTAGATACCAGCGTAACTTCGCCGACCTTTGGGCAGGTAAATTCGGTTGGTTCCATGCGGTCGTTCCAGTTTACGGGGAGATTCAGGTTTTAGCGGAGTTAGCAAGTCGGCGGCGGAAGGAAAGTGAATGACGGGTTGGGCGCAAAAGATCGGGGCGGGAATTGCATCGCTGGCGCTTGGGCTTCCGGGCGCGCAGCCGGCGTTGACGCAGAGTTCCGGTCAGGGATCGACCCAGCAGCAGGTCTCGGTGACTCTGCAGGGCGGCTTCGTGCTCAAGGTGAACGGTGAACTGGTGCTGACCAACGTGGTGGCGCGCGACGCCAAGACCGGCGAACTGGTACAGGGGCTCAAGCGGAGCGATTTCAGCATCTACGAGAACGGCAAGCAGCAGCAGATCGACACCTTCGATTTTGAAAGCGTCGACAAAGCCACGCCGCTGAACGAGGCCACGGTGAGCGGACTGGCCGCGGGGACAAGCAGCAAGGCTGTGGTGGTGGCACGCCCCGAGGATCTGCGCAATCACCGCCTGATCGTGATGTTCTTCGACCTGACCTCGATGCAGCCCGAAGACCTGGATCGCAGCGTGGAGGCGGCGCAGGATTTTCTCAAGAAAAAAATGCAGCCCGCCGACCTGGTGGCGCTGGTCTCGCTGGGCGACACATTGAAAGTCGATCAGGACTTCACGGCGGACAAGAATGCGCTGATCAACGAGGTCGCCGTCTACAACGGCACCGAAGGGCAGGGGTTTGCCGAGGGCGCGACGGCGAACTCGAACCAGGTGGAAGACACCACCGGCTACACGCCCGACGAGAGCGAGTACAACGACCTGAACACCGACCGCGAACTGTTCGCGCTGCGCGCGGTGGCCAAGTCGCTGGAAAAGATTACCGAGAAAAAGTCGCTGCTCTATTTTTCCGGCGGAATCTCGCGCGACGGCATCGAGAATCAAGCTTCGCTGCGGGCCGCGATCAACGCCGCGGTGCGCGCCAACCTGGCCATTTACAGCGTGGATACGCGGGGATTGCAGGCTATTTCGCCGCTGGGCGATGCGTCGACGGGAAGCTATCGCGGCACGGGTGCCTACAGCGGGGGCGCGCTGCTCAACAACATGAACGCCAACTTTGCCACGCAAGAGGTAATGGCGACGCTGAGCACCGACACCGGCGGCAAGGCGTTCTTCGACTCCAACGATTTCGCTCCGGCATTCGCGCAGGTGGAGCGCGACGCCTCTGCGTATTACGCAATCGGTTTTCGTAGTACGAATCCGCTGCGCGACGGCCGCTATCGCAAGCTGACCATCAAGATCAACCGGCCCGGCGTGAAGCTCGAATACCGGCCCGGCTACTATGCGCCTGCGAACTTCCAACACTCCGGCCACGAAGACCGCGAGCGCGAACTCGAGGAGCAGTTGGCCAGCGACCTGCCGGCCACCGACATGGCCGTCTATCTCGACGCGATGTACTTCCGCCTGGACGAGAATCGCTTCTTTGTGCCGGTTTCGCTGATCGTTCCCGGCTCGCAGATTCCCTTTGTGAAGGGCGGCGACAAGGACAAGGCGACGCTGGACATCATCGGCAGTGTCATCGACGAAGTGAAGCGGCCCATCGGCCACGCGCGCGAGACGGTCAAGCTGAATCTCGATCCGAGCTTGCAGGCGCGGCAGAAGAACATCCAATACACGACCAGCTTCAACCTGCCGCCGGGCAAGTACCGGCTGAAGTTTGTGGTGCGCGAAAACCAGACAGGTCGCATGGGTTCCTTCGAAGCGGAGATCACGCTGCCGGAGATGAAGAAGGCGCCGCTCAAGATGAGTTCGATCTTGCTGGCCTCAATGCGCCAGCCCAGCAAGAAGCAGAGCCCGCTGGTGCGTGGCGGAGAAGAGTACGTACCCAACATCAGCCACGTCTTCCGCCAGGACCAGCACCTCTTTCTGCTCTACGAAGTCTATGGCCCGGCGCGGGAAAAGGCCGCGGCGGATGCGGCGAAGGGGACCAAACCGGGCATTAACCTGCTGAGCAGCCTGGAACTCATCCAGGGGGCTACAAAGGTGTACGAAACGCCGTTGGTCCGGGCCACGGCCATCAATGTAGAAGGGCGCGACGCGGTGGCCATCGAACTGGACGTGCCGCTGTCCGGGCTCAAGCCGGGTTCCTACCTGTGCCAGTTGAATGTGATCGACGACGCCGGCGGCAGCTTCGCATTCCCGCGCTTTGCTGTGCTGGTGCGCGAGCCGCTTGCTGCGGCGGCCGCGCAGCCGGCCGCTTCTCAATCCTCGGGCGGCGTCTCCGCGACGGGCACCCGGCAGGGAACCGCTGGCGCCGCCGCGAATCCGTAGGGACAATGCCGGCAGCCTGAGCCGCAGCAGGAGCCGCGCTTCTGGTGAAATGCCGCCGTGAAGACCCTATTCGGCCCCTCAAAGTAGTAGTCTTCGGTTTCGAGCAGCGCCTGCGGATTCCCATCCATTCTTTCATTTTCTCTTGAACAACCCTTCTGCGCCCGGGCCGCCGCAGCCAATGGGTAGAATTGAAGCATGACACTTTCCGCGCGGGATCGCGCCCGCCGCATCAAAATCATTCTTTTCGACGTCGATGGCGTTCTGACGAATGGGGCCATTTGGATTATTCCGGTTCCGGTGGCCTCGCCCGACGGCTCCATTGTCTCCAGAATGGTGGAAGCCAAAGGCTACAGCGCTCACGATGGCGCCGGCATGACGCTGGCGCGGCTGGGCGGCATGAAGGTGGGCATTATCACCAAGCGCATCAGCGAAACCGTGGCCCTGCGCATGCGTGACCTGAAGATTGAGTTCGTCTATCAGGGCGAGGCCTTCAAGATGCGTCCGGTGCGCGAGATCATGGAGAAGGAAGGCGTGACGCTGGACGAGATTGCCTACGTGGGCGACGACGTGATCGACCTGCCGGTGATGCGCGCGTGCGGCTTTGCCGTGGCCACGGCGAACGCGCGTGCGCAGGTAAAAGCCGAGGCGCATTATGTGACGCCCAGCCGTGGTGGCGACGGCGCGGGCCGCGATGCGATCGAATTCATCCTCGAAGCCAAGGGCCTGTTGCAGCAATGCATCGATGCTTCCATCGACGAGAGCAATCCAATTCCGCCCTCAATGGATATCGGCAAGGGTGGGGACCTGAAGTAGGTGCGCGAGATGCAGAGAGAGACCCAGAAAAAACGCGCAGTTGTGCTGTTGAGCGGGGGCCTGGACTCATCGACGGTGCTGGCCATTGCCCGCAGCCAGGGCTACGAGTTGTACGCGCTCTCGTTTTCCTACGGCCAGCGGCATATTGTTGAACTCGAAGCAGCCCGTCGCGTAGCCGCGTCCATTGGCGTGGCTGCGCACCGGATTGCGGCCATCGATCTGCGCATCTTTGGCGGCTCCGCGCTGACAGACGACATCGAGGTGCCCAAGGGGCGTTCAGCGGACGATATGTCGCACGGCATTCCTATCACCTACGTTCCCGCGCGCAACACGATCTTTCTTTCATTCGCTCTCGCGTGGGCCGAGGTGCTCGGTTCGAACGACATCTTCATCGGAGTGAATGCGCTGGACTATTCGGGCTACCCCGACTGCCGTCCCGAGTTCATCCAGGCCTTCGAGAAGATGGCCAACCTGGCGACCAAGGCCGGGGTCGAAGGCCGCCAGGCGCTCAAGATTCACACGCCGCTGATTGCCCTCACCAAGGCGCAGATCGTCCACAAAGGAATCGAGCTGGGCGTGAACTACGGGCTGACCAGCAGTTGCTACGATCCGTCGCCCACGGGCGAGCCGTGCGGCCAGTGCGACTCGTGCCTTCTGCGGCAAAAGGGATTCCGCGAAAACGGGATCGAAGACCCGCTGCCGTATCGGGCAGCCGGGGATCGGGCTTCGCGATGAGCTACGCCGTCAAGGAGATCTTCTATACCCTGCAAGGGGAAGGCGCGCAGGCAGGCCGCGCGGCGGTCTTTTGCCGGTTCGCGGGGTGCAACCTCTGGTCTGGTCGCGAGGCGGACCGGGCGGCGGCAATCTGCCGCTTCTGCGATACGGATTTCCTCGGCGTGGATGGGCCCGGAGGCGGAAAGTTCGATTCCGCTGAGGCTTTGGCCGCGGCCATCGAGCAAGAGTGGCCCAAAGATTCGGTTTTAGGCAAGCGGTTCGTGGTCTGCACCGGCGGCGAGCCTCTGCTGCAACTGGATGCAAGCCTGATTGCCGCGCTGCATGCGCGCGATTTTCAGATTGCCGTGGAAACCAACGGGACGGTCGCCGCCCCGGCGGGCGTGGATTGGCTCTGCGTCAGCCCCAAGGCCGGAGCGAAGCTCGC
>Ga0181529_10003149_pt1 | contig 19079 bp, 15 predicted proteins | sample PEATcosm2014_Bin_36_FD_119763 | JGI IMG/M metagenome (GOLD analysis project Ga0181529, IMG submission 119763) | Peatland microbial communities from MTU Mesocosm Facility, Houghton, MI, USA - PEATcosm2014_Bin10_30_metaG | ecosystem: Environmental > Terrestrial > Soil > Wetlands > Peat | place... | reverse complement strand
CACTGCGCTCACCAGGGCAAAACCTAGAAACGCCGACAGAGCAGAATTCCGCCGTATGAATTCGCCCCATCTGAACGACCGCGACAACAGCACGGCGATGGCCAGCGCCATCAAGGCGGAGTAGATGATGCGGTCAAGCGAATTCCCTTCCTGCATCGCCTCAGCCGCCTGATCCATCTCCCCCCCGAACCATTGCGAAGGCAGGCGCGAAGAGCTGATGAACATCCAGATCACGGGAACCCACAAGGCCAGGGAACTCTTTGCCTCCCTGGCGGGGTCATAGCGCAGTAGTCCCGCAAAAAGGACGATCACAACAAGGAGCGCTACGGATGAAGGCATCGTATCAACCTGTTTGCGGTTGGGGGGACAGGCCAAGGTCGGCTTCTCGAGCATTCACCGGCTTGCTCCGCACGGGGCTGGGACATTGAGACTTCTATCCAAGGAGATATCCACGTACCCTTCAGAAGAGGGAGGACGGGGCTCGCTTGATTTCTGCGCATTGTGGACGCGCAATCGCAGGCCCGGCACTGAGCCCCCCTGTGCAGCCGTGACCTTCGCGTATGCAGCCTGCGGATCAACACCATCGGCCTCAAACACAACTGCCCGGCGCTTCTGAAACCAACTCGCCGCTTGGCCAACCGTCGCAAACCACGCCCCTCGACCTTTCAAATCCGCAAGCAGATCGCGATAGCAGGCGTCCCACATTCTTTCCGGGACAAGGCTCCGATCGTGCCAGTTGGTCGTCATGCAGCCGCCAAATTCGGCCGCGTTGTCGACCATTCGTCCGAGAAGGCTTTTTGCCTGCCGGGAAGTCAGTCCCAGATAAACCGGGTAAAACAAGGCAGTGTCCATCACCTGCATTGGCATTTCCAGCAATCGCGCCGCCTTGAGCGGCTTGTAGGCCTGCGTTGTGCCCGCACGATAACCCACAGTCTCCCGGTACCCGATCGTCGAGTCGCAAGCCGCCCCGGCCTGTTCCAGAATCACAGGCGAATGCTGGTCATAGTAGAGCCAGTGCATGCGCACGCCGATCTCTGTCGTGCCCGCGATGCGCCGTATTTCTTCGAACTCTTCCTGCGCCCTCGCGCTGTCGAGCCATGCATCGATCCCGTGCAACCCGACTTCGCAGCCCGCCGCCGTCATCTGCTGGATCAGATCGGCAATGTCTCCGGCGCCATACCGGGAAGCGCGAAATGCGGGCGCCGGGCCATCGGAGTTTCTTCCCGGATCGTTCCCAAAAGGAATCACGAAGAAGGTCGAGCAGAGCCCCTTTTCCACTTCGAGGTAACGATCGACGAACCCGCGCCAGAAATCATGCGCCCAGCCGAGGTGCACAAAAGGCAGTTTCAAAGCCGCCGCCCAATTCGCCAGCAGGGCGCGCACGGGCGTTCGCCCGCGGAGCAGATTGGCCACCGAACCGAGCACGGCGCGATAGAGGAACCCGAGTGTCGTGTGGTCCAATCCGTGCCTGCGGATCGAGGGATGATCCACATCGTGCGTCAGGCAGGCAATGAACGAATATCCGTCGGGAACCGGAGGAATCTCTACCAGCGAAACTTGACTGGCCACGATCAGGTCCCGCATCAGCGCAATGTGCAGTTCCAGCGTCGGGATTCCGGCGTAAGCCGCCGGCTGCCCAACGTCGAGCAGCGTCCGGATTTCGCCGAACAGGTCATAGCCAATCCGCACCACCGTCTTCGCCGGAATCTGCGGCCGATTGATCGCCGACCGCCGGGATTCCTCGTCCACCAGCAGGCCCGTGCCCTTTTCTTGAAAGGCGATCGAGTCCCCATAGATCGGGATGCGCGCTTCTTTGTACGCAAGCACGCAATTGTGTTTTCGGGAGGCAATCCCGATCTTCTCCTGGGCGTCAAACGGAACCTTGCGGCCAGCGTAGAGCAGAACCAGTTGCGCGGATTTGCCGTTCACGTCCTGGTTCCCGGTGGAGAGCAGCACGTCATAGCGACGGCCCTCGCGATAAAACTCCCAGGGAGTTTTGAATAACTCGAAAAACTCGGCAACAACAGCGTGCTCGGATGAGTCTGCCTGGACACCGATCATGCAATCGCTCTCTTCTGAAAGCGGAACGTCCGCTTTCCTCGCGTTCCCCAGATCCGTGGTCCTCAAAACCTCATTTATCGCGAATGCACCCCAGCGTGAGCCGCACTGTCATTCTTGAGCAGTCCGGCCACCAAGCCGACAAGCGTCTCCCGCTCCTGTTGCCAGGAGTGCGCGCGATAGACCTGCTGGCCCCGCTCCGCAAGCTCGCGAACCTCGGCGGGATGCGTGGCCGCGTAGGCAATCTTCTCCGCCAGGTCCTGTGCATTGCCTGACTCGAAGTAGAGCAGGGATTCCGGGTCGAAGTAGTCCTGGATTCCCTGAGTGCTGGGAGCGATGACCGGCTTGCCGAGCGCCAGATACTCGAAGATGCGAGTCGGCGTGTTGATGTCGGTGAAGGTGTTGCGCTGATTGGGAATGATGCCCACATCCGCGCTTTCGATTTCGTGAACCAGGTCTTCCAGCGACCTCGGTCCGAGATAGTGGACTTTGCCGTCCAGGCCCAGTTTGCGGGCCTTCTCCATCACCTGTTCGAGATAGGGCGTGCTGCGGCCGTAGACCCGGAGTTCGGCCGCCGGGATCGACTCGTGAATCAGCGCCAGCGCCTCGACGGCCAATTCCAGCCCGTTCCGTTCCACCAGCGATCCGTGATACATCAGAACAAACGGCTCACCCGATCTGCGGAGCGGATAGGAACGCGCCGTGCGATAAGGAAAGATGTCTCCATCGGGAGAATTCATCACCACGCCGATCTTTTCGGCGCGGCAGCTCCGCCCGGAGAAAATCCGCTTGCAGGCGACATTGACGGTGATGACCAGATTTGCGTACGCGATGCTCCACTTTTCCAGGCGGCGGATCACCCGGACGGCAAAACTGTTCTCCTTCATCCCGAAGATCGTCCTCATCAATTCGGGCATGGGATCATGCTGGTCGAGAATCACCTTGGCGCCGAACAGCTTGGGCACGAACGCGCTGAGAACCAGGATGTCGGGCATGTTATGCACATACACCAGGTCATAGCGGCGCCTGAGCGTACGCCAACCCAGGATGAAGGCGGAGACAAAAATGAATGCGAAGTATTGATAGGCATAGGAGAGAGCGCCGCCGCGGCGATGCTTGATCGGAATCCGGACAATTTCGAGCCGATCGAGAATTTCCCTCTTCGTCTGCTTCCCGTCTCCCTCGCAGATCAGATCGATCTGCATACCCTCTTTGAGCAGCGCCTCAGCAGCGCGGCGGGGTCGCGGGTCCGCGGGATACTGCGAAAACACCACCATGGCTGTCCGCTTGCCGGCCAGCCGCGATCCCATCGCAACAGCCGGCAGCGGAAGAATCTCCACGGTACTCGCGGCCTGCGACGCGCCGCCCTGCACGAGACTATCCATCTTCCCATCCATGGCCGCAGTTAGACCGCGACTTCTTCGGTGCTCGCCCCGACCAGCTTGCCGCGCGCTTCGCGCTCGATCTTCATCTGGTTCGAAGCCCGAATCGCTTCCAGCACGACCGATTCGTCGAACTGGCGAAGAATCTCGATGTTGGGCATCACGCAGTGCCCGCCGATGACTCCGGGAAAATACTTGACGGGGGGAAAGAACTTGATCTCGTCATAGAATGAAATCACCTGCTCGTAGTCCGCGCCCGACTGATCGCAGTATCTCTCCACTTCCTGGGCCCAGGCGATCATCAATCCGAAGTAAGTCGTCTCGGTCAGCTTGGCCAGTTCTGTAGCCTCGGGAGACGAAAGTACCTTGGTCTTCAAGCCTGCGGACTCGAAATGCGCGGCAGCCAGACTGCCCGCCTCGCCATCGATGGCTCCCACAAACTTGGTGTATTTTGAAAGCTCTTCGAGCATGCGCACATGTTTGCCGCGCACCGGGCTGTTCACCACCGCCGTGCCGGTCCGCTCCGCAATCTGGCGAGTTGTTCCCACTTGGACGGTGCTGTTGACAATCGTCACCTGGGGCTTGAACAACGCGATGTAGCGAGCCGTCTCCCCCACAAAATCCTTGATCTGAAACGGGTAGCAGATATGAAGAACCTCTGTCTCGTCAATCTCCACGGGGGGCAGCGAGATGTCCACGCCAACCGTGTCGTGGGTTCTCGAAATCAGCTCGAAAAGCGGCTTCCCAACCTCGCCAAGCCCTGCAACAACAACCTTGCTCTGTGTTTTCACGGACTATTCGCCTCCTCTGAGAAATTCGTAATCTCTGTGAATCCCCCTCCCCCCGGAAAGGGGAGCGGGGTTTCCGGGCCCACGGCCTGGGACACACCTCACGCTGTTCTTTCCGCCGGCTCCAGCGTGCTCACTTCACCCTCCGCGCGCCTGGAAAGAAAAGCTGCAACTTCCTCAACCACCCTCCCCTGCTGCTGCGCGGTCAACTGCGGGAACATGGGCAGGGAGAGGATCTCCCCGGCCACCCGTTCCGTTACCGGGAAGTCGCCCGGCCCATAGTTCAGCGCGGCGTATGCCTTCTGCAGATGAAGTGGAATCGGGTAGTGAATTCCCGTGCCAATGCCCGCGCTCTTCAAATGCTCCATCATTCCCTCGCGGTCGGCCGTGCGGATGACATAGAGGTGATACACTGCGCGCGACCAGGACGGCTCATGCGGAAGGCCGATCCCTTCCACTCCCGCCAGCAGCCTCCCGTACTCGGCTGCCCGCTCGCGGCGTCCCGTGTTCCACGCCGCCAGGTGCGGGAGTTTGGCCAGCAGGATCGCGCACTGGATGGCGTCGAGCCGGCCGTTGTAGCCCTCCACGTCGTGGTAGTACTTCTTCACCTGGCCATGGTCGCGGAGCATCTTCACTTTGGCGGCCACTTCGGCATCGTTCGTCGTCACCGCTCCGCCTTCGCCGCATGCTCCCAGATTCTTGCCGGGATAGAAGCTGAACGCCGCGGCCCGTCCCATCGAACCGGCCTTCATCCAGCCATTGCGCTCTTTTGAAAAGTATTCGGCGCCGTGAGCCTGGCATGCATCTTCAACCACCGTCAAGCCGTAACGGGCCGCCAGCCCCAGGATTCGATCCATGTCGGCCATCTGCCCATACAGATGCACCGGCACCACCGCAGTCACGGGCCGCCCGCTGCGCAGGCTGATCAGCCTGCCGGATTTGTCGCGCGTGCACTGCTCTTCGAGGAACTGCTCGAGCCTCCCGGCCGACATGTTATACGTGTCTTCGTCGATGTCAACGAATTCCGGGGTGGCCCCGGCCTGCGAGATGGCTTCCGTGGTGGCTATGAACGTATGCGGCACGGTCAGCACCACATCGCCCGGCTCGATTCCGCAAGCCATCAGCGCGAAGCGCAGCGCATCCGTTCCGCTGCTGACGGCGATGGCGTGACTCGCGTCGCACGCGTTCGCGAACTCCCGCTCAAACTCCCCCACCACCGCTCCGCCCACAAAGCCGGCCGTGCGCAGGCTGTGCCGAAAAGCGCTCACCAGTTCCTGTTCAAGCTCCAGGTGGGGAGCGACGAGGTCAAGGAACGGAACCGTATTCGGAGCCTTGATCGCCTCCGCCGGCTGGATGAAGCGAAGAACCTTGGCCGGGTTTCCGGCGACAATCGCGTTTGCCGGGACATTCTTCGTGACCACGCTTCCCGCCCCGACAATTGCATTCTCGCCGATGGTGACGTTGGCCAGAATCGTCGCCCCCGAGCCGATCGACGCGCCCGCCTTGACCAGCGTCCGCTCGACCTTCCAGTCCGCTTCGGTCTGCGGAGCGCCATCGGCCGTCGTAGCGCGCGGATAGGTGTCGTTGATGAACATTACTCCGTGCCCGACGAAGACATTGTCCCCGATGGCCACGCCTTCGCAGATAAACGTATGGCTGGAAATCTTCGAGCATTTGCCCACGCTGGCATTCTTCTGAATCTCCACGAATGCCCCGATCCGCGTCTGGTCGCCGATCTCGCAGCCGTACAGGTTGACGAATTTCGAGAGCCGGACATCCTGGCCGAGTTTCACGTCGTTCGCAATGCAGTTGTAATCGTTCATAGATAGACCAGCGTTCCTTTCGTCTTGAGTGATTCGTTGGCTGCTTCCAGCATCTTGACCACCCGCAGCCCGGCGCATCCGTTGTTGAACGGCTCTTCTCCGCTCGAAATGCAATCGACAAAGTAGGACAATTCGTGGTGCAGAGCCTCCACCTGCTCCAGTTGCGGAGCCCACATATCCCCCGAGCGATAGTTCACCAGCAGTTCGTATACCCCTTCGCGGTTGGTGATCTTCACTCCCTTGTCGTAAACCTTAACCTTTTCGTCGGCTTCGAGATCGTTCCACACCAGCATCCGCTTTTCGCCGCCGATCAGCGTAGTGCGGACCTTGACCGGCGAAAGCCAGTTGACGTTGATATGCGCAATGACCTTCTCGGGAAAGTAGAGAGTCATGAACGCCACGTCTTCATAGCCGTTCAGATGCCGTTCCCCGGTCGCCACAATGGCCTCGGGGCTCGTCTTGATGAGGTAATCCATGATGGAAAGATCGTGCGGCGCCAGGTCCCAGAGGACGTTGATGTCGTGCTGGAAGAGGCCCAGATTCACCCGGGTGGAGTCGTAGTAATAGAGATTCCCCAGGGTTCCTTCCTCAAGCAGTTCGCTGATCTTCCTCACTGCCCCGGTGAACAGAAAGGTATGGTCGACCATAATCTTGAGATTCTTTTGGAGCGCAAGGTTGATCAGTTCCTCGCCTTGCTGCGCGTTGCTGGTGAACGGCTTCTCGACGAAGACGTGCTTGCCGTTCTCGAGAGCAGCCTTGGCCAGCTCATAATGCGTCCACACCGGGGAGACCACGGCGACCATGTCGATTTCAGTCGACAGGATGACGTCCGAGGCGTTTGCCGTGACCAGGACGCCGGGATAAGCCTTCTGCGCGCGCTTGCGGGCCGTCGGGCTGATCTCCGCGATTGCTATTACCTGGGAACCCTCCAGACTCGCAAGATTTCTCACGACGTTTGGTCCCCAATAGCCGTAACCAATTACACCAAAGTTCATGTGTTTTCACCGCTTGTCAGGACTGCTGTCGATGCGAGGGAGGATTGGATGGGAATGCGAGGCCTGCCTGGAGCCGTGCGGAAAGGACTGCGGCCCGGAAAGTGCAGAGTCGCGAGGCGCGAAACTCAATATGCGCCACTGCCCCGGATCACTGCGAGAGGAGTAAGCAGGAGGATTCTGAAGTCGAGCCAGGGCGTCCACGACGTGGCGTAGCGCAGATCCAGCCGAACCATTTCGTCGAACTTGACCGTGCTGCGGCCGGTCACCTGCCACAACCCGGTAATCCCCGGCTTGACTTCAAGCACGCGGCGCCGGTGCCACGTCTGGTAGGCCGCCAATTCGTACGGAATCGCGGGACGGGGACCGACCAGCGACATCTCTCCGTGCAGGACGTTGAGAAACTGCGGCAGTTCGTCCAGGCTCGTTCTGCGCAAAATCTTTCCCACGCGGGTAACTCTTTTGTCGTTGGTAAGCTTGTACACTCCCTGGCCATCCTTGGGAGAATTTTCATCCGCCTCTTCACTTGCGATCAGCTTCTTCACAAACTCCTGGTGCACGCTGTGATCGTTGTCGACGAACATCGACCGGAATTTCAGGAATGTGAACCGCTGGCCGTTCTGCCCGATGCGCTGCTGGCGGAAAAGCACCGGCCCCCTGGAGGTCATCTTGATGGCTACGGCGATAATGAAAAGAAGAGGCGCGCAAAGCAGCAGCAGCAAGAAGCTGCCCACGATATCCATCAGCCGCTTGATGCCTAACTGGGACTTTCTGCCGTTGCCCTGGCTCTTGAGGTCGGGATAGAGGGCGGGGTCGCTCGGCTGCCCCGGTTTGCCGTCATCCCATTCGTCGGGAAAAAAATGGAACGAGATGCTCACCTGATTGAACTGGTCGAATGTCAACTCGTCCCTCAGCGTGGCGCTCACCCTTCCCAGGATGGTGCTCAGAATGGTGTTCTTGTCGTCGCCGACAAGCCCCGTAAACAAGGCGCCCACAACGGTCCGCTCCCTGTACCACCCGATCACATCGGTCTCCCTGGTGGATGACGACAGGATCGACACCATGCTGTCGAGCGCTTTCCCGCTCTTCTCGGATCCATGATGTTTGCCCGCCTCGAGCAGCATCAGCAGGAAAGGCTCCTTGGAACGCTCGGTTCTCTTGCGCTCGATCGCGATCATGCGCTTGAAGGTCTCTTCGCGCAAGACCTCGCGTTCCCCTGCCGTCGCCGGCTCCAATGGAGCGTCGGCTGGATGTGAATTCCCATTCATGCGTAGCAGAGTCACGATTTGCTCCTTTCTCGACAAATGCTTCCCTTGTTTCTGTCGGATCTAAGTGGAAGGTTGACGTTCTGCTCTTCCCCCGCCTCATCCTCGCCGGGCCGGAAGCGCATGACGAAGTGCGCGTGTCCGTTTATAAATTTCCGCCGCCATTCAACGCGGGACCGTGGCGCGCGAGGCTTCATGCCACCGCAGCGCCATCCCGCTGGGCCGAGGTCAGCGGCCGGTAGTAGTAGCTGCTGTGCGACGAGTTCTTGGAACAGTTCGACACCGCGCCCACCAGCTTGTTCGATTCCAGCGCTTCGAGCCCCTTCCGCAACTGCCGTTTCTCGGTAACTCCCTCCCGTGTGACCAGAAGAATCCCATCCGCCACGCGGGTCCAGACGCTGGTGTCGGCCAATGGCAGCACCGGCGGAGAATCGATAATGACCCAATCGAACAGAGCGGTCAGCTCATCCATCAGGGCCACCAGCCGGGGAGATTGCAGCAGTTCCAAAGGATTGCTCGGCGCGGTCCCTGCCGGCATCATCCAGAGGTTCTTGCCCTCCAGGCGATAAATACGCTCCGCCAGGCTGCCATCGCCCGCAAGCCATTCGCAAAGGCCCGGATTCTTGCCAATCCCGAAGGCCTGCGATTGCGACGGCCGCCGCACGTCGCCCTCCAGCAGCACGGTCCGCTGCGTTGTCGTCAGAGCCAGCGCACAGGCCAGGTTGGCGGCAACCATGCTTTTGCCCTCCTGGGGAACCGTGCTCGTGATCAGCACTTTCGTGAGCGGCCGGTTATGGCGAAGATGCCGCAGGCGCACCCCCAGAAAGCGGAACGCCTCCGCTCCCGGACCGTCGCTGTCGGTAAGACAGACCAGCCGGCTTTGAAGAGGAAGCGAAACCTCCAGCGCCCGGCATTGGCCGAACAGGTCCAGGGGCTTTTCGGCCGGCGCCAGGTCGGGCGGCGGCTCATTTGCTTCTACAGGGGCCGGGGCCGGCTCCGCCGGCGATAGCTCCTCAATCCCGGGGGGCGGTTCGTGCTCCTCGCTTTCCGGCGCGGCGGGTTGCTCCTCCTCGACCGCACCCTGCCACTTCGAAGCGGCCCGGTGCTCCGCGCGCCGCAGCAGTTCGGTCACTCCAGCCGGAGCCGGCGAATCGCTTCCGGCGCGTTCGGATTCCGACCTTTGGAGCGCGTCAAAGATATAGCTCATGATTGCTCGCTCCCATAGGACTCATGTTTGCCCGCTTCCACGGCAAGATGTGCGCCCATTTCCTCGCCGCCCGCGATGGGCGGCCGCAGGGCGGAATATAACTCCACCAGAACGTCGATGGCTCGCTGGACATTCCCGTCATGGGTGTCCTGGGCGTCCTCGGCTCTTTCCGGTTCGGGCGTTGACGCCACGTCGAGCCGAAACTCCTGGGCCACGTCCGCGATGATGTCGGCAGTGACACTGTGCGACTGCCGCGCATAGGCGCTCAGCAGCGCATTCTCGCAGATGGTATTGATCAGGCGCGGCAAGCCGCGGGAATAATGATGAACGGCGGCGATCGTTTCGTCGGGGAACAGGGGGCTCGCCTGTGCGTCGGCCCCCGCAATCTGCAACCGCTGCTCGATGTACCGCTTGGTTTCGTCGGCATCCAGGGGCCCAAGCTGCGTACGGACCGCGATTCTCTGCTTGAGCTGCCTGAGCCCGACCGAATCGAGTTTCTCGTCGAGCTCGGGCTGTCCCACCAGGACAATCTGCAGCAGCTTGTCGTCGGTCGTCTCCAGGTTCGACAGAAGACGAACCTCTTCCAGGATGTCCGCGGACAAATGGTGCGCCTCATCCACGATGAGCACCGTGGTCATCTTTTTCGAACCGCGGGAGATCAGGAATTGTCCCAGGTCGAGCAGCAGTTCGTACTTGCTCTTGCCCGCGGCGGGAACACCGAAGTCGGTAAGAATGTATTGCAGAAACTCCGTGGGAGTGAGCCGGCCGTTAAAAAGATAGGCGTAGGCAATGTCCTTGCTCTCTTCCAGCAGGCGGAGCAGGCAGCGCAGCAGCAGAGTCTTGCCGGTGCCCACCTCTCCGGTCACCACCACAAATCCCTTGTGCCGGCGAACCCCATAGTAGAGCGCCGCCAGCGCCTCATTGTGCCGCTTGGTCGGCACAAAGCAGGTGGGATCCGGGGTCAGATCGAACGGGTTGCGCGTCAGATTGAAAAACGCTTTGTACATGGGCGACCTAGTCGTGCAGATAGCTGAATGCGGACCCCGCCAGGATGGTGGCGACGACCAGTGCGGCCATGGCCCATCCCAGCGCCATCTGCCTTTTTCTCTTCCATTCGTCCCGCGGGCATACAATCTGCGGAATCTCGGAGATGACCACCGTCGGCAGGAGCGCCTTGATCCCGTTTTCGCTGTGCAGGCGATCATCCAGAAGCTCAAATGCCCCCACCACAACCACGCCGAGCGCCAAGCCGATGCCGAGCCCCATGCCGCAAAACTTGAGACGGTTGGGAAAGTCCGGCTTCAGGGGCAGACTCGGCGGGTCCAGCATCCTGAACCGCTCACCCTGCTGCATGAGTTCCATGCTCGTGGCCATCACCGATTCGTTCTTCTTTTTCAAAAGATCGTCGTAGTCGGCCTTGGACTGGTCGTAGCCGCGGGTCAGATCTGCAAGCTGCTGCTCGCTCGCGGGCCCCGCGTTCAACCTCTCCTGGTAACCGCCGATTCTCGCCTTCAACCCGGCAATCGCCTGCTCGCGGTTGGCGATCTCCGCCTGGTTGGATTGCAACTGCCCCTTCAGCTGGAGCATCGACGCGCTCTCCGTAATATCTGTCGCGTCCCGCTCCGTGTCCTGCTTCCCGGCGCTGTTCCTGCTTTTCAGCTCGGCAACGAGGTTGCTCCTGGTCTTTTCCGTCTTCGCGATTTCGATCTTCAGGTTCTGGACATCCGGATAACGATCGGTGTAACGGGAACTCAGATCCGCCAGTTTTGCTTTGAGCCGGTCGAGTTCCTGGTCAATCGCCGCCAGGCCAGTCGGAGCGCCGTCGGCGCCGCGCGATGTTCCGTGCAGTGCCCGGGTTTGCTCGATCAGCGTCTGCAGGTACACTCGCTGCTGCTTGGCGGTGTTCAGCGCACCCTGTTCGCTCTGTAACTGCGACTGCAAGCCGCTCAGAATTTGCAGATTGCTCGCCTGCTGCGTCGGCAGTTCACCCTCGTGCAGCCCTTCAAACTCGCGTACCTTCGCTTCCTGCGCCGCGAGGTTCGTGCGCGCATTCTCAAGCTGGCTCTCCATGAACTTGGTGGTATCTTCCGACTCCTGCTGCCGCACCTTCAAGTTTTCGTTGATGAACAGGTCGGTCAGTTCGCTGGTCACCTGCTGGGCAACATGCGGATCGCGCGCCCAGTAAGAAACCCGGAAGGCCGTGATCTGGTTTTTTTGAGCGTCGCGCACCAGTTCGATGTCGATGTCCTTGCGCATGAGATCGACCTTTGCGTCCGGCGAAGCCTTGGCGCCCTTCCCCGCGTAGAGGTGCAGCTTGTCAATGATCACCAAAAGACGGGTGCGGCTGAGAATCTGTTGCGTAATGCTTTGCAGCCGGTCTTGAAGGTCATCATTGACATTCGGCACGACATAGTTTTTCGGCATGGTGGGCTGCTCCACCAGAATCAGCGTGCCCGACTTGAACCGCGGGGCCATGACCCAGCTTGCTCCCCAGACGATCAGCCACCCCACGAACACTGGCACCAGAAAATGGATGTGGCGGCGGCGAATCAGGTCGAGGTAGCGCGGGAAGTCGAGCCCTTCTGCGGTCTGTTCCTCTGGTTCTTCTGCCATGATTACCTTCCCAGTGGCCTGGTAAACTGATAGGACACGGTGATGTACACGCGATCGCTATCGGGAGCGTTGGTTAGAACGGGAATGCCGGGGTAACTCTGGTGGAGACGCTGGTACCCGCACTCCGCATTGAGATGTTCGCTTATCGTGTGCTGGACTGAAACCGATCCTGAAATGCTGCGTCCTCCGGGACTGGACGTGAAGAGCGCCGGAGTGACGTTCTTGTTATTCATGTAGCTGGCCGTCGCCCCCAGGGTCCAGGTGCGCGTTGCCCGCCAGCGCGCCAGTGCATTGCCGCTGTTTGATTCGAAGGCCCCCAGCAAGCCCCCTCCACCGGTCACAACCCGCGCGTAACTGGCCGCAAAATTGGTATGGTTCCGCTGCCAGCCTATGCTGGCCATCGCCGACGGCGTCCAGGAACTCTCGGTTGGCAGGGAAGACTGGGCGAAGTTGGAGTGCTGCGGACCACCGGCGAAAGACAAGGAAAAGGTCCGCTTGAGATAAAGCGTGTAAAAGAGAGACACCGTGTTTGTCTGGGTCTCGCTCTGTGCATGCAGCGGATTCGCCTGGCTGCGCGAATATTGATAGGCTGCGCCAAAATATTGCGTGCTGGACAGACGGGCGCTCCAGAAAGCCGCGCCGCCACGCGAGCTTGAATTGTACAAGCCAGGAACTTGGGACAGGTTGGGGAAATTCAGCACCGAAAGACCTCCGCTGCCGCCGATCATGCCGTTGCGGCTGAATTGGTAGCTCAATTCCGCGTTCAACGCGTTGCTCAGCCGGTCCCCAAACGGAGTAATGACGGTGGTCGGGGGAATCTGCGAGGAGCCGGAGACCGCCGACTCGAGCTGATTGAATGCACTCGAGCTCTTTTGCAGGGTGTCTCGAACGTTGATGATGGCATGCGGGCTCAAGCGATATTGGAAATTCGCAACCGCGTTCTGATCCATTTCATTCAGAGCGCTCGTGGGCTCGTAGAAGGTGAAACCTGGACTGTAGGTCAGCGTCTGGCGCAGCCGCGCAGTGGCCTGGTCAAGCGAAATCGTGGGCAAAATCGAGTACGTTACGTCGCCGGCCGGATGTCCGCTGGAGCCCGTCAACACGTTGTCGTCATAGGCGGTGTTCACGTTCACCGCGGCGCGCAGATAATTGGATCGCGCTTCGGAGCCGACTATGCTCGGATACGGTTCGCCGCTGACCGGGGGAGGCGTTTGCATCTGGCTATCCTCGTTCTGGGCAGGTGCGGTTCCAGTTGCGGTCGGAACCACCTGGGACCACAAGGGCATTGCGAACAGCAGCACTAGACTCAAACTGACTCGCGTCAACATGGACGATCCTCAAGGCACAACGATGGTGTCGCGCGGCTCGAGCTTTATGTTTTGGCCAGAATTCTTGCCCTTGATGAAGTCCTTGTAGTTGAAGGGAATGCGGGACTCCCCACCCCTTGAATTCTGGCGAAGGATGTAAATGCCCTTCTGCTTGGCAAAGTCTTTGAACCCGCCGGCGGTCGCAATGGCGTCCATCACCGTGGTCGCGGCCGTCAGCGGATAGGAACCCGGTTTTGTCACCTGGCCGAGAATGTTGAACTTCTCGCTGTTGATCTGCTCCACCATCACCGTAACTTCCGGTTCCGTGATGTAGTTCCGGAGCCTGTTCGCAATGTCCTGTTCGAGCTGCAAGGGGGTCCGTCCGGCAGCCTGCAACTCCCCCACCAGCGGCAACGAGATTTTTCCGTCCGAGCGCACCGGAATCGATCGCGTCAGGTCCGGCTCCTTCCACACGTTGATCGCCAGGCGGTCGTCATTGCCGATCACAAAACTGTTGTCGTGCGGCCGCGCGCCCGAGGCCGCGGCGGCGTGTCCGGGATCCGACTGGGCGGGGGCCGGGACCTGCCCCCATAGAAGGCCGCAGAGAAGAATCGGAAAAAATCCCCGCCTTATGGTTTGGTCGGCGCTGCCTTTCATTCCCACTCCTCGAGACAATCGCGGTTCATGAACCCTTCTTTCTTACCCATCGTGCCGGGCGGTCAACACGCCCGTAAAAAAATTCAGGCCGCCGCGGGCTCCACATCCGAAGCGTTGATCTCCACGGCCACCGACTGCGCCAGCATGTCCACGGATAGAACCAGGCGATACAGATTCTTCTTCCGCACCAGCACCCCTTCGACCCCTTCCAGGCTGCCGCGCGTCACACGCACCCGCTCGCCGCACTTCAGGTAGGGATGGGGTTCGACGTGAAACGGCCCCTCCACCGTCGTGCGAATCGCCTCGATCTCCGCTTCCGGGATGAGGGCCACCTGCTCGCCGCGGTAGAGAATCATGTGTACCCCGGGAGTCGACACCACCTGCAGCTTGCGATCGAGCGCGCCGCGCACAAACACATAACAGGGAAACAGCGGCAGCGAGAGCAGCTTGTTTCTGTCCTTCCAGCGCCGCATGGACTCATAGAGCGGCAGAAACACCTCAAAACCCTTCGCCGACAACATGTCTGCCACGGTCTTCTCGTGCTGATGGCGAGTGTAAAGCGCCCACCAGGCCGCCTCATCCTGCATTGCTGCGTCCATCCCGAGTGCGGTCGCCATCGTGCTTCGCCTCTCCTTCAACTTCGTTCGTGCTTGCGGGCATAGCTTCGCCCTGTGAGCTACATGCCCTTTTTCTTGCTTCGCAGCACAGACTTCAAACCTTCGCCCCGAAACTCCGGGGGTAAACAGCAAACCTTACCCGCACTACAACAAACCCGCCGGCCGAGCCAATCTCAGGCCAGTTGCCGTTCTCAAGCCGATCCACTCCCGGTGCTAATCATTCCCATGCTCCTGCCCCCTTCCACCGTCTCCCCTGGGACCGAAGGGCGGTAATCCCTTGTGGCTTTTGCGCCGTTGCGGCACGCCGGCATCGCGCAGCTTGTAAAGCAGCGAGCGATAGCTCATGCTCAGTTGCTCGGCCGTCTTTCGCCGGTTCCAGCCGTTGGCCTGCAGGGTTTTCAGAATCACCGCCCGCGCCGCCGCCGAAGCTGCCTCGCGGGAAGCCTCCTTCAAATATCCGATCCGCGGGCGGGCGGTCTCCATCGCGTTGGCCAGAGCCACTCTCCGGCCGAGTTCCGCACCCAGCGCCTCGTCGCCGCCAAGAATGATCACCCGCGCGATCCAATTCTCCAGTTCGCGCAGGTTGCCCGGCCAGCTCCATTGCTCCATCAGCCGCAGGGCGGTCGGATTAAGTTGCGGTGCGCTCTTTCCCATTTTCCGGGCCAGCTTCTGCAGGAAGTATTCGCACAACTGGGGAATGTCTCCCTTGCGCTCGCGCAGCGGCAGCAGGCGGAGACCGATCACATCGATGCGATAGAAAAGATCCTGGCGAAACGCGCGCGCTTCAACTGCCGCTTCCAGATCGCTGTTGGTGGCGCAAATGACGCGCACGCGCGCCAACCGCTGTTCACGCCCCCCGATGCGCGCGTAATGTCCATCCTGCAGCAGGTGCAGCAGCTTGGTTTGCAGCGTCCACTCCATCTCGCCAATCTCGTCCAGAAACAGCGTCCCCCCGTCGGCAATCTCCACCAGGCCCCGCTTGGTCTGGTTCGCGCCGGTAAAAGCGCCTTGTTCGTAGCCCAGCAGCTCACTCTCCAGCAAGCCTACCGGGATGGCGGCGCAATTCAGCTTGACGAACGGCGCATCGCGCCGGTCGGAGCGGGTGTGCAGGAATCGCGCAATCAGTTCCTTGCCCGTTCCGCTCTCTCCTCGAACCAGAACTGGCAGATCGTTGTGCAGGAGACGCTCGATCTTGCCACGAACCTCGCCCATGGCGGCCGTGCCCCCGAAGATGACCGCTTCGCTGGGTAAATCCGCCGGATCGATCCGAAAGCCCTGGGTCAAGTCTGCTGACATAATTCTCCGTTGCCCTGCTGCTGTTTCTGGAACTACCTATTGCACGAGGATGGCCATTGCGCAGGGAAGAGTTAAAAGCGCCGGGGACAGCTATAACTCCAGTCAATCTCGATGGAAAGCCCGCCTGCTACCAAACCATGACTTGTCGCGCGCGGCCCATAGTTGACAATATTTTGCATACTTTGTACCAGTAATTTGCATATCCGCCCCTCGAATGAGAGCCTCCATGCGCAAATCCAGGCCAGGGTTCTGCCCCTCGCCACGGGGCTGAAGTAGCTGCAAATATTGGACAAGGAGTCCTTCAGATGAGATGGATTCAGCTTCGTTTCTTCTAATGACCAAAGTGTCCTGAACCTGCGCGAGAGACGCAGTATATTACGTCCCTCGGACGGAATAGTCCGCAAGAGTCCCACCGGAAAACTCGCCCCGGCGATGAGCCAGAAGTGCATTAAACAGAATGCAGGAAGAGAATCTCCCTTAGGCAGCGTCACCCCGTGCGGAATAGCTGCGCCGTATTGCTTCATTGAGATCCCTCGGCGGCCTGGGTGTCAGGCGATGCTGCTGAATTTTGTAAAGCAGCCCACGGTAACTGATGTTGAGATATTGCGCGGCGCGGCGGCGATTCCAACCCGAGACTTCGAGCGCCTCCTGGATCATCTGCACTTCCGTGCGGTCCTTCACATCGCGCACGAACGATCGCATGGCCGGACAATGAGACGGCGCGCTGCTCTGCCTCTCCTGACCAGCAGCCAGGTTCATTGCGGCGATCTTCGACTCCAGTTCCCGGATGCCCCCCTCCGGATCCCTCATGATGATCGTCCGGGTGACGAAGTTGCGCAGCTCGCGCAGATTTCCCGGCCAGTCGTAGAGCAGGGCCGCATCCATCAGCCGAGAGCAGAAGCCGCACTCGGTCCATTTCCTGGTCTCACCCGGCGTGCGGCGAATGATCTCTTCAATCAGGTAGGGGATTTCCTCGCGACGCTCGCGCAGTGGAGGAACTTTGATCGTGAAAGTGTTTAGCCGGTAGAAAAGATCCTCGCGGAAGGTCTTCTCGAGCAGAGCGCTCTCCATTTCAACGTTGGTTGCGGCAAGAATCCGCACGTCCACCCGCGTGGATTCCTGCCCGCCGAGACGGGTGAACTCGCCGTCCTGAAGCACGTGCAGCAGCTTGGCCTGCATCTGCACGCTGATCTCCCCAATTTCGTCCAGCAGCAGCGTGCCCCGGTTCGCCTGCTCGAACTTTCCCGCCCGGTCCTTGAAAGCTCCCGTAAACGCTCCCTGGCGATGCCCGAACAGCTCGCTCTCGAGCAATTCCGTCGGCAGCGCCGCGCAGTTCACATTCAGAAACCTCTCCCCCGACCGTCGCGAATACTTGTGAATCAGGTGCGCTATGACTTCTTTACCGGTCCCACTCTCGCCCAGAATCAACACTGGCACGTCCACATCAGCCAGCAGCTTCACCTGGCGATGAATCTCCAGCATTTGAGGCGAGGCCGCCAGAAAAAACCGGTTCTCTCCCAGTTCTTCCAGGTGAAGGACCGGAGGCATGTCCGGCGGAATGCATGCTGCTGTTGCGATTTCAGCGCAAGCGGTCTTCTCTCCCGGGCTGGGCGCGTGCGCGGCCGGATGGCTCAATTCGTCGACCATCGACTCTACATCGCCGCGCGTCACCGGCTTGACCAGGAAATGCTGGATGCCAAGCTCCGACGCCTGCTTGCGCGCCGCCTGATCGCCGATCCCCATCACCAGGCAGATGTTCTGCCGGGGAGCGCTCGAAAGAAGCTGGCTGTACGGCTCCGCTTCCGCTCGCCCCGCAGGCATGGTCTCAACCAGCAGAAGGTCGGGATGAAGCCCGTTGCTCAACAGCGCCTGGGCTTGCGGGCAGCCGTCTGATTCGATCACCCGATGCCCCGCGCCCTCCAGAACCAGTCTGACAGACGAGCGCGTCTCGGCATTCCGAATGACGGTTAGAACAAGCAGCAGTGGTCTCACAAGGCACCTTCGTGGAAAATCCTCAACGCGTTCAGGTTCGTTCAACTGTGCTCAGCCCCTGGCAGCGCTAGGTAATATCGATTCCTGCGCAGGTCAAGCCGGGAAAGTAGCACGTGGCGTCGGAAGCGAATCCCAATTCAATCATCGGCTTAGAGCCGAAAGACTTGACAGGAGCACCCCGCCTCCGCGATATTGCCTACAAGAATTCTTGTAGATTACGATGCGCCTTTGCCCGATTGGGCTGCTTGGCGCGCTTGTTCCCGTTCCCGGGGATTCGCGGGTGTATGCTTCATGGATGATTTCGTGTCGCACTTCTCCCCCTTATCCTTTCGCATGATTACCAAAGCCTGGAGAGCTGCAACCAAATCCAGCTCGAACTTTTCAAGCACCCATCGAATAGTGCCGGCTAGGGATTACTCCGTTTCTCGATTGTCCAGGAAGAGGCACCGACACCGGTACACCACCCATTGGGCGTAGCCTTGGGGCTGAAAACGCTACAGCTATGCGGCGCTCGCTCTTCAGCTAGCTCAATTGGCGGCCTGATTTGCTGCCTCTGTTGTTCAAATGGCCTATTCAGCCTAAAGAGAAAGCCAGTGAAAAAGGGAAGATGGCTTTCATATCCATAGTTGCGGACAGCCCCGACTCACTGATCCTTTGTCGTCGAGACTTGGATGCTGGTGCGAATACGACTGTAGGGTACCCGGCAGGGGTCGTCAATAGAATTATGGTAATGCGCCGCCGGTAATCAGCGCGTGTAACTGAAGTAAGATCGCGTCGTGCTGGCTGCAAAGCTTCTCCGCAAGCCTGGAGGTGCGGCGATTGTTCTCTGCTCCCCCTCTGCCCGTTCACTCCCGTGCCGGACGCGGTTGAGAGCCCGCACGGATAACGTTGCAACACATGCTCGGGCGAAAAACGCAGCGCCACCGGTGGGTGGGCGCAAAGCTGCCGTGGCTTTTTTGCAACCGTCCATTCAATCCCGCATTGCATACTGGAGTGCAATGACACGATCGATGGCGAGCGAACTCTCCAAGCTGATTTCCCTTTTCTGCACAGCGGCTCTTTTCGCCGCACAGGCCCTGGTG
>Ga0181529_10003148_pt1 | contig 19079 bp, 18 predicted proteins | sample PEATcosm2014_Bin_36_FD_119763 | JGI IMG/M metagenome (GOLD analysis project Ga0181529, IMG submission 119763) | Peatland microbial communities from MTU Mesocosm Facility, Houghton, MI, USA - PEATcosm2014_Bin10_30_metaG | ecosystem: Environmental > Terrestrial > Soil > Wetlands > Peat | place... | reverse complement strand
GCATCCCGGCAACAAAGGTCCGCAGCTCATCGTGGACGACGGCGGCGACGCGACGCTGCTCATCCACAAAGGCTACGAACTCGAAAACGGCGACACCTGGGTCAACACGCCCAGCGACAACCATGAAGTTGCCGTCATCAAGGCGCTCTTGAAAAAAGTGGCCAAGGAGCGTCCCGGTTTCTGGCACGAAGTCGTGAAGGACTGGAAAGGCGTTTCCGAAGAGACGACTACCGGCGTTCATCGCTTGTATCAAATGTTGGAGCAGGGAAAACTTTTGGTTCCCGCCATCAACGTCAACGATTCCGTCACCAAATCCAAGTTCGACAACCTCTACGGCTGCCGCGAATCGCTCGCCGACGGCATCAAGCGCGCGACCGACGTGATGGTCGCCGGCAAAGTCGCCTGCGTCTGCGGTTACGGCGATGTCGGCAAAGGCTCGGCGCATTCGCTGCGCGGATTTGGTGCGCGCGTCATCGTCACGGAAATTGATCCGATCAACGCCTTGCAGGCCGCGATGGAAGGTTTTGAAGTCACGACTATCGAAGACACGCTTGGCACCGCCGATCTTTACGTCACCACCACCGGCAATTGCGACATCATCACGTTTGAGCACATGGCGAAAATGAAAGACCAGGCCATCGTCTGCAACATCGGCCACTTCGACAACGAGATTCAAGTGGATCGCCTGAACACCACGAAAGGCGTGAAGAAGCTCACTATCAAGCCGCAGGTGGACAAATACACTTTCGCCGGCGGCAACAGCATTTACATGCTCGCCGAAGGCCGGCTCGTGAATCTCGGCTGCGCCACCGGCCATCCGAGCTTCGTGATGAGCAACAGCTTCACCAACCAGGTGCTCGCACAGTTGGATTTGTGGAAGAACAAGGACACGGCGAAAATCGGCGTCTATCGCCTGCCCAAGAAACTGGACGAAGAAGTCGCCCGCCTGCACCTCGAAAAAATCGGCGTGAAGCTGACCAAGCTCACCAAGAAACAGGCCGACTACCTTGGCGTGCCGGTCGAAGGACCTTACAAGCCGGAACATTATCGCTACTAAAAAATTTCAAATCTCAAATTCGAGGTTTCAAAACACGAAAGGCGAACGGAGAAATCCGTTCGCCTTTTTATTTTTCCGCCGGGCAAACCGTTGAATTTCGCGGTTGTGGTTTCGGCCAATGATGCTAATTGTTTTTCATGCGCAAAAACAATCCGTCAAAGGCCGGTTGCGGAGTCACGCGCCGACAGTTTATCAAAACGTCCACCGCGCTGGCAGGCACGGCGCTGTTCACGCCGTGGATTCTCACCGGCGCGAGTGCGGTGACCGGCTCGTCAACAATCCGCACCGCTGCGGACCAGATGACGCTGGGCAAGACCGGCATCAAATTGAGCAGGCTCGGTTTCGGCACCGGGAGTGCAAACGGCAGCACCCAGTTCTCCGCCGGCAAAGATGGCTTTACTGATCTCATCCATTACGCCTACGACCAAGGCATCACTTATGTTGACACCGCTGAAGCTTATCATACTTTCGGCTGGATTGGCACTGCCATCAAGGGATTGCCGCGGGAAAAGCTTTTCATCCAGTCCAAGGTTGATGGCCAGCCCGAAGATGCGTTGGGAGTGATTGACTCACACCGCAAAACACTCGACACGGATTACATTGACAGCCTGCTCGTCCATTGCATGACGGGCGGTCAATGGACTGACGAATGGAAACGCATCATGGACGCCTTCGACCAGGCCAAGGAAAAGAAATGGATCCGGGCCAAAGGCGTCTCCTGCCACACTCTTCCAGCATTGTGTGCGGCGGTCGCGACGGACTGGACAGAAGTGCATCTTGTTCGCGTGAATCCGCAGGGCAGCTTCACCGATGCCGAAAGCGATGGTTGGGGCAGCTTTGGCCACGACATTGCGCCGGTGATGCAGCAAATCAAAACCATGCGCGCCAAGGGACGCGGCGTCATCGGCATGAAAATCTGCGGCAACGGAACGTTCACCGACCCCGCCGACCGCGAGAAATCCATCCGCTTCGCCATGAGCTGCAAGGAAATTGACGCGGTGGTCATCGGGTTCAAAAACCGCCAGGAAATTGACGAGGCCATCGAACACATCAACCGCGCGTTGAAGGAAGTTTGACCGCCCAAGCCGAAACAGATTTTTCCGCGCCTTGCCGGACTGCGTCCATGCAAAATTGCATTCGCCTTTTTGTTTTTCATTTCATGCGAGTTGGTCGAATATTGTCAGATGTTTCGCATCGGCATGGACCTCGGCGGCACGAAGATTGAAGGCATCGTTCTCGATGAACAGGGACGGGAACTCTTCAGGAAACGCATCGCCACCGAGCGGGAACTCGGCTACCGCCACATCCTCAATCGCATCCGGGAGCTTCACGACGCACTTGCCGCGCAAATACAATTTCAACTGCACACGTTCGGCATCGGCACGCCGGGCGTCGTCTCGCCGCGCACCGGGCTGATGAAAAATTCCAACACGGTCTGCATGAACGGCCAGCCGGTGAAAGCGGACCTGGAAAATCTTCTCGGCCGGAAAATTGAAATTCAAAATGACGCCAACTGCTTCGCCTTGGCCGAAGCGCTGATTGGCGCGGGTCGCGGAAGCAAACTGGTTTTTGGCGTCATCATGGGCACCGGCTGCGGCGGCGGCATCGTCCACAACGGCGCAGTCATTGTTGGACGTCAGGCCATCGCGGGCGAATGGGGGCATATGTCCATTGATCCGAACGGACCGCCTTGCTACTGCGGCCAGCGCGGTTGCGTGGAGACATTAATCAGCGGCGGCGGATTGGAATCGCGCTACTCCGTGCAGTTCGGCGTAAAAAAATCGTTCCGCGAAATTGAGAAGGATTTTTACGCGGGCGAACCGCAGGCCGTCGAATTCATTAAAATTTTCTTCCGCAATTTTGGCCGCGCGATGGCGAACCTGATTGACGTGCTCGACCCGGACATGATTGTCCTCGGTGGCGGCGTTTCAAAATTCGATGCGCTTTACACAGGAGGCGTCGCGGAGGTGGCGAAATTTGTTTTCAGCGATTCGCTCGAAACGCCCGTCGTCAAGAATCAGCTCGGCGATTCCGCCGGCGTCATTGGCGCGGCGTTGATCGGAATCTGAAAATTCAATCCCGCTATTTTGCCGCCGTCAGCTTGTAAAGCAAAACACCGTGGGCTGGAATCGTCAACGGCAGGACTCCTTTCGCCGCATCTACGTCCGGCAAATCCATTTGCCGCCACAAATCGCGGACGTGTTGTCTGCCGGTGAAGCCGATTGCCGCGAACTGGTTGAAATCCAAATTCAACGGCGCGGGATCCAGATTGAAAAACCCGAGCGCGCGCCCGCCGTCTTCCAGTTCCTTTTCAAAGACACGCACATTGCCGTTGGTCAAAACGCACATAGCGGATTTGCCGAGCGCGTCCTGATCCAGCGCCAGCACCTCGTCGTTGCCCAAAAGATTGAGAGTGAAGTCGTCGAGCCTCGTCATGTCGCAGCCGATGAGCAGCGGTGCGGAGAGCAGGCACCACAGGCTGATGTGCGTGTATTGCTCGTCCGGCGTCAGGCGCGACGGATGCGGCTTGCCCCAGCCGACCTGACCGACGACAAGCATGTCGGGATCGTTCCAATTTCCTGGTTTGGCATAAGGTTCGGCCTTGTCTTGCTTGAAGCCGATGTTGCTCATGCTTTTCCAGGTGTCCACGATGTCGCCGGTGGTTCGCCAGCAATTGCCGTTGACCGATCCGCCCCATTTCCAGACATCCGCCATTCCGTATTGGCAGAGGCTGAAAACGATGTCGCGGTTTTGTTCGCGCAGCAAATTTCCCATGAGCCGGTAGGGATAAATCGCGTCTTCATCTTTCTTCCAAGGCGAACCGTTTGACCGGACGGACATCACATTTGTCATCGCGACGCCGGCGACGCTGCCGTAGCTGCACCAGTCGTATTTCAAATAATCAAAACCCCAGTCCGCATAAGTCTGCGCGTCCTGCTTTTCATGCTGCCAGCTTGCCGCGCAACCGCCGCACGTCCACGGGCCGGGCGAGGAATACAATCCCGCCTTCAAACCCAGGCTGTGAATGTAGTCCGCCATTCCTTTCATGTCGGGAAACCGCGAGTTCGGCACGATGATGCCGTTCGTGTCGCGAAACGGCCCGCGCAACGTCGTGTCTTTCGAATTGCGATGGTTCTGCCAGAAGTCGTCCACGTTGATGTAGGTCCAGCCATGGTTGATGAGCCCGCTCTTCACCATTGCGTCCGCAGCGCTCTTGACCCTGTCTTCCGAAACCGCGTTGGCGAAACAATTCCAACTGTTCCAGCCCATCGGCGGCGTCAGCGCAATCTGGTCGCCGACGACGATGCGAAATTTTTTCTCGTCCGCGCCCAAAGAATTTTTCACGTGCAACGTGACGATGTAGCTGTTCTTGAAAGGCCATATTCTTTTGTGCAATACGCCGGTGATGCGGCCGGTTTCGGAATCCAGTTTCAATCCGCGCGGCAGTTTGTCGGCGGAAAATGTCATCGGCCTGTCGCCCGTCGCCGGAATCGTGAACAAAAACGGCGAGCCGGGCCGCACGCCAAAAATGTCCGCGCCATTGATGCGCGGCGTCGCCGGCGCGGGCGGCGTCAAAATGTAAGGCGCGACGACGGTGTTCGTCACGAGCGTGACAGGAGGATTAGTGTCTTTTGTAATGAGGACGACGGACGCGTTCGTGTCGGCGGCGCGAAGACTGTTCAAGGCGAGGCAAAGCGCAAGGGCGGGCAGCAGGCGTGATTTCATGGCCTGATTTTGCCGTCAAAAAAATTAGCGTCAAGCTCGCCAGCAAAAAAAGTCTCCGCTAACCTGCGGGCATGACGACGCTGCTCATCGCCACGCGCAACGCCCACAAGGTCGGGGAAATTCGCGCCATCCTCGGCGGGCAATTCCAATTTCTGACGCTCAACGATTTTCCCGGAGCGCCAAACGTCATCGAAGACGCGGAAACTTTTGCCGGCAACGCGGCGAAAAAGGCGGTGGAATTGGCGCGCTGGCTTTCCAGCCCTCAACTCTCAACCCTCAACTCTCAACTGTCTTTCGTCCTGGCCGACGATTCCGGGCTGGAAGTGGACGCGCTCGGCGGAAAGCCCGGCGTCCATTCCGCGCGCTTCGCCGCCGAGGATTCGGCCAGTTCCGGCAACACTCCCGATGCCGACAACAACGCAAAATTATTGCGGCTGCTCAAGGATGTCCCGGCGGAAAAACGCGCGGCGCGGTTCCGCTGCGTCATCGCCTTCGCCCCGGTTTCACAAGCCAAAATTGAAAGCTCCTCGCCGGTTTGCTGCAATGAAGAAATGGAACTGCCCACTTTCGACGGCGCCTGCGAAGGCAAAATCATTTTTGAGCCGCGCGGGAAAAACGGCTTCGGCTACGACCCGTTGTTCGTGCCGGACGGATTTGAAGAAACTTTCGCGGAACTGGGCGGCGACGTGAAAAACAAATTGAGCCACCGCGCCAAGGCTTTGGAAAAACTTAAAGATCATTTCAGCAGGCTGCCAACCTGAAGTTTTTTTCGCAGCAGGCCGTTGTCGGCGCACATGGCGTAACGGTATTTGCCGGGCGCGGGCAGCGTGTAAAATTCACCCCCGGCATTTTCCACCAGCAGGCTGCCGGCGGCCACGTCCCACAAATTGATCCGCCGCTCGACGTAGGCGTCGAGCCGGCCGCAGGCGACGTAGGCAAGTTCGAGCGCGGCGGAGCCCATGATGCGGATTTTTTTCGTGCGCTGCGCCAGCCGTATCAGGTGAGGCATGCTTTTTGCCAGGTTTTCCTTGCTCTTGGAAAAACCCATCGCGACGACGGCTTCGTCCACCCTGCCGCGCTGGCTGACGCGGACAATTTTTCCGTTCAAGCGCGTCGGGCCGCCTTTGACGGCCGTCCAGATTTCATCGGTGAACGGATCGTAAATCACGCCCACGACCGATTTCCGGTCGTGTTCCAGCGCGATGGAAACGGCGGCGTGCGGCATCCCGAAAAAATAGTTCACCGTGCCGTCAATCGGGTCAACCACCCAGCGATGCGCGGCCTCCATGTCGCCGGTAATCCCCTCCTCGCCGAGCACGGGTATTTCCGGGAACGCGGCGCGCAGGATTTTCTCGATGAGCGCTTGGCAGCGCACGTCCAGTTCCAGCTTGATGTCGTGCGCCTCGGCGGAATTGACGCGCTTGGGCAGATGCCAGTTGTCGCGCATGATTTTTCCGGCGGCGCGGGCGGCCTTCACGGCGGTTGTCAGGGCTTTGTTCTGCGAAATTTTTTCCATCTCCGAAGTTTAACCTTTCAACGGCTCCAGCGCAGCATTTGTATGCGCGAGCTTTTCCTGCCATTCGACAAGGCGCTGCTTGTGTTCTTCCAAAACTGTTGCCGGAACTTTTTGGGTGAAGGCAGGATTGTTGAGCTTCTGCTCGACCTTGGAAATTTCGGATTCGATTTTCTCCAGTTCTTTTGTCAGTCGCCCCTTTTCCGCCGCCACGTCAATCAAACCTTCAAGCGGCAAATACAACTCGCCAAGTTCCGTCCGCGCGGCGGGAGTCCCTTTTGCCGGCTGATAATTTGCGCCAACCTCCAGCGACTCGGCATTGAGCAGCAGCTTCAGGATTTCAATCTCGTTCGTTGGAAAATTCCCAGCCGGCTTGAAAACGAATTTCACCTTTTTGTTTGAAGCGATATTTCCGAGGCGGCGCAGATTGCGGCCTTGTCCGACCAGTTCATTCCGCGCCTCTACTTGTTTTTCGTCGCCAGCGCTTAAACCGTAATGTGATCTGAATTCGTCGTCCAGCGGCAGCGGCCACGGCGCGAACATGATGGTCTTGCCGCCCTGGTTTTCCGGCATGTCGGTCGCGTAACCCATGCCATGCCACAATTCCTCCGTTATGAACGGCAGGAACGGATGAAACATCCGCACCGTGTGCGACAGCACAAAATCTATCACCGCCAGCGTGTTCGCCTTGCGCGCTGCGTCCTCGCCGAAGAACACCGCCTTGCTCGCCTCCACATACCAGTCGCAATATTCGCTCCAGAAAAAGCGGTAAAGCGTCGCCGTCGCATCGCTGAATTTGTATCCGGCGAACGCGGTGTTCAATTCGCGGATGGCGGCATCCAGCTTCAGCAAAATCCATTTGTCGTCGGACGTGAGCAGCTTGGGATCAATTTCGCCCTGCACTTCGCCGCCCTGCATTTGGCGGAAACGGCAGGCGTTCCAGAGCTTGTTGCAGAAATTGCGGCCCAGCTCGACGTTCTGTTCGTCGAACAAAATGTCCTGGCCGAGCGGCGCGGCGCGCATCACACCGAAGCGCAACGCATCCGCGCCGAACTTCGCGATGAGGTCGAGCGGGTCGGGCGAATTGCCGAGACTCTTGGACATCTTGCGCCCCTGCTTGTCGCGGATGATGCCGGTGAAATAAACATTCTGGAACGGCAGCTCATCCATGTATTCGTAGCCAGCCATGATCATGCGCGCGACCCAGAAGAAAATGATGTCCGGCCCGGTGACGAGGTCGGTGGTCGGATAAAATTTCTTCAACGTGTCGGTCTGCTCCGGCCAGCCCATCGTCGCAAACGGCCAGAGCCACGAACTGAACCAGGTGTCGAGCACATCGGGGTCTTGGATGAAACCGAGGGATTCGAGTTCGCGAGCTTCTAATTCTGAAGTCGTTGCAGCAAAAACCAAAGGTTCTTGGTTTTGATTTCGCAATGGCTGGTTATGTTTTGTTCCATAACAAAAAAATGTTTCATGACCGATTGTATTTGCAAGGGTAACAGTAATTCCCTCGCGAATATTTTCATCACTCAACTCTCCTGCAATATCTTTCGTTAATTTGCTTTTGACAGCATCCGTGAAAGGGCCGGACCAAACCGGAATCCGATGTCCCCACCAAAGCTGACGGCTGACGCACCAATCCTGCAAGCCGCCCATCCAGTGGTCGTAAACTTTCGCCCAGCGCTCGGGATGAAATTTCATCCCGCCTTTGGCCACCACTGCGCGTGATTTTTCCACGCTTGGATATTTCAAAAACCATTGTTCGCTCAAGCGCGGCTCAATCGGCACATCCGCACGTTCGCTAAACCCGACTTTGTTCGTGTAAGGTTCTTCCTTTTCCATGAAACCGAGCTCATTGAGTTTTTCGACTGCAACTTTTCGAGCCTTAAAACGATCTAAACCAACCAGATCTTTTCCAGACTTCTCGGTCATCACTCCATGAGCATCAATGACGATTCTAAAGCCACTTGAACTTAACTCTTTGAAAGCAGCAAATAATTGTTCGTTATCCTCAAATTTTACCAGAAGCAGATTCAACCTCAAAAGCTCGTCAGTAATAATTTGATAGTCAGTCTCATCATGGGCTGGTGTCACTTTCAAAACACCGGTGCCAAATTCAAAATCAACTTCTTCATTGCCAAGAATTGGAATTAGCTTTTGCTGGCGCGGCAATTCCGTCGGCAGCGGACGCACGACGTGCTTGCCGATGAGATGCGCGTAACGCGGGTCTTTCGGATTCACGGCCACGGCGGTGTCGCCGGGAATTGTTTCGGGCCGCGTCGTCGCAATCGTCAAAAAAGTTCCGGGAATTTCCGCGACTTCGACTTTGAAATAATAGAGAAAACCTTTTTGCTCCTTCATCACCACTTCTTCGTCGGACAACGCCGTGAGCGACGCGGGACACCAGTTCACCATGCGCTTGCCGCGATAGATGAGACCTTTTTTGTAGAGGTCCACGAACACGCGTTGCACACAGCGCGAATATTCCGGGTCCATCGTGAAGCGTTCGCGCGTCCAGTCGCACGACGCGCCGAGCTTTTTCAACTGCTGGATGATGATGCCGCCGTGCTTTTCCTTCCATTGCCAGACGCGTTCCAGAAATTTCTCGCGGCCCAAATCGTCGCGATGCCGGATTTCGCCGGATTTTTTCAGCGTGCGCTCGACGACGGTCTGCGTGGCGATGCCCGCGTGGTCGGTGCCGGGCAGCCACAAGACTTCCTTGCCGTCCATGCGCGCCTTACGGCAGAGAATGTCCTGAATCGTATTGTTGAGCACATGGCCGAGCGTGAGCACGCCGGTGACGTTCGGCGGCGGGATGACGATGGAATACGCCGGCTTCGACGACTTGGGGTCGGCGGTGAAACAATTTTGTTTCAACCAAAAGTCATACCATTTGTCCTCGACGGACTGCGGTTCGTAGGCTTTGGATATTTCAGACATAAAAATCAGGCCAATCGTGAAACCCAGTAATCTTCACGCCGCTTGGCGTGGGCAATGGCGACAATCACGATAGATTCCACCTCCTCGCGATAAACCACGCTGTAGGGAAATCCCGTCACCCGCCATTTCCGCAAGTTGCGCCGACGCGGTGCGCCCAACTGCGGATGACGCTGGATTTTTTGGATGGTCAACCGCACCGTCTCGTGAAATCGCCCGCCCACACCCGGCTGCTTTTCTTCATACCAAACAGCGGACTCTTCGAGGTCAAGCAGCGCTGCGGGCAGATACTCGACGGGCTTTGATTTCATTTAGGCGGCGGCGGATTTGGCTGTGGACTTCGGTGGCGGGAATCGTTTTGACCTTGCCGGATTCATATTCGTCCAGCCGCCAGTCAATTTCCTTTTCCCAAGCCGCGTCCAAATCCTGATCGCCCGGGTGGCTGCCGGAAACGCTCGTGTAAAGCAGGTCTGCCAGTTCAATCCGCTGGCTCGGCTTGAGTTTGGCAATCAGCACGCTGGCTTGTTTTTTCAGGGCAACAGTCATGGCGTTAAAGTGCCTGAAATCGTCAGGCTTGGCAAAATTACTTTTTCAACAGCGCGTATTCCATCGAGTCCACGAGCGCCTGCAAGCTGGCTTCGATGATATTTTCGCTCACGCCGACGGTTCCCCATTCGCGCTGGCCGTCGCTCGATTCGATGAGCACGCGGGTCTTCGCCGCCGTGCCGGCCACGCCGTCGAGGATGCGCACTTTATAATCCGTAAGCGTCACTTTCTTGAGCTTCGGAAATGATTTTGCCAGTGCAGAACGCAAAGCGGAATCCAGTGCGTTCACCGGGCCATCGCCTTCGGCCACTTCGTCGTGAACTTTTTTGCCGACGCGCACGCGCACGGTCGCCTCGCAGACGGACTGCTTGGCGTCGCGGCGCATCGAGACGTGATATTTTTCCACGTCGAACTTCAGCGCGGGATTGTGATCAAGGATGCCGCGGATGATCAGCGCCATCGAAGCCTCAGCGGCTTCGTATTCAAAGCCTTCATGTTCCAGTTCTTTGATGCGATTCAGAATCGCCTTCAGCTCCGGCGTGTCGTTCGTGATTTTGAACCCGAGTTCCTGCGCCTTGATGACGATGTTGCTGCGGCCTGCGAGGTCGCTGATGAGAATGTTCCGCTCGTTGCCGACGAGTTCGGGATTGATGTGCTCGTAACTGGACGCGAGTTTTTGAACAGCGTTGACATGCGCGCCGCCTTTGTGCGCAAACGCGGATAAACCGACCCACGGCAAGCGCGGATTATGGCGCAAGTTCGCGACTTCATCCACGAACGCGGAAAGCTCTTTAAGCTTCGCCAATGACTTCGCGGGCACGCAGGTTTTTTTCATCTTGAGCGCGACGCACGGAATCACGCTGGTCAGATTGCAATTGCCCGTGCGTTCGCCGTAGCCATTGATTGTGCCTTGCACATGCACCGCGCCGACTTCGAGCGCGGCCAGCGCGTTCGCGACGCCGAGGCCGATGTCGTCGTGCGTGTGGATGCCGACTTTACAATTCAATTTGCCCAAGGCGGTTTTCGTGATGGCGGCGATTTCGTTCGGCAGGCAACCGCCGTTCGTGTCGCACAGCACGACAAAATCCGCGCCCGCTTTTTCAGCGGCCTGCCAGGTCGCGAGCGCGTAATCGGAATCCAATTTGAAACCGTCGAAGGCGTGCTCGGCGTCGTAGATGACAAATTTGCCGTGGTCTTTCAGGAAACGCACGGTGTCGCCGATCATCGCGAGATTTTCCTCCGGCGTGCAGCGCAAAACTTCCTTCACGTGCAGCATGGAAGTTTTTCCGTAGATTGTCACGACGGGCGTTCCGGCTTCGATGAGCAGACGCACCTGGTCGTCTTGTTCCACGGGCGTATTTTTTTTACGCGTCGAGCCAAACGCGGCGAGCTTCGCGTTCTTGAATTTGCGTTTCTTGGCCTGCGCGAAAAATTCGATATCCTTGGGATTGCTGCCCGGCCAGCCGCCTTCAATGTAGTGAACCCCGAAAGAATCGAGCTTCTCGGCGATGCGGAGCTTGTCCGCGACCGAGAAATTGATGCCTTCGCCCTGCGAACCGTCACGCAGGGTTGTGTCGTATATTTCAACCTGGGGTTTCATAAATGCCGTAAAAACGGATAAATACTATCTCTGAATTTTGCAGGATTGGCAAATTCCAAAACGTCAACGGCAAGTGAATAAACGTTATTTGATTCGCGGTCTTCCGTGCCCGATGCGCCAGGGTTTGCCGACGCCGCCCAGGCCGCTGCGGGTGCTGGCGCACGACCTGCCGTGGAACTGAATGAATTGTTAACTCTTCGCCTCCGCCAACTCTTCTTCAAAGTCCACGATTTCCTTAATTTGGACCAAGAACCAACGGTCAATTTTGGTCAGGACAAAGATTTCCTCAATCGTGAATCCAGCCCGCAACGCGTGGCGTATGAAAAAGATTCGTTCCGCATTCGGAACGGAAAGTTTTCGCGAAATTACATCGCGCGGCAAAATGTCTCTGTCCCCGTAAACTTCTGTTCCAATTCGCCACGGCTTGCCGTCGCCGCCGAGTCCGCTGCGCCCAATTTCGAGGGAGCGGAGACATTTTTGGAGGGATTCTTTGAAGGTTCGGCCAATCGCCATTGCCTCACCGACGGATTTCATCTGGGTCGTCAGGGTCGGATCGGCCTGGGGAAATTTTTCAAAGGCGAACCGGGGGATTTTCGTCACCACGTAATCAATGCTCGGCTCGAAGCTCGCGGGGGTTTCGCGCGTGATGTCGTTCTTGAGTTCGTCGAGCAGGTAGCCGACGGCGAGCTTGGCGGCGATCTTCGCGATGGGAAAGCCGGTGGCCTTGGATGCGAGGGCGGAACTGCGGCTGACGCGCGGGTTCATCTCGATGATGACCATGCGGCCGTTCTCCGGGCTGACGCCGAACTGGATGTTCGAGCCGCCAGTCTCCACGCCGACAGCGCGGATCACGGCGAAGCTCTGGTCGCGCATGATCTGGAATTCCTTGTCGGTCAGCGTTTGAATCGGCGCGACGGTGATGCTGTCGCCGGTGTGAACGCCCATCGGGTCGAAGTTTTCGATGGAGCAGATGATGACGCAGTTGTCGGCCTTGTCGCGCATGACTTCCATCTCGTATTCCTTCCAGCCGAGGAGGGATTCTTCGATGAGGATTTCGTTCACGGGCGAAAGCTCGATGCCGCGTTTGGCAATTTCCTCGAACTCGTCGCGGTTGTAACCGATGCCGCCGCCGGTGCCGCCGAGCGTGAACGCGGGGCGGATGATGAGCGGAAAACGGCCAATCTTGTCGGCCACGGCGCGGGCTTCGTCCATGTTGTGCGCAGTGCCGGAAATGGGAACGTCGAGGCCGATGCTCAACATGAGGTCTTTGAAAATCTGGCGGTCTTCGCCTTTCTGAATGGCCTCGGCTTTGGCGCCGATCATCTCGACGCCGAGAAGTTCGAGCGCGCCGCTTTTGTGCAGTGACATTGCGGTGTTGAGCGCGGTCTGTCCGCCGAGCGTCGGCTGCAAAACCAGTTTGCCCTGCGCGCCGAGGCGTTTCATTTCCGCTTTTTCACGGAGGATGATTTTTTCCACGCACTCCGGCGTGATGGGTTCGATGTAGGTGCGGTCGGCGAACTCCGGGTCGGTCATGATGGTGGCCGGATTGGAGTTGATGAGGACGACGCGGTAGCCTTCCTCGCGGAGGGCCTTGCAGGCCTGGGTGCCGGAGTAATCGAACTCGCACGCCTGGCCGATGATGATCGGGCCGGCGCCGATGATGAGAACAGAATGAATGTCAGTGCGCTTGGGCATGGTTCAAACGGCGAAGATGAAACACGAAACCGGGGTGAAACGAAAGGAAATTGACGCCGCGCATTTTGGAAACTTTCGGCCTCCGGCGGTTTTACATGACAACCATTTATGGCGGAATTTTCCTACAAGGCAAAGCGGCGCACGGGCGAGCTGGTGGAGGGCGTCCTCGACGTGCCGGACCGTCCGGCGGCGCTGGCGCAAATCACGCGGCTCGGGCTGTTTCCAATCGCGGTGGACGCGGCCAAGGGCGGCGCGGCGGCGCACGGCAAAGCCGCCGGGCAGAAAACAAATTTGCTTTCGTTCCTGCCGCCGACATTGCGCGCGCAACTTTCGCAGAAGCGCAAACCGAAATTGCAGGAGCTGGCGACATACACGCAGCAGATGGCAAACTTGCTGCAATCGGGAATGCCGCTGACGGTGGCGCTCAACAGCATGACTCATTTGGAGAGCAAGGGGATTCCGGCTGACATCAGCCGCGAACTGAAGCAGGAAGTGACCGAGGGCAAGGGCTTGTCCGACGCGATGGCCAAGCAGCCGCGAATCTTTTCGGATTTGTATGTCAACATGGTGCGCGCGGGTGAATCGTCCGGCTCGCTCGTGGAAGTGCTGCGGCGCATGGCGCAGCATTTCCAGCAGTTCGCCGAGGTGCAGGCGAAGTTCAAATCCGCGCTGATTTATCCGGCGATGGTGATGTGCGTGGGCGCGGGCATCATCGCGTTCTTCATGTTTTTCATGATGCCGAAGTTCATGGACATCTTCAACGGCTTCGGCGTCCAGTTGCCGCTGCCGACGCGGATGCTGATGGGCTTCAGCACGTTTCTGATTCATTTCTGGTGGCTGCTGGGACTGCTCATCATCGTGGCGATCATTTTGTTCAAACGATTTCAGGCCAGCGAAGAGGGCGCGCGGAAGCTGGACGAATGGAAAATGTCCGCGCCCGTCGTCGGCAAGGTGGTGAAGTTGAATTTATTCGGGCAGTTTTCGCGCACGCTTGGCACATTGCTGCAAAACGGCGTGCCGGTTTTGATGGCGTTGAAAATCACGGAACAGGTTTTGTCGAACCGGCTGATCAAGGAGGCGATTGCCAAGACGCGCGAGGCCGTGACGGACGGCAAGACGCTCGCGCAACCGATGGCCAAGAGCAAGGTGTTCCCGCAATTGATGATTGACCTGGTGCGCATCGGCGAGGAGACGGGCGACGTGCCGGGCGCGTTGAACAATCTTGCCGACACCTATGAGGGCGAACTACAGATCGGCCTACGCGTGATGACGCAGCTCATCGAGCCGCTGCTGATCATGATGATGGCGGTCATCGTGGGCTTCCTGCTGGTCAGCATTTTGCTGCCGCTGTTCCGGCTGATTTCATCAATCCATTCTTGAGGTCGCGATGAAAGTTTTTTCCTGCCCTCGGCTCTCTGCCCTCGACTCTCGACCGCGCACAGCGTTCACGCTGATTGAAATCATGATCGTCGTGGGCATCATCGGGCTAATGGCGGCGATGGGCGTGCCGTCCATCCTCCAGTCGCTGCAAAAAGAAGGGATGCGCAAGGCCGTGAGCGACATGGTGGACGCCTGCAACGACGCGCGGGCGCATGCAATCCTCGGAGGACAGCCCACGGATGTGACTTTTCATCCGTTGGACAGGACATTTGCATCGTCCGGCGGAAAATCCGCGGCGCTGCCTGATGGCATTGACTTCGCGATGCTGGACATCAACATGATGGACTTCAGCCAGTCGGACGTTTCGCGCGTGCGGTTTTTCCCGAACGGCACCTGCGATGAGATGACGGTGGTGCTGCATTCCGGCGACGACTGGCGGAAAATCACGCTGGAATTTTCCACCTCCATCGCAACCGTCAGCGCCGTGGACAAATGAAAACGCGCGCAACAATCCAGCCCGCCGGCCAGAAGGCGTTTTCGCTTATCGAGTGCATGATCGCCATCGCCGCGTTTTTCATCGCCGTGTTTGCGATCCTCGCGCTCATCTCGCAATCGCTCCAAAACGCGCGGCGGCTCCAGCGCCCGATTGTGGACGCGGGAATGCTGGCGTCGGAACTTTCGCTGACGAACCAGCTCGTCGAAGGCACGGAATCGGGCGATTTTGGCGACGTGTATCCCGGCAGCACATGGACGGCGACCACCACGGAAGTCCTCTCAAACAAGCTGTATGAAGTGGATTACGTCGTGAAGCGCGCCGACAGCGACCGCCCCGAAAAAATGAGCATCCTGCTTTTCCGCCCGCAATCCAAGGGCGGCAGCCTTGACGGGGGGCCGGGCATAAAATGAAATTTCAAATTTCAAATTTCAAATTCCGAAATTCAAAGGATTCGGCGCTCGAAATTCGGCGCTCGAAATTCGTCAGCGCGTTCACGCTGATCGAGATCATGGTCGCCATCGTGATTTTCGCGCTCATCATCGCGGCGGTCTATTCGACGTGGGTTCTGATTTTGCGGTCGTCGCAGGTCGGACTGTCCGTCGCCGCGCGCGCCCAGCGCCAGCGCATCGCCGTCCGCACCATAGAGGATTCGCTCACCTGCATCCAGTCGGCGCAGGCCTCGATGCAATACTACAGCTTTATCGTCCAGAACGGAGACCAGCCGGAATTCAGCTTCGTCTCGCGCGTGCCGGACATTTTCCCGCGCAACGGAAAATTCGGCGACTTCAACCTGCGCCGGCTCACCTTCGCCGTCGAGCCGGACGCCAACTCGGTCAGAAACCTCGTGCTGCGCCAGAATCCCGTCCTGATGGACATGGACCAGGATGAACAGGCAGCGCCTCTCATCCTCGCGCGCGACGTGAAGGATTTCGTGACCGAATGCTGGGACACGAACACCATGGCGTGGGACAAGGAATGGGACGACACCAATTCCATCCCGCCGCTGGTGCGCGTCACGCTCACGCTCAACGGCCCCGGCAGTGATGCCTACGGCAACAATCCCGCGCTCAGCATCCAGCGCGAAATCGCCATGCCGTCCGAAACCCTCCCCTCCATTGAACAAAACGGCAGGCCCGGCGGCGCGATCAACGGAAATAATCCAATTAACAGTATCAACGGAATCAATATCGGTGGCAGGGGGATCAAATGAAAATTTCCCCGCTCAAGAACAATTCCCGCACCGGCATGGCGCTCATCGTCGTGATGATTGCCATCTTCGTGTTCTCGGCGCTGGCGGCCAAATTTGCGCTCTCCATGAAGGTCGAGATGGTCCTTGCGCAGAAGGCCGACGACGAGCAGCAGTTGCTCTGGCTCGGCCGTTCCGGCGTGGAATATGCGCGCTGGGTTTTGTCGCAGTCCGCGTCCATCCCCAGCGAGCCTTACGATTCGCTCAACCAGCTCTGGGCCGGCGGCCCCGGCGGCCTGGGCGAATCCAACAGCCCGCTCTCCGGAGTTTCCTTGGACAATTTCCCCGTCGGCGACGGCACCATCTCCATCAAAATCACCGACCTCGAACGCAAGGTCAACATCAATACCGCCGGCTCCGCCACCTTGCAGCAGGCGCTCACGCTCATGGGCGTGGATGCCGACAGCCTGTCCGTCGTGTCCGACTCCATCCAGGACTGGGTGCAGCCCGGCAACATGCCGCGCATCGCCGGGGCGAAGAATGATTATTACCAGAGCTTGAGCCCGCCGTATTACTGCAAGGAAGCGCCCATGGACGACCTGTCCGAACTGCTCCTCGTCAAGGGAGTCACGCCAGAAATGTATTGGGGCAGCGCCGCGTCCGGCCACTCGCCCGCCAATTTCCAGCATCCAAAACTCGGCCTCGGCAACGCTCCCGGCCAGGTGCCGGACTATCCGTTCGGGCTGGCGGACGTTTTCACGCCCGTCTCCTCCGGCCGCGTCAACATCAACACCGCCGATGTGAACGTCCTCCAGATGCTTCCCGGCGTGGACACCAACACCGCCGCCGCCATCATCCTGCAACGCGCCGGCCCCGACGGCATTGACGGCACGATAGACGACACGCCCTTCCGCAACGTGGGCCAGATTGCCGCCGCCGGCGTCCTCAACCCGCAGGCCATCGCGCAGTTGAACAACCTCTGCGACGTCCGCAGCCGCACCTTTGAAGTCCACATCACCGCGCACATCGGCAACTCCAGCCGCGACTTCACCGCCATCCTCTTCCGCAACACCGCCACCGACATCCAGGTCTTGAGATTTTACTGGAAATGATTTTTTGCACGGCCATATTGATTGTAACCGCCCATGAAACCGCGCTTTTCAAATCAAAGAAATCTGGCGATGACGCTGATTGAAGTGTTGGTGGTGATTCTCGTTTTGGCGATTGCTGTTGCAATGACTCTGCCAGCTCGGAAAGCCAACCGTCGTCATCAACTGGCGGAAGGCTGCAAAAACAACTTGGAAGAAATTTACTACGCTTACCAAAGTTGGGCAAACGACCACAATGGGAGTTTCCCGATGAAAATTTCCGCCTCAAATGGCGGAACAATGGAATTGGCAGCCGACGGAGACGCGATGACGACTTTCCAAATTCTGTCCAATGAATTGAAAACGCCAAAGTATTTGATTTGCCCGGCGGACAAAAGCCATGTCGCGGCAACGAATTTTAGTATTGGTTTCACGGCCAAAAATATCAGCTATTTTGTCGGCGTGGACGCGAGCACAAATTATCCGCAAGCTTTCCTTTCTGGCGACGACAGCTTTGTCGTCAACAACGTTCGCGTAAAATCCGGGTTGCTGGAGATCTCGACCAATATGGCTGCGGATTGGTATAAAATTCCCGTTGATTGGGCTGAAGAACGACACGATGCCTGCGGCATGATTGGAACCGTGGATGGAGAAGTTCGGGAAACGTATTTTTATAGCTTGCGAGATTACCTTCACGAAACCGGCCTCGCCACCAACCGTCTCGCGATTCCATGAAACCGCGCTTTTCAAATAACAGAAGCCATGCGATGACGCTGGTTGAAGTGTTGGTGGTCATCGTGGTGTTGGTGGTTTTAACTTTGTTCCTGCTTCCGGCGATTTTCATTGGCCCACAAGGACCAATGAAAATCACCTGCATCAGTAATCTCCACCAAATCGGTCTGGCATACAAAACTTGGGAAGGCGACAACGGTGATAAATATCCAATGGGAGTTTCTGTGACGCTTGGTGGCTCGATGGAAATGGCTGCCACTGGATATGTCGTGCAAACCTTTCAGGTCATGTCCAACCAATTAAGCACGGCTAAAGTATTACATTGCCCGGCGGATATGGAGCACTTTGAAACAAATTCATTTGCAGGACTTCCCAGTTCCAACATCAGCTACTTTGTCGGCGTAGATGTGACCAACGATATGAATCCACAAATGATTCTCGACGGCGACGACAATTTTGAAATCAATGGAGTTCCAGTAAAATCCGGCTTGTTGGAACTTTCAACTAACGCTCCCATTGCCTGGACAGCCGCGCGCCACCATTTTGCAGGAAACATCGGCCTCGCCGACGGCAGCGCTCAGGAGTTGAACAATTCCGGCCTTACAAATCTTCTTCAGCAAACCGGCGTCGTCACCAACCGTCTCGCGATTCCCTAATCTGTGTTTCATCCGTGTCCATCTGCGGCTAAATTTCTCGCGTGAAACTGTTCTACACCGGCCCGTTCATCAACGCCGAGATGCTCGTCGCCATGCTCGACAAGCACGGCATCGCCGCCACGCAATCGTTCGTTGACCCCGCCGCGCCGGACGACGGCGATTTGAGCCGCCCCGCCCAGGTCTTCGTGCCGGAAACCGACTACGACCGCGCCCACAAACTCTTTTACACCGAGCGCGAAGACGAACTTTGACGCTTTTAGACGCCAACCAAGTGATTTTGCCCCTCAAAGTCTGTTTTTGACGCAAATTGTCGAGAATTAGGCCAAAAACCCAGAAATCCAGCATCAAAATGGGTGGAATGCACCGGAAACCCCCGGGGTTGGCAGCAAAAACCCCGGGGTTGACGAACAAAACCCCAGGGGTAGCGCGCAGAACCCTGGGGGTGGCGAGTAGAACCCTGGGGGTGG
>Ga0181529_10003147_pt1 | contig 19084 bp, 19 predicted proteins | sample PEATcosm2014_Bin_36_FD_119763 | JGI IMG/M metagenome (GOLD analysis project Ga0181529, IMG submission 119763) | Peatland microbial communities from MTU Mesocosm Facility, Houghton, MI, USA - PEATcosm2014_Bin10_30_metaG | ecosystem: Environmental > Terrestrial > Soil > Wetlands > Peat | place... | reverse complement strand
TGCTCAGCAACTTCTCTGGTGACCTTGCCAAAGACAGAGAACCCGATATACAGTGCCACCACCGCAAAGATGACCGCGATGATCAACTGGACAATCCCGACAACTACCGTCAAAAGATCCATAATCACACCTTTTTTCTATTATTTTGTACGCTGCAGGGCCGATAAATATATTGACGACAGGTTCAGGTACTGTGTCGCGACGTTTCAATCACCCGGATTGAATGGTACCTTGTCAGATAGTTCGTGGATGACGTCGGGGATTACCCGTATGTTGTTATGGATTGTGTGTGCCTGAGTATCCTCTCATACCTCTATAGTGAGTCCATCCTCAGACACCACGAGCCCCGGGCACTCCGCCTCGAACTGCTCCTTTAAAGCCCGGCGTTCCTCAATGGTCTTGTAAACCTCCGCCCCGAAATGCATCAGTGCGAGACGCCTGACCTTTGCCGCCTTCGCAATATGGATCGCATCATCAGGGTTGAGATGCGGCCAGCCAGGGCTTTTTTGTCCGGGTTTCAGACCGCACTCGGTGATGAGGAGGTCGGCTTCACGTGCGAGCGTGATCGCATTGTCGCAGACGCCCGTATCGGTGCAGTAGGTGATCACCTTCCCGTCAAGTTCGAACCGGAAGCCCCGGCAGGGAACGGGGTGGACAAGCGGCAGGCTGGTAACTTTAAAGGGGAGCTCGTGGGCACCATCCGCAAGTTCGGTCACGGTCACCGCGAAGGGAACCTGTTCAAGCGGTACTGTATATGGCTCGCGGACAATGCCTGCAAGATCCGCTGTTGTACCAACCTGTCCGCAGATGGTCAGCCCCTTCCTGAACCGGAACTTCACCAGCGTGTGGAGCCCTTCCGTATGGTCGAGATGAAAATGACTGATGAACAGGAAGACCGGTTTGTTCTGCGAGATGTACCGATCTGCCTTTGCGATTCCGTTTCCCGCGTCAAGAATAATATCGTAATCCTGTGCCTTAATAAGCGTCGAGACCGTGTTTCCCGTTGATGAATCATACCAGCCGTTTGTCCCAAGGAAGGTAACCTGCATATCCGTAACTTGATCGTCTTTCCTCTTCAAGGTGCAGGAATCCTCTGTCCGGGTGATCCCGGATGTGCAGGATTTTTATGATGCCGGGTCGATGAAGGCATGTCAATTCATAAAATCGGATGCGTGAACTATGAAAAATGTCCCGTGTTTAATCCTGTGTGCCGCCCTGCTCTTCCTTGCCATCTGTGCGATCCCGGCCGGTGCGGTCGTCCTTCAGGTGACTGTCAGAGGAACGGTGACCGATGTTTCCCCTGCGAATAACACCCTGACGCTGTCAGATCCTCAACAATATGGCTGCGATTACGGATCGGGCACGTCAGCCCCGGTCTGTTCATGGACGCCGCTGAATGCATCCACGCTCACCGGTACTGTTCCTGATGCAGCGGCTCTTTCTGTGTTTGCCAGAAACAATCAAGTCGTTGCAGTGAGCCTCGGGGGGACCGGCGGGACCTGGATCGCGCTTGCAAAATTATACGGCTCCGGCGCCAGCGCAGATAATGCGACCGATGAAATTGGCGATATCGAGAGCCTCCCGGTTGCGCTCATCGGTGACTATGCGGTCACTGCCACCACGGTTCCGAACTGTTCAGCCTGCACCGGGACGACCTGCACGGCCACAGGTTCGAATGTGACCCTCACAAGCGGTACCATGAATGTCGCATACAAGACCCTCTTACCCGGCGAGTCGCTCTTTTTTAACGGCAGGAACGATGCCTCAAGCGTTAATGTCAGTTATATGAGCGGTGAAGCCTTATCGGATTCGTGCCCCGGCTACACCGGCCTTATCGGCGGGGTCCAGCCGATCTCAGATTATATCGTCCACGTTGTTCCCCCGCTAGGGATGACGGTGGCCACTCCTCCGGCCACGCAGTCCAATGCGCCCACGACAGTAACTGCTTCGGTGACCACAACGCAGGAATCCGGCCTGCCGTTTGCTGCACTGGGTGTCCTTGGTGTCGGGATTGCTATTCTTGCAGTTCGCCGCCGCGGGGATTAATTCCCTTTTTTTCATGTCCGGCCTATCACAACTTCCATGTGCCGGTACGCCGAAATGGTGATCTGATGCAGATACTTTCCTTCTTGGAGCGTGGCCGCCCATGGCACAGGTAAGAGTCGGTGTGCATGTATCTATCGCGGGTTCGCTCGATCTCGCGGTCAACCGGGCAAAGGATGCCGGCTGCGATGTCTTCCAGATGTTTTCCCGTAACCCCCGGGGCTGGGGGTACAAACCGCTTTTGGATGACGACTGCGCCCTTTTCCGGCAGAAAATCAAAACGACCGGCCTTCTCCCGGTCGACCATATGCCTTATCTCCCCAACCTTGCTTCACCAAAACCCGAGGTCTGGGAGAAATCTGTGCAGACTATCAAAGCCGAACTCGTTCGGTGCGGGCGTCTGGGAATTCCCTATCTTGTCACCCATCTCGGCCACCACCTCGGGGACGGGATTGCGGGCGGCCGGGCCCGGGTGATAAAAGCGGTGAATGCGGCACTCGACGCGTCCGATAACGATGTTATGCTGCTTCTTGAAAATACTGCAGGGGAGAAGAACAGTGTGGGCAGCAGTTTTGAGCACATCCACGCGATCATCGGCGGAATTGAAAAAACAGACCGGATTGGTGTCTGCTTCGATACCTGCCACGCGTTTGCCGCAGGCTACGAGCTGCGGACCGAGGAAGGTCTTGCAGCCACTCTTGCCCAGCTGGATTCGACAGTGGGTACAGGCCGTCTTAAAGTGATCCACGTCAACGATACGAAGGGGGACCTCGGGAGCGGGCTTGACCGGCACGAACACATTGGTATGGGGTTCATAGGCGATGACGGGTTCCGGCGCATCTTCCACCACCCGGTCTTTGCCCGACTGCCACTTATCTGCGAAACACCGGTGGATGAACGCCGGGACGACCGGGGCAATATCAGGAAAGTCCGCGAGCTTGCAGCATAAAAAAATTAAAAACGGTATGATCCCTAAACGGGAGACCGATGTATCATATCGTAGTACTTTCATCTTCCCGGGAGAGGGATGATCCGGGGGACGTGCACAAAAGTCATACGTATGGGATACAATCTGGCTCGAAGTGTTGTTTTTTCCGGGTCATATACATATGGCTCGTGACAAGCGTGATTCCTATGAATCACGCAGTTTTGGCCCGGTGTTTTTATCCAAATCCGTCTCTCCCCGGAGCCTTCCTGCGCGGCCCGGCTTTCTCCCGCGCCCTTATTACCCCACACTCCCTATAATTCCTTCACGTGAAGGCGATATTTGACGGCACTTCGGTGCTCACCGGCAGGGACGGGAAGATGCTGTACGACCAGAGCGGGTACGGGCGCCCTGAAGGAGAGGGGATCCGACTCGCACCGCAGGAAGCCCTTTACCTCCTCCACCGCCAGAAAATTGATGTCCCGGGGTACACGTTTGATTCCCTGCTTGCCGAGTATGCCGACCAACGCAACTTCCTGCGCAGTTTTCTTGTGTACCGTGATCTGCGCGAGCGGGGATATGTCGTCCAGACCGGCCCCCATGATTTCCGGGTCTTCCGGCGCGGTGAGAAACCGGGAACCGGGGAGTCACTCTACCTTGTTCGCGTTCTCTCGGAGCGTGACCCGATCAGATTTGCCAAGCTGATCGAAGAAGTCGTCACCTCCCGGAACATGCGCAAGCAGTATGTCCTTGCGGTTGTCGATGACGAAGAGGAGCTGACCTACTACGAGATCAAGCTCCAGAAGCTTGCCGATGCAACCGCCCCGGCGCCCCGGATCAATACCTGCGATGCAGTGCTTGTCGGAAAGTCTGCGATGGTCCGCGTATCTTCGCCATCAGAACTGGAGAATGCGGGTTTCGGGAAACGGCTTGACGAGGAGCGGCTGCTGATCTCACCGGTTGAACTCCTGTACCTGATGGATGGGAAAACCCTCCGCGCCACAAAAGACGGTGCACTGCTTACCCCTTCCGAATATTTTACGTTCGCAAAGGAGAGCGACCCGGAACTTGCAGAGAAAGACAAGGTCTATACTGAGCTGCGCCGGCACGATTTCATTCCCCGGACCGGGTACAAGTTCGGCCACCACTACCGGGTCTACTGCGGAAAGAACGTACACTCCGACATGCTCGTGCATGCGGTAGAAAAAGAGGCGATCATGCCCATGAGTGTCATATCGCGCTCGGTCAGGATGGCGCACAGCGTCAAAAAGAAGATGTTATTTGGCTGTGTACATACTACCGGTATTCAGTTCGTCGAATTCGCACGGATTAAATTGTAAGATACGGTTGAGCGTTACCATCATGACAGAACCGCAGGTCAATCCCTGGTCAAGTACACCTTCTCTCGATGTCGAAAAGACGTTTGCCGAGTTCGGCATCGACCCAATAGCACCGGTGCTCCGGGAACTTCCCGAGATCCCGTATTTCATGCGCCGGGGCATCGTGGTCGGCCAGCGGGATTACCTCCCCATCGCCCGGGCGATCAGGAACCACACGCCGTTTCACCTTTTAACCGGGTTTATGCCGAGCGGCCACCCGCATCTCGGCCACCTGATGCTCATGCGTGAAATAGTCTGGCATGTGCAGCAGGGTGCAAACGGGTACGTGACGATTGCCGACCGGGAAGCCTATGCGGTCAGGGGCCTTTCGTGGGAAAAATGCCGGGAGTACGGGAAGGAATATCTCTCCTGCCTGTATGCCCTCGGGTTTGAAGGGCAGACGTATTTCCAGAGCAGAAACGAGCGGCTCAAGGATCTCGCGTTTGAGGCGGCAACAAAGGTAAACTTCTCCGAACTTACGGCAATCTACGGGTTTACCCCCGAGACCGCGCTCGCCCATGCGGACAGCGTGATTACGCAGGTGGCAGACATCCTGTACCCTCAGGTCGAGTGTGGACCGGCACCGACACTCGTGCCGGTGGGCATCGATCAGGACCCCCATATCCGGCTCACCCGGGGGATCGCCCACAAGTTCCGGATGTTCACGGTCGAGGAGCGCGACGGGCATATCAGTGTACGCTCTAAAAATGCACCCGAAGCGGCTCTCGATGCGGTAAAAAAGGCGTTCCCGCACGTGAAAAAATACGAGGGTCACGTGGACATCAAAGGTGCGGAATGTGCCGATGTAAGTTCACGTGTGCGCGAAATCGAACTGGCCTGCGGCGGCTATGGGTTCTACACCCCGTCATCCACCTACCATATCTTCCTCCCCGGTCTGACCGGCGGGAAGATGTCGTCGAGTATCCCTGAGAGTCTCATCTCTTTCTACGAGCCCGAGGCAGCGGTACGAAAGAAGGTGATGAGCGGCCTCACCGGTGGAAGGCAGACTCTTGAGGAGCAGAAACGGCTTGGCGGTGAACCGGAGAAGTGCACGCTCTACCTCCTCAATATGTTCCACATGGTCACCGATGATGCACAACTGGCCGAGATCCACCGTAAGTGCAAAGCCGGGGAGATCACCTGCGGGCAGTGCAAGAAGGAGACCGCCGACCGTGTCGTAGCATTCCTTAGGGATTTCAAGGAGAAGATGGACGTGGCGGCAGAGACTATCGAGGTGTGAACAGGGAAATGGCGGAACTGACGTTAAACGAGAAGAGGCTGCTTACCGCGCTTGAAAAAGAGAACGGACATTCGGAGGAGGTACCGCAGCTTGCAGCTGCGATGGATGCGACTCCTGAAGCGGTCGTGCAGTGGGCGCACCTTGCAATGGACAACGGATTTGTGAACCTCGAACGCCATGTCGAACGATCATATTCTTACACTGCGGAAGGCTCTGCGTACCGGTCTGCAGGTCTTCCCGAGACACAGGTGCTTGGTGCAATCGGCGGCGAGGGTACTCCGCTTGCGGAACTCCAGAAGCACCCGGCGTTCAAGATCGGTTTTGGGCAACTGAGGAAAAAGGGGCTTATCACCGTTACAAATGGTGTTGTTACAAAAAATGCAGGTGCTTCCACATCAGACGACGAAGCAGTGCTTGCGGAGCCCGGAAATGCCGGTCCCCGGGCAAAGGAACTGATCAAGAGAAAGATCATTGAAGAGATAGAGGCCGTGCGCTATACCGTCACCATCACACCCACCGGTGCAGCGATAGTAAGACATGGTCTTGACCTCAATGAGGAGATCGGCACCCTCACCCGCGAGCAGATCCTCTCCGGTGCATGGAAGACGGCGAGCCTGCGAAAGTACGACATCAAAAAACTGCCAAAGACTGTCTACCCGGGAAAAGCCCATCCCTACCAGCGGCTTATTGACGAGATGCGCCAGATCCTTCTCGAAATGGGATTTACCGAGATGCACGGTGAGATCGTCCAGAGCGCGTTCTGGAATTTCGATGCCCTCTTCCAGCCCCAGGATCACCCGGCCCGGGAGATGCAGGACACGTTCTACCTTAATGAGCAGGCACCGCTTTCTGAAGGCTGGGAGCGACTCCGCGACATGCACGAGCACGGCGGTGAGACTTCGTCGACCGGCTGGGGCGGGAAATGGAACCCGGAGAAAGCAAAGCAGTGCGTGCTCCGCACCCATACGACAAGCCTTTCCATCCAGTACCTCGCCCGCCATCCCGAACCGCCGGTCAAGGCGTTCTGCATCGGCCGGGTATACCGCAGGGAGGCGATCGATCCTACCCATACGCCCGAGTTCGAACAGCTCGAAGGGATCGTAATGGACAAGGATGTCACGTTCCGACACCTGCTTGGGTTCTTAAAGGAATTTTACACCCGGATGGGTTTTGAAGACGTGCGGTTCCGCCCCGGGTTCTTCCCGTACACGGAACCGTCGGTAGAACCGGAGATCTACGTCGACGGCCTTGGCTGGGTCGAGATGGGCGGTGCCGGCGTCTTCCGTCAGGAGGTCACTGCGCCATGGGGCGTTACCAGTCCCGTGCTCGCATGGGGCCTTGGTGTAAGCCGGGTCGCGATGTTACGGATGGGCTTAAAAGACCTGCGGCAGTTATACCAGAGCGACCTCGAATGGATCCGGTCAAGCCCGATTCATGCCCCGGCAAACGCGGGGAGGAGGCGGTAATATGGCGATTATCGGGCTTTCCTACCGGTATCTCGAACGCCTCACCGGCGCAGACAAAGATATCATTCTCAAACGCCTACCGATGATCGGCTCCGAGATCGAGCGCATCGAAGAAGATCACGCGGATGTCGAGTTCTTCCCGAACCGCCCGGACCTCTTCTCGGTTGAAGGTGTGGCCCGGGCAATGCGGGGATTTCTCGGGATCGAGATCGGCCTCCCGAAATATTCGGTGAAACCCTCGGGTATCGCGTTCACCATCGACCCGGCACTTGCCGGTATCCGTCCCTGTCTTGGCTCTGCGATCATACGAAACGTCTCATTTGACGACGAGTCTATCCTATCAGTCATGGCGCTCCAGGAAGCTCTCCACTGGGCTGTAGGGAGGGGCCGGAGTAAGGTGGCGATTGGCATCCACGACTTTGACACCGTGACGCCGCCGTTCCATTACACGGCGTCACCCCGAAGCAGGAAGTTTGTGCCGCTCGATTTCACCAAAGAACTCACCCTTGACGGCATCCTCGCGGAGCACCCGAAGGGTAGGGACTATGCGAAGATCGTAAAAGACTTCCCGCGTTTCCCCCTGATCACCGATGATGAGGACAATGTCTGTTCGTTCCCGCCGATCATTAACGGCGAGCGCACCCGGGTGACGACCAAAACCAAAAACATCCTTCTTGATGTGACCGGCACCGACCAGCGTGCGGTGAACGTCGCAGCGAATATTATCTGCACTGCGATGGCCGAAGCCGGAGCGACGATCGAGAGCGTGGAGATAAGCGGCGTCGCGACTCCCAGCCTCGCACCGATAGAGCGCACGGTCAGCGTCCGCGAGTGCTGCGCACTCATCGGCGCAGATCTCACCGCTCCACAGATGGCTGAGCTACTCGAAAAGATGCGGTTTGGTGCCCGGCCGGTCGGGGCGGACCGGGTGCGGGTGCAGGTGCCCTGTTACCGGGCAGACATCATGCATGACTGGGACCTCTTCGAGGATGTTGCGATCGCCTACGGGTACGAGAACTTCGATGTGCAGGTGCCCCCTACGTTTTCTATCGGAAAGGAACACCCGGTAAACACGGTTGCCACTCAGGTGCGCACAATCCTCGCCGGCCTCGGGTACCTCGAGATGATGCCCTTTACGCTGACGAACGAACGGGTGCTCTTCGATTACCTGCAGCGTCCCCGTTCCCCACAGACGCTTCACCTCATGCATCCCATCAGCGAGGAGTATACGGTTGTGAGGACTGAGATCCTGCCGCTCCTTCTTGAAATGCTCCGGGTCAACCGGCACCGCGAGCTTCCTCAGCGGCTCTTTGCGACAGGAGATGTGGTGGCCGATCTCCAGACTACACAACGGCTTGCTGCAGTAAGCACCAACCCGGCGGCGGACTTCTCGGAAGCCTACGCATGCGTTGACGCGGTGCTCCGCGAGCTCGGGATCGCGTACTGTGCAGAAGTGTCAGCAGATGCTGCATTCATCGAAGGAAGACGGGCAGATATTATCGCAGGCAACAAAAAGGTGGGTGTGTTTGGCGAGATCCATCCCGCTGTGCTGACTGCTTTTGAACTGGAGCACCCGGTGGCAGCATTCGAGATCGATCTCAGAGCCGTACCGGGATACCCCTTCCATTAAGATACTCTTTTACCTCGTGAATCGTGAATTGGCCGTAATGAAAGACGCTTGCCGCAAGGCAGGCATCCGCTTTTCCTCTGGTAAACCCGTCATAGAAGTGCTCAAGGGTTCCGACGCCCCCGCTTGCGATCACCGGGATATTCGCTGATTCCGAGATCGCCCGGGTGATCGCAATATCAAACCCGTTTTTCGTGCCGTCGGTTTCCATACTCGTTAAGAGGATCTCCCCGGCGCCGCGTTCCTCCGCTTCCTTTGCCCAGCGCACCGCATCGATGCCGGTCGGCTTGCTCCCACCATAGATCACCACCTCGTACCAGCAGGTCCGGCCATCCGCGAGCTTGACCGGAATCGCCTCTGTGTTATCCGTGAAATTACGCCGGACATCCATGGCGACCACAATGCACTGCGTCCCGAATGACTCTGCCCCTTTCGTGATCAGCGACGGGTCGTGTACCGCGCTCGTGTTCAGGCTTACCTTGTCGGCGCCGGCCCGGAGGATCTGCTGGATGTCGTCGAGCGACCGCAGGCCGCCACCGACCGTGAGCGGCAGGAAGAGCTGATCTGCCGCTCGTTTGATGAGTTCGACGATAATGCCGCGCTGCTCCTTTGAGGCGGTAATGTCGAGAAACACCACCTCATCAGCACCCTGCTCGTTGTACCTCTGTGCCAGTTCCACCGGGTCCCCGGCGTCCCTGAGACCGAGGAAATTTGTCCCTTTTACGACTCTGCCATCTTTTAAGTCAAGACAGGGGATGATCCGTCGCGTGAGCACCATTTCATTCCTGATTTCTCCTGCAAAGGGTATGTACCTATCTGCCAGCCCCGCGTTCGTATGCGGGGAAGTTTATGTGCCTTGGTCACCCTAATCTTTGGGTACGTGATGGAATGGTACCTGCCCCAAGGCAGGTACTGCACAGGTGTTTTTCATGAGTACCGGAAAACTGAAGATCGACTGGGCAGCACAGTACATGCCGGTGCTTGCCTCTATTAAACAACAGTTCGAGAAGGACAAGCCATTCAAGGGCATGACGATCGGCATGGCACTCCATGTCGAGGCAAAGACCGCAAACCTCGTCCAGACGCTTGCCGCCGGCGGGGCAAAAGTCTACATCACCGGCTGCAACCCGCTCTCCACGCAGGATGATGTGGCAGAGGCCTTAAATGAGGTCAAAAACGTCCACTGCTTTGCAAAGCGCGGGTGCACGGTTGATGAGTACTACGCGGCAATCGAGCAGGTGCTCGATGCAGCGCCCTCCATTACCATCGATGACGGTATGGACCTTATCCACTACCTGCACACCAAACGCCGGGAACTGCTCAAGAACGTGATTGGCGGCTGCGAGGAAACGACGACCGGTATCCACCGGCTCCGGGCAATGGCAGCCGAGAAAAAACTCGAGTTCCCGGTTGTCGCAGTCAACGACACGCCGATGAAGCGGTTCTTTGACAACGTGCACGGGACCGGGGAGAGCGTGCTCTCTTCGATCATGATTACGACAAACACCCTTATCGCCGGAAAATACTTTGTTGTCGCCGGCTACGGTTACTGCGGTCGGGGTCTTGCAAAGAAGGCCCATGGACTCGGTGCAAAAGTCGTGGTCACCGAGATCGATCCACGGCGGGCCCTTGAGGCGCACATGGACGGGTACCATGTCATGACCATGGACCAGGCAGCAGAGATCGGCGACATCTTTGTCACGACCACCGGCAACACGAGCGTGATAGGGAAGAACCAGTTCGGGAAACTAAAAGGCGGAGCAATCCTCGCAAATGCCGGTCATTTCAATGTGGAGATCGACATTGCATGGCTTGCAAAGCACGCGGATTCGACAATCGAACGCGACGGTATCATCACCTACTTCATCAAAGGTAAACCGGTCCACGTGCTCGCCGAAGGCCGGCTTGTGAACCTTGCCACACCAAAGGGCATGGGCCATCCCATCGAGGTCATGGACTTAAGCTTCGCGCTCCAGGCGCTCTGCACCCGGTATATCGCGGAGCACGGCTCCTCTCTCAAAGGCGGGGTCTACGAAGTCCCCAATGAGATCGACGAGCAGGTCGCCAGGCTCAAGCTTGCGTCACTCGGGCTTTCCATCGATGAGCTCAGCGCTGCCCAGAAAAAATATCAGTGCAGCTGGGACATCGGGACCTGAATCTCCCTTCAGATTTGCTTTTTTTACACCCGTCCGGGTGCAGCGCCTGTGCGGTCGCTCCATGGGCCGGTTTTTAAGGAGTCTTCGGCGATAACTGTTCTGATCCGGGGGAATATTCCCGCTTCCATTGTTCGTAGATCACGATCAGCGCACCTGCGACAAAGAGGGGAATAGCAAGCCAGAACTGGCCGCCGGGCAGATCGGAAAAGACGACAAGCGATGCAATGCACCCGATAAACGGCGCTGCCGCATACACCGCTCCCGCGCGGGCCGCGCCCATGTCCCGCAGGGCCACGATAAAGAGGATGAGCCCAAGACCGTAGGAAAAGAACCCGGTGAGGAGAGCAAGGATGATCAAACCCGCACCGGGCAGGGGCTCCCCGAGCGCGATCACGAGCACGCCGGCGATGGTCCCGCCAAAGATCACCTTGCACAGGGCGATCAGACCGGGAGGATATGCGGAGATATGTGCCATGCAGTTGTTGTCCACGCCCCAGAAAAAACCGGAAATAATGATCCCGAGCGCCCCAAGCGAAAACCCAAGGGCACTCTCCCCGTTCCACCCGAGAATGATACTGCCGGCGAAAATAAGTATGAGGGCAAGACCGGTTTTTTTGTCTGCCGGTTCATGAAATACCAGAAACGCGAGCAGGACCGTTGCGACAATCTCGAAGTTTAAGAGAAGCGATGCCGTGGCAGCAGGAGTAACCGTGAGGGCAAAGCACTGCACGACGGGCGCCACAAAGCCTCCTACAACGATCGTTCCCGCCAACAGGTATTTCTCCCTTTTGCCTGCACAGGGCCGCCCTGTCGTAAAACGTGGTCCGCTTACCGCCCGCCAGCAGAGAATACCGGCACCCGATCCTATCGCAAGGAGTGCGATGAGGAGCAGGGGAGCCATCCCGTCGACAAGGATCTTCAGGAGCGGTGTCGCCGTCCCAAAAAGCACGGTTGCGCACGCTAAGGCGATGATTGATTTTGGCAGTTTCCTTGTGTGTATGCTGTCCATGGATATCAGGAAGATAGGAAGATCCGGTGAACACGAGGGGCGCGGCCGGTTTTCTCATACTCATGATGACCTGGGGAGTTTTAGCTGTCCCGGGCCGCGTAGAGATATTCCTGCGCGTATCCGCAGTATTCCCCGAAATGATGACGTGCAAACCTGCGTATCGTATCGTATTCCCAGCCTGTCAGCGCACTATCGCGTGTGAGCGTCGTGATATAGTGTTCCCGCATGATCCGCCGGATCCAGACGTCGACCGGGAATGCTTCGTACTTCTGGAATGCAAAGAGCAGGATGCAGTCAGCCGCCTTTGGGCCGATACCGGAAAACTTCATCATCTGCCGGCGGGCCTCTTCGTACGGCAGCGTCTCAATGGTTTTTGCCCAGTCTTTTTCGGCCGCAACTTCGCAGGCCGTGCTGAACACGTAGGGTGTGCGGTAGCCAAGTTTGCAACCGGCAAGTGTCGCTTCTTTACCTGTACAGGACAGTTTTGCGGGCCCGGGAAACGCAAAAAATTTCTGGTCTCCGGATAAGATCTCGTCCCCGAACTGCTGCGCGATGGTCGCTATCCGGCGCCTTATCATGGGGATGTTGGAGTTCGTTGCGCAGATATACGAGCAGAGGCATTCCCACGCGGGCTGCCGCACAAGGCGCAGGCCCCGGCACCGTTCGATCGCTGTGTGGATGAACGGGTCGTGGTCGATCGCTTCCAGGATCGCTTCGAGATCGAGATCGAGGGAGAAATAGTGACGGATATTTTTCTCGTCTGCCCCCTCATACATGAGGGTCGCGCCTTCCTGCCGGCACCGGATTACCTTGTTCCCGATAACCCCGCACCACCAGCCATCCTCGGCGCGATCCCAGCGGAAGACCTGTCCGCACCCCAGTGTCTGGTCAAGGGAGAACGGCTGATCCGGGCGAAGGGCGATCCGTGGCATGGTTCTTGGGGTTTCCTCACAAATATCTGCGTTTCAACCTTTTAGAATATGTCCAGAGATTCTGATGTGATCACCGTCCGGACTTTTTTTCTGGAGATCGGGCAGCCTTTTTTTATACTGGCCAAAAAAAGGAACGGATAGTCTTTTAATATATAAATTAACAGTTCTTTTCATGGAATTAACAGAAACCCTCAAGGCATTTATCGAAGAAGGCGGGGACTGGGAACGAAAAGCAACCACGCTCGCCGGTGTCTCCATTATCCGGCTTCCGGCAACAAAAAACCGCCCGGCGTCCCTTGCGATCGATATCAACCCGCTCGGTGAAAACGGTCTTCCCATGAAGAAGAAAGGGATCATGATCATGAACGCTGCCGAACTTGCGGCATTCCGGGCGGTCTTTAACAGCGACAAGATGGACAGCCTCTTAAAAGCGCTCGAAGAAGTCCTTCCCGAGCGTAAAACCGGAGCAAAATCCAAAAAGGCGGATGTTGTGCAGTTATAATCCGGAACTATACCGGAGATAACGGCACCCCGGGGTGATGCGTATAAAATTTCTGCCAATACTTTTGGTTTTTATCCTCGTTCTTGTACTAGCAGGTGCCGGTTGTCTCGGTACCGGAATCCTCCCGGTCAACAAGACGGAACCCCCGGCGGTATTTGTCGACTATCACCGGACCGGGGGCATTGCCGGTGTCAGCGACCGCCTTGTGATCTTCGATAACGGTGTCGCCGTCGTCTCAGGGCCATCTGCCAGCACCGAGGTTGCCCTGAATTCGACCGACATGGCGCTCCTGTCTGTGCTGTTTAACGAGTCCCAGTTCTCGCAGCTTCAGACCAACTATTCGGCTCCTCGCAACTCTGCCGACCTGATGACGTATACGATCAGTTATCATGGCAAGACGGTCACAGCCGCGGAAACCACTATACCCCCGTCACTTAAAACCGTGGTCGATGAACTGGACCGGATCGTCCAGAGTGCCGGCACACAGAAGTCCACCTATCCGACGCTGGGTATCACGCGGTAAGAGGCTGGCGTTCGTGCTCTGTACCGGAAATGAAAAGTCCGGCCCGGGTGCAGGTCTGGAAGAACAAAAGAGCGCTCTTTTATTTTTATCATCCTTTTAGACCGGGCAATGGGCAGGATACCCCTGCGCGGGAATTTTACGGGTGACTATTCCGGCACGCCGGATGCTCCATTGATAAAAAAGATTATTCGTGCTTATACATGCATGACTGCACATCGTGCCCGAGTTTCCCGATGGCGTCAGCCCGGCAGCGCTGGCAGTGCCGCATCTGTTTGACGTATTTCGAACAGGCGTCCTGCATCTTCTTTTTCATCTCGGGTGTCGGAGGGGCGATGTCAGCGAACTTGTACTGGGCGATCAGCGGGATGAGGTTGAAGGTATAGACTCCCATCTCGCCGACCTTCTTTGCGATATCCACAATATGATCCTCGTTGATGCCCGGGATATAGACGGTGTTTACCTTGACGACCATGTGTCGTTCCACGGCCATCTCGATACCCTTTAACTGCTGCGAGAGGAGAAGTTTTGCCGCTTCGATCCCCGTGTATCGTTTGCCCTTGTAATCGACAAACTGGTAGATCTTTGCCCCGATTGCCGGGTCGATCGCGTTGAGCGTTACCGTGATATTACCGACGTCATACTTCTGGAGCAGGTCGATCTTGTCCGGCAGGAGGAGGCCGTTTGTACTGATGCACTTGATGACCCCGGGGTACTCCTCGTGGAGCCTTTTGAGCGTCTCGAAGGTCTCTTCGTTTGCCAGCGGATCGCCGGGCCCTGCAATGCCGACAACCTTGATGTAATCATATTTTTTGACGACTTTTTTTACCATGTCCATGGCTTCTTCAGGATTCAGTACCTGGGTGGTCACCCCGGGCCTGCTCTCGTTAACGCAGTCAAAATCCCGGATACAGTAGTTGCACTGGATATTGCACTTTGGTGCCACGGGAATATGACAACGGCCGAAACTGTGGCACGCTTTCTCGGAAAAACAGGGGTGCTCCTGAATTTTTCGCATTTGTGCAGGGTCCCACTGGACTTTTTTCCCTGCCACCTCTGCGGTTTTTATTTCGTCGGACATAGGCTCTACTTTTTACATGCGTTCTTCAGGTATAAATAAAGTTCAATCGGGGTAATTTCCCTGGTCCGTCCGGCCCGGTCTGGGACAAATCCCGACAGATGGCGGATGGGAATTACCGGTTGTGTGCGTCTTTATCCTGTGGGAGCCTGCGGGGAAATACCTGGGAAAAATCGAGATTTACAATATAGACCGGAAACACCCCGAAGATGGTCTTTTTCTCGACTTGGTACAGCCGTGATTCGAGCAGGAGCTCGGTTGCTTCGCAGAGAGTATCCGTTGTGGCCGAATCAGGAGAGCCCGCCAAGGCAGGGGACGACGGACCGGATTCTCCTATGATCTCCATCTGGTAAAGGAGGCACTCGGTCTTGTTCTGTGAGAAACGGGCGAGCAGATCCCGGCTTGTAATGCCGTGCAGATAGCGGAAAAGGAAATACTGGGTTACCAGCACCACGCCGATCGCGATGAACAAATTACCGAGTTTACTGAAATCCGAGACCGAAAGAACGTTGTTGACCGTGATGCCCGGGAGCAGGATGATCGTTGAGAAAATACAGATGAGTGCAACTGCGGCTCCCAGAAGAAACAGGAAGGAGACCACCGGTTCAGGGATGTTTCTTTTGATCAGGTGCGCCCTCATGCCGGAGACATCGGTGAAAAAATTCGTCGAATAGGGCTCCAGTTTCCAGACAAGGAAATAGAAGAGGATGATGGCGGCAGACTGGAAGAGAATGATCCCGGCAGGGGACGCGGACAGTCTCCCGGTGAGGTGCAGCGCAATGACAAGAACAATGTCTATGGTAAAGATCAGGGTGAACCCGTAGAAAAGCGGGCGGCAGTTGATGAAAAATGCATTGAGAACTACCCGGGTGACCTTCTTTGTTCCCCGTATAATGCCGGTTTCTTGGAATCCGGTGAGATACCGGGAGATATCGGCCTGCGGAAAGGATGACCGTTGCAGGTTATGGGGGATGAGCAGGGTGACAAAATAGAACATAAACAAAAAAAAACTGGCGCATATGAAGAGGAGCGGGTACATGGGGTTTCCCAAAAAGAAGAGGATATTTAAGAGAGTTGCTGCACCGAGGATAACGATCGTGAGCCGGCCCGGTGTGCCCGATGCATAAAGGCCCCGCTGGCGCTTACGCTCCTCTGCGATCTCCGCCTCCAGTGTTTTGTGCAGGGCATGAAGAGCGCCTGCGATCGTTCGGGGATCCTTTTGTTCCACGGTGAGCCACCAGAGGGGCCGGATGAATCGTATGCGTTGTGGCCCGCTCTTTTGATTACCTATCAGAGAGGCAAAGGTATATTGTTTACCGGCAAATCCTTGATACGAACATCATGAAGAAATCAGAGAAACGCAAAGGCAAGGAGAAAGTGGCTGCACACAAGCGGCAGTACCTGTGGGTGGGAGTTGCGGCGGTGGCAGCGGTTGTTGTCATCTGCGCAATCCTCTATATTGTACTCTCAAATCCTGTTGTTGTAGCGGTGGGGGACACTGTGAATGTTACCTACACCGGAATGTTTGATAACAAGACCGTTTTTGATACGAACGCAAACGGGACGCCGCTGAGCTTTACCGTTGGGGCGGGCCAGATGATCTCCGGCTTTGATACTGCGGTACGGGGGATGAAAGTGAACGAGGAGAAGATCGTGACGATTCCCTACGACAAGGCCTACGGTGCCTATGATCCAAGCCTTGTCGAGCTGATCCCCACAAGCAAGTTCCCGGCAAACACGACCATAACTCCCGGTGAAAAATTCTATTTCGTGAGTTCTGTGAGTGGCAACGAGATCCCGGTTGTCGTTGTCAATACCACCAGTGCCGGGGTGTTTGTAGATTCAAATTCCCCGCTTGCCGGCCAGAACCTTACGTTTGATATCAAGATTGATTCCATCCAGAAGGCGAGTGCCGGAAGCGCTGCGACAGGAACCTCCTGAAACTTTTTTTTCATTCATTATCAGTAACCCGCCCGGTTTTTTTCCGGAATCCTCATCTCGTGACCTGTTCATTTTTGAAAATTATCAGCAGCTGATCCGGAGATTTTCCGGAATCCTCAGCTTGCGATCCGTTCATTTTTAAAAATCTTCAGCAACCGATCCGCTTATTTTTGAAAATGTTCAGCAGCCGTACCGGACTTTTTCCTGAATGAACGCGGGGTCCGCACGGTCTCCGTCGGATATTTTGATGATTATTTGTGGGTTGGCCGTTTTTGCTGCAAGACCGTATCGATCTTTTTTGAGAATTCTTAGCTGCCGACCCGTTCTTTTTCCGGAATCCTCAGCTCGCGACTTGTTCATTTTTGAAAATCCTCAGCAGCTGATCCGTACATTTTCTGGAATTATCAGCAACCGATCTGATCATTTTTTGAAATCTTCAGCTTGTGACCCGGACTTTTCCGGAAATATCTGGCAAAGGCCGGGGGATTCAGATGGTGTAATGGAGGCTGCCGCACAAACGGAAAGAAAAAAGATGGGCCCGACCGGATTCGAACCGGTGACCTTCGCCGTGTAAGGGCGACGTCATACCGCTAGACCACGAGCCCGATAACCTACTAATGTCGGACTGGAACGTATTAAAATTGTCGCGAGGGGGTGAGGGAATTATGATCAAATTTCTTTACCGTTTTTCACAATTGATAGTAAATTCTGTTTAGGAGGAAAATGCTTATCCTATAGCCCTAATTTTGAGTATATGATAGTTCAATTTTCAATTCAGTAAGAATATGATTTTATCGAATTCCTCGTACGATGAATAATATAATCGCATAACCTCAAGAAATATTTAATAAATCGTTATAAATAAGTGTATGGAATATTTTGAAAATTTGGAACAATATCGATGGTTTCTTTATTTGGGCATTATTGTTGCATCTATTGGAGATGTTATCACTACTACAATTGGGATATATTTGGGACATTTTGAACAAAACGTCTCAATGGCACCGTATGTTGGTAATCCAATCATGTTTTCATTTATCAAGACTATCGCTTGCATTTTCATTATTTTTTTAATTGAAGGAATTATTCGATTATTAAAAAAAATTGGGGAATACGGAAAATGCGCTCAATGTGCCCTTTTTATTGGATTAATTATTGGACTTACCTACACATTTGCGGTTGTTATTATCAATATCATTTACATAGTCATAGGTGCCTCATAGAAATCTCTTAATCTCATCAATATGGGGGAATGGGGGCCGGACCTCCGAATGCGGAAAAACGCAAGGAGAATTGGTGTTTTCCAGTTCTCAGAAAACCAAAAAAGAGGATTTATTCCTTCTTGAGCTTGATATCGATGCCGTACTTCTCGGCATTTTTATCCGCAATCGCCTGGATCGCCGCAATCTCAGCGTCCTGTTTCGCGGGTTTGAACAGGTGCCGGAACCGTTTCTGGGTTTTTAAGTATTCCACAACCGGTTTCCTGACAACCTTTTTGACCTTTGTCACCGTGCCATCCACCATCTCGTAGTTCACCCAGAGACCGGTCTCGATCGCCAGTTTTGCGATGGCCATTGTCTGGTCGCTTTCAAAACCCCAGCCGGTGCAGCAGGGGGCATGGAGCTGCACGTAGGTAGGTCCCACGGTGTTGATCGCTTTTTCCACCTTCTGGATCAGGTCGTTCGGGTAGGCTATCGATGCTGTTGCCACATACGGGGCGCCGTGGGCCGCGAGGATCTGCGGCAGATCTTTTTTCGGGCGCTTGTTCCCAAACGACTGCGAACCGGCCGGGCTTGTCGTGGTGCTGGCATCGTACGGGGTCGCGCCGGACCGCTGAATGCCGGTGTTCATGTAGGCCTCGTTATCGTAGCAGATGTAGGTGATGTCGTGTCCGCGTTCGAATGCGCCGCTGATGCAGAGCATCCCGATATCGAATGTCGCGCCATCGCCGGCAATCACGATGACCTTCTCTTTCCTGCCCTGTTTTTTGAGCGAGGACTCTATACCGGAGGCAACGGCTGATGCGTTCTCAAAGAGCGAGTGGATCCACGGGACTTTCCACGCGGTCTCGGGATACGGCGTTGAGAAGACCTCCATGCAGCCGGTCGATGAAACCACAATTGAGTTCGTGCCCGCCGCTTTGAGCACAAGCCGGGCCGCGAGAGCCGCCCCGCATCCCCCGCAGGCACGGTGCCCGCAGTCGAAGAGCTCGCAGGTTTTGTCTGCCATGATCAGAGCACCTCCCTGCGCAGGCCGATAAACTGAT
>Ga0181529_10003144_pt1 | contig 19098 bp, 19 predicted proteins | sample PEATcosm2014_Bin_36_FD_119763 | JGI IMG/M metagenome (GOLD analysis project Ga0181529, IMG submission 119763) | Peatland microbial communities from MTU Mesocosm Facility, Houghton, MI, USA - PEATcosm2014_Bin10_30_metaG | ecosystem: Environmental > Terrestrial > Soil > Wetlands > Peat | place... | reverse complement strand
TTGACCATGTCGACGGGATAGTCGCGCAAGGTCGAGAAGGAGGAGTAGCCCGTCCCGAAGTCGTCGATCGAGATGGAGCAGCCGAGCGCCTTGAGCTCCGCGAGCTTCTCGATCGCGCCGACCTGGTCCTCCATGATGCCGCTCTCCGTGATCTCGAGGTCGAGGCGCGCGGCCGGCAGCCCTGTGGCCCCGAGCACCCGCCTTACGTCCTTGACGAGATCGTCGCCGCGGAACTGGAAGGGCGAGAGGTTGACCGACACAGGAATGGGCTGGAGGCCTTTCCGCTCCCATGCGGCGGCCGCGGAGCAGGCCTTGGCGAGCACCGCTCGACCGAGGTCTACGATGACGCCAGAGCGCTCGGCCGTGGAGATGAAGTCGATGGGCAGCCTGAAGCGGCCGCCAGGCAAGCGCCACCGCGCCAAGGCCTCGACGCCGACGATGCGGCCGAGCGCGTCCACCTTCGGCTGGTACCAGGGCAGGAAGGCCTCGGCGGTCAGAGCGCCCCGAAGCTCGCGCTCGACGCTCATGGCCTCGATGAGCCGCTGGTGGAGGGCCGCGTCGTAGAGCCGATGCGAGCCGGGGCCGTCGCGCTTGGCGAGCAGGAGCGCGGCCTCGGCGGCGCGTATCATGGCGAGGGCGGATTCGCCATCGTGGGGATAGAGCGCGAGGCCGCAGGAGGCCGAGATGCCGATCTCGGCCGTGTCCGCCGTGAAGGAGCGGTCGAAGGCACGTCTCGATTTCTCGATGATCGCCTTCGCGTCTTCCGGGCTCTTCACGTCTGAGAGTAGAACGAGGAAAGCCTCGCCGTTAGTGCGAGCGACCAGGTCTCCGTCGCGGAAGGCGCCCGTCAGCCTCTCGGCCGATTCGACGAGGATCGAGTCGCCGGCCGAAGGTCCGTGGAGCTCCGCTACCCTCGAGAACCGGTCCAGGCCCACGGCCATAACACCGAGGATCCGGCCTCGGCGGGCGGCGATGTCCAGGGCCCGAGCGAGCTCGATCTCGAAGTACTCGCGATTGGGAAGCCTGGTGAGATGGTCGTGCCGGACGAGGAAGTCCACCCTCTGCTCCGCGTCTTCCCTGCAGGCTGACTCGCGCTTAAGCTCGGCCTGCCTGAGGTTCAGCTCGGAGGAGAGCCTCGAGCGGGCCGCGACGGAGGACCTGAAGGCCCTGAGCACATAGATCTGGGCGAGGGCTATGACCGCGTCGGCGCCGAGCCCAGCGAGCGCCGACCGCGCGAAGCCCAGGGCGTCCTCGTGCCAGGGAAGAAGAGATCCGGCTTGGGCGATACCAATAGCGGCTAGGACTAGGCCCTGAGCGCCGCAAGCGAGGACCGCGCCCCGCGCGCCGAACGCAAAGGCGGCGATCATGGTTGCCGCGCAGAACCAAGCCTCTCCCGAGGAGAGGCTGCCAAGATGGGCCGAGGCGAAGACGCCGAGGAGGAAAAGCAGGGCGGAAAGGCTCGCGTGCAAGGCGCGGCCTGAGAGTGAAACGGCCGCTCGCAGGCCAAGCAGGGCGCCGTAGGCGAGTACCGATACGATCAGTGTCGGATAATCGCCCGCGCGGAGCGCAAGGGCTCCTGCGGGAAGGAAGATCACGAGGCCAAGGAGGACCCCCGCGCGCACTAGACGCCGTATGATGCCCGAACCGAGATCATCCTCTATTCTCGCGCCCCGAGACGCGCTCGACGTCCCGGGGCCGCGACACATCGTTTCGTTGTCCACCTGATCCCCGTCCGATGATAGTCGAAAGTACGGAAGTTTAGTTCTTTTTTAAGGTTTTGGTAAGGGTGCGCCTTGGCCAGCCTTGACGCACTATCGCCCCCGTAGTAGAAACGATTCGCGCGCCGGCATGGTGAAATGGCATACACGGCAGACTCAAAATCTGCTGCCAGCGATGGCTTGAGGGTTCAAGTCCCTCTGCCGGCATTGATGTCGCTTTTTCGGTGGCCGCGGAGCGCCCGCGGGACATATCATCCCTACCATGAACGACAAAGCCGAATTGCCTCCTCTCGATGTCATGAATGCCGCTTTTAGCGATCGCGACAGCTCTTTCGACGGATTGTTCTACGCCGCTGTTACGACGACTGGCATCTTCTGCCGCCCCTCTTGTCCGGCCCGCAAGCCCCTCCCTGGGAACGTAGTCTTCTATGCCACCCCGGCCGAAGCCCTGTTCGCGGGTTACCGTCCCTGCCGGAGGTGCAAGCCCCTCGCAGTAGCGGCCGATCCCGAGTGGCTCGGCGAGCTTGTGGAGCGGGTGGAGGCCGATCCGCGTAAGCGGATCCGCGATGCGGAACTCAGGACAGAGGGCCTTGATCCGGCGACGGTACGACGCCGCTTCCTGCTCCGCTTCGGTCTGACGTTTCAAGGCTACCAGCGGGCCCGCCGCCTCGCCGCGGCCTTCGAAGCCATCAAGTCAGGAGGGAGCCTGGACGACGCCGTCTTCGACCATGGCTACGAGTCCCACTCGGGCTTCCGTGAAGCCTTCGTCAGGCTTTTCGGCGACGCGCCGGGGAGGGCTGCCAAGCCCGGGCAGGGCGGCGATTTCATCCGCCTTGCCTGGATCGAAAGCCCGCTCGGGCCCCTCGTCGCTGGGGCCATCGACGAGGGAATCTGTCTCCTCGAATTTACTGATAGGCGCATGCTCGAGGCTCAAGCCTTGACCTTGCGCTCTCGCCTCTCTCTTCCCGCGGCTCCCGCCTCCCATCCCCATCTCGAGCGCCTCAAGACGGAGCTGACCGAATATTTCGCGGGGGAGCGCAGGTCCTTCGATCTGCCCATCCACGAACCGGGGACCCCCTTCCAAGAGCGGGTCTGGTCGGCCTTGCGGGAGATTCCCTGCGGAGAGACCCGTAGCTACGGGGACTTGGCGCGAACGCTCGGAGAGCCGACAGCCACACGGGCAGTGGCCCAGGCCAACGGCCGCAATCGCGTCGCCATCCTCGTGCCCTGCCATCGCGTCATCGGCGCGGATGGCTCATTGAGCGGCTACGGGGGCGGCGTGTGGCGGAAGCGGAGGCTGCTCGAGATCGAAGGTGCCCGACTTGGAGGCTCGAGCGGGAGCGACTAGTTCTGCCGTTGGTCGGCGGGACCCAGGATCGAGGCGAGGAGCGTTTCCATATTCGATCTCACCTCGCCATAGCGCGGGCTCGGCGCCGCGAAGGAAAACCGTTCCTCACGCTCGGGATCCTTGGACTCGCTCTCGCCCGGACGCGCCACGGCCCAGGCCATGTGCTCCTGGGTGAACTCGAGGTGGAACTGGATGGCCAGAACGTTCGGCCCGTACCTGAAAGCCTGATTGGGCCAGGCCGCGCTCGCTGCGAGCAGTTCGGCCCCGGCGGGCAGGTCCCAGGCGTCGTCATGCCACTCGACAGCCAGGAATTTCCCTTCGGCTCCGCCCAGATTCCCGAGCTCCGGGTCGGCTCTTCCCACGGCGTTGAGGGAGATCGTCTTGAACCCGAACTCAGGCGCCGGCGAAAGGTAGACCCTCGCGCCCAGAAGGCGGGCGAGAAGCTGGCTGCCGAGGCAGATGCCGAGGACCTTCGTACCCGCGGCGAGGCAGGACTCGAGGAAGCGGAGCTCCCGAACGATCCATGGATTGCCCGCGTCGTCGTAGGCGCTCATGTAGCCGCCATACACGATCACGAGGTCGTAGAGGCCGGGATTCGGGGCCTTCTGCCCGTCGAAGAGGAGGAGGTCCTCGGCCACGTCTCCCCTGGCCGCCAGGAAGGCTTCGTCGTCGTAGGGAAATTTGGGCTCCCAGTGCTGTACTCTCAGGATGCGCGCCATGCCGGTCCTCCGTTCACGCGAGTAAATCTACCGAGTTCGCGTCTCGCCTGGAAGGACCTTGACAAAAGTTCTATATAGAACTATAAGGTTCTCGTGAAACGCAATCAGATTTTCCACCTGGTGTCGCAGGTGAGAGCGGCGGTCAACGAGCACCTTGAGGTCGCTCTCGCTGAGCGAGGCCTTGAGGGACTGGCCCCCTCGCACGGCGACATTCTCGCCGCTCTCTTTCGGGAGGGTCCGCTCGGCATGACGGAGCTCGCCGCAGAGATACGGAGGCGCAAGAACACGGTTACCGTCCTGGTCGGCAAGCTCGAGGCCCAGGGCTACGTCGAGCGTGTGGCGGATGCCGAGGACGCTCGGAGGGCGCTCGTCTCGCTGACGCGCAAGGGTTCGGCCCTTCGAGAGCCCTTCGGCACGATTTCGGCGGACCTTCTGTCTAAAGGCCTCGCAGGTCTCGGGGAGGCCGAGCTCGAGACTACGATGCGCTGCCTCGAGCGGATCATCGCGAACTTCCTGGAATAGCGGGATTTCTCGGACTGTCCGGGCAGAATCTCGAATAATGGTTCTATATAGAACAAAAGCGGCCAAGCCGCGGAAGGAGAATCGTATGAAAGAAGTCGTCGAGTTCCTCAAGGCCAACCCGGTCGGAGCCCTGGCCACCGTAGAGGGCGGAAAAGCGCGAGTCCGGCCCTTCCAGTTCATGTACGAGGATGGCGGGGCGCTCTGGTTCTGTACCTCCACGAAGAAGAAGGTCTACGCCCAGCTCAAGGCCTCGCCCCAGGTCGAGTTCCTGGCCTCGAGCGGCACGACCTGGCTTCGTGTCGCCGGGGAGGTCGCTTTTTCGGACGAGCTCGCGAAGAAGGAGAGGGTGATCGCCTCGAGCGAACTGGTGCGCTCGATCTACAAGGAGGCGGCCAATCCGGTCTTCGCCGTCTTCAAGATCGAGCGAGGTACGGCGGTCTTGAGCGACTTCTCGGGCAAGGAGCCCCGGACCTGGTCCTTCTGAGAGACAGGACATTCCGACGGTTGACATGCATGGGGGCTATTCGTAGATTTTAGCCCCCATGCCGAGCCAAGCCCGAGCCGATCGCTGGAAGATCCTGCCTGTCGTCCTCCTCTCCCCCCTCATGGGGAGTCTGGACGGCAGCATCGTGAACGTCGCGCTGCCGACCATCGCCGACCGACTTCGCGTAGGCATGGGCGGCGCGCAATGGGCCGTCTCCAGCTACCTCATCGTGATCTCCGCCCTCGTCCTCGTCTTCGGTAAGGTCGCGGACAAGCTTGGCAAGGTACGAATCTTCATTTACGGATTCATCATCTTCGGCTTGGGTTCTCTGCTCTGCTCGGTATCATGGAGCCTTCCCCTCCTGATCGTGGCGCGTTGCGTCCAAGCGGTCGGTGCCTCGATGTTCATGTCCTCCAACCAGGCTATCATAGCGACGCTTTTCCCGCCCGAGGAGCGGGGCCGGGCCTTGGGATTCCTAGGCACGACCGTGGCCGTGGGCACGATGATCGGGCCTCCCCTCGGGGGAATCCTGGTGGGGCTGTTCAACTGGCAGTCCCTCTTCATCATCAACATCCCGATCTCGATCTTCGCCTTCGCCGCAGGGATAAAGCTCCTGCCTCGCGACGACAAGGCTGGAACCCTCGCCGGCTTCGACCTCGCCGGCTCGGCCCTCTTCGGCCTTTTTGTGGTCGGCCTCTTCTACTTCATGCTCAGCGGCGGCCAAGCCGGGATCTACGGCCCCGCCGAGATCACGGCCCTCGTCTTGGGCCTCGCCGCTGGCATCCTGTTCCTATCGCGCGAGCGGCGGATCGCGGACCCCATGATCGACCTCTCTATCTTCCGAGACGGCTTCTTTTCTATAAGCGTGGTGTGCGTGCTCCTAGTATTCCTGGCGAGCTTCTGCATCAATATCATCCAGCCCTTCTATCTCCAGGACGCCCTCAAGCTATCGCCGGCCATGGCCGGGCTCGTCCTCCTCGCGACGCCCCTCGCGAGCGGCGCGATCGCCCCCCTGAGCGGCCGGCTCTCCGATAGGATCGGCTCCAGGTCGCTCACCGTCATCGGCCTCATAGTCATGCTCGCGGGGCTCGGCCTTCTCTGCTGTTTTGGCCTAGGGACGAGTCCGCTCGCCGTTGCGGGAGGCCTCGCCCTCTTTGGCCTTGGGAACGGAATATTCTCTTCGCCCAATACAAGCCTGATCATGTCGCATGCACCCAGGGAGAAACTAGGCGTAGCAGGCAGCATCAACGCCCTCGCTCGCAATATGGGTATGGTGACCGGCATAGCCTTTGCGGTGACCCTTCTCAATCGGAGCATGAGCGCCGCCCTGGGTCGCGAGGTCAACGGCTTCGTCCCCGAGGCGCCCGATGCCTTCGTGTTCGGGATGAGGGCGGTCTTCATCTCGGCCTCGGCTATTATCGCGATCGCGATCGCGCTCACGTTGGCCCGCTCCATCAAGGGCGATGAGCTCGCGCGGGAGAGGGGCTAACCCTGGTTCGCGGGGACATCGCGGCCCTCTGCGGGGCGGCCCTGCTGACCGGCTTCTCGAAGACCGGCCTCCCGGGCTTCGGCATCCTCATCCCCACCCTGGCCGCCATGGCCATGCCCGCCCGCGCCTCGACTGGCTTTATCCTGCCGGTGCTGATCGAAGGCGATATCATCGCGGTGGGCTACTGGCGGCGCAAGGCTTCCTGGCGCCTCATCGCTCATATGCTCCCCTGGGCCGCGATCGGCATCGCGCTCGGTTTTTTCCTGCTGAAGGTCCTCAGCGACGCCGCGTTCAAGCCGATCCTCGGAGCTATGATCCTCGCGATCGCGGCCCTGGACATCCTCCGCCGCGCGACCGGCTCGACGTTCCGAGCGGAGGGCTTCATCTTGTCGGCTTCCATCGGCGTCCTCGCCGGGGTCTTCACCATGCTGGCCAACGCGGCGGGCCCCGTGATGACGATCTACCTGTTGTCCATGGGCCTGGGCAAAGAGGAATTCATCGGGACCGGCGCGTGGTTCTACTTCATCATCAACCTGGTCAAGCTCCCCTTGAGCGTGGCGCTGGGGCTCGTGACCTGGGCCAGCCTAGGAGCCGACCTGGCGCTTACTCCCCTCGTGATTGTCGGGAGCGTCGCGGGCGCTCTGGCGGTAAGGAAGCTCCCGCAGAAGGCCTTCGACGGCCTCGCCCTCGCCCTCGCGATCGTCGGCGGGGCGAGGCTCCTGTTCTAGCGCGTCAGGGCAGGATGTAGCCTAGGCTGAGGCCGACCCCGTAGTTGAACTCCGTATAGTTCAGGTTCGCCGTGAAGCAGATATCGCGGTTCTCGATTTCGATGCCGAATTGCGTGAGTGCGTCGTTGATATGCCCGTCGAATTCATCGCCTACCGACTCGAGGTCGGGTATCAGCAGGTTCCACAGGATGCCGAGACGGAGCAGGAAGTCGCGGTTGACCGCGAAGGTGGCCGAAAAATCGGGCCCGACCATGCCCGACCAGTTCGATGGGCTGCGGTCTACCACGGGATAGCCCGTGTTCGTGGAGAGCTGAGCCGCCTTGGCGCGGAAGCTCTTGTAGGCCCCGTCCTCGTAGGCGACCGAGCCCTGAAAGGCGATCCCGATCGCGAAGGTCCTGTCGTTGCCGACGCTCAGGCCTTCCTGAGCCTGAACGGTCCCGCCGTAGAAATCGAAGGGCTTGGAGACAGAGGGAACGTATTGTTCATCATAATGCTCGGTCAAGTTGGCCTGCCCGTACCAGCCGCTCCCGGCGAGATGGCCCTCGGTCGTCACGCCCCCATCGGTCTTCCGCCATGCGTGAATCAAACCTGCCTGAATCATTCGGTTGTAGTCGTCGCTGTACCACTGCCCGTCGGCTTGGGAAGCCGCCACGAGGACCTCCGTCTTTATTGCGTTGGCGTCGGAGGGGCGGAAAGGCGGAGGCGTAAGGGAGTCCTCCCCGAGCTGGCCCGCGCTCAGGTACGTCTCGCACGAGCTTGCGGCGAACACCGTGACGAGAAGAGAGCCGATCAGGAAGAATGCATTTTTCCTCATGCCATGATTATAGCGCAGATCCTAGGGACCGGTCAGGCAGCAATAATATTATGATAAATAAGCTACGATATCTCGTCTCGCGCTGAAGGTGGATCGCCGGCTTTCGGTCATGGCAAGAGATAGCCAAAGCTGAGTCCGGCTCCGAGCATTTCGCTGGTGCATGACAAGGTGGCGGTGACACAGATCTGCTGGAACCTCATCTCAGCGCTTCCTTGAATTTCCATGTCCTCAGGATACATGATTTGCGCTGGAAAAGTGTAGACGAAACCGCCAAAGAGCCCCAGGCGGGTCAGCACGCTTTCCTCATGTCCGAAGATAGTTGACAGATCAATTCCTGCTATTCCCGTCCAGGGCGATGGGTTGTTGTCGACCACGGCTTGCCAAATACTATCTGGTGCGCCGATTTCCGCGGCTTTTTCGGCCTGCTTGCGGAATTCCCGATACAAACCTTCCTCATAGGCGATCGAACCGCGCAGGCCGGCGCCCAAGGATGCCCTCGAGGAAAGGGTCGTCTCAAGGCCTTCCTCAGCTTGGATCGTAGCTCCATAGAAGGCGAAGGGCTCCTTGGCCGATGGGAGTATCAGGCCATCGCTCGCGATTGACTTATCGTCATAGGCGATCCTGGCCTGACCGTACCAAGCGCTCGCCGCGATATGGCCTTCGAGGGTCGCGTATTTGGCGGTGCTGCGCCATGAGCGGAGGATACCTACCTGAGCCGCGCTTTCGGTATCCGTCATCAATTGGGAATTATTATATGTCCCCGCGCCCGATACGAAGAGCTCGGTAGCGGCCGCGTTCTCCTTGGCGGGACTGAGGGGCGGGGGCACAATGGGGTCCTTGCAGAGTTGTCCCGCGCAAAGGATGGACTGGCACGAGGTCGCTGCGATTATAACGATGATACCGAATAGCAGATACGCTGTCATTTTCATCATGAGCATATTCTAGCGCGGCCATTCAGGATTTTCATCCCGACGAGGCTGGGCTAAATAGCCTTAACTTTTTGGTTTTTCGCCAGCAACTCTTCGAAGCTGTGAACGGAGCACTCATCCAAGACCTTGGCCGCCGCGGGGAAGATCGACGTGTCGAGGGCCTCGCGCTCCTCCCTCGTGAAGTCGGAGAGGACATAGCCGGCGATGTCGGAATGGTCCGGCCGGCCGATCCCGAAGCGCAGGCGCGCGAAGTCGCGGGTACCCAGCCGAGCCTCGAGCGACCTAAGGCCGTTGTGCCCGCCCAGGCCCCCGCCGAGCTTGAGGCCGAAGCAGCCGAAGGCCATCTCGAGCTCGTCGTGCGCCGCGAGGAGCTCGCCGGATCCGATCTGGTAGAACCGCATGAGCTCGGCGGCCGAGTCGCCAGAGAGGTTCATGTAGGTTTCCGGCATGAGGAGCCAGGTCCGACCGGCCGTGGTCTCGCGCGTCGCGAAGCGGCCCTTGAATTTGCGCTCCCAGCGGAGCTCGCCGTAGAAGGGCAGGGACTCGAGGAATTGCCATGCCACGTTGTGGCGGTGGCCTGCGTACTCGCGGCCGTAGTTGCCAAGGAATGCGTAGAGCCTGATCACGTCCCCTCCCTGGGCGGGTTTGACCGGGCGCCTTGCGGGAGCTAGACTGACGCAAGGGCCCGCGAGGAGGGTAGCATGAAAGTCGATCCTAGGTTCAGCCTCTCCATCGAGGACGAGGGCGGCCTCGTCACTTTGCGCCTTGCCGCCGCTCGGGACCTCCGGCTCGACGAAAGCGCCTCGCGGCTCTTCGAGGCCTCTTTCGCCGAGCTCTGCGAGCTCGCCGGGGCGCCGGCCGGCGCGAGCGAGCGCTTAGCGGCCGATCCCGGCCGGACGATCCTCTCCAACGGCTGGCAGTCCTGGGCTTTCGGGGGCGAGCTCGCGGCCGGCGAGAGGGTGCCTCGGCCTCGGCTCGTGCCGCACATGTCGGCATATTGCGACGGGCCGGGGCGGCCCGAGGCCCGAGCGGATGTCCTCTCGCGCTTCATGACCTACGTGAGGTCGGGGGAGGACGCGCTCTACCTCGTATCGTCCGGAGATCCGGGGCGCGCCACGCCGCCCGTCTCGTTCAGGATCGACCGCGGGAGCCTGGGCACGAGCGCCGAGGCCTGCGCCCGCGGCGGCTCCTTTCGCTCGGGGGACCTCGTCGCTGTGCTCTGCCTCTTCTTCCGCTCGGGCTACTTCGAGGCGAAGGATGCCTTGCGCGAGGTCTTTAGCCTCTACCGCCACTTCGAGCGCCTGGCCTTCCTGGGCTCGGGGGAGAGGCTCGTGCCCGGAGGCTACGAGTCCTGGTACAACCACTATACGGCTATCGACGAGTCGGTGATCGAGCGCGACCTCGCCTCGATCGGGAGCAACGCCAATCTCATCAATACTTGGTACATCGGCCGAGCCAAACCGACGGTCTTCCAGATAGACGATGGATGGGAGAAGGCGGTGGGCTGTTGGGAACCCGACAATCGCAGATTTCCAAAGGGCATGGGCGAACTCGCGCGCGAGATCGAGGAGCGCGGCATGATCCCCGGCCTCTGGATCGCGCCCCTCGTCGTCACGAGATCCGCGCCGCTCTTCCGGGAGCGGCCCGAGTGGGTCCTGCGCGACTCGCGCGGGCGACCGGTCCCGGCGGGGCTCAACCCGGACTGGGACGGCTACTTCTACTCCCTCGATCCATCCCTGCCCGAGGTCGAGGAGTACCTAGCCGGGATCTTCGACACGCTCGTTGAGCTCTGGGGCTACCGCTATCTCAAGCTCGACTTCCTCTACACGACCTTCCTCGAGGGCTCCAGGGCGCGGCCCTCGGCCTTCGCCAGGCAGGGAGCCGCCTACGAGCACTACGACCGCCTGATGCGTCGCCTAACGTCCAAGACCGTCGACTCGCGCGGGCGCGGCGTGGCCTATCTGGGCTGCGGAGCCCCGCTCGAGCCGTCGTTCCGGCACTTTCCCCTCATGAGGATCGGAGCGGACACAAATGGCGCCTGGGAGGACCTCCTTCTCGGGAAGGTCGTAAGGTACGAGGGCAGGCCCGCCGCCTATGTCAACCTCACGCACACGATCGGCCGATCGCTGCTGGACGGGACGGTCTTCGTGAACGACCCGGACGTGGTCTTTTGCCGGACGAGGCGGATATCGCTGAACGAGGCGGAGAAGGAGCTCGTCGCATTGGTGGATTTCCTTCTCGCCTCGCAGATCATGTTTTCCGACGACTCCGGCGATTTCGGCGACCCCGCGGAGACGGCCTTCACCGAGCGCGTCGCGGGCCTCTACGACCGGTTGTCCGGGAAAGAGTTCGGGGCTCGCCGCGTCGAGCGCGACGTCTACTCGATCTTCAGCCGGGACGGCCGAGTGCGGGGACTGGCCAACCTTTCCGACAGGACTTGGTCTGGTGCGGGCAGCGAAAGCGCCAGGCCCCTCGTGCTGAGGGCGCGGCCAGCCGAAGGGGGGAAGCTCGGCTTCGAACCTCATTCCATATCGCTTTTCGAGGAGTAGGCAGGCATGCAGAAGACTGTATTCGTCATAGGGCACCGGAACCCCGACACGGACTCGGTGGTAGCCGCGGTCAGCTACGCCGAGCTGAAGCGGGCGACGGGCATGGCCGAGGCCAGGGCCGCGCGCGCAGGAGCCGTCAACCCGCAGACTGAGTACATCTTCGACCGATTCGGCCTCGAGCTCCCGGAGTTCATCCCGGACCTCGTGCCCAAGGCCGAGTACTATGTCGAAGGTCCGGCGAGGACCGTCCAGGTCGGCACCCCGCTCTGGCCGGCCCTGGCCGTCCTGGGGGAGGGCGGAGGCGAGGCCTTGCCCATCGTCGACGAGGCCGGCCGCTACCGGGCCCTCCTCCATTACGGATCCTTCGCCAGGAACGTCATAGCGAAGATCAACCCGCGCAAAAAAGCGGTCGTGCCGACGAGCGTGCGACACATGGCTCAGACCATCAAGGCGCAGGAGGTGCTGGCCTTCGAGGAGAACGAGATCTTCAAGGCCACCATGATCGTCGCTGCCAACGATATCGCCTCGGTGCGCGAGGTGCTAGCCGCCGAGAGCGCCGCGAGCAAGGTGCTCCTTGTGGGCGACCGCGACGAGGTCCATCGGCTGGCGATAGAGGCCGGGGTGCGGGTCCTCGTCATCACCAACGGCTTCGTGCTGCGCAAGGAGCTCAAGGTCCTCGCCGAGGAGAGGCGCGTCTCAGTCCTCGTCTCGCCATACGACACCTCCAGCACCTCCCTCCTCGTTCTCTATTCGACTCCCGTCGAGGCCATGGGGGACACTGAGACGGCGACTATACAGAGGGGGGAGAGGGCGAGGGAAGCGCGAAGGATCCTCTCGGCGTCCCCGAGCCGCTCGGCCGCGGTGGTCGACGAGGAGGGCCGTGTGGTCGGCCTCCTGCGCGAAGGGGACCTGCTTCGGGAACCTCGGGTGGAAGTGATCCTGGTCGATCACAACGAGCTGGCCCAGGCCGTCGAGGGCATCGAGAACTATCGAGTCCTCGAGGTGATCGACCATCATCGCCTTGGCACCTTCTCGACGAGGCTGCCCATCACCTTCATCAACCGCCCGGTCGGATCGACGAGCACGATCGTCGCTGGCATGTATCGCGAATCCCGCGTGCCGATCCCGAGGGCCATAGCCTCCATCCTCCTCTGCGGGATACTGTCCGATACCTTGGTGCTCAAGTCCGCGACGACTACCGAGACCGACCGCGACGAGGCCGAGTACCTGGCGAACATCGCCGGGCTCGAAATCGAGGAGCTGGGCGCGGCCATCATGGAATCGGCCTCGAGGGCGGCCGCGCTGCCGGCGGCGGAGATGGTCCGGCTCGATCTCAAGGAGTACGCTACCCAGGGATTCAAGCTGAGCGTCAGCCAGATCGAGGTCTCGGACACCGGCCTCGTAATGGAGAAGAGGGCGGAGATCCTGGCGGCCCTCGACGCGATCCGGGCCGAGCGGGGCTATTTCCTCTCGGCGCTGATGGTGACCGACGTTACCGAGCTCGACAGCTTCCTCTTCCTCTCGGCCGGCAAGGAGCTCCTCTCGCTCGTGGGCTATCCGCCGAGCGGCGAGGGGGTCTACATCCTCAAAGACGTGCTCTCGCGCAAGAAACAGCTGATGCCGGCCATCCTGGAGCTCGTCGAAAAAGCCCTCGGCTGATTCCTGGGCCTAGGGGGCCCCGTGGCATTTCTTGTACTTCTTGCCCGAGCCGCAGGGGCAAGGATCGTTGCGGCCCACTTTCGGGCCCTCGCGCACAACGGTCTCGGTGAAGACCTCGCCCTCGGAGTAGAGCCATGCGCCGTCCTTCCTCACAAAGGAGGCCTTCTCGTGATGGCTCTCTCGAAGCCCTCCCTGGACGTATGCGGCCTTGAACTCGACAGTCCCCTCCTGGTCGTCGGCCCCGCCCTTGTCGGTCTTGAGGATCTGGAGCCCGAGCCAGGTCGAGAGCTCGGCCCATCGCCTCGTCGCCTCGACATCGATATCGTGCTCCTCGTCGCGCAGGCAGCTCTCTACGATGTAGTCGATCTCTTTCTTCGAATATGCGGTGTAGCGGCTGCGCATCAATGCCTCGGCGGTAGCGGGCTTGGCCTTGCCGGCGATGTAGGGTCCGCAGCAATCCTCGTAGGGACGGCCCGAGCCGCAGGGACAGGTTTCCATACAATGCCTCCGGCTCCTTTCTATCCGTAAACCGGGGTCGAGGGCAATGCCAACCTAAAATCCGACTATCGCCAGCCTGGCGGTATGGAAGGCCAGGAGAATGCCTGGGGGCGGGAGAAGGCCTCCTCATTCCAGGGCGAAGTGGAGGTGGGGCCCCGTGGAGCGGCCAGTCGCGCCGATAGGCCTTCGGCCGCGTCCGGGCCCGCCGCGCCCGACGGCCCGATCGTCGCGCACGGCCGCTAGGTCGCTGAGCGGCCGCCCGTCTTGTCCTCCAGCATTCGAGAGACGAAACTCAGCTCATCCTGGAGCTTCTGCACGCGGTCCTCGCGCTCCTCGGCGCGGGACTCGAGCGCGGCGACGCGCTGCCTCAGGCCTTCCAGCTCCTGGAGCGGGACGCCCGACGCAGCCGCCTCGCGAGCCTTGATCTTGGCCTGAGCCACCTTCGATACCATGTCGCCGATTACGCTGACGACGGTGATCGCGACCACTCCTAGGACGATCAGCATTACCGTGCTCATTCATCGCCTCCTTGCGGCGCTCCGCGGCCCCTGTCGGGCGTCCGCGAGCGCCCATGCATACGGGATAATCTCTCGATTTCGGCTGCGCCGGTCAATGGAGGCCCCGCGCCGAGGGACGCTTTCCCTTATTGGCGGTCGTATTTCTGCACTTCGTCGTATACGAACTCGAGCTTGACCCCCGCGGCCTTGAGCATCTCCTCGCTCTCTGCACCGGCGTGGTAGCGGCGCTCGGCGACGACGCGGACGATTCCGCAGTTGATGATCATCATCGCGCAAGCGCGGCAGGGGGTCATGCGGCAATAGAGGGTGGCGCCCGCTATGCCCGCCCCTCGCTTGGCGGCTTGGCAGATGGCGTTCTGCTCCGCGTGGACGGTGCGCACGCAATGTTCCGTGACGCTCCCGTCCTCGTGGACGGTCTTCTTGAACTGGTGGCCAGCCTCATCGCAGTGGGGCAGGCCCGCCGGGGCGCCGACGTAGCCAGTAGCGAGGATCTGGTTGTCCCGCGCTATCACGCAGCCCGAGCGCCCCCGGTCGCAGGTCGCCCGCTTCGCGATGGCGTTGCAGACCTCCATGAAGTACTCGTCCCAGCTCGGCCTCCGATACGCTTCTTCGCTCATGGCTTGGATGATCCAGTGGCCGCGGCCGGCCGTCAATAGCGATGATCGTGAGGCTCGCTAGCTTCTTCCGGCCTCGTGGACCGAAAGCATCTCGCGCAGACTCCCGGCGACCTGGGCCCTCCACTCGCCAGGCTCGAGGAGCTCGGCGCCCGGGCCCAGCCAGCGCACCAGGGCCGCGGCGGCTTCGGGCCTATCCTCGCTATAGGTCATCGCGACCCGGCCATCGTCCAGGTTCTCGAAGCGGGCGTTGCCGAAGAACCAGTCGCGCTTGAGCAGTTCGGCCTGGTCTACGGTGAGGGCGATCCTGGCAGTCGGGCCCGAGAGCCAACTCTCCATCGCCTCGCGCAGCCAATGGCGATCTAGAATGGCAGAGGCGTCGAAATCCGAAGAGATCGGCGGCATCGATCGGCCCGGCGAGATCGAGACGACGCGGTCCGCCCTCCAATTTCGCCTCTCGCCCCCCGCCTGAACGCGGCCTACGAGGTACCAGCGATCCCGATCCCAGAAGATGCCGAGAGGCTCGATCTCGCGCGCGGCCTCTGGCTCGCGATAGGGCGAGCGGTAGGCCAGCGTTACCCGAGACCGCGAAAGCAGGGCGCGCAGGAAAGCGCCGACTATCGCGCTCTCGGAGAGGGGCCGCTCTACCGAATCAGCCCGCTCGAGCTCGTCGCGCTCGTGGTGCATGAGATCGGCCGGTACGCGCTCGAAGCCGATGAACCGCGAGGCGCGCTCGACCGCCTCCCGAGTCTCTGGCGGGAGGGCGGCGAGCAGCTTACGCTCTGCGAAGTCCGCTTCCTTGGGAAAGGGCATCACGCGCAGGCGACGGAGAAGGATGAGGCCGAGGAGAAGGGAGACCGCCTCCTCGGGCCCGAAGGTGACTGGCGGTAGGAAATATCCTTCTCGGAGCCGGAAGCCGCCCGTCCGGCCCATGTCGGCATAGACGGGCACCCCGAGTCCGCTGAGCACCTCGATGTCGCGGTAGATCGTTCGCACCGAGACCTCGAAGCGCTGCGAGAGCTCCGTGGCCGAGACCGCCCTCCCTCCCCGCAGGAGGAGAAGGATGCCCATGGTTCGATCTATCCTCTTCACTATGATACCGGGGAAAGTATGACATGTCCTGTCCTCGCCGTACACTATTATCAGGCTACTTTCGGAGGAAGAATGACAAGTCCATGGCTAATGCTGGCGGGTGCGGGGTGGGCGACGATCTTCGGCCTTTCCTTCCTGATCACCAAGGGCGCCCTCGTGACCTTCAGCCCTTTCCAGCTGCTCTTCCTGCGCTTCGCCCTCGCGACCGCCGCCCTCGCCCTTCTTTGGGCCGCGAGGGCGATCAAGCTCGAGTTCCGGGGCCGGCCACGACTTCCCCTCGTCCTCGTGTGCCTCTTCCAGCCGATGCTCTATTTCACCTTCGAAACCTTCGGCCTTCGGGAGACGGCGTCGAGCACGGCCGGCCTGATCCTCGGCAGCCTGCCAGCGGCAGTCGCCGCCCTCTCGGTCCCTATGCTCAAAGAGCGACTCTCCGCGCGAGCGGCCGTTGGCATCGCCCTCTCTGTCGCCGGCACGGCCCTCATAGTCGTTCACGGCGCGAGTTCCGGCGCCGACAGCCTCCGAGGCATCGTCCTCATCCTCGCGGCCCTGGCGAGCGCGGCTTTCTACAACATCTATTCTCGCAGGGCGCGCGCGAGCTACGGTCCCGTCGAGACCACCTTTGCGATGATGGCCTCGGGCGCGATCTTGTTCGGGCTCCTCGCCGCAGTCGAGCTGGTCGCGGGAGGCGCCGCCCTTCCGCGACCCAGGCCCGCTGATTGGGGGGCCGTCCTCTACCTCGGATTACTCTCCTCGGTCCTCGCTTTCTTCCTGGTCAACCTGAGCCTGTCCCGGCTCAAAGCCTCGCAGGCCTCGATCTTCGGGACCATCGTGACCTTGGTCTCCCTCGTTGCGGGACTGGCCGTGCGTGGGGAGAGGATAGGCCTCGCGGGCGCGATCGGCGCGGCTGCCATAGTCGCGGGGGTGCTCGCGGCCAACTCTCGCGAGCGCCTCGCGGGGAAGGAGAGGGGCTCGGGCCGGCTTTAGGCCGTCAGTCCGCGGAGCAGCTTCTCGACGCGTTTGCGCGCGGCCGGCGCCAGCTCTCCGAGCCGGGCTTCGAGGATCCGGCGGTAAGCCGCGGAAGAGGACGAGTCGACGGCCGGCCTAACGCTCTCGGCGAATTTCGCGACGTCGCTCGCGCGGCAGCTTTTTATGAAGCCGAGCAGGCTCTTCATCAAGTTCTCGCGGTAGCGCGGATCGGCCGCCGCTACGATGCCGAGGGCCGCGATGCCCCGGTCTTGCGTGATTACTGACCCCGAGCGAATGGCGGCGAGGATCTCCTCGCGGCGCTCGAAGAGGGCGGCGCTCTCGAGTGAGGCGATGGCGGCGATGGCGGACATGCCTCCCCAAACGAGCCTGTTGTTGCGGCTTGTCAGGAGCCGGAGGAATTCCTCGGAGTGTCCCGATATTCGCTCCGGATTCCTGAACCCGATCTCGTAGAGGAGCTTGATGCACCCGCCCTGAATCCTCGCGTTCGAAACGCCTAGCCGCGAGATCGCCGCCTCGACATAGGCCGCGGCCTCGCCCGCTTCGCCGGGCTTGGCCAGTCTCTCGGCCAGGGCCACGATGGCCTGGTCGTCGCCTCGTTCGGCGAAGCCTTCGATTTCCTCCGCCGTGACCTTTCCCATTCCCTTCTCCCCCGCTACCGGCTGGGCGCGGACTTTACCGTAATTCCTCGGGATGGAGATCCGTCAGACTCAAGGCGCGCGGAGCCCTCGAGGCCGGCCTTGAGCCCCTGGATCGTTTCGAGGTTGTCCTCGCCGAGCCGCTTCACTTCCTCGGAGTCTTCGCGCATCGCGTCGAAGCGCTCGGCCATCTCCGCGGTTTCCACGCGCACCCTCGACGCGATTTCTGCTACCGCGTCCATATTGTCGAGGGACTCGCGCATGCCCTCGCAGGAACGGTCCACTGTGAGCTCGGTGGAGCGCGTCAGCTCGGCTACGGCCTCGACGGCCTGGACGACTTCGGCCGAGCCGGACGAAAGTTCGTTGATGCTTGAGAGAAGCTCGTCGATCATGCGGCTCAAGTCCCTGATGCTTTCCGAGATCCGCTGGAGCGAGACAACCGCCGTGCCGCTCTTGTCGGCCGTCGAGGCGATGGCTCCCTGGACCTCCTTGAGCGTATCGCCGATCACGCGGACGCTCTTGCCCGCCTCGACGGAGAGCGATCGGATCTCGTTGGCGACGACTGCGAAACCCTTGCCGGAAGCGCCGGCGTGGGCCGCCTCGATAGAGGCGTTCATACCCAGGAGGTTGGTCCGGTCGGCGATGTCTCCGATTATGGCGGCGAGCTCGGCGAGCTTGGAGGAGGAGGCCTTGATCAACTCGATGGAGTTGGCCGTCGAAGCCAGGGCTCCCTCCCCGGTCTTCGAGGTCTCCACGAGGGCAGCCACAGCCGACCGCTTTTTCGAGGCCTGGCCCGCGAGGGAGCTCGCGGCGGCGGCCATCTCCTCGATAGCCGCCGAGGCTCTGGCGACCTGCTCCGAGTAGGCCATCAGGGCCCTTTTAACCTCGGTTTGGCACTCGTCGGCCTTGCGGTTGGCCTGCCCCGAGCGATCGAGGGCCTCGTCCAGCTCGTCCATGCCGCGGCCGATGCCCGCGACCGTAGAGCTCAGGACTGAGATGGAACCTGAGGTTCGGACCACGCTGTCGGCCAGCCGCTCTCCGATGCGCTGCGCGGATCCCTGGACATCGGTCATCGCCGAGCTGAGCTCGTCGTAGCTGCGCTCGGCGTTCTTGGCCTGCTTCTCCACCTCGGCGAGGAGGCCCCTAGTCATGCCTACGAGATAGGCCGCGACGGCCGAGCCGAGGCCCGTAAGCAAGGACGAGGTGACCAGGTTCTGTATGGCCAGCACGCTTACCTTGCGGCCTTCCGCAGGGAAAGAGTCCAACCAATAGATGGCCTCGATCGCCGCCAAGTTGAGGATCCCGATGATCACCGCCTGCGAGGGCCTGTCGGCTATGAGCGTGGTGACGACGAGGAGAAAGCAGCCGAGCGTGCCGATGACGTAGGTCTCGTAAACATTGACGTATTGGTCGAACTTGATCGCGATGAACATCGCGGCGAAGATTCCATAGAGGAAGGCGGAGGAGGCCGCGTGGTATTTGCCGGCCCGCAGCGCCAGCAGGACGGCACCGCAGAAGACGATCAGACCCAAGAAGACGGCGGCGACGAGCATGGCTCCCGTCGCCGCCATGACAAGGGCGAAGAGTAGGGCGACGAGGCCGAAGACGAGGGCGATGCCCGCGAGTATGCTGCTCTTCTTGCGGACCTGGAGTGAGGAGGAAACGTATTTTACTGGGCCCATTCAAGTCTGAAGTGCGAAAGGCGGCTTGAAGAAAACCTCTCGCGGAGTCTGGTAGCCCAGAGATTTCCGAGGTCGATTATTGATTCTTTCTACGATCCGAGCAAGCCTCCCAT
>Ga0181529_10003141_pt1 | contig 19105 bp, 11 predicted proteins | sample PEATcosm2014_Bin_36_FD_119763 | JGI IMG/M metagenome (GOLD analysis project Ga0181529, IMG submission 119763) | Peatland microbial communities from MTU Mesocosm Facility, Houghton, MI, USA - PEATcosm2014_Bin10_30_metaG | ecosystem: Environmental > Terrestrial > Soil > Wetlands > Peat | place... | reverse complement strand
GTGACGGCGACCTGCTCGTCGGCGATGAGGTCTTCCAATTGCAGTTCAGCGGATTCGTCGAGGATCTGAGTGCGACGGGCGTCGCCGTATTTGTCGCGGACTTCTTCCAGCTCCTTGACAATGACCGAGTGGAGCTTCGCCTCGCTGGCCAGGATGGCTTCGTACTCGGCGATGCGCTCACGGACCTGCTTCAATTCGTTGAGCAGCTCGTCGATGGAGAGCTGCGTAAGGCGATAGAGCTGCAGTTCCAGGATGGCATCGATCTGGCGAAGTGTGAGGCCCTTTTCTTCATTGGGCAGGCGCGCGCGGTCCAGGTTAAGGACGATCGATGTGCCTTTGCCCCATGCGTAGAGGTTCTCGCGGGCCTCGACGCGTGAGCCGGATCCGCGAATGATCTTGATGACTGTGTCGAGGTTGTCGAGGGCAATCTTGAGGCCTTCGAGGACGTGCTCGCGGGCGCGATCCTTTTTGAGCAGGAAGACGGTGCGGCGCTGGACGACATCGACGCGGTGGTCGATGAAGGCACGGATGGCCTGATCGAGCGCGAGCTCACGCGGTTGGCCGTTGAGCACCGCGAGGAAGATCATCGAGAAGCTCTCTTGCATCTGGGTGTGCTTGTAGAGCTGATTGAGGACGATCTCCGGCTGTGCGCCGCGTTTGAGCTCGATGACGATGCGCATGCCGTCGCGATCGGATTCGTCGCGCACGTCGCTGATGTCGTCAATAATCTTTTCGTTAACCAGCTCAGCGATGCGCTCAATAAGCTTGGATTTGTTGACCTGGTAGGGGATCTCGGTGACGATGATCGCCTGCTTCTCTTTGGTCAGAGCCTCCAGGGCGGTTCTGGCGCGCATCAGGAAGCGGCCGCGTCCGGTGCTATAGGCGGCGGGGATACCGGATTTTCCGTAGAGAAATCCGCCCGTGGGGAAGTCGGGGCCCTGGACGTGCTTGAGGACTTCCGCCAAGCCAGCGCTAGGATCATTGACCAGCGCGATGGTGGCGTTGACGACTTCCGTCAGGTTGTGCGGCGGGATGTTGGTGGCCATGCCGACGGCGATGCCGCTGGAGCCGTTCACAATCAGGGTCGGGATGCGCGTGGGCAGGACGGTGGGCTCGTCGGTTGTCTCGTCGAAGTTGGGCATCATATCGACGGTTTCCATGTCGATATCAGCCATCATGGCCTCGGCGATGCGCTCCATGCGGCACTCGGTGTAACGGTAGGCGGCGGGTGGATCGCCATCGACGGAGCCGAAGTTGCCCTGGCCGTCGACCATCGGATAGCGCAGCGACCACGGCTGGGCCATGCGAACGAGGGCATCATAGACGGAGGAGTCGCCGTGAGGGTGGTACTTCTTCAGGCACTCGCCGACCACACCGGCGCACTTCGAGTAGCGCTTGTTGTGCTGCAGTCCTTCGCGGTCCATGGCGGTGAGGATGCGGCGGTGGACGGGCTTGAGGCCGTCGCGAGCGTCGGGCAAGGCGCGGCCCACAATCACTGACATCGAGTAAGCGAGATAAGAGCGGCGCATCTCCTCCTCGATATTCATGGGAAGGAAGTTCGTTCCGCTTTTGGGCGGTGTGCCGCCATCGAGGGGGAGCAATGGATTCAAATCGTCTGGCATAAGGTCTTTTCTAGGCCCGGAGAGAGGCTGCGAACGGGAATCGGTGAAGGCTGGGCCGAGGTCCGCGGGCGTGCTTCTATTTTACCCGTTTAGGGCGGGATTTGGCAAGGTAAGTTGAAAGAAATAAGTCCTTATCTTGCTTTGATTTATATGGTGATTTACGGGTTGCATTTTGACCTCGATTTTCCTCAAGACGCGCGGCGCATTGCAGACTTGGATTCGGCGCCAACTTTGCTCTTCTTTTTTGTCTTTTTGCTGCCAGTCTCTTCGCCGAGTCCAGTCAGGATAACCGGCGGACGGTCAGGAAACTTGACCATCAGCGTCAATTCTCCGCCCACGCCTTCCACGTAGCTGCGCAGAGTGGAGAGATAAAGATCCGAACGCATTTCGATGCGCGAGACCCCCTCCTGGCCGATCTTGAGCTTCTTGGAGAGGCGCGTTTGTGTGAGTTTGCGCAAACGGCGCATTTCGCGCAGGTTGATTTCTTCCCGCATCTCCGCTGCAAGCTGACGGATTCGCTCCTGACTTTCTTCTGATTCTTCGGCAATCATTTCTGCCAATGAAACTGTCATTTGGATTACCTCTTCAAAAGGAGAATTCGCAAATGCTGATCGTAACGCTCATCCGCAATGCGTAATAGATTGCTATAGAAGCGTTTCTTATCAGTTCCGCTCTTGTCACCGCCCGTGAGTAAAATGGCCTTGCGCTCTGGATCGAAAGCATAGGCAACACGCCATACACCTCCATCGGCATCAAATCGCAGTTCCTTCATATTCGCGTGGCGCGATCCGTTGAACGTATCAGCTTGTGGTCGTCCAAGCAGCGGGCCAACTTCGCTTAGGATCGTTGCCGCTGCCTTCAACTTTTCTCGAACTGCTGGGGGCAATTGCCGGACTTCTTTCGCGAAATCGTCGTGGAAATCAACCACCCATTGCATCTTTATATTATGCTCTGGAGTGCCTAATGTTTTCAAGTGCATTTTTCTATTCACGATTCCTCCTACTATAAACACGTTCTCTGTTAGCACGTTAACGGATTATGCGTACCAGAAATTTGATTCCTACGAGGAACGCTTCTACTAGAGACTAATTCTTAATGAAAAACATTTGATAGCTACTCACCAACTCAACTATGAAATATGTCACTAAAATTATCTTAGTGTTATAGTGTCATATTTAAGCGAGTTTGTCAAGCGAAAAATAACGTTATCTACAACTTGTCCAGTATTTTGTGGTAAATATGATGAAGAGAAAGAGAAGCGTCCAAACCTGAATCCGGTCGCAATGATCAGCACATTGGATGGCACGGGCGCATCCCAGGCGCTAAAGAATCTTCCGGCTGATCTGCTCCAAAGCTTCCCGGAAGCGATCCACGTCCTGCGCGTTGCAATGCAGGTGAGGCGCAATGCGGATCGAGTTGGAGCGTTGGCTGACGTAGACATTTCTTGTCTTCAACTCGGCCACCAGGTTTTCCGGGAAGTTTGCCGGCATCCGCGCGCCGAAGAGATGAGGCGACCGATAGGACGGCGCGGGCAAGATAAACCCGTGGTCTTCAAGCAATGCCGCAATCTTCAGATTGATTGCTTGCAGCGAGGCGGCAATGTTGACCACGCCCCACGCTTCGACCTGTTCAAGAGCGGCGATAGCGCCGGGCAGAATCGTCGGCGTACAGCTTTCCCCCACGTCGAAGCGCCGCGCTCCGGGAAGGTAGTTTTCAGAATAGTTAGCCAGCGCCGCAAAGTTGCGGGCGTTGTCGCGCGCCTGCCAGCTTTCCTCAAGAGGCCGCGCCGTACGCCAGCGCTCCGCGACAAACAGAAGGCCAAAGCCGTACGGGCAAAGAAGCCATTTGTAGCCGGAGGCGACGAGAAAATCCGGTTGCACCTCATCCAAAGAGAATGGCACAGCACCCAAAGACTGGGTTGCATCAATAACCAGAGCGCACCCAACCTCTCGGCAAGCCTTCCCGACGGCAACCAGATCAAAGGCTGCGCCGTTGGTCCAGTGGCATGTGGAGGCCGCTACGACCTTAACGCCTTTTTCGATACGCGCGAGGATCGCCTCGGTCCAATTCCCATTTAACGGAGCGGAGACGGCGATTGGAATTGCGCCCGTCGCTTTGGTTGCGCTCATCCAGGGCAGAACACCGCTGGGAAACTCCTCCTCCGCATAAAGGATTTTGTCCCCTTTGCCGAGATGCGGCTCCAGGGCGCGCGCGGCGGTGCTCAATCCGTAACTGGAAGAAGGAATGACGGCGTAGCCGTCTGCGTCGCCGCCAAAGATGCGCGCAGACAGAGTGCGAATGGTCTCTGCATCCTCAAAGAAATCGGCGGTCAATCGCTCCCATGGACGGCTCTTCTTGCCGGCGCCGTCGAGCAGGCGGCGACGCGATTCATTTAACAGTGGAGAGTAGTAGGCGCAATTGAAAAAAGCAATTTCGTCCGGAATGTCGAAGAGGTGCCTCTGATTGGGGAGGATCGCCATAAGAGTCCGTTCCTGAAAGCCGGGATGACCGATTATAACAATGGCCTTGCCGCTACCACAGTTGCGGCAAGCTCAGAACACAGCAAAATACTTGCAGCAGCAGGATAGCCGCCGCCGCCCCCATCGCCCAGCGCCCGCGCGGCGATTCATACGCATCGGCGAAAACTCCGGCGATGAATGTGAGCAGGAAGGGCAGCGCCCAGAGCCAGGGAGAGCCGTTCACATCGAGCAGGAACAAGGTAATCGCGCAGAGCAAAGGAACGGAGTTTCCAAAGTAGCGCGAGCGGCGAGAGCTCAGATAAATTAGCAGAGCGGCAATGGCGGCTATTGAAATTCCGGCGTTAGAAGGGGTTGAGGAAAAGCGCATGGCTGGGTCAAATAAAAGCCCAGGACGAATTGCCGGCGAGCGAAAGAACGTAAGGAATGCAAGCGGCGAAAAATCATAGCAGGCAAAGACGAAAGCCAGCGCACCGCCGATGGAGATAAGTAGTATTGGAAGCACATGCGCGCGTCGTTGCACGGCGATCCAAAACATGGACGCGAGGCCGAGCAGCAAGAGTACGGGCAACGCTGCAAAGTGCGTGGCTGCGGTCAAGCCAAAGGCAGCCATCAGCAGCAGAATACGCGGTCGCCACTTGCGCCGCGGCCCTTGCATGGCATGTGCTACGCCGATGCAGGTGTAGACGCCGCCATAAACGCCAAGCGCGGCCAGCAATTCGGGGTTGGGTGCAACGCAGGCCCGCAGCACCGCAGGCGAAAAGCAGTACAGCGTGAGCGCTGTGTAACCGCCCAGATTGCCGAAGAGGCGGCGCGTCACCCACCAAAGGCCCCCGCCCAGCAAACAACCCGCGGCAAGGAAAGGCACTCGCAACAGCAGCAGGGTATGCGTGAGCTGATGGCGCAACTCCCAGGAGCTCAGCCAACCGCTGGTTTGCACAACGCGATCTTCGGGGTTGCGAAAGTGGTCTATAAAGCGCTCGGCAAGCAAATCAATCGTTAACGGCAGTCCAGCCAGGCGATAGGCCAGAATTCCATCAGGAATGTAGCCGCAAGGGGTCAATCCAGCGGCGAACCGCGAGGGCTGCTCCCAACTCCGGCGACCGCAATCGGCATAGTGGTAATCGCGTTCGGTGAGCGTTTGATGGCCGGTGATCCAGAACCCTTGCAGCAGAAAAGCCGCCAGCAGCCCCGCCGCAATGCGCTGCGGCAGATTGAAGTGAAAGCGGCGAATGCGTCGAAAGCGGTGGCTCATCGTCATTTAGGGAACGTAATCAGTCTAAATGCTGGGCAACCTTCTTGTAGTTCAAGCGTGGCGCAATCGCTGTACTCCAAAAGCCTGAGGAGGTACACTGGCCTCATCATGCTCACTCGCCGCCGCTTTGTTCAGAACGCCGCCGTCCTCGCTCTTGCTGCCAAGAACTGTTTCGCTCAAGCGCAGAGCGCAAACCTCTACCACAATCCCATCTTGGGCGGGGACCATCCAGACGCCAGCCCCATTCGTGTTGGCGACGATTTTTATCTGACCCACTCTAGCTTTAACTACGCACCGGGACTGCTCATATGGCATTCTCGCGATTTAATCAACTGGCAGCCGGTTGCCGCCGCTCTGCACCGCTTTTACGGTAGCGTTTGGGCGCCATATCTCTGCGAGTACCAAGGCCGCTTCTACATCTACTTTCCGGCTAACGGCAGCTTGCAGGTAGTGCATGCCAACCACCCCACCGGACCATGGAGCGAGCCGGTCAGTCTGAATATCAATTCCATCGATCCCGCGCATATCGCCGAGAACGGTCGCCGCTTTCTATACATGGCCGGTGGAGAAGTTGCCGAGCTTACGGCGGACGGCGTTTCCGTGAAAGCTCCGCCGCGCAAGGTCTTCGATGCGTGGCCGGTACCAGCGTCCACCCGCATGGAATGTACTTGCCTTGAGGGTCCCAAGTTGCTGGAGCACAATGGCTACTTTTATCTCAATGTGGCTGAGGGTGGGACCGGCGGACCCGGCACAAGCCACAGTGTTGTCTCTGCCCGCAGCCGCCACGCCGACGGCCCTTGGGAGTACTCGCCTTATAATCCCGTAGTTCATACCCCCAGCCGGGATGATCGCTGGCTTAGCCTGGGACATGGGCGTCTGGTGGATACTCCAGATGGTCGCTGGTACTTGACCGTACACTCATACGAAAGCGGCTACCGCGCGTTGGGCCGCCAGCTTTTGCTGTTGCCTGTTGAATGGACTCCCGATGGCTGGTGGCGCATTCCGCAGGGCATTACGGCGGAATCGGCAATTCCAATGCCCATTCCAGGCACGCGCCAGCAACCATTCGCTGATCCTTCAGACGATTTTACCAACCCCGAACTTGGCCTTCAGTGGGGCTTTTGGCAAGCTTGGGAGCCGGCTCGCTTTTCAACCGGCAACGGCGCTCTCATTCTTCAGGCGCGCGGCAAATCGCTGGCCGATTCCAGCCCTCTGACAACGCCGGTCGGTGGGCATTCCTACACCGTCGAGGCTGAACTTGAAGTCTCGCCTGGTTGCGAGGCTGGACTGACGCTATTTTATGATCCAGATCACTATACGGGCATTTTGCTTGCTCCGGAAGGTATTGGGGTGCGCATTGCCAATGGATATATCCCCAGCCGCTATCATCCAGGCACAACCCGAGCCACGCTGCGGATTGTCAATGATCGCCAGGAGTTAGATTTTTATTACCGTCTTCCAGGCCAAAGCTGGCAGCGCACTCAGGAGTCGGCGGAGATTTCAGGGATGCACCACAATGTACTCGGCGGCTTCCTGGACGTACGCCCCGCTGTTTACGCCTGCGGCGCGGGCCAGGCCACCTTCCGCAACTTCCGCTACTGGCCTGAGGTGAAGTCGCCCGCATAGAACTGCTGTTGGCGTTCCATCATCTGGGAAAACTGGCATTCGATGGCCCTTCGGTGGGACGATAGAGCTATGACTTCATCTTGGAAAATGCTGGCGGGCAGTCTTTTGCTCATGGCCAGTGCAGTGATGCCTTCGTGCGCCGTGGAACTGAAGGTGAGCCGCGACGTGCTGCAGCGCACCCTCAAGCAGCAACTCTTCAGCGGAACAGATGGCCGCTATTACCTCAAAGGCAACGCGCAATCCGCTTGCTATGTTTATGCCGACGATGCGCAGCTCAGCTTTGTTGGGGAGCGCGTCGTGGTGCTGCTCAAGGTTCACGCCAGGCTTGGCAAGTCCTTCGGAAGCTCCTGCATCGGAATCTCTTTGAACACATCCCCCGAGGTCTCGCTGTCTCCGGTTGGCGAGGGCGAGACAATCGGCTTTCGTGACGCGCGCCTGGAGAAGGTGGTCGATCAGAAGGAGCTGAACTTTCTGCTCACGCCCTTTCTGAGCCGCCAGCTCCCTTCAAGCATGAAGATCAATGCCGCCGATCTGCTGCGCAAGTCGCTGACCGGGGCAACCGCAGCCACCGGTTTCAAGGTGACGCTGGACAAGCTGATTGTTCATTCGATGCAGACGCAGGGAGACGATCTGTTGGTGGATGTGGATGGGGAGATCAGCGTTCGATAAAGAGACTATTCCGACAAATTGATCAAGAGCAAACTGGGGTTCCAGCTTCCCACGCATTGTGCAAAGAGCGCACAGTGGATAGGTCATCCAGCATATTACGATCCAAACGCTGCGAAGCCGCCCCGAAGGGCGGCTTCACTTGTGACAGGGTTAAGATTTCCCGCGTTACTGGGCTATCGTGATTGGGCAGGCAGATGCGGAGGAAGTTGGGGTTCCGTTTGCGTCTGTTGCCGTGATAGAGAATGAGCCTGTGGCCGTTGGCGTTCCGGTCACCGCGCCCGTTGATGCATTCAGTGTGAGTCCTGGTGGAAGCGCGCCAACCGTCGAGAAGGTATAGGGCGCCGTGCCGTTACTCACTGTGATTGCGGGGCTATCGAAGTACGTTCCCACAGTGCCGCTCGTCTCTGCAGAGCAGCCCAGAGAGAGGCTGTAGAAGATTGCTCCCACGGAGGTATTGGTGTTGATTGGCAACGAGCAGGTTGATGCCAAATCCGGCGTATTCACCGCGATTGTAAATGTTCCTCCGGTCGCATAGGGACCGCCCGCAGTAGCCGCCGAATAGTCGATTGTGAAGAACAAGTTTGTAGAATCGACGTAGGTGACAGTAAAGAATTGTCCGTTCAGGACTGCCGCATTCCCTGTCAACCCCGTAAATTCTCCCACATCTCCCGCAGCCATCGTATTGGCAGGCATACTGGCCACTGTGATCGTTGCCGAATTCTTGTAAAACACCACCGAGGTAACTGTGAAGGGTATTAGGGTTGAAGTATCACAATTGGACGACCAGCCGCCAAAGGTATTATCGACTGCAATTTGCTTCCCCGTCGCCGGATCAGTCAACCATGCGGTTAATGTCGCGTTAGATCCTGATGCATAGGTGCCTGTGCAGACCGAGTCGCCCAAACCGGCAATCACCGAGCCAGGTCCGCAGTGGATCAGATTTGGCCCGCCCTCATCGTCGGGAGCGGTGACCAGCCAAGTGCTTTGGTTCTCGCCTGTGTCATAGATGGAACCGGAGTTATAAACGGTCAATGTGGCCAGCAGCACGGGAGCCGGACCCGGATCGCAGACACCGGTATTGGGATCCTCGCACGTAAATGAGACTGCGTTGGAGGTAGCGATTGTGCCATCCGGATTCGAATCGAAGGCATAAATGACTGAAGTTCCCGTATACCCCATCGCGGTTGCCACGCCGCCGGTTTCGCCAGAGGCGCCCGATGACTCGATGGTTGCCAATTCCGGCAGAGAGGAATACCAAGTAACCTGGTCAGTCAGATCGCGAACGGTTGGAGATTTGGAGTAGGTCCCAAAGGCCAGAAATTGCGCGTTTTGTCCTTTGGTATAAACTGTGACACCGCTTGGTATCACAGTGATTGAAAGCAGTGGTTCCGGAGCCGTGCCAATGGTCACGCTATAGTCGGCAGTCGCGATCACCTGACCACCACCACTCGGATTGGTATAGACCGCGGTGAAGGTGGTGCTGCCTGAAGACACTGCGGTAGCGATGCCGGGAGAGGTACCCATGACATTGCTGCACGTGGCGGAACCGGCTACGGCGCTCTCAATTGTGGCAACTGACGGGTTGCTGGAGCACCACTGAACAAGGCCGGTCACGTCGTAGGTCAGGCCGGTGGTTCCATTCGTGCCTAGAACAAGGAATTGGCTCTGCTGGGTTGGCGCTGTGGCCGACTGTGCGCCTGGATAGATGGTCAGTGCGGGATAGGCCTCCGTGCTTCCGCCCAGTACCGAGAAGGTGGTGGTGGCTGGCACCAGCGTTCCATCAGGATTTTTGGCAATAGCCATGATCGCCGTGCTTCCCTCGCTGACCGAGGTTACGGTGCCGATGGGCGTGGATGGGTTCTTCGTAGCGCAGTAAGAACCGGCGGCTACTGTGGGAGCGACGCAGGTGGTGCAGGTGGCGCCGGTAGAACCCGGAGGGCAATCCGAAAGGGTGCAGGATTCGGCAGTGATGCCGGCTGGACATGCAGTTGTCACAGTGGCCACGCCGGTATTACTGGAACTCCAACTGGTGGTAATGACTGGGCTGGCCAGACCGGCCGTGACATCCTGCGTGGTTGGATTTGCGGCAAAGGTTCCAATGGCCAAAAGCTGGCTGGACTCATTCGGCGTCGAGACCGACGGATTGGCTGGATAAATGGTCACGGCGGTAAGCGGTTCAGAGGCTACGCCAGAAACGGTGAGTTCGGTGGAAGCTGTCACCACACCTGATCCGGCGCTGGCTGGATTGGTGTAAGTAACTTCAATGGTCGTAGTGCCTGCCTCGATTGCCGTTGCCTTGCCGGTGTTATCCACGGTGGCTACCAGCGGATTGGTAGAGGTCCATTGCACCAGTGAGTTGACGTTGGTTTGCAAACCAGTGCTTCCGTTGGTGCCGATGGCGATGAAGTTAACCGTGGCCGGGTTCACTGATCCAATGATCGGCAAAGTGACCGAAGGAGTGCCAGGGAAAAGAGAAAGCGCGGAGATCGGCTCGACGGCGGCTCCGGTGACCGTGAATGTGGCCGAAGCAGTCGCTCCGCTCTGGTCAGAACTGGTGGAGACTACGGTGATGGCTGTTACGCCCTCGCCCGTGGCAACAACAAGCCCTGGTGTGGCCGATGGGCAACTAGCCGGGTTGGTGATGCCGGAGGCAACCGAGTTGCAGACAACAGCGACGGATGGATTGCTGGAATACCACTTGACGGTATAGACGGAAGTTCCGCTGGTAAAACCATTGGTCATATTCTGGTTGCCCGGAGTGGAGGACGAGTCAGCAAAATCACCGATGGCCAGGAATTGCGTGGGTTGTTGGCCGACTCCAGCTACTGATTGGGTGTTGGGCAGAACCGACAGGGAGAGCAGTGGCTCCGGCGTGCCGATGTTGACGCTGACCGATCCGCTGGCAGTCACCGAAGTCAAGTCTTTTGAATTGCCGTTGGCGAGAGAATTGTTGTAGGTCGCCGTAATTGCGACAGCGCCGTTCGCAACAGCAGTAAAGACATTGGTTGTCCCAACTTGCTTGACTATACTACCGCTGGCGTCACTGCTGCTCCAAACAACGCCGCCAACATTGGACAGATCCACGGTGGTGCCTGTGCCAGTGGTGGCGATGGCGATAAACTTTGCTTGCTGACCCACGGTGGTCAGGATCTGCGAGGCCGGAACGATAGCCAGGGAGACATAAGGCTCGGTGGTGGTCGGAACCGAAACCGTGTAGGCTGCGCTGCCGGTGATCACCGTTCCATCAGGATTGGTGACGACGGCGGTGATGGCTGTTGCGCCAGCGGCATTCGGCGTGGCGACGCCGCCCGTGGGCGAAGCAAAGCTGGCCACAAGCGGATTGCTGGAAGTCCACTGCGCTACAGGAATGACCTTCAAACTCACCGGATCTGTATAGGTCTTGGTGGTCAGATCAACCGTTGCGCCGGAGCTGGTGGTCCCAATGGCGATGAAATTCACGTTGGCGACTGCGCCGGTGGCCAGCGAAGTTTGGGCCGTTGGAAGGACAGCCAGCGAGACCAGCGGTTCGGTGACCGCTGGAACCGTGACAGTGTAAGCCGCGCTACCAGTCACAACGCTCCCGTCAGGGTTGGTGACAATGGCTGTGATGGCGGTAGTGCCGTTGCCGTTTGGCGTGGCAATCCCGCCGGTGGGTGCAGCAAAACTTGCCACCGTTGGATTGCTGGAACTCCACTGGGCAACCGGAATGACCACAGCCGGCGAACTGCCCGGAACCGTATACGTCTTGGTGGTTAAATCTACCGTGGCTCCTGAACTGGTGGTTCCAATGGCGATGAAATTGACATCGGCGGCTGCGCCGGTGGCCAGCGAAGTTTGAGTGGTGGGAAGGATGGCCAGCGAGACCAGCGGCTCCGAGGCACCAGCGGTCACCGTCAAAGCGGCGCTGCTTGACACCACGGTTCCGTCGGGGTTGGTGGCAATGCCTGTGATGGCGGTGACGCCAGCCGCCTTGGCCGTAATGATGCCGGTGTTTGCATCAATGGTGGCCACGGCCGGGTCGCTGGAGTTCCATTGCGCCCATTGAATCGTCTCCGCGGGCGAAGTTCCGGGGATGGTGTAGGTCTTGGGATCGGTCAGGTTCACCGTTGTGCCAAGGCCGGTGGTGGCAATGGCGATGAAATTGGCGGTCGTATTGCCAACTTGAACCGACTGCGTAGCGGGTGAAACAGCCAGCGAAACCAAAGGCTCGGCGGTTGCTGGAACCGAGACGGTGTAGGTCGCAACGCCCGTGACCACGGTCTTGTCAGGATTGGTGACGACAGCGGTGATGGCCGTAGCTCCTGCACTGTTCGGCGTAGCCGTGCCGACTGAACTCGATGCAAAGCTGGCTACGGATGGATTGCTGGAGTACCAACTGACCGGGTCAATGGTCTGCCCGTTGACTGTTTGCACGGCGTTGGTCAGCAGTACTGAGCCGCCGGAGCCGGTGGTTCCAATAGCGATAAAGTTGACGTTGGCGCCTTTGCCCGTGGTCAGTGAGGTTTGCGTTGCAGGCAGGATGGTCAGCGCGGTCAGCGGTTCCGTGGATCCGGTAGAAGAAACCGTTACCGTGTAGGTTGAAGCGCCAGTAACGACGGTTCCATCAGGATTGTAGGCAAGGGCAGTGATGACGGAAACGCCTGCCGAGAGTGCTTGGGCCACGCCGAGTACTGGATCGATGGAAGCTACCGATGGATTGCTCGAAGTCCATGTGGCGGCCTTGATCAAGTGGCCATCCACCGTGGCGGTTTGATTGGTCAGATTCACCGTTGGACCGGCATTGGTGGTGGCAATTGCCAGGAATTTGGCTGTATCGCCAACCGCCAGGGAAGTCTGCGCGTTGGGAGAGACGGCCATCGATGTTAGAGGTTCGGGCGAGCCGGAAGGCGCCACAGTGAGAGTTGCGCTTCCTGACGCGCCGGAGCCATCGAGGTTGGTGAAATTGGCGGTAATCGTGGTGGTGCCTGCGCCGACCGTCTCAAACAGGCCGGAGGTCGGTTGGCTGATCGAGGCAATGGTCGGAACGCTCGAAACCCATTGAATCCCAGACAGATTCGTAAGCACGACCGAGTTCCCGTTGACGGTTTTGCCGATCGCCTCGAATTGTACTGGAACACCCAATGTTGCAACAGTTTGCGTTGCCGGTGAAATCGTGATTGCGGAAATATCAGTATTGACGCAAGCCGTGCAGGCGGTCACAGTGAAGACCGAATTATTGCTGACGATATCGCCGTCATAACCGGGCGCGCTGGCGGTGATGTTGGTATTCCCAATCCATCCCTCGCCGGTTTGCGAATTGAAACCGGTAGCCGTGGCTAGCCCTGTGCTGCTGATGGTGGCTATCTGACTGCCGCTGGAAGACCATGTGACCTTACTGGTAATATCCTGAGTCGTCTGATGACCCGCATGGCCATAGTATCCGATGGCCGTATATTGGCTTTGCCCCTGCTGGTACCCCGGAGGCGCCAGCGACACCGTAACTTGGCTGGGGCTGATGACAATGGTGGTCAGCCCTGAAGAAGAATTGGTGTTGCAGCCGTTAAAGGAAAGAACTAGCCCGGTGAGCAGAAGCGCTCCAAAGCAGAGGCGTTTGAACATGAGGGTCTCCTGGCGATTCCAATAGCTTAAACTCTGCTTGAAGGCAAAGCAACCATAGAATCTCTTCCATATTCGACTATATGCCTTCAAATTACTAGTGTGCGGGATGTGAAAAAGCGCCTCATTTCTACGGAATCAAGACAGTCAATAAGCGTCGGACGGTGCCTTGAACGCATTGCTCTGTCGGGGTTTGCCCTCGGGTTGGCGGTTTTTTCGCTGCGAGCCGCGCTTTGCCCATCACAGCCTGGAGCGGCTACACTTCATTTCAGCATGGCCATAGCACGCGACAACACTCCGGAACGGCTGGTCAGCGCCTCGCGCGCTGACGAAGAGCAGGGTTTTGAACTTAAGCTGCGCCCGCGCTGGCTACGCGAGTTCATCGGCCAGTCCAAAGCCAAGGAGCAGTTGGCAATCGCTCTTGAGGCGGCCAAATCCCGCGGCGAAGCTCTGGACCATGTGCTGCTCTTTGGCCCTCCGGGGCTGGGCAAGACTACGCTAGCCACCATTATTTCCAATGAGTTGGATGTGGGCTTCCAGCAGACCTCCGGCCCTGCGCTACAAATACAAGGCGACCTGACGGCTATCCTTACCAACTTGCGCGAGCGGCAAGTGCTTTTTTTGGACGAAATCCACCGGATGCAGCCGGTGCTGGAAGAAAAGCTCTACACCGCTTTGGAAGATTACAAGCTGGACATTATTATTGGCCAAGGTCCGGCGGCGCGCACCCATGTGATGGAAATCAGGCCATTTACCTTTATTGGCGCCACAACCAGGCCTGGTTTGCTTTCGTCGCCTTTGCGCTCGCGCTTCGGCATTCTGCTGCGGCTGGAGTTTTATACCGAGGATGAATTGCGCTTCATCGTCGAGCGATCCGCCGAGGTAATGCAGATCCCCATCGACCATGACGGCGCTGCGGAGATAGCCTTGCGCTCCCGAGGAACACCGAGGATTGCCAACCGCCTGCTGCGCCGCGTGCGCGATTACGCCCAAGTGCGCGGCCACGGCGTTATTGACCAGCCAACCGCCAACGCCGCGCTGACCATGCTTGAAGTTGATGCGCACGGCTTTGACGAGATCGACCGCAAGTTGCTGCTGGCCATCATTCAGAAATACGACGGTGGGCCGGTCGGCCTGAGCACACTGGCCGCTACGTTGGCCGAGGAGCAGGACGCGCTCGAAGAGGTTTACGAACCATTCCTTATCCAGATTGGATTCCTCGACCGCACACCCAGAGGCCGTGTCGCCACGCGCCTGGCCTACGAGCACTTTGGACTGACGATGCCGGGGCGCCAGACGCCGCTGTTTTGAAGTAGCTTGTTGTAACTGCAATTTTGGGTGCCCCGTTCTTTCGCGTATAGTGCGAAGGGGTTTCCAAAAACCCAATCCGCCCAAGGAGGTTAACAATGTCCCTCACCGAATCCACCATGCTCGCACTGGGCACTATCGCCCCCGATTTCACTCTCGCTGATGTTGTGACCGGCAAGGCAGTGAGCCGGGATGATTTCCGAAGCCAGAAGGCACTTCTGGTTATGTTCATCTGCGCCCACTGCCCGTATGTCAAGCACATCAATGAAGGCTTGGCCGCGGTTGGCAAGGATTACGCTGACCAGCCCATAGGCATTGTGGCCATCAGCAGCAATGATGCGGAAACTCACCCTGCCGACTCGCCTGCCGGACTCAGCAGCCAGGCAAAGAGTTATGGCTTTGTCTTTCCTTATTTGTACGATGAGACACAGGTCGTGGCTCGTGCTTATAAAGCCGCATGCACACCGGATTTCTTTTTATTTGATGTAAATTTGCGGCTCGTTTATCGCGGCCAATTCGACTCCAGCCGCCCCGGCAACGGCATTCCGGTTACCGGCGAAGACCTGCGCTCTGCCATTGACACAGTGCTTGCCGGCAAGCCGATTCCCACGGATCAGCGCCCGTCGATCGGATGTAACATCAAGTGGAAGGCGTAAGTTAGCGGAGTTAGCAGTTGTTTCAACTCCGCTAACAACGTCAACCCCGCTTCACAATCTCAGCCCCTTCAAATAAGCGCGGAACTGCGGCCCTAGATCGTCGCGCTTCAGCGCAAACTCGACTGTCGCCTGCAGCATCCCCAACTTATCTCCCGCGTCGTATCGCTTGCCCTCGAAGGTATAGCCAAAGACCTTTTCTAGCTTGAGAAGCGCTTTGATGCCATCCGTAAGCTGTATCTCTCCTCCCGCGCCCGGCTTCGTCTTCTCCAGTAACTCAAAGACGCGCGGAGTGAGTATATAACGGCCCACGATCGCCTGTTTCGATGGAGCTTCTGAAAACTTTGGCTTCTCTACCATGCCGGTGCAATTGAATACACGCAAGTTATCCGTGTCTTGATTGCCAGCCAGCACGCCATATGCGCTGATCCCCTCGCCTTCAACAGTTTGCGTTGCCAGTATCGAGCCGTTCCGTTCATCGAAGACATCCATCATTTGTTTAAGGCATGGCACTTCAGATTCAATAACATCGTCGGGTAGAATCACTGCGAACGGTTCATCTCCAACAAGGTTCTTGGCACAAAGCACTGCGTGGCCCAAGCCCAAAGGCTCCTTCTGTCGCACGTAGCTGATGTGCGCCAGCGAGGAAACTCCGCGAGAGACCGCCAGCAACTCATGCTTCCCTTTGCGCTCCAAAGTCGCGTCTAACTCGAAGCTATGGTCAAAATGGTCTTCAATCGCGCCTTTTCCGCGGCCGGTAACAATAATAATATGTTCGATTCCCGACGCTATCGCTTCTTCCACTCCATACTGAATGATAGGTTTATCAACCAGCGCCAGCATCTCTTTGGGAATTACCTTGGTGGCCGGCAAAAACCGCGTGCCTAATCCGCCTGCTGGAAAGACTGCCTTTCGAACGCTTCTGCTCATCTCATCGACCTCATTTTCACAAAAAAACCGGTTTTCCGACTTCGTCGCGATCCTTCTTTCGTGGTTAGAGTGGAAAACCCTGTCGCTCACAAAGTTGGTGAATCGTCTCCCATCATTGCCTCGCGCACAATCTTGATTGGCGGAAAGCCTTGCTTCAGGAAATCATCATGAAACTTCTCCAAAGAAAACGCCGCGCCCTGCATCTTCTTCATGTCCTCGCGCAGCTTCATGATCTCCAGCTTGCCCAGCGTGTAATAGAGATAAGTCGGATCTCCTGCTCCGCGCTTGGTCTCCATCGTGGCTGTCTCTTTGGACTGATAACCTTCCTTCTGGAAAAACTCGACAGCCTCGTCAAAGCTCATCTTGCCGCTGTGCATTTGAATGCCCACAATCAGGCGCGCATTTCTGAGCAGAGCATCCTGTAACTGGCCGAGGCGCAGAAACTTCGCTTCGCGTTCATCCTTGGCTCCCGTGCCCGGTTGGCCGTAACCTTCGTCGAGCATCATCTGCTCGGTGTAATGCGCCCAGCCCTCGATGTCGGTGTTTGCACCAAGCAATTTACGCACGCGGCTTGGCGCCTTCGGCAACCATAAAAATTGAATGTAATGCCCTGGATATGCTTCATGCACAGCCGTTGAAATCACCGTGCCGATATTAAAGGAATGCATAAAGCCTTCCACCTCTTCCGGCTTCAGCGACGGATCGGGCAGAGTTACATTAAAGTATGCTTCTGTAGATTGAGTCTCAAACGGCCCCGGCGTATCCATTGAGGCAAAAGTCGTTGCGCGCATGAAAGGCGGTGTCTCTTCGACAATAGGCCGAACGTCCGACGGAATGGTCACTATCTGATGTTCGCGAATAAAGCTGATAAGACTATCGAAGGTTGCGCGGAAACTATTCAGCAATTGATCCGGCGCGGGATGCATTTCTCCCAGTTCTTCCAGCACCGCTTTTGGTTCCTTATTGGGTTCTAGTTCTTTGGCCACTTGTTTGAAGTGTGCCTGGTTCTTGCGCATATCTGCCCAGCCGATTTCGAGCAGTTTGTCGAGTGACAAATCCACCATCTCATCATACTTCAACTTCTTCGCAAAGGTATCCGCGCCGATGCGGAAGTCGCCGTTTGACTTAGAAAGCAAATCCGTCTTAAGCCATACCAAATAGTCCTTAAGCGCCGCAATAACAGCTGCGTTTGTCTGCGCAAACTCAGCCTTCAACGCCGCATCTTTGGCATCTACAAAAGCTGTCGGAACATCGCGTTCAAAAAAGCTGATTATATCCGGTAACTGTTCAATGGCGATCTGCGTGAAAACGCGCGGCGGATTCTGAAGATTCACACGCGCATCAAAAAGCAGAGTGGGCATCTGTTTTTCGAGCGATATCAGAGAGCGGAGTCTTTCATCCAGCGAGGCAAACTTCCGCTCCATAAGCGAGAATGCTCCCTTCGCGAAGGTGCTTGAATAATCATCCGGATTCTTTTCCCACGGGCGAATCACTTCCAGTGTAAGCAGTTGAGAACGAATGTTGGCCAATACTATCTCGCGGTCACTTCGCGGACCAAAACTTGCAGAAGAATTGTCCGGATGAATGGCTTCAATGCGCTTCTCAAAACTCTTGAGAGCGGCAATCTCGGCGTCTATATTCGCGCGCGAATTATCTTCCAACTGCGCATCGTACTGGTGATAGCCGACCAGTGTTCCCTGCGTAGGCGCATAGTGAAAGTACACCTGATCGAAGTACTCATCTGAGACTTTGGCAAACGTCTGCTGCCAGGTTTCTTTGTTCGCGCTGGCTTGAATCGCCGAAGCCATAAAAACTCCAATTGTAAAAAACGCATGAATTTTTATCATCGCATCTCTTCTCATATTCTGAAAAGGCTTAAACAGTTACCGGCGCGGGCGCCAGATTCTGAATCAATTCGCTGATCTCCAGCAGAAGTTCGTCGTTGCGCGTAGCAGTCAAAGGATACTTCAAAAGGCCTTGCGGTGTGAACTGAGCGCCGCGTTTAGCGTTCCGTGCAACCAATCGCATCAATTGTTGAGGATCAACTGCCGCATTTTCCGTGAAGCGAATCTGCAACTCGGCGCGCTTGCGGTTCACCTGCGCAATGCCAATCCGCTCGCATTCCAAGCGGATCAGCGAAGCCTCCAAAAGATAAACCGTTGCATCCGGCGGCGATCCATAACGGTCTTCCATCTCCGCGCGCACTTCCCTGACCGCTGCTTCACTCATTGCGCCGGCAATTTTCTTGTAAAGCCGCAAGCGCTGATTCTCTTCTGGAACATAGCTCTCATCAATGCGCAACGCAATGCCGAGATTGAGTTGCGTGGTTGGCCGATCATCGCTGGTCTCGCCTTTGATCTCTTTCACGGCGGCTTCCAGCATGGAAGTATATAACTCGAAGCCGACAGCTTCGATGTGCCCGCTCTGCTCGCCGCCCAGCATATTTCCAGCGCCGCGCAATTCGAGATCCAGCGCAGCTATCTTGAAGCCCGCGCCCAGGTCGCTGAATTCTTTCAGCGCGGCCAGCCTGCGGCGCGCTATTTCCGTCAATTCCTGCTCTGGCGGAATCAGAAGATATGCATAGGCGCGCCGGTTTGATCGGCCCACTCTGCCGCGCAACTGATATAACTCGCTTAATCCATGGCGGTCGGCGCGATTGATAATCATGGTATTGGCCAGCGGAATATCCAGCCCATTTTCGATAATGGTCGTCGCAACCAGCACATCATATTCGTGATTCATGAAGGCCAGCATCACGCGCTCCAAATCTGTTTCGCCCATTTGGCCGTGGCCGACAGCGACTCGCGCGGCCGGAACCAACTCCTGAATTCGAGCGGCAATCTCGTAGATCGATTCGACGCGGTTATGCACAAAGTAAACCTGGCCGCCACGCTCCAGTTCGACCTCGACGGCGGAGCGAATAATTTTTTCATCAAACTTGGCGACAACGGTTTGAATCGCCATGCGGTC
>Ga0181529_10003139_pt1 | contig 19129 bp, 18 predicted proteins | sample PEATcosm2014_Bin_36_FD_119763 | JGI IMG/M metagenome (GOLD analysis project Ga0181529, IMG submission 119763) | Peatland microbial communities from MTU Mesocosm Facility, Houghton, MI, USA - PEATcosm2014_Bin10_30_metaG | ecosystem: Environmental > Terrestrial > Soil > Wetlands > Peat | place... | reverse complement strand
TCGGGCACTGGGCCCGCGGGAAAGACATCATGAAGGTACGAGCGTCGGTAAAAAAGATTTGCGACAAGTGCAAGGTGATCCATCGCGAAGGCGTGGTGCGGGTCATTTGCGTCAACCCCAAGCATAAACAGAGACAGGGATAACGGGAGAAGAATATGGCACGTCTTGCCGGTGTGGATCTGCCGCCCACGAAGCGGGCTGAGATCGGGCTCACTTACATTTACGGCATCGGCCGTACTCGGGCGAAGTCGCTGCTGTTCCGGGCGGGTATCGATTTCGATAAGAAAGTGCGCGACTTGACCGAGGACGAGATCAACAAAGTCCGCACCATTCTGGAAGAAGAGGGCGCCGTGGAAGGCGACCTCCGCAAAGAAATCTCGATGAACATCAAGCGTCACATCGAGATGGGCTCCTATCGCGGATTGCGGCATCGCCGCGGCCTGCCGGTGCGGGGCCAGCGCACGCATACCAACGCGCGCACGCGCAAAGGACCGCGCCGTGGCACGGTGGCGAATAAGAAGAAAGCGGCGGCGAAGACATAGTTATGGCGAAAGCACCAGCAAAAGCGGGCAAGAAGAAAAGCTTCAAAAAGAAGGAAAAGCGCGTCGTCCACAATGGGATCGTGCATATCCAAGCGACGTTCAACAACACCATCGTGACCATCGCCGACCAGGAAGGCAACACCATCTCCTGGTCCAGCGCCGGTTCGCTGGGCTTCCGCGGCTCGCGTAAGGGCACGCCCTTCGCCGCGCAACAGGCGGCCATGACGGCGGCCAACAAGGCTTCCGAAAGCGGCCTGCGCGTGGTGGAAGTGCGGGTGAGCGGTCCCGGTTCCGGCCGCGAATCCGCCGTGCGCGCTTTGTCCACCGCCGGTATCGACGTCCGCACCATCCGGGATGTGACGCCGATTCCGCACAACGGTTGCCGGCCACCGAAGAAACGCAGGGTATGATTTTGGAACGCCGGCGGCTGGTTGAGCCGGTGATGGAAGCGGGAAGAAGGCCTGCCATGGCTGTAAACCGCACCTGGAAAGAAAGGTAAGGAGAAGAACTTGGCAAGATATATTGGCCCGGTCTGCCGGCAATGCCGGCGCGAGGGCACGAAGCTGTTTCTCAAGGGCGAACGCTGCCATAGCGAAAAGTGCGCCATCGAAAAGCGCAATTTCATTCCCGGGCAGCATGGCAAGGATCGCAAGCAGAAGATCGTCGGCTATGGGCTCCAGTTGCGCGAAAAACAGAAGGTGCGCCGCATTTATGGCGTCCTGGAACGCCAGTTCCGCAATGCCTACGAGAAGGCCGCCGCGGCTAAGGGCATCACCGGCGAAAACCTGATGAGCGCGCTCGAACGCCGCCTGGATAGCGTGATTTACCGCATGGGATTTGGCACCAGCCGCAGCCAGTCCCGCCAGATCGTGCGTCATGGCCACATCAACGTGAATGGCCGCAAGTGCGACATCCCTTCGGCGGTTGTCAAGCCGGGCGATGTCGTCTCGGTGCGCGAAGCGAGCAAAAAGAATCCGACGATCCTCGCCGCGCGCGACGCCACGGCTCACGCCCCGTCGCCGAACTGGATCGATGTGGACCGCGAAGGCTTGACCGGCCGCATCACCACGCTTCCTTTGCGCAGCGACCTGGTGCAGATACAAGTGAACGAGCAGCTCATCGTGGAGCTTTACTCGAAATAAGGGTTGACGGGCCAGGGGCCCGGCCGGTGGCGAGCCCGGCTCGCCGCTTACCGGATGCCCAGCCCAGGAATTCGAGGACTTCTATGTTCAAGGGCTTTCAGAAACCGAAACGATTGGTTGCCAATACCGATACGCTCACCGAGCGGTATGGCATGTTCACCGCGCAGCCGTTCCAGCGCGGCTTTGGCACCACCATCGGCAACAGCTTGCGGCGCGTGCTGCTGAGCTCCATTGAAGGCGCGGCGATTACCGCCGTGCGCATCGAAGGCGTCGAGCATGAATTCAGCCCGATACCCGGCGTTGTCGAAGACGCCACCGATATCATCCTCAACCTCAAGCAGATTCCCTTCAAGCTCAGCGGGGATAGCGTGAAGACCGTACGCCTGAATGTGGAAACTCCCGGCCCCGTGCGCAGCGGTCAGATCGAAACCGACGCCGACGTGGAGGTGCTCGACCGCGACGTACATATCGCCACCGTGAGCGAAGGCGGCAAGCTGCAGATCGAAATGCGCCTGCGGACCGGGCGCGGCTACGTCAGCGCGGATAAGAATTTCGACGAAGACCTGGCGCTGGGCTACATCCCGATCGATTCGGTGCATTCTCCCGTGCGTAAAGTGACCTTCCAGGTGGAGGCCGCGCGCTTGGGCCAGATGACCGATTACGACAAGCTGACTCTCGAAGTGTGGACCAACGGCGCGGTTTCGCCGCAGGACTCGGTCGGCTACGCCGCCAAGCTCCTGAAGGACCACATGACGATCTTCATCAACTTCGAGGAGACGCCGGAACAAGCCGAGGAGGTCGCCGAACGCGGGCTCGACAAGATGGGCGAGATACTCAACCGCTCGGTCGAGGAACTCGAACTGAGTGTACGCTCGTATAACTGCCTCAAGAACGCCAACATTCAGACGATTGGCGAACTGGTGCAGAAGACCGAGGCGGAAATGCTGCGGACCAAGAACTTCGGCCGCAAGTCGCTGAACGAAATCAAGGAAATCCTGGCGAACATGGGGTTGTCGCTCGGCATGCGGATTGACGCGCACGGCAGGCTGGTCACGCCGCCGCAATCGTCGGTTCCGCTGCCGTCCGAGTACGGCCCCGAGGACGATCTCCAGGACCAGGTTGGGGAATAGCACATGAGACACAGGGTTGCCGGATTCAAACTCAAGCGGCCGGTGGATAGCCGCAATTCGCTGTTGCGCAATCTCTGCACCAGCGTGATCGAGACCGAACGTGTGGTCACCACCGTACCCAAGGCTAAGGCGGTCAGGCCGCTGGTCGAGAAGATGATCACCCTCGCCAAGAAGGACACGCTGGCTTCCCGTCGCCAGGCGGCAACCGTGTTGCGCACGCCGGCTTCGGTGAAGAAGCTGTTCGATACGCTAGGCACGCGGTTCGGCCAGCGCAGCGGTGGCTACACGCGCATTACCCGCCTGGGTCCGCGCAAGGGCGACGGCGCCGAGCTCGGAATGATCGAGCTGGTTGGTTCCGAACTGGTCAAACGCGCCGCCGACCGTGCCAAGCGCCGTGAAGACCGTCTGAAGGCGCGCCAACAAGGCCGCGACGAACCGGAAGTAGGCGAAAAGGGCGAGAAGGAATAGCGCTGCCGTTTTGATTGGAAGCCGCGGACTCGCGCCGGAATCTCGGAGCGGGACGCGGCTTTCGTGCGTTTACGGGGCGAAGAACTCGGATTTCTTCGCTCAACGATTGAGTGGCTGAATCGCCCCCGCTCTTACCGCGGCTGCCCGGTCGCTTTCGCGCGGCTCCGGGCAACCAGAGCGTCGGTCACCTCGGCCGGGAGTTCCTTCAACGCCCCAAAGCCTGGCGTCCGGGCTTCGACGGCGACATTCGCGGCCGTCACGCTTCCATGCGAAGCGCTCGAAAACACGCGGGCGCCGCTCACCTTGCTTGCGGTCTGCGGTATCCATTGAAACAACGCCCTGCCGGTGCCGGCCTGCCCGCTCACGATTATCCCCGCTCCAACTGGGGCCGACGTGACCTGATCGAATCCGGACGCCTTTAACAATGCCGTAATGTCCGTGATCAACTTTTGGCTATCCATGTCGTATTCCGCCTTTCAAATCAAAAGCCCCATAGCCACGTCAACGCTTGCATCCTGAACCTGTAACGGCGGGTTCGTGATGTTGGTTCCGTTGCCGGGAAGGAAATACAGATCCTTGAAACTAATACCCGCCGCATTGGCAAGTGCCTTGGCGAGCACCGGGTTGATCTGTTCGCAGAACTCCGGCCCGGCCGCGTTCAGCCCGCTATCGATGGCGCCGGTGCAGAACGGACCGCCGCCGCTGTAGTTATAAGCCCACCCGTCGGCCGAGCCCTGCAAGTGACCCTTGCTATCGAGGAAAAGGAAAAGGTAGACGGAAAGCGTTCCGTTGGCGTTGCTGCAATACCACGGCGTCTCGATTTCGAAATTGAAATAAACCTCCACCAGCATCGCCAAGAAACTGTGGCGAAATGGGTCTTTGAAAAAGTACGGAACCGCGGGCCACTGAACCCCCTGAACGGATATCGCGCTGGTGAGAGACGCGCCCGCCTTTTTCAGTTGCGTCGCCACCAGGTTCGTGTTCGCCGGAGTTGCGATCTCCTTTCCCAGGTCGATCACGATCTCGCCGTTCGGCCGATGAACGGTCAATACGTTGCCGTTTCCCGATTCGCTGAACGCCTGATTGCCGGCGACGGCGGTGTTTTCCACGAGAAACAGACCGTTGAAGAAGCCCATCAAGAACGTATATTGACTGGTTACGGACATTTGGTGTCCCTCATCGTGCCGATTTTCGGGGGCTACAAGTAAGTGGCGTCTCCGAATTGAATTGGATTGTCGCACGGCATTATGCTATTTGCAATATGTAAGTTGAAACTAATAGCACTAAAGTAAGCGACTTAGTATTGAATTACACATTACAGTTTTCATGTTAGTTCCATCACGAATCGCCGTGCGATGCCAAGGCAGAAACGCCCGCTCTCGCTCCTCACCGTTCCGTCCGACAGTCCGCAGCTAGTCCGTGCGCCAGCGGCTCCCGTGCTGGCGCGCACTCCCTCTTCAGCTCCAGGACCGTCACCGAATTGGCCGGAAACGTAAACGGAAAACTCGGCCCCACGCCGGTGATGACGCTCTCGACAGGCGCCACCTGGCTGGGAGCGTCGAAGGTGTTCTGGTCGGTGCGGGCCGCCGATGTCAGTATCGTGGCGCGACCGGCTGGATTCAGCGCTATGCCGCCCTGTATGGCAATCGTCGCCGCATTTACCACTGTCGCGTTATTGAGCACCTTCATGACGATGGTTTGGTCGGATCGCCGCCACGTGATGGAGGCATACAGCCCGTTCGCCTCATCGGCGGTCGCCGGCAGAACCATGTCGCCTCGATGCGTACTAAACATCCACTGCACCCAGTAGTTCGGCGTCAGCACCAAGTGGCTGGCGTTAAACCAGATCAGGTCCGGCACCCACGCCTGGTTGTTGACGTTTACGAACAGCGGCGCGTAAGCCTCTCCCCATACGATGTCCGAGTTTCGCTCCAGCCCGATCAGGAACGCCGCTTCGCCCAGCGCTCCGCCGAGGGTATTCAGCCTGGCGGGCTCCTGCGGCGCCGTCGTATTGAAGTCCATCGCGGCGAGTTCGCCGACGAAGACCTGCGGGCCGGAACGATCCCGCGCGTCGTACGTATGCGAATCGATGAGCAGACTCGCCGTCGGCTCGTAGTAGTGTTCGTCCTCCAGGTCCGGCTTCCGGCTTGTCACGGGTGTGGTCAGCCAGTTCTCGCCGTAGGAAGCGATCACATGCATATCCGGATACTGCTGTTTGATCGCGTCGTAGAACATCGGGAAACGGTAGGCGTTGTAACTGTCCGGCGCGGCCAGCGTGTCGTCCAGTTCGTCTTCGTTGCCAATCTCGATGTAGCTGAGTTGAAACGGCGCTGGGTGGCCGTTAGCCGCCCGCTGGGCGCCCCACACGCTGGTCACCGGGTCGCCATTGGCGTACTCGATTGCATCCAGCGCGTCCTGCACATACGGTGCGAGGTCGCTCTGTGGGACGATGAGTCCGCCGGTCGTGTAGCCGGACCAGACGGCCAGCACCGGCGTTGCGCCGAGGTCTTCGGCCAACTGTAAATACTCGTGCAGCCCCATGCCGTCGCTCGAGGTGTAGCCCCAGAGCCCGGGATGGCCGGGCCGGTCGATCACGTCTCCGATCGTGATCTTCCAGTTCCATCGGCTATTGATATCGTAGCCTTCGACGAAGGCGCCACCCGGGAAGCGGAGCAGGCTCGGCTTCAGTGCCGCCAACGCCTGCGCCAGATCCGGGCGCACACCATTGGGCCGGTTCTTCCATGTCGGTGGAAACAGCGACACCATCTGCAACCACACCGTCCCATTTCCGTTCAGCGTCACCAACACGGCGTTGTCGTCGCTTTCGCCCTGCGGATTGGTCACCTGGATCGGCGCTGTCAGTCGCGTCCACGACGAGCCGGGAGCCGGAAAACTCACACTTCCCAGCACCGCGCCCGAGTTGGACTGGAGCTGCATGGCGATCGTGCCCGAGTAGCTCCCATCCGTCTTTGCCCACACAGTGGCCGCGTATGTGGCGCCATCGGAGAGCGGCACACCCCAGAAGCCCTCGTTCACGATGCTCGCGGAGTTCGCCCCGGCGGCGCCAGCCGGGATTCCGGTGACGGTCAGCTTCAATGCGCTCGTTTGAGCGCCCGCATGTTCGCTCGAATCCATCGCCGCGCTGACCTGCGCGCCGCCCTGCGACGACACGCTCCAGTTGCCCGGCCAAGCCATCTCGTTGAAAGCCCGGTTGCGCACCAGTTCCGCATAGAGACCGCCGTCCACCGCATGGTTGATCTCCTCCAGGAATGCTCCATAGAGCGTCGGGCTTACGCTGATGCCCGGATGGGCGGTGTCAATCGTTAGTTGGCTCCCCAGCGCCGCGGCCTGCGTGGCCAGGCAGGAGAACAATAGGTAGAAGATCCGTCTACGGCACGACCAGTAAGAAGGAAGGGATGAGGGGCACCGACGCATGGGGACCGCGTATGATCGGAGACACCTCAAGGTATCTCCGCTCCCATGCAGTGTCAATCGTGGATGAAGGAGCGCGCGCGGCGCAGCGTCGATTCTTCTCCCAGTGTCGGACCAGCCGTCGTGCCACGCGAGCGAATCGGCCGGATGTCGAACCGGGACGTGGGCCTCCGATGCGCGACCCGGCGGAGATGCTAAGCTAAACAAAAGATGACTGTAGACGAAATACGAGAGCTGATCGCGCTGGCGGCGGAAACCGGAATCGCCGAACTGGAAGTGCAGCGCGGCGACAACCGCGTGCGCATCCGGCGGGCGGCGTTCGCGCCGCAGGAAATCGTGCTGGCGCCGCCATCCTACGCGGCAGCCGGTCCTGTCCACGCTGTGGCGCCCACTCCGGCGCCTGCGCCAGTAGCTGCGGCCGAAGCCCCCGCGCCAAGCGCGCCGGCCACCGGCGCCGACCCCAACCTCACGCTGGTGAAATCGCCGATTGTCGGCACCTTTTATGAGTGTCCGTCGCCGGGCGCGCCGCCTTTTGTGCGCTTGGGCGAGAAGGTGCAGCCGGGGAAAGTGCTCTGCATCATTGAATCCATGAAGCTGATGAACGAGATCGAATGCGAAACCTCGGGCATCGTGGAAAGCAAGCTGGTGATGAACGGGCAACCGGTCGAGTACGGGGAGGCGATGTTTGCCATCCGTACCGTTTAAGAAAATCCTCATCGCCAACCGCGGCGAAATAGCGGTCCGGGTCATACAGGCGTGCAAGGAGCTGGGCATCCAGACTGTGGCCGTGTATTCGGAAGCGGACCGTTACAGCTCGCACGTGCGATTCGCCGACCAGGCCATCTGCATCGGCCCTGCCAAGAGCGCGCGCAGCTACCTGAACGTGGCGGCGATCATCAGCGCCGCGGAAATCACCAACGTCGACGCCATCCATCCCGGCTACGGTTTCTTGAGCGAGAATGCCGGGTTCGCCGAAGTCTGCGAGACGTCCGGCATTCGCTTCATCGGGCCCAAGGCGGCCGTGATCCGACTGATGGGCGTGAAGGAACAGGCGCGTGCATTCATGCGCGAGCGGGGCGTGCCTGTGCTGCCCGGTTCGCCAGGCGTGCTGGCCAGCCCGGAAGAGGCGTTGGAGCTCGCCGGCGAAATCGGCTACCCGGTGATCCTGAAAGCTTCGGCGGGCGGCGGCGGACGCGGCATGCGCGTGGTACACGACGCCAAGGATCTGGCCGCGCTGTTCGCCCAGGCGCAAACGGAAGCGGGCGCGGCGTTCAGCTCGGCCGACTTGTATCTCGAAAAGTTCATCGCCGCGCCGCGCCATATCGAATTCCAAGTGCTGGCCGACGACCACGGCAACGTCGAGATACTGGGCGAGCGCGAGTGCAGCATTCAGCGCCGCCATCAGAAGCTGCTCGAGGAATCGCCATCGCCGGTGGTGACCGCGGCGCAACGGGCGGAAATCGGCGCCGCGCTGCGCAACGCCATGCAGGCGGCCGGCTATAACGGTGCGGGCACGGTCGAGTTCCTGATGGACGAGACGGGCAAGCTGTACTTCATCGAAGTGAACGCCCGCGTGCAGGTGGAGCACCCTGTCAGCGAGTTCGTCACCGGCGTGGATATCGTCAAGAGCCAGATCCACATCGCGCAGGGCGAGTCGCTGCGGCAGATTATCCCCGGGCCTGTGGTACTGCGCGGCCACGCGATCGAGTGCCGCATCAATGCGGAGAACCCGGAAACGTTCGCGCCATCGCCCGGCCGCATCACCGGCTTCCATCTTCCCGGCGGCATCGGCGTGCGGGTGGACACGTGGGCCTATACCGACTGCGTGATTCCGCCGTATTACGATTCGCTGGTGGCCAAGCTGATCGTCTATGGCAATGACCGCGGCGAGGCCATCGCGCGCATGCGCCGCGCGCTCGACATGTTCATCGTCGAGGGAATTCACACCTCGATCCCGCTGCACCAGCGAATCCTGGCCGACCCCGATTTCCAGGCCGGCCGCTTCGATACCAGTTTCATCAACCGCTTCATGCCCGCCACGAAAGCGCCCAGGCAGGGGTAGGCGCGCACACCAAGAAATGTCGAGATCACTCTCGGCACGGCACGCAGGACTGCGCGGCAGTCACGATGGCTGACCGACGTGTCCGTGCTGCGCGCCGAGGTCCAATACCATTGCCGTAAGTCCGTGGCGCAGGCCTCCAGGCCTGCTGAGCCGAGAGTCGTCTCGGCTTTTCTTCCCGCCGCAAGCCTTGCTACGATGCAAGGTGAGCCAATGCTCGAACTTGCCGCCAACGATCCGCTGATCAAGGCGTACTTGAAGGACCTGTAGCGCCTGAAGGGTCAATCCGCTATTGGCCTCCGGCGCTGCGCTTCTTGATCTGTTCCAACGCTCGCGTGCCGTACTTACCCTTAGGGTCGGCTTCATATGCGGCGCGAAAATGCTCGATGGCCTTCTCCGGCCGATCCATCGCCACCAGCGCCATGCCAACGTTCAGCCGCGTGCTGGCGAACAAAGGCGCGCCCGCCTCGCGGCGCACCAACAGAGCGTGCTCGATAGCTTGCTCGGCTTCCTGCCGGCGGCCGAGCAAGGCCAGCGCCCAAGCCCGCCTGGCCAGGCGTGATGGTCTGACCTTTCCGCTTGCGGAGCCCTTCGCCATGCGAATGGCCTCGTCAACCAACTGGAGAGCTCTGAGCGGTTCGGTGCCTTGCCGCAACAGCAACTCCGCCAGATCGAACCGCGCGGACCCCGCCGTGTTATCCCCCATTTCAATACTGCACTCGAGACACTTCCTGGCTTCCTCATAACGGCCCTGGTCCTTCAATGCATCACCGAGCGAACCCAGTAAGCCTGCCCGGTCGGAACGCGGAATGTCGCTGGCGCCGGCAAGCGCCTTTCGGAAGCACCGCTCGGCCTCTGTTGGGTTGTTCGCGATTGAGTGGGTGAACCCTTCCATGTTGATCAGCGAGTTGCTTGGCTTGCCGAAGCGCAGCCGCCTGATGCCGCGCAGGGCGCCATCATAATCGTCGGCGCGCCAGGCTGGCTTGGCAAGAAGATACGCCACGATGCTCCGCCCCGACATGATCAGCATAACGAGGACTATGATCAGCACGAGCCTGACGAGCCCAGCCAGAGCGGCAATTGGAATCAGCCGGTTTAGCCAGCCAAAGGGCACAAAGCCGCAGGGGATAACAATGGCCACGATCAGGATCCATTTCGCTGGCCCCCACATGGCCTCACGAAAGCGAGATGGCCGGGGCTGCTCCGCGTTGACGGCGGCGGAGTGGCGCCGGTGCTTGCCCAAGAGCCAGGCAACAAGGCATACCAGCGCCACGAAAACCACGACAGCCGCATGCTGCGCCAATGCGGGCGCACTAGGCCAGACTCGCTGAACGGCATGTCTGACCGCGAAGATGACAAACGGAAAGCCCACCAGCACCGAGCATAGTTTCCATCTCAACGAACGCGCCTGCCGATCAATATCGGACTGACCATTCGTGACATCGATGCCCGGCAGCTCGCCAGCGGCTGCGACCAGCACCCTCTCCGTTGATAGCATGTCTCCGCCCGGCCTTGCAGCCACGCCGAGAGCAGCAAGCCGATCACGAGTAATAGAAGCGTGCAGGCTGCCAGCGGCGGCCCTATGAATCTCGCGACGCGCGTGAGCGATCGTGTTTCCGCCAGTACCCAGACACTGCCGTCCGGTGCCAGAGCAACCTCCGTAACCGTGGTCGAGGCTGGCGGGCGCCCCAGACTCCGCCACCGGCCGCCGTCGAACGTCAGCAGACCAGCCGAGCTTGCAATCCAGATTCGCCCGTTCGAGACGGCGAGCCCGTCGAACCGCTCGCGCCCGGACATGCCCATCTCGCGCCAGCCATAGCGAGCCGCGATGCGGCCATCGGGCGCCACTGCGGCCACCTCGCCGGTGCGCCATAACCACAGCCACACGTTCTCGGTGTCGTGGCCAATCGGCCAGACATCGGCGAGGTTCAGGCCGGGGGAGTGGACTTCGCGCCACGTCTCGCCATCCTGCCGCCACAGCCCGTGCAAGGAAACCCACAGCCGCCCGTCGCTAGTCATCGTCAGACGGGGGGAGTCATCCGCGCCATTGTCCTCAGCGGCTGGCGCCATATTCACGACGCCGCGCAGGCTTCGAATCGTCCAACTGATGCCGTCGAAGTGCGACAGGTTCCCATCATGATCGATGATCCATACGCCGGAGGGTCCGGCCACAGTATCGAACGGTCGGCGGGTCTTCAGTGCGTCCGCGTAGAGGTGCCATCTCCGCCCATCAAACTGGACGGCGCCTTCGGGAATGGCGCCCCATACTTCCTCGTTACGTAGTGCGAAACCGCCCTGCAGCCAATCCGCGCGGGAGCCGAATTGCTCCTTGCCGTAGTGGGTCCAGTGGTCGCCATCCAACCGCCACAAGCCGCCGCGCGTGGCCGAGATGGTCCACACGGTTCCCTGGCCGGACACCTTCAATCCCCACGGTCCACCGGATACCTGCGGTGTTGGCGTCCAAGCGCCATCCTTGAAATGGAACACCGCGCGCGCATCGCTGAAATCGGGTATCACAAACGGGAAGACGCGCGGGAGCAGCGCGCCCAGAGCCATCGGCACCGCCAATAGCAGCACGATCATGAGTCCTTCGTTCCTGCGTAACGGGAGCTTGATCATGGGGCGACTGTAACATATCACTCAATCAGGTCCGATAGTCGCTTTACCTGTATTGGATTGGATCGCTATCCTCGCTTCGCTTTCGAGCCGAAAACGCTTGCCCGTTGTGCGCAATCGGGGCCGCGACCGGAGGGGGCGGACGTATCGCGTGTCGCACGCATTTGGGCGCGCGAAGCAAAGGCCGTGTGTCCAATGTGACCGCTCCCTGTGGTCGCGGCTCTGGCCTGGGAGTCAATCCACCGTCGACCATCAGCCGCACACTTCGACTTCGCTCTAAGCCGGTAGCGAGCTTCTACTTCCGCCAACGGTACAATGAAAGATTCTATGCAATTCCAGGAAGTTGTCGAAGCGGAAGGCCACCTGATCGACTCCCACATCATGGAGAATATCTTCGATACGGTGGTGGAGCAGCACGGCCGTTTCGAGGTGGAAGAGTTCCGCATCGGCCGCACCAACAGCGAAGCGTCGTATCTGCGGCTGAAGGTGACGGCCGAAGATCAAAGCGCGCTCGACCGGCTGCTCGAGACGTTGCTGCTGCTCGGCTGCGCGCCGGTGGATGCGAGCGACGCCCAACTCCGCGAGGTGGAGCGCGACCGCTGCGCGCCGGAAGATTTCTATTCCACCACCAACCATCGCACCTACGTCCGCCACGGCGAGCAGTGGATCGAAGTCGAGAACCAGCGCATGGACGCCATGGTGGTAGTGGAGAACGGACGCGCCCGCTGCCGCCGTCTCCGCGACCTGCGCCGCGGCGATCACATCGTCACCGGCCTGCGCGGCATTCGCGTGGTGCCGGAAACGAAAGAGCGCGGGCGCCTGTCCTTCGCCTTCATGGCCAACGGCACTTCGTCCGAGCGGCAGGTGGAAACCGCCGTGCGCCAGACCGCCGAACTGGTGCGCCAGACGCGCGCGGGCGGGCTCAAAGTCGTCGTGGTGGCAGGGCCGGTAGTGGTGCACACAGGCGGCGTGGAAGGACTCTCGGCGCTGATCCGGCAGGGCTGGGTGCAGGCGCTGCTGAGCGGCAATGCGCTGGGCGTGCACGACGCGGAAGCGGCGCTGTTTGGTACGTCGCTCGGCGTTCGCCTGGCCGACGGGCGCCTCGAAGAGCACGGGCATCGCAATCACATGCGCGCCATCAACGCCATCTACCGCGCCGGTTCGGTGAGTGCGGCGGTCGCCAACGGGCGCCTCAAATCTGGCGTGCTGTACGAATGCGTGAAGGCGTCCGTGCCGTTCGTGCTGGCCGGCAGCTTGCGCGACGATGGCCCGTTGCCGGACACCATTACCGATATGAACGCGGCGCAGGATGCGTACGCGGCCGAGTTGCAGGGCGCGGGCCTGGTGCTGTGTCTCGGCACCATGCTGCATTCCATCGCCACCGGCAACATGCTGCCGAGTTGGGTTCGCATCGTTTGCGTGGATATCAATCCCGCGGTCGCCACCAAGGTGAGTGATCGCGGAACGGGACAGGCGGTGGGAGTGGTGGCCGATGTCGGCCTGTTTCTAGGCCTGCTCGCGAAGGATCTCGCATGAAGCGTCAATACACCGATGAACACGCCGAATCCGGCACGCGCGCTCCGCTGCCGGAGATTGAAACCTGGCCCAACCAATACCGCGAGCCGTACGAAATCGAAATCGTCATGCCGGAGTTCACTTCAGTGTGTCCCAAAACCGGGCTGCCCGATTTCGGTAAGATTGTGTTACGCTACGTGCCGCTGCGGCGCTGCCTGGAATTGAAATCGTACAAAATGTACCTGCTGGCATATCGCGAGCTGGGCATTTTTCAGGAGAACATCGTGAACCGCGTGCTGCGCGACGTGGTGCACGCGGCCGATCCCGTATCGGCCACCGTGATCGGCGATTTCGCCGCGCGCGGCGGCCTGGGCACGCTGGTAACCGCCAACTGGAGTCGAAAACGTGGAAAGCGCTGAGTTGATCGCCATCCTGCGCAACGTGCGCGACCGCGTGCGCGTAAGCAATCCGGAGACAGCGGCCGGTGGCACGGATATCGCCCTGCCCGACCTCAACGAGCTGGTGCACGCGCGCGACGCCGCGTTGGGAAAAGTGGCGGCCATCGGAACCGTCAACCCGCGTGCCGGCGGCCCGATCAATAGCTTGGTCCAAGGCTGGAAGCGGATGCTGGCACGCGTACTCGACTGGCATGTGCGAGAGCAGGTGGAATTCAACCGCAAAGCCATCGCTTGTGTGGATGCGGCCATCGAGGCGCTCAACCAATCCAATCGCGCCCTGATCGAGTTCGGCAACCAGCTTGCCGCCGAGCGGGCACTCCGCGAGAAACTGGAAAAGCCTCAGCGCGAAATCAGTCAGGAAATGTCCGACATCCGCGCCCACTGGGCGCAGTGGCGCGCGGGCTGGGAACAGAAGCTGGCGACCAATGAGATGCAGTTTCTGCGCAGTGTGGCCGACCTCGATGGCGCGTTTCAATACCGCCTCACTTTGCTGGACGCCAGCTATCGCGAGGCCGTTCGCTCGCAACACGACGACTTCACCGTCCGGTTGGACCAGCGCAATGCGGAGATCCAGAAGCGCCTATGGGCCGACCTGGAGAACGTGCGCGCGGAGTTTGACAAGTTGATCCACGTCGAACTGCGCCTGATCCGCCAACGAAGCGGGGCGGTATTCCAGTCCTCAACGGCGTCTTCAACAACTACCGTGCCTGGGCCAAGCCAGCCCGCCGCTGGGCTTGGCTTCGACTACGCACGGTTCGCCGAAGCGTTTCGCGGCAGCGAAGAACGCGTCCGGGCGGGTCAGCGGATTTACCTGGACGATTTCAAAGACCGCGGCAACGTGCTCGACATCGGCTGCGGGCGCGGCGAGTTTCTGGAACTGATGCGCGAAGCCGGCGTCCCGGCGCGCGGCATCGATCCGAGCAGTGAGTCGATCGCGCTCTGCCGCGAAAAGGGGCTATCCGCCGAAATCGCGGACCTGTTCGACTATCTGCGCGGCCTCGACGATGGCGAGCTGGATGGCATTTTCTGTGCGCAAGTCGTCGAGCACCTTCTACCCGAAAGGTTGCCGGAAATGATCCGCCTCGCCGCCAGCAAGCTGGAGCGAGGCGGAGTGATTGCCATCGAGACACCCAATCCCGACTGTCTCGCCATTTTTTCGACTTACTTTTACCTGGATCCCACCCACGCGCGTCCTGTGCCTGCGAAGTTACTCGAATTCTATCTGAGTGAGTTCGGCATCGGCGACCTACAGGTGCGGCGCCTGGAGCCGGCCGTCGATTCGATGCCATCGTTAGCCGAGCTGCCGCAGGCGTTTCGCGAAGCTTTCTTCGGCGGTCTGGATTACTCGATCACGGGTAGGAAAGTGTAAGCGGGGCTGTGTTTTCGAGGGTGCGGTTCTGCTATCCTCGGCTCATGGAAGATCGTCGTTTCAGCGATGTAGGTGGCACCCCCGGCGGGCTTGGCCACTTTGCCATGGGGTTCATCATGGCGTGCGCCGGTGCATACTTCCTGGCCGATCGGGTGACTGTGGCTGGCGGCTACTGGAACTTCTACGGCGGCAACTCCTTCGGCATCACGCTCATTCCCATGCTGATTGGCATCGGGCTGTTGTTCTGGAATGGCCGCAGCATCGCCGGCTGGGTGCTGACCTGCGCGGGCGCGATTTTCATTTTCGCCGGCGTGATTGCCAATATGCACATCTACTTCCAGCCGACTAGCCTGTTCAACACTGTCATTATGCTGGTGCTGCTCGTGGGCGGCCTGGGACTCATCGCCCGATCACTCGCTTCGCACCACAGCGCGCCCCGCGACTAAATCGAATACGGTTCGAGCGCGGTGGCGCGCAAGACTGTGCCGACGGACCTATCGGTTGGGTTGCGTAGATAGCTGTGGCAACCGCTCCCTGCGGTCGCAGCTCCGATAGCGTTCTGAGCTGCGACCGCAGGGAGCGGTTGCCGGGGACGGGCCCGTGGTTACTTCTTGAAAGTACCTTAACGGTTGCGTTCGGCCGAGTCGCGGTTCAACGCGTGTTCAAACCGGTCCGCAACTGCCGGCGTCTTGAAGTCGCCGGTCAGGATTTCCCGATTGGTCGTGTCGCGGCCATAGAGTTCGCGGTTGCTTTCCTCATCCGGACGAAGCGTCGCTCCTTCCAGCGAGATTCCGGCGAACAGCCCGCGCGAACGGGAATACGACAGCATTTCCGCGTTCATCATCACGTCCGTCTGAGCGGCCACGTCGCGGCCCACCGGGCCCGCTGCCGCGGTTGCTTCTCCGCCGAGCGTGAACTTATCGGATAGGAGGTGCCGCATTCCGCCATCGTTCATCACCAGCAGAACGACATCGGTCTCCGAAGCGCCAATCTGGAATCCAACGCTTCCACCTTCCACGCGCATCGCGGCCGGTGCGCTCCAGCCGAAGCCACCGTGCTGGCGGCATACCGCGAACCCGCGGCCATACTTCGCGCCGAAAACGAAGCCGGCCTTTTTCATGCCGGGCACGACGACCACACAGCGCGCCTTATCGATCAGATCCTGCGGGATGCCTTTGTCGGCAGCCCTCATCATATCGGTCAGCGTGTCGGCCGAAGCGTCCAACCTGTCTTCAACCTTAACTTCCCGGTCCGCCGCGAAAGCGACCGCGCTCATCGAACCGGCAACCGCCAAAATGGCTACAAATGTTTTGCGCATTCAGAACTCTCCTCTTCATCGCTAACAGAGCACTTAGACTTCCAGTGTGCCGGGAATAACATCGATGCCGTGTTCTCCTTAGGTTCACTCGCATGGGCCACCGGCATGATTCGGAAGGCGGTGTAGAATCTGCATCCCTCTATGCAGATGCTGCCGTAAGCAGGGAGACAGGAATGCCTGACCGCGCCGTCGGCGCCGTTCACCCGGCTATCCTTCGTCCCCGCCATCCGAGCGCCAGCGCCACCAGCATCGCCGCCAGACTCATGGAGCGTGTCGCGCGATGCTCCCACCCTCCTGTATAGCGAAGCACAATGTGGCAAGGGCCGTGGTAATCGGGCTCGATCACCATCTGTCCGATGGCATCGCCGAACACCCTCAGCCGCTTGCCATTGGCCCATGCCTCCCATCCCCGCGCGTAAGTCACCTGCACGGAGATGACTTGTCCGGGGCCCGGCGTCGCCTCGATCTCCGCTTCGCTCAAGCCCTTCCAGCGAAACGACGCGGGCGGGCAGGCGGGGTCTTCGAGAGCCGCGACATACGCCTCCACCGGCGCGGTGTCGAGACCATGGATCGGAGTCCGCGTAACGATCGCCGAGGCGGGGATCACATGCGCCAGCGATTGCGAGCGGGCCGGCACTTCGTAGATCGAGTCGCCTTCCGACCGCCACAGCAGGGGCAGAACTCCGTCGAACCTTGCCTTGTGGGCCATGGCGTCCTTGTAGTAATCGTGGCTGCCTGGGCCCGGCATCACGATCAGGTGTGTGCCGAAGGCTTTCAACCAGAAGATGGAGTACTCGGCATCGCGGTCGCCGGGATTCTGGCTGCTATAGATGGTGTAACGTACAATCGAAACGAACGTGTTCACGGTGTGTTGCTCGTGCCCGCCCGCGAGTTGAGGATTGTCGGTGAAAACGTTGTACAGCAGGCTGCTCGACCCAAAGAGAAAGGCACGCTCGCCCGCGTGGTGCGTATCCATCCACTCCGCGATCCGGTACTCGCTCAAGCCGCTTGGCTCGACCGGGCGGATCAGGTCGCGAGCATAGAGTACCGAGTGCACGGTCTGAAAGCCCAAGCCGGCGACGACCGCCGTCACCACCGCGAGGCGCACGCGCGGCGGAACACGATCCAGCATCGACGCGCCGGCGAACACGATGGCGAGCGGCAGGAGCATGTCCAGCTCCAACTCATAACGGAAGGGCTGCGGAACGATGGCCACATGTCCGAAGTAGGAGGTCGTCACGATGGCGGCCGGCACAGAACCCAGCAGCACAAAGAAACGAAGGTGCGGGGACACACGGAAGCGCCGCAGGGCAAACAGGAGCGCAAGAAAGCCGCCAGCCACCAGGGGCAGCGCGATCCACGTGCGCTGGGTGTACCGGAAGTCGCCGCCGGTAGTGGCCGCGTTCGCGTGAATCGCCCGAATCATGCTCGGGCTCAGCCAGGGCGAAATCCAGCAATAGACCAGAATACCGATCGCGGCGACAGTAAGCGGAGCTTTCCACCACGGACGCAATGGGAATGCGAGCAGCCAGCAGACCAGTGCCGCCGACAGCATGAGAATTCCGAACGCATTGCTCAACACCACGCAAGCGCCCACGCCGCCGGCCAGCAGTTGCCACTTTACCTGTCGCGTCGTGAGCGCCCGCGAAAAACAGACCACCGCAACGGGCAACAGCGCCAGAGCAGCCATGTGGGGGGCTTCGCCATAAAACACCAGCGCCTGCAGGCGCCGCAGATTCAGTGCGCCGCCTGCGTCCGCGGCGATAGCCGGCACCAGCCACGCGGAAAGCGGAACCGACGAGTACGCCAGCGCCGCAAGCAGGCTCGCGCCCAACCGCCGGCTGAGTTCCAGCGCCATCCAGAAAACCGCCGGCGCGCTGGCAACGTAGAAGGCCGTCACCACGATGTGATAGCACCGCGCCGCGCTCATCCGCGTCAGCAAACTGAGTCCGGCCACCAGCCAGTGCGTGAATGGCAGGTAGGCGCATTCAAACGGCAGCCCGCCGTTCCAAAACGGCCACCACTGCCATTGCCCCGGATACTTGGCCATGATGCGCGAAATCGCGATGAACGAGCCCTCGACGGAGCCGGTGCAGGCCGAGTACTCCACCCCAAACAGTCTCGCAATAACCGCCAGGTTGACTAGGACCAGCAGCAGCACGGAGAGCCGCACCCGCCTGCGGTGCGCGTGCGCGTTGGTAGGGGACGGGCTGTCTGGCATAGTTGCTCCGCTTGGTTCGGCTCCTATCGGAGCCGCGACCACAGGGAGCGGTGTTCCGGTACTTCCGACTCTCGCAGTAAGCGACCTAGCTGAATACTCCCGCCAGCGCCGACTTACCGAGCACCCAGACGGCCCAGGGAAGCACCACGGCGAAGACCGCCGTCCCGAACGACAGCCTCTTGCCCGCCGCCGCTTTCAGGCCGGTGGCCATGAGCAGAATTGTCCAGAAGGAGATCACGTCAATCGAGCTGGCCAGCGAGTACAAGAACTTCGAGCTGGTTGCCTGGTCCATGAATGCCGCCGGGTTGAACGCCAGCGCGTTTTGCACGTTGACTTCGTCCGGGTTCTTCAAGTGCAGAACCACAATCGTCAGGATCGATGAGACCAACCCGGTCAGGCTCGCATAACACACCACTGCGAAGACCTGTTTGAATCGGATCCCCGCGGAGAAGATTCCGGATGCCACGCCTAGCAGAACGCCGGCCATGACCACGAAGGCCACAGGCACAAAAATGACGGCGGTGTAGGCCATGATCGATGCAATCTTGACGCCCATTGCGACCCCTTGCTCGCGCTGCTCCGGCGTCATTTGCTGCGCCCGCGAACTGGTTTCCATACTCTGCCGTACGATGCGTTCCCAACCGACGCGCTGCGAGATGGTAAAGCTCACCGCCAGGCCTGCGATGATAAGCAGCACCACAGGCACCAGCCAGGTGGGGCGTTTCGCGATGTCTTCAAAGGCTTTCTTGGGGTCGAAAAAGACCCCGGTGATTCGCGAGAATTCGCCCATTCCCGCTGGGGCCGGCTCGACGGCCGGAGAGTTTTCGGGTGTCATATCTTTGGTGATTGTACGCCATTC
>Ga0181529_10003137_pt1 | contig 19130 bp, 21 predicted proteins | sample PEATcosm2014_Bin_36_FD_119763 | JGI IMG/M metagenome (GOLD analysis project Ga0181529, IMG submission 119763) | Peatland microbial communities from MTU Mesocosm Facility, Houghton, MI, USA - PEATcosm2014_Bin10_30_metaG | ecosystem: Environmental > Terrestrial > Soil > Wetlands > Peat | place... | reverse complement strand
TTCTTGTTCTGGCCTCTCTGCTGGCTCTCGGCGCCTGCAAGGATAACCCTCCCGCCGCGACCAACAACTCCACTCCCGCTCCCAATCCGGCCCCGGCCAGCCGCATCATCTATCCCGACCCGTCGCAGGCCAAAGCCGACCTGTCCGCCGCGCTCAGGAGCGCCGCCGCCAGCCACAAGCGCATTCTGCTGGACTTTGGCGGCAACTGGTGTCCCGATTGCCAACTGCTCGACCGCTACTTGAACGACGCCGTCAACCGGCAGATTCTCGACGCAAATTTTGTGCCGGTCCACGTGAACATCGGAGAGATGGACGCCAACCTGGAGATCGCCGAGCGGTATGGGATTCCGCTGCACAAAGGCGTGCCCGCGCTGGCCGTCCTCGACGAGCATGGCGCGCTGCTTTACAGCCAGAAGAGCGGCGAGTTTGAGGCGATGCGCCGCATGGACCCCGCCGAAGTGACGAAGTTTCTGCTGCAATGGAAGCCGCTCCGCGCGGGCTGCTCGGCGGTCATGGTGAACTGCTGAGGGGGCTGAAACTATAAGCTGCGCAGGAAATCGTTGAAACGCTTGGCGTGGGGCGAAGCGTTTTCTACTTTTACCGGATCGATCAGCCGTAGAAGGACCGTTCCGTGATTGATCTTGTGGTATTCACCTTTGGTTTTGGTTGGCTTTGATGCTTGCTTTAATTTGGGTTCCAAGTCGCCTTTGAGAACGGCTTCAATGTTGGTTGAACTCCCTGGAAGGCTACCTGTCAGAAAGCCACCATCATAAAACGCAGCCAATTGCTCACGGTCGGCTAGAAACCACGCCTCCATAGCTTGGACCATCAAAAAGACTTGGTGGCTTTGTAGTGAAGGAAATATCCATTTGTCGCGTGCGGCGAGATAATCCACAGGGACTTTCATCCCCACAGGCCCTTCAGAATCGACTAAAAGCACACAGAGATCATCTGCTTTGCTTGATTGAACCGCCGTCTTGAACTTGTCGAATGTCTGGCCTCGGCCACCACACGGAATGATTCTTGGGCGACGCTTTTCAGGTGCTACTTTTGAGCAATACGCCACGAACCCCTGCCTGCAACGTGTGATCGTATCTTCCTGATCTCCGCCGCCTTCGACGTATATCTTGACATTCACCAGCGATTTCCCCCGATCTCTCCATTCAACCAAAGCTGGCCCAGAGAATATTTCTCCAGCCAAACTTTCAGGCGATCCGCTTCCAGCCTCTTGATCTCCGTAGCTCCGTCAAACTTCTCGCAAACGCATACGCTCTCAGGATCGTCGGAGAAACATTCAATTAACGTCCGTGAATGAGTGGTAAGAATCAATTGCGTCCGTGTAGAAGCATCTCGCAGCAGGTCAGCAAGCGTAGGAATGATGTCGGGGTGCAAGCCGAGCTCGGGTTCTTCAATACAGACGACTGGTGGCGGAGTAGGATTGAGCAAAATAATCAGAAGTGCTAGCCACCGAAGAGTACCATCGGAAAGTCTAATAGCTGGAGTATTGAAGCCGGAAGATTCTTTGACCACAACCCGAATATGCGTTCCAACAAGTTCTGCATCAATATCTTTTACCGGCTCATAAAATTGTTTCATCAAATCACGTAAACGATCAAATATGGCTTGCTCGCCGCGATCGCGCCAAGCCTTCAAAACTTGGGCGAGGTTCCTGGTATCCTCCTCAAGACTTCCACTACCGAGACCAACGGGTTGCGGGTCTCTCGGATTTGCATCAACTCCAAATATCCAGTCACGATAGAGCGTTATTCCTGAAAGTTTCTGTTCTAAATAAGATAGTTCTGGGTAATTGGCTCGGTCCACCAACTGTGTAAGCAATGACAGCTTGACGTCGAGGTCTTCGACCTTGGAAAGTGGACTTTTACCGGCATAGACGAAGGCAGTGTCGGGAGAGCTAAATGGCCTATTGACATACGTGAATCGGCTATGATCTTGGGGAACCTCTACCGAAACACTCTCAGAGCGCACATGAAACGAGTAAGTTGACGGATTCTTAGTGAATTCAATAGTGTAGTTTCTAGGTCGGTTATTTTCGGACGGCCGATATTCCATCTGGATTGAGGGAGGAACTGCCTTACTAGCATCTGTTCTTAGCATTCCTTTCCAAATCCACTCATCAACCCCTCCAGTCTCTAGAATCGTTGACCAGGGTTCTTTGCCTGTCAGATCTTTCAAAAGGCCAATAATCTCAATCAGATTTGACTTGCCCGATCCATTCGGCCCAATAAGTATATTTAGCGAACGCAGTTCAATCTCTTCGGTATTCGGCCCAAAGGAAAGTAGGTTGACCGGACGGATTGACTTCAAAAACGGTTGCTGGGCCATGGCTGCGCCTCCTCCCTGTTTGGAAATCTCTGTACGGTATCACTTTATCGCAGTTGGGAACGGAGCGGCTATCCCATCGGCTTCATCTCCTTGGTGTTCTGGTAGGTATAGATGATGCGGTGGGCGACGGTGATGGTGGAGATGGTGGCCAGCACCCAGAGCGCCGGAGCCATCACGCCCCAGTGATTGAACAGCGCGCCCAGAATCACCAGCACAATCCGCTCCGGCCGCTCCATGAAGCCTACCTGGCACTTGCCGATCAAAGCCTCGGCGCGGGCGCGCGTATAGCTGATCATCAGCGAGGTCACCATCACGAAGGCCACCAGGCAAACATATCTGAACCTGTTGATGCGACCGTAGTAGACCAGCAATCCGAAAAAAAGCACCACGTCGGAGTAGCGGTCCATCACCGAGTCAAAGTACGCGCCGAAGACCGTTACCTGGTTATTGCGCCGCGCCACGCGCCCGTCCAGCATATCGAAGGCACCGGCGCAGAAGATCACCACGCCCGCCCAGAAGAACATGATGTCGGCATTGGCGGCGTTGGCGTGACCAAAGAGTACCGCGGCGACGATATTGATAATCAGTCCAATAAAAGTCAGCGCGTTGGGCGATATGCGGGTCAGCGCCAGACCATGCACAATCTTGTTCAGCAGCCATCCGCAGGCGCGGCCAAAGGCACTGGTCCAGGTTATTGACATCGTTGCTGCTCCTACTTCTGCGCCGCATCCGGCTCGGCGCCGGCTTCCGCCGCGGCGGCTTCATCGTGAATGGTGGTCAGCTTCAATATTTCCAGTTCGCGCTTGCCGTTGGGCGTGACGATGGTGGCCGTGTCGCCCACTCGCTTGCCCACAATGCCGCGGCCAATCGGCGAGGTCGTCGAGATCAGCCCCTTGGAGACGTCGGACTCCTCGCTGGTCACCAGCCGGTAGACAATCTCCTCGTCCTTGGTCGTGTCGTAGACCACCACCGTGGAGCCGAAGCCGGCCTTGTCCCTGGGAATGTTGGAGAGGTTGACCAGCGACAGCTCGGCCATGCGCCGCTTCAGTTGGCCCAGCCGCGCATCGACAAAGGTTTGGCGCTGCTTGGCCATGTGATACTCGGCGTTCTCCGAGAGGTCGCCCATGGCCACGGCCTTTTTGATTTCGGCGGGAAGCTCGTGTTGAAGCTCGTGCTCCAGGAGCGCGATCTCGGCGAGTAGCTGCTTTTTGATGTGCTCTGGCATTCGTAGTCCGTGGCGGCGAGCGAGACGGCTCATCCGCGGGAGATAGAAGAACTTAACTCCTGATTATACGCGGGACGGAAGACAGAAAACAGGGGAATGGAAGTGCAATGCCGACGACCATCGTGCGATTGCAAACGCTGCGCTCAATGCTGTAGCCTTGCTGGCGAGGATTACCGCCATGTTTTTACGTCATCTATCCGCCGCACTCGTGGGCTGCGCGCTTCTCGCCGCGCCCGTTGCCGCCATCGCTGCCGACCGCGGGCCGTCGACGCCCGAGGAGCGGGCGAAGGCGCTCGAATACATTCACCACTTCGAGGCCGACCCGCTCAATCCCGCTTTGAAGCCGGAGAAGGAATGGTTGACAATCTGGATGATCCAGGTTCCCGACATTCATGTATATATTTGCTTGATTCTTGATCTCCCCAAAGGTGACAAGAAAGACGGCCAGACCCTCTTCACTGCAATGCTTTTCTCGCAGATCGCGTTCGTGCTCCAGAATCCAGAGAAACAGAATGATCTGTTGGCGCAATATCAGGTCGGCGTCGAAGGCGCGTTGCGCACCTACGAGGTTTTGCTCAAGGCCAACCCCAAAGACCGGCAGCCCTTTCTCGACGACTTGATTCAACGCCGCGATGCCGGAATATTGGCGCAATGGGTGAAGGAACGCACCGACGTCAAATGTCACAATTGAGCTGCGTGAGCCGCGCTCGCGCTTCTCTTCATGCTCGTCGAATGCGATTGAATTGCTTTCCGGGCGCTGAATTTGCTCAAGTCGCAGCACTTGATCTGAGCGATGAAGCCGAGACTCAATTCGGCATTGAAAAAATAATTGTCTATTTTTCCACTGTCGATGCGTTTTTTTCTTGACACTTGCGTTTCATGAATCTATACATTCATCAACTGCAATTTCAAATTGCAGCGTGACACAAAATTCGTCAAAAGGGAGAATAGGCAAATGGCAACGAAGAAAGCAGCCAAGAAGGCCCCCGCGAAGAAGGCGGCAAAGAAGGCCGCAAAGAAGAAGTAGCGGTACCTCCAACCAAAAGGCAACAGATCAGGGGAGCGCAGCTTGCGTTCCCCTGATCTGTTTTTGGCGGCCGATGCGCTTCTGAAATTAGGATTAAACTGGACTCGCAGGGAGAGTTTGATGACACGCCGCCGCTGGATTGCCGAGCACTGGGACGAAGCCACCGCAACCCTGACCGGCGCGCAGGCCGAGCACATGGCCCGCGTGCTGCGCGCCCAACCAGGCATGGAGGCCGATGTAGTGGCCGGCGGTCACGTCTTTCATGCGCAGGCGGTCGCGGTCTCGGCTGCCGAGGTCCGCTTCAATCTCATCGCCGAGTTGGAGGCCGATCCGGCGCTGCCCGTTACGCTGGTCATGGCCGTCTACAAATTCGATCACATGGAGTGGGCCATCGAGAAGGCTACCGAGTTGGGTGTGGCCGCCATTGCGCCGGTGCTTGCGCGGCGGACGGAGAAGCATCTGGCCCAGACCGCCGCCAAGCGCGCCGAGCGCTGGCGGCGCATTGTGCATGAGGCCTCGCAACAGTCGCGCCGCTGCGACGTGCCGCTGATCTATGAACCTGGCCCTCTGGCAACCCGCGTGCGTGCGGCATCCACTTCCACGCGCATCGTTCTGGCCGAGCAGGAGCGCACCACCACGCTGCGCAACGCGCTGGACGAAGCCGTGGCCGCAGCCGGAACGGAGATGCCCACGCTGGAGATTGCCATCGGACCCGAAGGCGGCTGGGCACCGGAGGAAGAGGCGCTCTTTGACGCCAATGGCTGGCGCGCCGCCTCGCTTGGACCGCGCATTCTGCGCGCCGAGACAGCGTCCGTCGCCGCGCTGGCGGTGGTGGCTTCGTACCTGGAGTAGCTTGTTATTAAATCATCGAGGCAACAATCATGATTGCGCACAGTGAATGGAAGCACGACAAGGTCTTTGACGGCATCTCGCAGAGCGGCCACACCGTGCAGTTCGACGCCAGTCCGGCGCACACTGAAGGTCCCAGCCCGATGGAAGCGGTGCTGATGGGCTTGTGCGGCTGCACCAGCGCAGATGTGGTTTCGATTCTGCAAAAGAAACGGCAGGAACTGACCGGGCTGCGGGTGACGGCCACCGCCGAGCAGGCCGTTGGGCCTCCGCAGGTCTTCACGCGCATCAAGCTCACCTACGCGGTGCTGGGCCGCGTGAGCCGTAAGGCCGTCGAAGACGCGGTGGCGCTCTCCAAAGACAAATACTGCTCGGTCTCGCAGATGCTGGACAAGGCGGCGGAGATTGCGTATGAGATTGTTTATCCCGATGGAGAGCCTGAGCCATGAGTGACCGTCCTGTTCTCAATTTCTTTCAAGTCGCGTCGCTGGTGATGTTGCTGGTGGCGGCGGCGCTGCTGGCGGCCATCACCACCATGCACTTCGCCATTCACGGCGCGGAGGTGCAGGTGCCCGCGCTCAAGGGGATGACCGTGGCCGAGGCGCGCAGCCAGACCTCGGGGTTGGGACTGAATCTGGAGGTGGACAATCGCTACTACTCCGGCGACGTGGCCGCGGGACATATTCTGACGCAGTCGCCGGCGCCGGGAACGGTGGTGCGGCGCGAGTGGCGCGTGCGCGTCTCTGAGAGCCTGGGGCCGCAGCAGGTGGAGGTGCCGGAGACTGTAGGCGCAGATGAGCGCGTGGCAGGGCTGGAGCTGCGGCGCGTGGGCCTGGAGGTGGGCATGACGGCACGTCTGCCCTTTGCCGGCGCAGTTGAGGGAACGGTGCTCGCCCAGGATCCGCCTGCGCACGCACAGGGCATTGCGCGGCCCAACATCAATCTGCTGGTGGTTGCGCCGGAAGACAATGCGCCCGACGGCTTCGTCATGCCCGACCTGACCGGCCTGCCTGTGGTCAGCGCGCAGCGGGAGCTGGCCAGCGTGGGCATCAAATCGACGGTAAAATTCGCGAATATTTCTGTTGCGCCGGTGGGGCGCGGTTTCGCAGCGCCTCTGCCGCCGGTAAGGCCCGGAGCGGTGACCGCGCAGCAGCCTCCCGCCGGAGAGCGCGTCGCGCAGAACGATCTGGTCAAGCTGACGGCGGCAAAGTGAGAATACAGGGAATGGAGGCTGCATGGGTTTGAGCGAGGATATGGAGCGGGTGGCGTTGCAGGAGCGCGCGTTGGTGTTGCCGCGCCTGGATGCGCAGGTTGCCTGGGAGTTGGGCACGCGGCTGAGGGCGCTGGCGGTCGAGCGCGGCCTCTCGATCGTTATCGACGTGCGGCGCTTTGCACAGCCGCTCTTCTACACAGCTCTGGACGGCACCACGCCCGACAATGCGGAGTGGGTGCGGCGCAAGAGCAATGTGGTGGCGCGCTTTCACCGCAGCTCTTATCGCGTGGGGATGACGCACCAGCTTAAGAACATCACGCTGCACGAACGTCAGGGGCTTCCGTTGACCGACTATGCCACCGACGGCGGTTCATTCCCTCTGACGGTTGCGGGCGCGGGCGTCGTAGGCAGCGCCACCGTCTCCGGCCTGTCGCAGCGCGCCGATCACGAGCTGGTGGTGGAGGCGCTCTGCGCAATGCTGGGGCGCGACTACGCGGAGCTGCGGCTGGCGGTGGAGGAAGGATAGCCTATGAAAATTTTCTGTCGTAGTACTTTCGTTGTCTGTTTATTATTCTTTACTGCTGCAAGTTCTATTCTGGTCTGTCGATGGGTCGACAATCGGTTTAGGAAAGATATGGCCATAGCGATTCGGCATAAATCTGGCCAGCATGCACCAGGGACTGTCTTGACAGTTTCAAGAATACAATCCAACGAGAAGTTAGCCCCCGTTCGTATTTGCTTTTCAATAGATTCTTTCTCCGAAGTTGCGACAGAAGATCGGAACGAATATCAACAAGCCGAACGTGCACGGCAAATGGCGGAAGGCCCACGTTGCATAACATCATACTCTCATCCGTTTGCTGAGTCCCTAAAGCCGGGCGATCACTTGTATATTTCTTTTACATTGGAGAATGGCGGCCAGATCGCAGTGACCGGGATCTCCGCAAATGGGCAGGATCTTTAGTCGCCGTCAACTTTCTCGATCAGCGCAACAAAAAAACCATCGGTATGAAACGCGCCCGGCAGCAGGCGAAGAAACCCTTCGGGCGTGAGTGAGCCGCGCAGACGCTCCGCACCGCTGCTGGTGAGAATCTCTTTGCGAAGCAATGAGTCGATGCCGGCTTCGAGCGAAACCAAGCGTACATTGGAGTTTGAGGCCAGCACGGCGGCGACCACCTGCTCATTCTCCTCCGGCTCCAGCGAGCAGGTGGAGTAGACCACACGGCCGCCGGGGCGAACCGCGCGCAATGCGGCAGCGAGAATCGCGCGCTGGCGCTCGGCCTGCCGAGCGAGGTCTTCCACGCGCAGTCGATGGCGAATCTCCGGATTGCGCCCCAGCGTTCCGGTCCCGCTGCACGGCACGTCGGCCAGCGCCAGATCGAAGGCCGCTTCGTCCGTCAGTGCGGTTGCATCGGCCAGCCGGCACTCCACGCGCGCGCCGAGAAATGCCAGCCGCTTTCGCAGTTGCTCCAATCTCGCCGTGCTGGATTCCATCGCGACGATGCGGACCTGTGGGTTGCGCTCGGCCAGAATCATCGTCTTGCCGCCGGGTGCCGCGCAGGTGTCGAGGATACTTTGCACTTTTTCGACGCCACACGCGCAAGCCAGTTCGGCCACTAACTGCGAGCCTTCATCCTGAAGCCGCACTCGTCCTTCGCGGAAGGCTTCGCTCGCGGCCACATCGCCGGAATCCACAGTACGGGCATCGGTCAGCAACTCGCCGGCTTCGAGAACAACTCCGGCTGCGCCGAGTTCGTCGGCAACGGCGGAACTTGCCAGACGCACCGTCTGCACCGGCTGGCTCTGGCCGTGGCGGCAGATGGCTTGCGCGGTTTCCATGCCATGGATATTGATCCATCGCTCCACCATCCAGGCAGGGTGGGCTTCTATTTCGTCCGAAGCCTGAGGAGTTTTCGCCAGCTTGCGCAGCACCGCGTTGACCATGCCGGATGCGAAGCGATGGCCGGCCTGCTTGGCCAACTCCACGCTCTCATCAATCGCCGCGCGCGCCGGAATGCGGTCCATGTGAAGCAGTTGAAATGCGCCCAGCCGCAGCGCGATCAGAATCTCCGCGTCCAGCTTTGCGCCGGGGCGGGTCAGCAGCGCGTGCAGTTGGCGGTCGAGGAGAATCTGCCAGCGCAGCACGCCCAGCACCAGCGCCGTGGCCAGGTTGCGGTCAGCCGCCGAAAGCGCGTTCACCGCCTTGCCGCGCAGCAGATCGTCGCTGTGTGCCTGCCCGCGCTCCACGGCGAGCAGAATATTGAAGGCTGTCTTGCGCGCCGCTGAAATCTCTGCCGCTCGATTCTTCGGCGCGGTCTTCAGCGCGTCCGTCTTCTTGCGGATGGTCATTGTGCCGCTGCCCCAAGCCGCTTGCCGTCAAGCAAAGCGTTGCCGCGCAAAAACTCCGCCGCCGTCAGCCGCTTCTTGCCCTCAAGCTGCACTTCCGTCAACTCCAGCCAACTTTTCCCCGCGCAGGCGACAAACAGGCGATGGCCTTCCACGTGAATTCGGCCGTGATCGAAATCCGTTGGCAGAGTGAATGAAGAAGCCTCCACAACTTCCATGCCATGAACGATCAGCTTTTTGCCGTCGAGCGCGGTAAAGGCTCCCGGCCAAGGCTGAAAGCCGCGCCAGCGATTCTTGTGTTCCGCCGCCGTGCGCGCAACAAAATCCATGCGCCCGTCTTCGCGTGTGAGCAGCGGTGCCAGCGTGGCTCCCGCGTGATTCTGCGGCTGAGGCTGAATGCTTCCTTCGCTCAGACCAACCAGCGTCTCCACCACCAGCGGCGCGCCGCTCTCGGCCAGCAGATCAAACAACTCCACCGCTGTCTGCTCTGGCGCAATAGCCATTGTCTCTTGCAGAAGAATCGCTCCGGTGTCGAGTCCCTCTTCCAGCAGCATGGTGGTGTTGCCTGTGAAGGCGTCGCCCATCGCCACCGCCCACTGAATCGGCGCGGCACCGCGGTACTTTGGCAGCAGACTGGCGTGCAAATTGATGCAGCCCAGCCTTGACAGCTTCAGCATCCACGCGGGAATCAGCCGCCCGTAAGCCACAACCACAATCGCATCCGGCGCAATGGCTTCCAGTTGCGCACGAAACTCCGCGTTGTTGCGAATCGTCTCCGGCTGCACGACTGGGAGGCCGCAGGCCAGCGCGGCCAGCTTGACTGGAGGAGCGGTAAGTTGCTGCGCGCGGCCCACGGGCCGGTCCGGCTGCGAGACCACCAATGCAACTTCATGGCCCGCCGTCAACAGCGCCTCCAGCGTCGGCACGGCAAATCGCGGTGTTCCGCAGAAGACCAGCTTCATTCCTCTACCACTTGCCTTCGCGCTGCAACTTGCGAATTTTGCGCAGCACCATATCGCGCTTCAGCGCGCTCATGCGAAAGATGAATTGCATTCCGTCCACGTGATCGATCTCATGTTGGAAGCAGCGCGAGAGCACCTCTTCGCCGTCCATCTCGAACCATTTGCCGCGTTCGTCCTGGGCGCGGATGCGCACCTTGGCGTGGCGCACCACTTTCTCGCGTATATCGGGAAAGCTCAGGCAGCCTTCCTCCTCGTATAGCTTGCCCTCTTGGTAGATAATCTCCGGATTGATGAGCACCAGTTTGTCCTTCGGCTCCTTGCCCACGCTCAGGTCGATCACCAGAAGCCGCTTCGAGACGCCCACCTGAGGCGCGGCCAGCCCAATGCCCTGCCCATCGTACATGGTCTCGAACATATCGGCTACAAATTTGCGCAGCTCCGCGTTGAACTCGGTCACGGGTTCGCCGGGCCGCGCCAGAACCGGATCAGGATATTTGACAATTGGAAGAAGCATTGGCCTGCTAGTAGCTCCGTATCTGTTCGATGTATCCCGCAAAATTTCGTTGCAATTCCAGAGCCGAGTCGCCGCCGAATTTTTCATGGACCAACTGCGCCAGCGTCAGTGCCACCATCGCCTCGCCCACCACCCCCGCCGCCGGAACCACGCAAATGTCGCTGCGCTCATAACTTGCGCTGGTCTTTTCGCGGGTGTCAAAGCGCACCGATTCGAGCGGCTTGCGCAGCGTCGAGATCGGCTTCAGATAGCCGCGTACCACAATCTCTTCGCCGTTGGAGACGCCACCCTCCACGCCGCCGGCGTTGTTCTGCGGACGCGTGAAGCGGGTAGGCTTGCCTTCATCTTTTGCCGCGTAGTGAATCGGATCGTGCACCGCGGAGCCGAAGCTCTCGGCGGCCACCACGCCGCGGCCAATCTCGACGGCCTTGACCGCCTGTATGCTCATCACCGACTGCGCCAGCAGCCCGTCCAGCTTCTCGTCCCAGTTGACGTGCGTGCCCACTCCGGCGGGAACGCCATGCGCCACCACCTCGAATATGCCGCCCACCGTGTCGCCGGTGCGCGCAGCCTCCTCGACCTCTTCCTTCATGCGCGCCTCGCTCGCGGCATCAACGCAACCCAGCACCACCTCGTCGTGGGCGGCCAGAGCGGCAATCTCCTCCCACGCGGCGGCGCGCTTCAGCCCAACTCGCCCCACGCGGATCACGTGACTGGCAACTTCAATGCCCAGCGTCCGCAGCAGAAGTTTGGCCACGGCTCCTGCTGCCACGCGCGCGGTCGTCTCACGCGCCGAAGCCCGCTCCAACACGTAGCGAGCGTCGGGAAAGTTGTACTTCAGCGCTCCCGCCAAATCGGCATGACCGGGCCGCGGCGAGGCCACCGCCTGATGCAGCGCCGCGTCGCCAGCGGCAACCGGCAGCTTCGCTTCCCAGTTCTTCCAGTCGCGGTTGACGATCTCGATGGCAATCGGCGAGCCGATCGTCCTGCCGTGCCGCACGCCGCTCAGCACGTGGGCCTGGTCGGTCTCTATCTTCATGCGCCCGCCGCGTCCATAGCCCTGCTGCCGCCGGCACAGCTCGCGGTTCACAAACTCCAGATCAACCGGCACACCGGCAGGTACGCCGGAAACCAGCGCAATCAGCGCTTCACCGTGCGACTCTCCGGCAGTAGAAAAACGAATCATATCTCTTTGATTGTAACGGAGAAGCGGTGGAGAGTGGGCAGAAAGGATAGCAGCGCGAATCCTTTTTCGTGCGCCGTTTTCTTCGATCCATTTGCAAATTTACTTTCCTCAAGCCGCCCTTTTATGGCACACTTGCTCCTATGGGAAGCAAAGATAAAGGCAGAAAAGAAGTCAAGAAGGCGCCCAAGCCGAAGCCAAAACCAGAACCCGCCCAGCGGCGCGAAGGCTTTACCCCGGCTCCGCCTAAGTAGGACGATTGCAGTTGATTCGCTGCGGCGCACCGCGTTGGATGCGCGGAAGTATTTGTGTGCCCTGAAGCGCCCTCTATTGCTCAGCCCCAATCTGGATTGCTTCTACGCGGCGGAGGTTCATCCGCATCCCTGCTGTATTTTGTTTCCGCGATACCCTCTGAAACGATTTAGCCTGAAGAAAGAACATCTGCTATTCGTGAGAGGCGTATCCGTGCGTTGGAATACTGCTGTGACCCTGTTTGCCGCCATCCTGCTTGTCGCCGCCGCGGCACAGGAACCTGCCTATGTTGCCATCGCTCCGGCCGACTCCGCCCTGCCCGCAATCCAACCGTCGGGCCGCCCTGCAATCGGAGTCGCGCTCGAAGGAGGCGGCGCGTTGGGCTTGGCGCACATCGGCGTCCTGCAATGGCTGGAGGAGCATCAGATTCCCGTCGACCGCCTCTCCGGCACCAGCATGGGTTCGCTGGTGGGCGCACTCTATGCCACGGGTAGCACACCCGCCCAGATGCGCACTCTGGCCACGAGCGATGCCTTCTCGCGCGTCTTCGCGTTGCACGCTCCTTATGCGGATGTGAGCTATCGCCGCCGCCAGGATCGCCGCGAACTTCCCGGCGCGCTGACGGTCGGTCTGCGTCACCATCTGATCCTGCGCAACGCTCTGCTCTCCGATCGCGGAGTCAGCGAGTTTCTGACCGGCAATATGCCCGACTACAACCGTAAGGAGCTGGACTACAACCAGTTTCCCATTCCCTTTCGCTGCGTGGCCACCGATCTGGACACGCTCGAATCGGTTACTTTCGCCTCTGGGCCACTGCCGCAGGCCGTGCGCGCCTCCATCTCCATCCCCGGAGTCTTCTCCCCGGTGCAGGCGCAGAACGGCCACTATCTGGTGGATGGCGGCATTCTCGACAACCTGCCCACGGATGTCCTCAAGCGCGATCTGCACGCCGATATTGTGATTGCCATTCATTTGGAGGATGCGCCGATTTCCAGCTCCGATACCAGTTCGATTGTCGGTGTGATTAATCGCGCCTTCGATGCCGGCATCCAGCACAATGTGACGCAGGCCGAGCGGCTGGCCGAGCTGGTGGTAAATGTGCCGGTGGGCAGCTTCTCCAGCACCGACTACGCCCACGCCGCGCAGCTGATCGACGCCGGCTACAAAGCCGCCGAGCAGAATCGCGCGGCTCTTTTGCGCTACGCTCTCGACGCCGAGGGCTGGAAGGCTTATCTGGCCGCGCGTGGCAGTCGCCGCCGTCCCGCGCTTGGCCCGTTGCGCAAGGTGCGCGTGGAGGGTCCAGAACAGTCGCCGGAGCGGGGTGCCAAGCACCAGGTTTTCAGTGATCTGAAGCCGCTCCAGGGGCAGCCCATCTCGCCCACCGCCACATTCAATGCACTCAAGCCCATTCAGTCCAACGGCGGCATCAGCGCCACCTGGGAGAGCTTTGCCCCTGCACCCGCTTCTACCGCGCCCGATACCGGTCTGCTGATCCGCCTCAGCAACGACCGCACCGGCCCGCCCTTTCTGCTGATCAGTCCCGAGCTGGCCGCGGCCAACTCCAACATCAGCCGTGGCGAGATGAACCTCCGCCTGGTTGATCAGAACTTCGGCGGCTTTGGCTCCGAGCTGCGCGCTACCGCCCGCATCGGCTACATGACCGATCTCTCCGCCGAGTATTATCGCCTGCTGACTCCCGGCGGATTTTTTATAGAGCCGCGAGTCGGCCTGCTGCGCGCGCCGGTCTACATCTGGGCCAACCAGAAGCGCATCGCCGAGCGCTTCCAGCAAAATCTCGACGCGGGTATCGAAGCCGGACGCACCTTCTCGAATCAGTTGCAGGTCTCAGCCGAGTGGCGCGCAGAGGATACGCGCTGGAGCCTCACCACCGGCTCCGGAGGCGGACCTTATATTACCGGAACCGCGCAGACCGGCCTGCTGCACATCGACATTGATCGAGCCGCAGCCGGCGTGATCTCGCCCAACGGCTTCCGCCTTGCGGCCTCGGCAGGCGCGCACTACCATGCCGTCGATAGTGCGAACGCACCGCTGGTCAAGCTTGCCTTCAGCCGCTCTCTCTCCTGGAAGGATTCTGAGATCTTCGGCGTGAGCGGGGAAGCCAGCTCCTACCTGCGCGCCAACGTCGCGCAACCATACCGCTTCACGCTGGGCGGGCCAATGCGCCTCTCCGCATCCTCCTTCGACGAGTTCCGCGGCACCGACACCTATCTCACCCGCGCCGGTTATATGCACCGGCTGGCGGCTCTGCCCACCGGACTGGGACAGGGACTCTACGGCGTCTTTGGCTACGAGGCCGGCGAGATCTGGTCGCCGGAGACGCGGGCCATCCTGCGTCAGGACGGTGTCGCCGGCCTGGTTGCCAACACTCCCATCGGCCTGGTCACCTTCGGCGGCTCGGTGGGCGACGCCGGTCGACGCAAGATATTTGTCACGCTGGGGCGCTGGTTCTAATTTCTGCTTCGGTTGTCTTCACAATTTGCGCCCAACCGCTAGATAATTGCAGCCGCTGTTATGCTCTTCGACTTCAACATCGCCAAAGACCGCGCGTAGCGAAGCGAGAACGTCCTTTGAATAATTCCAGTTGGTTGTGTATTTGAAAATCGGCTGGTTGAGGGGATTGATGATGCGTCCCCAGCCCGTAAAGGGCTTGGCATCGAAGGCGACAAAGCGCGCTCCGTCTTTCATGGCCTTCGCCACCCGCTGCAAAGCAGCCCGCTCATTCGGCATGGCGCTCAGGCCGAAGGTGCAGATCGCGCTGTCCAGACTGTGGGGCGGCAGCTCCATTTGTGTTGCGTCGGCCTGCATGAATTCGATATTCGCCCAGCCGCGCTTCTCCGCTTTTGCGCGGGCGGCGGCCAGCATCCCTTCGCTGTAGTCCAGCGCCAGAATCCTGCCTTCCGGTCCAACACACTCCCGCAGATATGGCAGATTCACTCCCGCTCCACAGGCCAGGTCCAGAACCGTATCGCCCTGCTTTATCCCCATCGCCGCAATGGCGCGGCGCTCTAACGATTGCTCCCGGCCCAGGCAGCTGATCCACCGCACTGCGCGATACACACGCTCATGCGCGCCAAACCAGTCGTACAGCTTCCTGCCGAACGCCAAATCGAGAACCATCGCTCACTAACTTCCTCTTGCTTCATTTTATCGGTATAGCCACTAGCTGCGGCTCTTTGGCACCCAAACGCGCAAAGGCCTTTTCAGCATAGAGAGACCGTCGAGAGAATTTCGACGGATCAGCGGGGGGTGGTATTCTTCTCGAACCATAGAGCAAGCTGCTCCTCAGAGATTTCTCCGGCGGCAAGGCTCCAGAAGGTCAGAACTCTGTCTTCTTTCGTGGCTGTCAGTTGAAGACCGTTCAACCTCAGGAATGTGACGGAAACGGTGAAGGCTGTTCGCTTGTTGCCGTCCACAAAAGGATGATTGGCAACAATTCCGTTTGCATAATAGGCCGCCAGACGGGCCAGAGAGGGGGCTTGCTCCGAATAGGCAAAGAGGTTTATTGGGCGGGAGATGGCAGACTCAAGCAAGCCCAGATCGCGCACTCCTTCCGCTCCTCCGTGGAGCATCAGCACTTCCTCGTGCATGGCCAGAACCACATCCTGTCTGATCCAAACCGGCTCACTCATTCAGCGAGCATCTGCAACACGTCCCGGTTTTCCCGCATCACCTCGCGCGCTGCTTCCATCTGCGCGGCAAAATCCTCGTCAAGCGGTGCCAGCCGAATGCCTTGAGGACAGTCGGTGATGTAGACCGTATCGCCCTTCTCGATATGCAGCCGCGCCAGCGTCTCCTTGGGCAGGATGATGCCGGAAGAGTTGCCGATGGCGATGATCTTTGCGGTTGTGGCCATTGAATACCTCCTCTTTAAGGTGGAGTATAACATAAGTTATAACTTCAATCAGGCACCATACGCAAAGAGGCCCTCCCCGAAGGGAGAGCCTCTTGGTGAAAACCCTGCTGTTGGCTTACGTCACCACTTCGATCCCCATGGAGCGGGCGGTGCCGCGAATGCTCTTCATCGCTGTCTCCACCGAGGCGGCGTTGAGGTCGGGCATCTTCTGCGTGGCGATCTCGCGTACCTGCTTTTCGGTCACTTTGCCGATCTTTTCCTTGTTGGGCGTACCCGATCCTTTGGCGATCCCAGCGGCCTTCATCAGCAGCACCGCGGCCGGCGGCGTCTTGGTGATGAAGCTGAAGCTGCGGTCGGCATAGACGGAGATGACGACCGGAATGACCAGCCCTTCCATCTCTTTGTTGGAGGTGCGCGCATTGAACTGCTTGCAAAACTCCATGATGTTGACCTGCGCCTGACCCAGCGCGGGACCAACCGGCGGCGCCGGCGTGGCCTTGCCGGCAACAATCTGCAGTTTGACGTAACCCGTAATTTTCTTCGGTGGTGCCATGTGTCTTCCTTCGGAATCAGCTTTTAGCTCCTAGCTTTTAGCTGCTAGCTGATCTGTCTCTGGTACAAATTTTGGTGTTGACGCTTCAACGTTTGCCCTCAACCGGTGCCCGCCAGGTAGGCTTGACCGGCTAGAAGCTGAAAGCTAATAGCTAAAAGCTACAACTACTCAATCTTTTCCACTTTGCCAAACTCCAGTTCGACCGGCGTAGAGCGTCCGAAGATGGTCACCATGACCTTCATCGTCTCTCGATCCTCGTTGATCTCATCCACCATGCCATTGAAGTTGGCAAACGGTCCGTCGGTAATGCGGACCTGCTCGTTCTTTTCAAACTTGATCTTCTGCCGTGGCTTGTCCTTGGCGGTGTCGGTGCGGAAGAGGATTCCACTCACTTCTTCCTCGCTCAGCGCCACCGGCTTGTCGCCCGTGCCCAGAAAGCCCGTCACCTTGGGCGTGTCCTTCAGGACGTGCCAGAGGTTGTTGTCCAGTTCCATCTCCACCAGCACATAACCGGGAAGAAAGACCCTCTCCACCGTGCGCTTTTTGCCATTGACAATCTCCGTCACCGGCTCAGTGGGAATCATCACGCGGCCCACGCGATCGCCCAGCCCGAAGGCCTGGACGCGGCTCTGAATCGACTCGCGCACCTTGCGCTCGAAGCCCGAGTAGGCGTGCAGGATGTACCACTTGAAGCGCTCATTGCGCTCCGGCGGCTGCGGCTGCGGCTCGGGCTGCTCGGCGGCCTGTTCGACTGGTTCGGTTTGTCCAGCTACTTCCAATTCTTCTGCCATCATGCTCTCGATTCGCGCACGCAGTTACGGCTAAAATCCGCCCAGCCTGCCCAGCAACGCATGCAAGCCGTACTGGAAGATCGTATCCACCACGAAGAAAAATAACCCAAAAATGCCCACCGCGATAATCACCACCGTGGTGGTGGATTGCACTTCCTTCCACGAAGGCGTGACCACCTTGCGCATCTCCGCGCGCACGTCGCTCAGAAACTGGGAGAATTCCCTCCACTGCCCAACCACATTGTCGAAGAACTTCGACAGGGGATTATTCCCTTGCCGCTTCTGCGGCCGGTCGTCGCCGTTCGCCATGAGTACTTTCGTTGCCATGCTTCCCGTTCCTTCGCGACGGCGATTGGCCGTGCGCATCTCCTGATTCAATCAGAAGCCAATCTGGCAGGGGCGGAGGGATTCGAACCCCCAAGTTCGGTTTTGGAGACCGACAGTTTAGCCGTTGAGCTTACGCCCCTAAAAACAGCTATCAGCTTTCAGCCGTCAGCTTTCAGTTTTTTCTCCCGCACTTGCATGGGATTAGCTGATAGCTGAAAGCTGACGGCTGTTAGCTGCTCTACTTCGTTTCCTTGTGCGGCTGGTGCTTACGGCAGCGGTTACAGAACTTCTTGAACTCGAGACGGCCCGTGGTCGTCTTCTTGTTCTTGGTCGTAGAGTAATTCCGCTCCTTGCACTCAGTGCACTGCAATGTAACAATTTCCCGCATTTCAAAAACCCTTTCAGCTTTCAGCTTTCAGCCGTCAGCTCTCAGCTTTTCAGTTGTCAGCCTTCACGCCGTCTTGCTGATAGCTGAAAGCTCTTACTTGATAATCTCGCTCACCGTGCCGGCGCCCACCGTGCGGCCGCCCTCGCGGATCGCAAAGCGCAAGCCCTTTTCCAGCGCCACCGGCGTAATCAGCTCCACCGCCAACTGCACGTTGTCGCCCGGCATCACCATCTCCACGCCCTCGGGAAGCTCCGCCACTCCCGTCACATCCGTGGTGCGGAAGTAGAACTGCGGACGGTAGCCCTTGAAGAACGGCGTATGACGACCGCCCTCTTCCTTGCTCAACACGTACACTTCGCCCTTGAAATTCGTGTGCGGCGTAATCGATCCCGGCTTGGCCAACACCATGCCGCGCTCCACGTCTTCCTTGGGAATGCCGCGCAGAAGAAGCCCCGCATTATCGCCCGCCATGCCCTCGTCGAGCTGCTTTTTGAACATCTCAACTCCGGTGCAGACCGTCTTGCGCGTCTCGCGGAAGCCGACGATCTCAACATCCTCGCCCACCTTCACCTTGCCGCGCTCGATGCGCCCGGTGACCACCGTGCCGCGCCCGGAGATCGAGAAGATGTCCTCGATCGGCATCAGGAAGGGCTTGTCCACGGCGCGATCCGGACGCGGTACAAACTCGTCCACCGCCGCCATCAGCTCGTCGATCTTCTTCTCCCACTTCTCGTCGCCGTTCAGCGCCAAAAGCGCCGAGCCGCGAATCACCGGAACGTCGTCGCCCGGGAACTGGTACTTGGAGAGCAACTCGCGCACTTCCATCTCGACCAAATCAATCAGCTCTTCGTCTTCCACCGCGTCGCACTTGTTCAAAAAGACCAGCACGCAGGGAACGCCCACCTGGCGCGCCAAAAGCACGTGCTCTTTGGTCTGCGGCATGGGTCCGTCAGTCGCCGCCACCACCAGAATCGCGCCGTCCATCTGCGCCGCGCCGGTGATCATGTTCTTGATGTAGTCGGCGTGGCCCGGGCAATCCACGTGCGCGTAGTGACGGTTGGCCGTCTCATACTCCACGTGCGCCGTGGCGATGGTGATGCCGCGCTCCCGCTCTTCCGGCGCGTTGTCGATCGAGTCGAAGGAGCGGAACTTGTTCTTGGGGTTGTGCTTCTGCAACACCTTGGTGATGGCCGCCGTCAACGTCGTCTTGCCGTGATCAATGTGACCGATCGTTCCCACATTCACGTGCGGCTTGCTGCGATCAAACTTTTCCTTGCCCATGG